>Ga0209343_10005066_pt1 | contig 16132 bp, 13 predicted proteins | sample RifCSPlowO2_02_FD_184026 | JGI IMG/M metagenome (GOLD analysis project Ga0209343, IMG submission 184026) | Groundwater microbial communities from Rifle, Colorado - Rifle CSP2_plank lowO2_0.2 (SPAdes) (version 2) | ecosystem: Environmental > Aquatic > Deep subsurface > Groundwater | place... | reverse complement strand
GCGCAAGTCCTCGCTTGTTCGGCAAGCTGCGCCTTGGCTTGATCCAGGGTCAGGCCGGATTTGTAGAGCGTCTTGTAGGCGCGCTTGATCGCGGCCAGGGCGTCGGCGGAAAAGCCGCGCCGGCGCAATCCCTCGGCATTGATGCCGTAGGGCTTGGCCGTGTCGCCCGCCGCCATGACATAGGGCGGCAGGTCGTGCACCAATACCGTCGCGATCGCGGTAAAGCTGTGGGCGCCGATGCGCACGAACTGGTGCACGCCGGTAAAGCCGCCGAGTATGGCGTGATCACCGACGTGCACGTGGCCGGCCAGCTGGGCATTGTTGGCAAAAATTGTATGGTCCCCGATCCGGCAATCGTGCGCGAGGTGCACATAGGCCATGATCCAGTTGTCGTTGCCCAGGCGGGTGACGCCGGCATCCTGCGCGGTGCCGCAATTGAAGGTGCAGAACTCGCGTATGGAATTGCCGTCGCCGATCTCCAGCCGCGTCGGTTCGCCCGCGTATTTCTTGTCCTGCGGCGACGCGCCCAGCGAGCAGAACTGGAACACGCGGTTGTCCTTGCCTATCCTGGTGTGGCCTTCGATCACCACATGCGGGCCGATGCGGGTATCGTTCCCGATCTCGACATGCTCGCCGACGATGCTGTAGGCGCCGATGCTGACATTGGCGCCCAAATTGGCCTTGGGATGGACGAGGGCGCTCGCGTGGATCATTCTATCGGGCGCAGAGTGCAAAGCAGCTCCGCTTCTGCAACGAGCGCATCGCCGACGTAAGCCCTGCCGGCGTATTTCACCACCGAGCGCACTTCGCGCTCGATGCTCACCTCCAGCACCAGCTGGTCCCCGGGCATTACCGGCTTCTTGAAGCGCGCCCTGTCGATGCCGGCGAAATAGTACACGGATTTGTCGTCCGGTTTGATACCCATGGTGCGAAACGACAGGATCGCCGCCGCCTGTGCCATGGCCTCGACGATGAGCACGCCGGGCATGACTTTGTAATACGGAAAATGGCCATTGAAATAGGGCTCGTTGACGCTGACGTTTTTCAGCGCCTTAATGCGTTTGCCCAACTCGCACTCGATCACACGGTCGATAAGCAGGAACGGATAGCGGTGCGGCAGATATTCAAGGATTTCCTGGATGTTCAAGCTTTATTCTCCGGCGTTGACAGACGTTGCTCTATATTGCGTAAGCGTTCGCACAGCGAATCCAAATGGCGCAGCAAAGCAACATGGCGCGCCCAGCTGAGGCTGTCCTCGGCCGGATGACCGCCATAGGTTCCAGCTTTCCGAATCGACTTGGTGACCACGGCGGCGGCGTGAATGATGACGCGATCGGCGATATCGAGGTGTCCCACGATGGCGACGGCACCGCCGATCATGCAGTGCTTGCCGATGCGCGAGCTGCCGGCGATTCCGGTGCAGCCCGCGATCGCAGTGTGCGCGCCGATGTGCACGTTGTGCCCGATCTGGATCAGATTGTCCAGCTTGACCCCGTCCTCGACGACGGTGTCGTCCAGCGCACCGCGGTCTATGCAGGTGTTGGCGCCGATTTCGACGTCGTCACCGATCAGCACCCTGCCTACCTGAGGGATATTGCGCCAAACGCCATGGTCTTGCGCGATACCGAAGCCGTCGGCCCCAATCACCGCGCCGGAGTGCACCAGCGCGCGCTGGCCGAGGCGGCACTCAGGATAGATGGTGACGCGCGCATGCAGGCGGCAGGCGGCGCCGATTTCGACCCCATCGCCAATGTGGCAGCCCGGGCCGATCACCACGCCCTTGCCCAACTTGACCCTGCGGCCGACATACGCACCGGCGCCGATGCTGGCGCTGGCCGGAATCCTGGCGCCGCGCTCGACTATCGCAGTCCTGTGCACCCCAGGCTTGATCGCCTGCGGCGGATTGAACAGAGCCGACACCTTGGCGAAGTAAAGGTAGGGTTCATCGCAGACGATGCGCGGCAGATCGGTAAGGCCGCTGTCGGCCTTGCCCAGGATGACTGCGCCGGCGCGTGTGCCGGCGAGCTGCTTGCGGTATTTGCCTTGAGTGAGAAAGCTGATGTGCTCAGCGCCGGCGCTCTCCAGCGTCGCAACCTGGCTGATCGGCGTCTGCGGGTTGCCGAGGATTTCACCACCAAAGCGTTCGACGATCTGGGCCAGGCGATATTTCTCAGCCTTAGCCATCGGCGCTGACTATTTCCCTGCCGGTTTGTCTTCCAGTGCCTTGATCACCTTGTCAGTGATGTCGATGCGAGGACCGGCATAGACCGCCTCCTGGAAGATGATGTCGTACTTCTCCGCCTCGGCAATGGCCTTGATGGTGCGGTTGGCTCGTTCGAGCACCGCGGCCAGTTCCTCGTTGCGCCGCTGATTGAGATCTTCGCGGAATTCGCGCTGCTTGCGCTGGAAATCCTTGTTCAGATCGCCGAACTCACGTTCCTTGTTGCGGCGCTCGGTTTCCGGCATGGTGACCGCGTTTTTCTCCAGGCTTTCCTGCAGCTTGCGAATCTGCTCGGCCATTTTCTGCATCTCCTGATCGCGCTTGGCGAATTCCTGCTCGATCTTCTTTTGCGCGCGCACCGCCGGGGCGGCGTCGCGGAACACCCTTTCGGTGTTGACGAACCCGATTTTGAAATCGGCGGCGGCAGCCGTGCCGCCTATCAACGCAATTAACGAGGCAAATACGAGTTTTCTCAACCTTATCTCCTCAAACCCTAAAAGATCTGCCCAAGCTGGAACTGAATGTGCTGCTTATTATCCACCGGTTTCGCGTTGAGAGGCAGGCCATAACTGAGGCGCAACGGTCCCATGGGCGAATTCCAGTTGAACGAAATTCCGGTCGAATAGCGCAATTCCGACAAGCGCATTTTTTCATCCGCACCGAATACCTGACCGGTGTCGAGGAACAGCCCCAAGCGCATCGAACGGTCCACGCCCGTTCCGGGCACCGGGAACAACACCTCGGCGTTTCCGACCAGGCGCTTGTTGCCCCCAAGGATGGCGCCGAGGGAATCGCGCGGGCCGAGTGAATATGAATTGAAGCCGCGCACCGAACTGGCGCCACCCGCATAATAGTTCTTGTAAAATGGCAACGGCTTTCCGCCCATGCCATCGGCCGCACCGATCTCGCCGTTAAGCGCCAAGGTATATGTCCGAGATATCGGGTAATACCACTGCACCTGCTCGGTGAGCTTGTAGAATTTCAGCGTTCCGCCCGGTAGCCCGGCCTCCAGGTTCGCACGGACCAAGCTACCCCTGGTGGGCGTAATTGCGCTGTCGCGCTGGTCGCGTATCCAGCCTATTGTCCCCGGAATGGAGTTGTTATTGTTGCCGAATATATTGACAAAATCCTGGTACCTTTGCGGACTGGTCTGATCGACGCCGAGTTTGGTATTTTCGGCGCCAACACCGAAGCCGAGGTTATCTATCTCGGTCAGCGGCATGCCGAAGCGTACCCCCCCGCCGATCGTGGTCGTGGTGTAATAGCCCAAACCCAGCAACGCTGCGTCGGTGCGGCGATCGTAGACGTCGAAGCCGCGGCTGACCCCGTCCACCGTGTAATAGGGGTCGGTGTAGCTTAAGCCGATGTTCCTGTTGATTTTGCTGGTGTTGAGCTGCAGGCTGACGTACTTGCCGCTGCCAAAAATGTTCTGCTGCGTGATCGAGCCGCTCAGGATCACCTTTTCCGTGCTTGAAAAACCCCCGCCGAGCATGATGGCGCCAGTCGGTTTTTCCTTGACTTTAAAGTCCACGTCCACCTGGTCGGAGGCGCCCGGCACGGCCGGCGTGTCCACGTCGACTTCCGAGAAATACTCCAGACGCTGCAGGCGCTGCTTGGACTTCTGTATCTTGTCGCCGTCGTAGTAGGCGCCTTCGAGCTGGCGCATCTCGCGGCGAACGACCTCGTCGCGGGTGCGGCTGTTGCCGGAGATGTTTATGCGGCGCACGTAGACCCGCCGCCCCGGATCTATCATTATCGTCAAAGCGACGCGCTTGGCGGCTTTGTCCAATTCGGGAACTGCGTTGGCGTTGGCGAAAGCGTAGCCTTCGTTGCCTAAGCGGTCGGTGATTTTCTTGGTGCTCTCGCTCAGCTTTTCGCGCGAGAAGGTCTCGCCTGGTTTCAACTGGATCAGCCGGCGCAATTCGGCCTCCGGCAAAAGCATTTCCCCGCCGAGGTTGACATCCGAGACGGTGTATTTATCGCCTTCGGCAACGTTGATCGTGATGTAGATGTCTTTCTTGTCCGGCGTGATCGATACCTGCGTCGATTCGATATTGAACTCGAGATAACCGTTGTTGAGATAGTGCGAGCGCAACGTTTCCAAGTCACCGGACAATTTCTGCTTCGAATACTGATCGTTCTTGGTGTACCAGGTCATCCAACCCGGCGTCTGCAGGACGAACAGCTGCAGCAGATCCTTTTCCTTGAACGCCCGGTTGCCGATGATGTTGATCTCGCGAATCTTGGTAACATCGCCTTCGGTGACGGAAAAACTGACGCCCACGCGATTGCGCTCGAGCGGCGTAACCGTGGTGACCACGCTGGCGCCATAGCGCCCGCGCGCCAGGTATTGGCGCTTGATCTCCTGCTCGGCCTGATCGAGTAGCGCCTTGTCCAGCGACCGGCCTTCGGCCAGGCCGATTTCGCGCAATCCCTTGCGCAATGCATCTTTATCGAATTCCTTGTTGCCGATGAAGTCGATCTGCGACACGGCTGGGCGCTCCTCGACCATTACGATCAGCACATTGCGTTGGACTTCCAGTCGCACGTCCTTGAAAAAACCGGTCGCGAACAGGGCTTTGATCGCCGCGGCGGCCTTTTCATCGGTCATGGTTTCGCCGACTTTGACCGGGAGATAGCTGAATACCGTGCCAGCCTCGATGCGCTGGATTCCCTCCACGCGGATGTCGCGCACCACGAAAGGATCGAATGCGTGCGCGACGCCTGCCCACAGGCACAGAAGAGCGACGACGAGGTGTCTGATCATGTTCGGGCTTAGCCGGAGATCAAGCGGTTAATATCGTTGTAGAAGGCAAACGCCATCAGGACCAGCAACAGCGTAAGCCCAAGTTTCTGGCCGATTTCCATCATCCGATCCGATACCGGGCTGCCTTTAAAAATTTCGATCGTATAATACATCAAATGTCCCCCATCCAATAATGGAATCGGCAGCAGGTTGAGGACTCCGAGGCTGATGCTGATCAGCGCGAGGAAGCTCAGGTACGAGACGAGACCGAGCTGCGCCGACTGGCCGGCATAATCGGCGATGGTCACCGGCCCGCTGAGATTCTTCCATGAAACCTGCCCGATCAGCATCCGTCCAAGCATTCTGACGCTGAAGACGGATGTGTCCCAGGTTTTTTCGACTGCCTTCGCCAACGCACTTGCGACGCCATAGCGTACCACGCTAACGAGTTTGTCCATGGCCTGCTGGTCGAGCTTTGCCGCCGCGCCTATGCGCCCTACTGTCGAGCCGTCCCGCAGCACCGATTGTGGAACGAGTGCGAGCTCGCCGCGCTCGCCTCCGCGCTGGTATGTCAGCCGCAGTTCCCGGCCGGGATGGTTGCGCACCATTTCCACTAGAGCGTCCCAGGAAATTATTGGCTTACCGTTGGCGCTCAGGATGAGATCGCCCGGCTGGAGCCCGGCCTGTTCGGCCACGCTGCCGGACACGATCTGACCGATCACCGGGCTGATTTCAGGCCGGTAGAGTTTCAGCCCGATCAATGCCAGCGTGTCGCCTTCAAGCTGCTCCGCGTCGAAGGGAGATAAATCGAGCGTGCGCCAGTTGATCTGGTTGTTTCGGTTGAGCACCTCCACCTTCACCTGCTGCCGTTCAAGCGCAAGTTGCAGCATGCGCCAGCGCACCTCCTGCCAGGATGTCACCGGCTCGCCGTTGATCGCGCGTATGGTTTCGCCGGGTTCGAAGCCGGCGCCGGCCGCCGGCGTTTCCGGCTGAGGCAAGGCCACCACTGGCCGCGCTTCCTGAACGCCGTGCATGAACAGCAGCCAGTAGAGCAGGATCGCAAACAGGAAATTGGCAAGCGGCCCGGCGATGACGACGGCAAAGCGCCGCCACACGCTTTGCCGGTTGAAGGCGCGATCGAGTTCCTGCGGCGCCACCTCGCCCTCGCGTTCATCCAGCATCTTGACGTAGCCGCCTAGTGGCACCGCGGCCACCACCCACTCGGTCTGGTCGCGGCCGAATCGCTTCTTCCACAGCGGCAAGCCGAAGCCGATCGAGAAGCGCAGCACCTTGACGCCGCAAAGCCGTGCGACGAGGTAGTGCCCGTACTCGTGCACCATGACGAGCGCTCCCAGCGCGATCACGAACGCGGCGATCGTCTGCAGCAGGTTCATACCTTGGCCGCCATTGCATCGATCTGCAACGCGGCATTGCGGCGGGCGGCGGCATCGGCGTCGAGCACGTCGTCGAGCGTGGCTAGCGGGCGCGGGCGCGAGTGGTTCATCACCGCCTCTATCACCGCCGTGATGGCAAGAAACGGCAAGCGCCGCTCGAGAAAGGCCGCCACCGCGACTTCGTTCGCCGCGTTCAGCGTCGCCGGGCTGGTCCCGCCTTCCTTCAGGGCACGATACCCCAGGCGCAGCGCCGGAAAGCGCGCAAAATCCGGCGGCGCGAAATCGAGCCTTCCAATGCCGGACAAATCGAGCGAACCCACGCCCGCTTCGATCCGCTCGGGGTAGGCCAGCGCGTGTGCTATCGGCGTGCGCATGTCGGGGTTACCGAGCTGGGCGATGACCGAGCCGTCGGCGTATTCCACCATGGAATGCACCACGCTCTGCGGATGAATCACTACCTGGATCTGCTCGGGTGTCGCGCCGAACAGCCAGTGCGCCTCGATGATTTCGAGCGCCTTGTTCATCATGGTGGCGGAATCCACCGAAATCTTGCGCCCCATTACCCAGTTCGGGTGGGCGCAGGCCTCATCGGGCGTGACGCTCTGCAGCCGCTCCAGCGCGACTTCGCGGAACGGTCCGCCCGAGGCGGTCAACAACACCCGCCGTACCCCTTGCCCGCCCAGGTCGCCGGAGAGGAAATTTGGCAGGCACTGGAATATGGCGTTGTGCTCACTGTCTATGGGCAACAAGGTCGCATGATGCGTACGCACCGCCTCCATGAAAATGGGCCCCGCCATGACCAGGGCTTCCTTATTGGCGAGCAGCAACTTCTTGCCGGCGCGTGCCGCGGCGAGGGTGGGCGCGAGGCCGGCCGCGCCGACAATGGCCGCCATGACACAGTCGGCGTCCGGGTGGGCCGAGATCTGCTCCAATCCCGCCTGGCCGATCAGGATTTCCGTGGCGCCCGCCCCAAGGCGGTTGTCCAGCGCGTCGGCTTGCGCGGCGAGCGCCACTACGGCGTAGCGCGGTTTGTGCCGCAGACACAGTTCGGCCAGCGCATCGATGCGTTCGTTTGCACTCAAGGCAAATATGCGGAAACGCTGCGGATGGCGCGCGGCTACATCGAGGGTGTTAAGCCCGATGGATCCGGTCGCCCCGAGTATTGCGAGGTTCTGCAGCCCGCTCATAAGAGATACACCAGGGCCGCAACCGGCAGCACTGACGTGAGGGCGTCAATGCGATCCAGCACGCCACCATGCCCAGGCAGCAGAGCGCCGCTGTCCTTGACGCCGGCGCGCCGCTTCAATGCCGATTCGAACAAGTCGCCGTAGATGCCGATCGCGGTGAGCAACCACAGGAACAACAACATGCCGAATGCCCCGAAGTGCATCGGCTTAAGCACTCGCGGAAAATACGCTTGCCAGGTAAAACTCCAGATCGCGGCATACAAGCTCACCGCCAGGGCGGCCCCGGCTACCCCTTCCCAGGTCTTGCGCGGACTGATCGACGGCGCCAGCTTGTGCCGTCCGAAGCGGCGCCCGGTAAAATAGGCGGCACTGTCCGAAATCCACGCCACCGACATCAGCAGCAATAGCAGCAAGGGTCCGAGCTTGCGCAGTTCCACTAGCGCGAGCCAGGTCGGCACCAGCACCAGGAGGCCCGTCAGTGCCGCGAGCCAGCGGGTCTGGGGCAGCCAGGAACGCCATAGCCACAGGGGCACCACGACCATCCAGAACAGGCTCGCGCCAAGGTAGACTGCGGCGTGCAGGCCGCCGATTTGCAGCCCGTCGGGTTGCAGCACGACAGCGCCCGTCGGGGACTTTGCCTGCTCCAACCCAAACAACGCCGCGCAAACGGCTGCGACGATGAGTACATACAGGCCGCGGGCGAGTCGCGGCAACCGTATCAGCTTGCCCCATTCCCATGCCGCGGGCACGACCAATACGCCGACGAATACGGCCCAGGCGGGCGATGACAGCCAGAACAGCGCCGCCAGAAACGCGCCCAACAAGACCAGCGCTGTAATGACCCGCGTCTTGAGCATAGGGTAATGCGCCCGGCGGCTTGGCACAATCAGGCAAGCTCCCTCTTGGGGGGCGGCGCCTTTCCGACAACCTCAACCTGCTCGCTGGTGCGGCCGAAGCGGCGCTCGCGCCGCTGATACGACGCAATCGCCAGATCCAGGGCCGCCGCGTCGAAGTCGGGCCAAAGCGTATCGGTGAAATAGAATTCGCTGTATGCAAGCTGCCACAGAAGAAAGTTACTGATGCGCTGCTCTCCCCCGGTGCGAATGAACAGGTCCGGCTCGGGCGCGTACGCCATGGCGAGGCAAGCGGCGAGCTCCTCTTCAGTGAATGCGCCGTGCTGTTGCGGCCGGGACTCGATCAAACGCTGCATCGCCTGCAGCAAGTCCCAACGCCCGCCGTAATTCGCCGCAATGGAGAGGGTCATGCCCTTGTTGTCGCGAGTCAGCTGCTCCGCGCGCGCGACCAGTTCGGTGATTTTCTTACCGAAGGGCGCGATGTCGCCCACCACGCGCAGGCGTATGCCGTTGCGGTGCAGCTTTTGCGCTTCCCGTTGCAGCGCCAGGATGAACAATTGCTTCAACATCGACACTTCCTCAGCCGGCCGGCGCCAGTTCTCCGAGCTGAACGCGAACAACGTGAGAAATTCGACGCCCCGTGCCGCACCAGCCTTGACCACTTCGCGCACGATTTCCACACCGCGCTTGTGACCAGCCGCGCGCGGCAGCATGCGTTGCTTGGCCCAGCGTCCGTTGCCGTCCATGATGATGGCGATATGGCGCGGAATTTCCTGCACCTGCGGGATGTCGCGTGTCGCGCTGGAAAATGAAGGCATGAAGGTTCCGGTCCGGGAGGGCGCCCGCGTCAAACCGCCATCAGGTCCGTTTCTTTGGCGGCGAGCAGCTTGTCGATCTCGGCAATGAATTTGTCGGTAAGTTTTTGGATATCATCCTGCGCGCGGCGCTCGTCGTCCTCGGAAACGGCTTTCTGCTTGAGCAGATCCTTGAGCTGGTGGTTGGCGTCGCGCCGCAGGTTTCTCACCGCCACCTTGGCGTTCTCGCCCTCCCCCTTGACCACCTTGATCAGTTCGCGGCGGCGCTCCTCGGTAAGCGCCGGCATCGGCACGCGGATGATATCGCCCTGGGCGGAAGGATTGAGTCCGAGATCGGACTCGCGGATCGCCTTTTCGATTACCGCGCCCATCTTCTTTTCCCAAGGCGAGATGCCGATGGTGCGCGCGTCGAGCAGCGTCAGGTTGGCGACCTGGTTGAGCGGCATCTGCGTGCCGTAGTAATCGACCGTGACGTGGTCGAGGATGCCGGTGTGGGCGCGCCCGGTGCGCACCTTGCCAAGGTCGGTTTTCAGTGCCTCGAGCGACTTGTGCATTTTCTGCTCGGCGGTCTTCTTGACATCAGCGATCATGGTCACTCCCTCGTTCAGCTATGTACCAACGTTCCCTCGTCTTCGCCCATCACGACGCGTTTCAGCGCGCCCGCTTTGAAGATGCTGAACACGTTGATCGGCAGCTTCTGGTCGCGGCACAGAGTCAGCGCGGTCGCGTCCATCACCTTCAGGTTCTGCTTAATCGCTTCGTCGAAGCTCACCCTGGCATAGCGCCGCGCCTGCGGACTTGTCTTCGGATCGGCGCTGTATACGCCGTCCACTTTGGTGGCCTTCAGCACAATATCACAGCCCATCTCGGTGCCGCGCAGCGCCGCGGCGGTGTCGGTGGTGAAAAACGGGTTGCCCGTGCCGGCGGCAAAAATAACGATCTTGCCCTCTTCCAGGTAGCGTATGGCCTTGCCGCGGATGTAGGGCTCCACCACCTGTTCAATGTTGAGGGCCGATTGCACCCGGCCATTCAGGCCGCCGCGGCGCATGGCGTCCTGGAGGGCGAGCGCGTTCATCACGGTGGCGAGCATGCCCATGTAGTCGGCCGTGGCCCGATCCATCCCGGCGGCGGCGGGGGCCACGCCGCGGAATATGTTGCCGCCGCCGATCACCACCGCGATCTCCAGGCCCATCGCCGCCACCACGGCGATTTCGGCGACGATCCGGTCTATGGTCGCTCGATTGATACCGTAGGCATCATCGCCCATCAGGGCCTCGCCCGAGAGTTTGAGCAGGATGCGTTTATAGGCTGGTGCTGGGGGCACGGCGCTCAACCCGCGGCGGCTTTTGCCTGTGCCGCCACCTCGGCGGCGAAATCACTGGACTTCTTCTCTATGCCTTCGCCCACGACGAAAAACTTGTAACTGATGAGCTTGGCATGCTTTGCGGCGAGCATCTTTTCCACCGTCAGCTTGTCGTCCTTGATGAAAGACTGGCCGAGCAAAGTGATTTCGCCAAGAAATTTGTTCAGGCCGCCTTCGACCATTTTTTCCGCGATATTGGCCGGTTTGCCCGATTCCCGGGCGCGCGCGACGAGCACATCGCGCTCGCGCGCGATCACGGCGGGGGCAACCCGGTCGCGGGACAGGAACTGTGGTTTGGCGAAAGCAATGTGCATGGCGAGGTCCTTGCCGACTTCGTCTTGACCCTCGAACTCGACCAGCACGCCGATCTTGACACCGTGCAGGTATTGGGCCAGTTTGGCTCCCGTCTGCAACCGGTGGAAGCGCCGGATGCTCAGATTCTCGCCGATTTTCTGCACCAGGGACTGGCGCTTCGCCTCGACCGTGCCGCCATCGAGGCTGAGCGCAGAGATCGCCGGCACATCTGCCGGATCGTGTTTTGCCACCAGTTTCGCCAGCTTGGAGGCGAAATCGAGAAAATCCGCGTTCTTGGCCACGAAATCGGTTTCGCAGTTGACCTCTACCAATGCGGCAATTTTGCCGTCAGCGGAAACATAGGCGCCGATCACGCCTTCGGCTGCGACGCGCGCTGCGGCCTTGTTCGCTTTGGCGCCGCTCTTCACGCGCAACAGGTCTTCCGCGGATTTCAAGTCGCCGTTGGTCTCGACCAGGGCTTTCTTGCACTCCATCATGCCCAGGCCGGTGATTTCGCGCAGATCTCTTACCATGGCTGCGGTAACTTCTGCCATTTATTCGCTCCTCGTGTCCGTTACAAAACCAGGGAAAACGTTGCCTTCCGTTTCCCTCTGCCGTGGGCCGTTTCACTCACCCTGGAACGGCCTGTTGAAGTTCAAAAAAAGGGGCTTGCGCCCCTCTTTGCGTGGTCCGGCCGGCCCCGGTTCAGCCGGCCGATTCTTCCTGCGTATCCACTTCCACGAACTCGTCGCCGCCGCCGCTCGCGACAATCTCCTGCACCGACATATTGCGCCCTTCCAGAATCGCGTCGGCCACACCGCGGACGTACAGACGGATTGCGCGGCTGGAATCGTCGTTGCCGGGGATCACATGGGTAATGCCCTCGGGCGAGTGGTTGGTATCGACCACGCCGATGATCGGTATGCCCAGTTTGTTGGCCTCGACCACAGCGCCCTTCTGGTAACCGACGTCGATGATGAACAGCGCATCGGGCACGCCGTTCAGTTCCTTGATGCCGCCCAGGCTGCGCTCGAATTTAACCAACTCGCGCTGGATGCCCAGCGCCTCTTTTTTCGGAAGCTTTTCGAGGCTGCCGTCCTGCAACATGGCCTCCATCTCCTTCAACCGCTTGATCGACTGCTTGACGGTCTTGAAGTTGGTCAGCATGCCGCCCAGCCAACGATGGTCGACGTAAGGCGCGCCGCAGCGCAGCGCCTCTTCCTTGATGATCTCGCGCGCTTGGCGCTTGGTTCCGACGAGCAGGATCGTGCCCTTGTTTGAAGACAGCTTTTTCACGAATTTCATCGCCTCCTGGTACATGACCAGGGTCTTTTCCAGGTTGACGATGTGGATTTTGTTGCGATGGCCGAAAATATAAGGAGCCATCTTGGGGTTCCAGAAGCGCGTCTGGTGGCCAAAATGCACCCCGGCTTCCAGCATTTGACGCATGGTCGTGGACATTCAAACTTCTCCGTCTAGGGTTGGTCATAGCCGCCCGGCTCGTTATAACCCCGCAAGGGGCACCCTAAAGAGGGGCGGATTAAATTTAGCCGAGAAAATTTAGTCAAGAATTTCGACTAACTTAGAAGTATACCATGCTGCACCCCCTATATTCAAGAATATGTATGACTAAACAGCAGATTAAGCTTAGCCTAGTGCACTTGCGCGCGATTCGTGGCTGCGCCGCGCCAACCACGGTCCCAAGCGGCATGGCGAATGCCATCGGCGCTGATCGTGACACCCGGTGGTCTCCAAGGGCGCCGCTGGCGCCATCGTGGAAGTCGACAATGCGGTCTCGTTCGGCTTGATGCATCAAGCGGAGCTTCCCTTAGTCATGGCTATCCTTTATCCTTCCCACCCTTTAGCCGCAGCCCACAGATGGCAATCCAGATCAAGACTCCGGAAGAAATCGAAAAAATGCATGTCGCCGGGCGCCTCGCGGCGGAAGTGCTGGATTTCATTGCTCCTCATGTCAAGCCCGGTGTCACCACCGGCGAACTCGACCGGCTATGCCACGACTACATGGTCAAGGTGCAGAAAACGGTGCCGGCGCCGCTCAATTATGCGCCGCCTGGCTACCAGCCTTACCCCAAATCGATCTGCACCTCGATCAACCACCAGGTTTGTCACGGCATTCCCGGCGAGAAGCAGTTGAAGCACGGCGACATCGTCAACATCGACATCACGGTGATCAAGGACGGCTACCACGGCGACACCAGCCGCATGTTTTTTGTCGGCGAGCCCGCCATCCAGGCGCGCCGCCTGTGCGAAACCACCTACCAATGCATGTGGCTGGGCATCCAGGCGGTCAAACCGGGCGCCCGTCTGGGTGACATCGGCGCCGCCATTCAGAATCACGCCGAAGCGCACGGTTACAGCGTCGTGCGCGAATTCTGCGGCCACGGCATAGGCAGGAAGTTCCACGAGGAGCCGCAGGTGCTGCATTACGGCCGTGCCGGTACCGGTATCCCGCTGCAGCCAGGCATGATTTTCACCATCGAGCCCATGATCAATGCCGGCAAGCCCGCAATCCGCGAGCTCGCCGATGGTTGGACTATAGTGACTAAGGACCACAGCCTGTCGGCGCAGTGGGAGCATACGGTGCTGGTGACTGAAACCGGCCACGAGGTGCTGACCTTGTCAGCCGGAACTCCGGCGCAGCCCGCTCTGAAGGTCCATCACCCCTGATGCCTGCCACGCAACCAGCGACTGCTGCCCGGCCCTCTGCGGCGAGCCTGCGGGAACAGGCGCAGGCAGGTCGGCGCGAGCTGCGCGAGCGCTATGGCGCCGACGGCGGGGCGCAGCATATGCTGCGGCAGCACCGCGTGCTCATCGACCGCACCCTCAAAAGCCTGTGGACCGAAGCCGGCCTGCCCGGCTCGCTCGCACTCGCAGCCGTGGGCGGATACGGCCGCGGCGAGCTCTTTCCCTATTCCGACGTCGATCTCCTAGTGCTCCTTCCGAGCGAACCGAATGCAGAGCTCAGAAGCAAGCTGGAAACGCTGATCGGCAGCCTTTGGGACGCCGGCCTCGAACCCGGCCACGGCGTACGCACGGTTGAAGAATGCCTCTCCGAGTCGGCCAAGGACATCACGGTGCAGACCAGCCTGCTGGAAGCCAGATGGCTAGCCGGCAGCCGCAGCCTGTTTTCCGCCTTTACCCACGCCATGCGGGAGCAACTCGACCCGCAGCTCTTTTTCCAGTCCAAACGCCTGGAGCAGGAGCAGCGCCACGGCAAATATCAGGAAAGTCCCTACAGCCTCGAACCAAATCTTAAAGAGGCGCCCGGCGGACTGCGCGACTTGCAGGCGATCCTGTGGATCAGCCGCTCCGCCGGCCTGGGCGAAAACTGGATGGATCTGGCAGATCGCGGTCTGATCACCGCGATCGAAGCCCGCCAGCTCGCCGGATACCAGAAATTCCTGAGTGAGCTGCGCATCCGCCTGCACTACGCCGCAGGCCGCCGCGAAGACCGCGTGCTGTTCGACTACCAGGCCGAGCTCGCCGCGCAGTTCGGCTACGCCGACACGCCGAGCAAACGCGCCAGTGAACAGTTGATGCAGCGCTATTACCGCACCGCCAAGGCCATCACCCAGCTCAACACCCTACTGCTTCAGAACATCGCCGTGCAGCTGTTTTCTGGCGAGAATAGCCAGCCTGAAATCTTGAATGAACGCTTCCAGACCGCGCACGAACTGCTGGAGGCGCGCGACGCCGACCTGTTCGAACGGCAGCCGGGCGCCATTCTAGAGAGTTTTCTGCTGCTGCAGCAGCACTCCGAGCTAAAGGGCATGAGCGCGGCCACGCTGCGGGCGCTGTGGCGCGCCAGGGCCAGGATCGACGCCCGCTTCCGGCGCGACCCGGCCAACCGCGCGTTGTTCCTCCAAATCCTGCAGCAGCCGCGCGGGATAGTTCACGAGTTGCGGCGCATGAACCAGTATTCCATTCTCGGGCGTTACCTGCCCGCGTTCGGCAAAATCGTCGGCCAGATGCAATACGACCTATTCCACGCCTATACCGTGGACCAGCACATCCTTAACGTGGTTCGCAATCTGCGCCGCTTCACCATGGTCGAATTCGCCCACGAGTACCCGCAGTGCAGCCGCCTGATGGCGGGATTCGAGCGCCACTGGCTGCTGTATGTGGCGGCGCTGTTCCACGACATCGCCAAGGGCCGCGGCGGCGACCACTCCAGGCTGGGCATGCTGGACGCAGGCGGTTTCTGCCGCGCACATGGCCTTCCACGCGAGGACGCGGAACTGGTGGTGTTCCTGGTCGAGCACCATCTGACCATGTCGTCGGTGGCGCAGAAACAGGACCTTTCCGACCCGGACGTAATCAAGGCTTTCGCCAGCAAGCTGAAGACCGAGCGCCGGCTGACCGCGCTGTATCTGCTCACCGTGGCCGATGTCCGCGGCACCAGCCCCAAAGTATGGAACGCGTGGAAAGGCAAGCTGCTGGAAGACCTGTTTCTGCTGGCGCGACGACTGCTGCGCGGCGACGGTATCGGCTTCGAGCAGGATATCCAGGCCAAGCAGGACGAAGCGTTGCGCCTGCTGCGCCTGTACGCCCTGTCCGATGAGGTCAAGGACAGGCTGTGGAGCCAACTCGATGTGGCCTATTTCCTGCGCCACGACGCGCAGGATATCGCCTGGCAGACACGTACTCTGCACTACCGCGTCGACACCGAGCGGCCGGTGGTGAAGGCGCGCCTCTCGCCCATAGGCGAAGGCCTGCAGGTGATGATCTACACCCGCGACCAGCGCGACCTGTTCGCGCGCATTTGCGGCTATTTCGAGCAGATCAATTACAGCATCGCCGATGCTCGTATCCACACCACGCGCCATGGCTATGCCCTGGATACCTTCCTGCTTCTCGGGCCGGGCAACAATCCGCATTACCGCGATATGATCAATCTGATCGAGACCGATCTGGCCGACCGGCTGCAGCGCGAAACGCCCCTGCATCCTTCCACACGCGGCCGGGTGTCGCGCCAGCTCAGGCATTTTCCGATCACGCCCGAGGTCAATATCCGGCCGGACGAGAAAGGCGCTAGCCATGCGCTTTCCATCATCGCCGGCGATCGCCCGGGCCTGCTCTATGCCATTGCGCTGGTGCTGGGCAAGTACGACATCAACTTGATCACCGCCAAGATCGTGACCCTGGGCGAGCGCGCCGAAGACGTGTTTCTGATCTCTGGCGCGGCGCTTGCCAACCCAAAGACCGTGCTGCAGCTGGAGGGCGATCTGTTGGACGCG
>Ga0209343_10005059_pt1 | contig 16145 bp, 13 predicted proteins | sample RifCSPlowO2_02_FD_184026 | JGI IMG/M metagenome (GOLD analysis project Ga0209343, IMG submission 184026) | Groundwater microbial communities from Rifle, Colorado - Rifle CSP2_plank lowO2_0.2 (SPAdes) (version 2) | ecosystem: Environmental > Aquatic > Deep subsurface > Groundwater | place... | reverse complement strand
GACCTGCGCGAGCTGGACTACGCCGAAGCGCTGTCGCGCTTGTCGTTCCAGACCATCGTGCTCGAAGCGGCGCAGCAGAGTTATGTGAAGATCGCCGGGTTGAACCTGTTCAACCAGTTGCGGTAAACCGGTGCGCTCAAAAAATCGCCATAGCAGTGTGGCCGGCTTCTTGCTTCTATGCTGAAACAGGCGAGGTTGCCAGCGGAAAATTGACGGTTCGATCTGTAACGCTGGCCCGCCCTATCCAGAAACCGAGAGACCGCCCTCATGGTGAAACCCGTTCCCGTCACCAGCCCGTTGCTTCCGCCACTGGAAGAGTTCCTGCCCTACCTGCAGCAGATCTGGGATAGCCGCCGTCTGACCAATGGAGGACCTTTCCACGAGCAGTTGGAAAGGGAGTTGGCCGAATATCTCGGCGTCGAACATCTCTGCCTGTTCGCCAACGGAACCCTGGCGCTGGTCACGGCGTTGCAAGCGTTGCGCGTCACAGGGGAGGTGATCACCACGCCTTACTCCTTCGTGGCCACCGCGCACTCGGTGCTGTGGAACGGGCTGAAGCCGGTGTTCGTCGACATCGACCCGAAGACCTGCAACCTCGACCCGGCCCGGATCGAGGAGGCGATCACCCCGTTGACCACGGCGATCCTGCCCGTGCATTGCTACGGTACGCCCTGCGATACGGACCGCATCCAGCGCATCGCGGACACCTATGGGCTGAAGGTCATCTACGACGCCGCACATGCGTTTGCGGTCAGGCAGAATGGTGTCAGCGTCCTGCGTAATGGTGACCTGTCCGTCCTGAGTTTCCATGCTACCAAGGTCTTCAACACCTTCGAAGGCGGTGCGATCGTTTGTCCCGACGCCAAGATCAAACAGCGTATCGATTACCTGAAGAACTTCGGGTTCGCCGATGAAGTGACGGTTGTCGCGCCCGGTATCAACGGCAAGATGAGCGAAGTGAACGCGGCGTTCGGCCTGCTACAGCTCAAGCACATCGATGCAGCCCTGGCCCGGCGTCAGCGCATCGACGGCATGTACCATGAAGCCTTAAAGGCGGTGCCGGGCATCGACTTCGTATGCCAGAGCCGGGAAGGGCACAACTACTCTTACTTCCCAATTCTGGTACGAGACAATTTCGGCATTTCCCGTGACGCGCTTTATGACCGGTTCCGCGAGCGGGACATTCTGGTCCGTCGCTATTTCTATCCGCTGATTTCGCAATTCCCTATGTACCGAGGGCTCGATTCCGCCCAAGAGGCGCGCTTGCCGGTAGCGCTGGAAATCTCTTCCCGTATCTTGTGTCTGCCGATCTACGACAGTCTCAGCGACGAGGTATTCGAGGATGTGGTCGGCCTCATCAAAGCTTACGCCGCAGGGAATTCCCGATAATGCGCACATGCTCCGTCTGCTCGTCCCGCTTTCCCAACTACCTGCCGCTACCGGCCAAGTACTTCGAGGTTTTCCATCGGCTCAAGGTCTTCTATTCCCTTGAGGATTTCGAGACATTGAACGTCGGCCAGTACAGTTGTCCGGTTTGCCAGTGCTCCGACCGCGACAGGCTGTACGCGTTGTACATTGCCCTTTTCCTGCCGAGGCCGGAAGGCCGGTCGCTGCGTATCCTGGACATCGCTCCGGCACCGATCCTGTCGAAGCTGCTGCGTGGCCTGCCGAACGTGCAGTACCGTTCCGCCGACCTGTGTTCGGAGCTGGCGGATGACAAGGTCGATATTACCGACATGCGCCTCTATCCAGACGAATCCTTCGATTTCATCGTCTGTTCCCACGTTCTCGAACATGTGCCGGACGATGCCAAAGCGATCGCGGAACTCCATCGGGTGTTGGTACCTGGCGGCCGCGCGATCTTGATGGTGCCTATCCTTACGACGATCCGGGAAACCGATGAAGACCCGGACGAAAAGAGTGTGGATGAACGCTGGGCGCGTTTCGGCCAGGATGACCATGTGCGTATGTACGCGAAGGAAGATTTTCTCGACCGTCTGAAAGTCGGTGGTTTCGGCGTCGAATCCTTCGACAGCTCACGCTTCGGCGAGGGAGTGTTCAGAAAGCATGGCATTACCGCGACATCCGTCCTGTACATCGGCAGCAAGTGAGCGAGGAGGGGACATGACGACTTCAGACGACGTCCTAGCCGGATTCCGGAAAGTGGGCAGCAACGTGCGTATCTTTCCCGGCGCGAAGGTCTTCGGGCGGGAACACATCAGCATCGGCGACAACGTTATCATCGACGATTTCGTCTTTATCTATGCCACCGCGCCGATGTTCATCGGCAGCTACGTGCACATCGCATCCTTCAGCTCGATCACGGGCGGCGGCGTGGTGGTGCTTGAGGATTTTTCCGGGCTGTCGTCCGGTGTGCGGATCACTTCCGGCAGCGAGGACTTCCTCGGTGGTGGCCTGACCAACCCGGCTGTGCCGGAGAAATACCGCAAAGTCTACCGCTCCTTCGTACGCGTCGGCCGCCATGCCATCATCGGCGCTAATGCCGTGGTTCTGCCCGGAGTCACTGTGGGCGAGGGCTGTGCGGTGGGTTCGGGTGCCGTGGTCAATAAATCACTGGAGCCTTGGGGTGTATATGTCGGATCGCCCGCCCGCCGCATCAAGGCAAGGCCATCGGACATCATCGCCGAGCGAGAGCGCGAGCTGCAGGCCGAGCGGCCGTTCGAGTCGTTGACGCCGGCTATGTTCGAAGCGGCGCTGCCCAAACCAACCTGACGGGTCGCTACGTCAATCCAGGATATCCCCGATGAGTTCTTCCCGACTGGTCAGTATCGTAATCCCTGCCTACAAGGCCGCCTACTTCGAAGCCGCGCTGAGCAGCGCGTTGCGTCAGAACTACGACGAAATCGAGATCGTCATCGGTGACGATTGCCCCGACGACGCCATTGCCGGAATCGTCGAGAAGCTGAAAGCGAAGAGCCGCTGGCCCATCCGTTATCTTCGTAATCAGCTGGGGCTGGGGGAGATCGGTAACGTCACGCGCTGCGTGGCGGAAGCCCGCGGCGAATACATCAAGTTCCTGTACGACGACGATGTCATCGTGCCGGACTGCGTTCGCCTGCTGGTTGATGCGTTGGAGAACACGCCGGGCGTCTCGCTGGTCTCGTCTCGTCGACGTCTCATCGACGAGAAGGGCGAGTTCCTTACGGACATCGCGGCCACTTGCTTTCCATTCGAGCAGGACACGATTCTGAACGGGAAGGATGTCGTTTCGTTCTGGGGAGACTACACCGTCAACTTCGTAGGCGAGCCCAGCTCCGTACTCTGTCGACGTGAGGACCTGTTGGCGTTCGGCAACGGCATTTTTTCGCTCGCTGAGCAGGAGGTCCACTGGGTCGGAGACCTAGCCATCTACTCGAAGTTGCTGCTCCAGGGCAACTTAGCCCTGCTGTCTCGTCCGCTGTCTTATTTTCGCATATCGAAAGAGCAGTACAGCCAGCTGGCCCGTGACGACCAGACTGTTGGTATCGAATGGCATAAGAAGTTCAAGAGCCTTATCCATCAGCTTGGCTTGGTACGCACTTCCGAAGTGAACGGGAGTGTTCGCGTTGCGTCGTTAAGCGCTCCGGAGGAGTTCCGTGAGCACGATCTTCTGGCTCATTTCGTCCATATAACTACCCCTAAGACAGTGACGAAGCCGGTTGAGGAGTGGTTGGTTAAGCGCGTGCCGACAGAGGTTCAGATGCGGCTCATCCGGCAGCGCCTGGAGGCCCACGGCGGTGGGCCAGCTTTTCTGATCGTCCTGTCCGATATGGATGACCAGCCCGACCGGCTTATGGCCTCGTTGCGTAGTCTAGAACGGCAGGGTCTAGTGTTTGATAAGGTGCGGGTTGTAGTCCTGTCGATCTCGGGAAAGAAGCTGGAGAGCGGGTTAGGCGAACGCTTGATCTGGCAGGTGACGTGTCGTGCGAACAGTGCGGAGTTGATCAATAGGCTAGTCGAACGCCTTGACTTCGACTGGCTACTGCTTGCCGATGCAGGCACCGAATTCACGTCCAGTGGGTTGCTAATGGTCGCGCTTGAGTTGCTTGGCGAGCACCAATGTCGGGCCTTGTATACCGATGAGTTGCATCTAGCCGATGACCGAACCCTTGGGGTTGCCCTGAGGCCTGATTTCAACCTGGACATGTTGCTCAGCTTCCCGGCCGGCATGGCCCGGCATTGGCTGCTGCGCCGCGATGTCATCATCGAAGCCGGTGGTTTTGCTGCGGAGTACGCAGGGGCCTTGGAATTCGAGCTGATCTTGCGCTTGATCGAGCAGGGCGGTTTGACCGGCTTCGGCCATATCGACGAGCCCCTGGTCATCACCGATGCCCCTCGGCTCGAGGATCAGCCGGCGGAGCGCGCGGCCATCCTGCGGCATCTGGCCAGTCGCGGTTATCAGGCCGAGCTGCTGCCGCACTTGCCGGGTCGCTACCGCATCCGCTACGGGCATCAGACCCAGCCACTGGTCTCCATCATCATTCCGACCAAGGACCAGTTGCCGATCCTGCAACGCTGCGTGGAAAGCCTGCTGGAGAAGACCCGCTACCCGCACTACGAACTGCTGATCGTCGACAACAACAGCGAAACCCCCGAGGCGTGCGAGTGGCTGGCCGGTATCGAAAGCCTGGGCGAGGCGCAGTTGCGCGTGTTGCGCTATCCGCACCCGTTCAACTACGCGGCGATCAACAACATGGCCGTGGCCCAGGCGCGCGGCGAGTACCTGGTGCTGCTCAACAACGACACCGCGATCATCCGCGAGGACTGGCTGGACGAATTGCTCAACCACGCCCAGCGCCCCGAGGTCGGCATAGTCGGTGCCAAGCTGCTCTACCCGGATGGACGCATCCAGCACGCCGGGGTGTTGCTCGGCCTGCGTGGCCCGGCCGATCACCCGTTTATCGGCGAGCCGATGGACGCGCCAGGCTATATGCAGCGCTTGCAGATCGATCAGAACTACAGCGCGGTGACCGCCGCCTGCCTGATGATCCGCAAGTCGGTCTACGACCAGGTGGCGGGGATGGACGAGCAGGCGTTCAAGGTTTCCTACAACGATATCGATCTGTGCTTGAAGGTCGGTGCGGCGGGTTATCTCAACGTCTGGACGCCCCATGCCGTGCTGTTGCACGAGGGTAGCGTCAGCCAAAAGAAAGTCGACCCGGCCTCGTTAGAGGCCAAACGCAAACGCTTCGCCGGCGAGCAGGACGCCATGTACGCCAAGTGGTTGCCGGCGCTGGCCAGCGATCCGGCCTATAACCGCAACCTTTCGTTGAATGGTAAAGGCTTTGAAATCGAGCCGGACCCCGGCCTGACCTGGCGGCCGCTGTCCTGGCGGCCGTTACCCGTGGTCCTGGCGCACCCGGCCGACCCCTGGGGTTGCGGTAACTACCGCATCATCAAACCGTTCCAGGCATTGCGCGACGCTGCGCTGGTCGATGGCATGCTCTCGGAAGGTTTGCTGCAGGTGGTCGATCTGCAGCGCTACGACCCCGATGTGATAGTGCTGCAGCGGCAGATCGGTGATGAGCGGCTGGAGGCCATGCAGCGTATCAAGCAGTTTTCCCGGGCCTTCAAGGTCTACGAGCTGGACGATTACCTGCCCAACTTGCCGATCAAGAGCTTCCACAAAATGCCCAAGGACATTATCAAGTCGATGCGCCGTGGCCTCAGCTATGTCGACCGCTTCGTGGTGTCCACCGCGCCCCTTGCCGACGCATTGTCCGGTTTTCACCCGGATATCCGGGTGATCGAGAACCGCTTGCCGGTGGAGTGGTGGCAGGGGCTTTCCAGTCGGCGTCAGCGCGGGCACAAACCCCGCGTGGGTTGGGCCGGCGGCATTGGGCACAGGGGCGACCTGGAGTTGATAACCGATGTGATTCGCGAATTGGCAGGCGAGGTCGAATGGGTGTTCTTCGGCATGTGCCCAGAAAAAATTCGTCCTTACGTGCATGAAATCCACGTAGGTGTCGATATAGATGATTACCCCGCGGCGCTGGCCGCTCTGGATCTCGATCTGGCGCTGGCACCGGTCGAACAGAACCTGTTCAACGACTGCAAGAGCAACCTGCGTCTGCTCGAATACGGTGCCTGTGGTTATCCGGTGATCTGCAGCGATGTGCTGTGCTACCGCGGTGATTTGCCGGTCACTCGGGTGAAGAACCGCTTCAAGGATTGGGTGGATGCGATTCGCATGCACATCAACGACCTGGATGCGACGGCCAGGATGGGCGATGAACTGCGCGCTCAGGTAATGGATAAGTGGCTGTTGCAGGGGCGCAATATCGAAGCCTGGCGTGCGGCCTGGTTACCAGACTAGGTTCTGGCGGGGTTGGATGAGCCAGAATGGGCCGCAATGATTGCAAAATGCCTGTCGGAAACTCGGCAATTCCGCTTTTTCACCACTTTTCCGATGCTAACTTATTGTCGGAAAAGAAGAAAAAAACTTCAGGCAAGTTTCTAAAGCTTCCCAAAGGAGCGCCGATACAAAGTACGAATGCGAACTCAATGGGGCGTCTGAGCAAAAGCAGACCCAAAGCTCGCAGGCTCAGACAAACTAAGTAGCACGGTCCTTTGGAGGCAATACCATGGCCCTTACAGTCAATACCAACGTAGCGTCACTCAACACTCAGCGTAACCTCAACTCCTCGTCCAAAGGTCTGGATACTTCGCTGCAGCGTTTGTCCACCGGCTTCCGCATCAATAGCGCCAAAGACGATGCCGCTGGTCTGCAAATCTCCAACCGCCTGACCAGCCAGATCAATGGCCTGAACGTAGCGGTACGTAACTCCAACGACGGTATCTCCCTGTCGCAGACCGCTGAAGGTGCTCTGCAGCAGTCCACCGGTTTGCTGCAGCGTATGCGTGACCTGGCTCTGCAATCGGCCAACGGTTCCAACGGCGCAACCGAGCGTGCCGCTCTGCAAGGCGAAGTTGCCCAGCTGCAACAAGAACTGGATCGCATCGCCGACACCACCAGCTTCGGTGGCCGCAAGATTCTCGATGGTACCTTCGGCTCCCAGAGCTTCCAGGTTGGTGCAAACGCCTACGAGACCATCAACGTATCGATCGGCTCGGCAGATGCCAGCCGCATCGGTGTCAACCGTTTCGATAGCTCTGGCGTTGCTGCCGCCGCATCGGCTTCGGGCTTCAGTGACCTGAGCGCCTCCGGCCAAGGCTACCAGGGTGCCAGCGGTACCATCACCGGCAAACTGGGCACCGCAGATTTCAGCTACTCCGCAGGCTCCAGCGCTCGTGACGTTTCCCAGGCGATCAACAGCAAGTCCGACACCACCGGTGTCACCGCTAACGCCCGCACCGTAGCGCAGCTGTCCGGTGTGTCCAGCGGTACTACATCCTTCACCCTGTACGGCTCGAACAACGCCGACGCCGATTCCGGTGTGACCATCTCCGCCAACATCACCGACGCCACCGACCTTTCGGCCCTGGCTGACGCGATCAACAAGGAAACCGGCAGCACCGGTATCGCCGCACGCTCCTTGGGCGACACCATCGAGCTGGTCAGCGAGCGCGGCGACTCGATCATCATCGACGCCTTCCAGGATGGTGCCGGGGATGGTGCCACCCTGCAGTCCTACGACTTCGAAGGGACCGAGACAGGTGACGTGATCGGTGCGGCGGCTACCATCGCAGCAGCAGGCGGTGCCCGCGCTGACGGTGTGGTTCGTCTCGAAGCGGCAGATGCCTTCTCGATGACCAACCTGGATGCCACCCTCGGTACTGATGGCTTCAGTGAGCTGAACTCGGTAGCGGATATCGATATCAGCACCGCCGAAGGCGCTCAGAACGCCCTGGGTGTGGTCAACGGTGCGATCTCCAACATCGACAGCCAGCGTGCCCAGCTCGGTGCGGTACAGAACCGCTTCGAGAACACCATCTCCAACCTGCAGAACATTGCAGAGAACGCTTCGGCTGCCCGCAGCCGGATTCGCGACACTGACTTCGCTGCGGAAACCTCGGAACTGACCAAGAATCAGATCCTGCAGCAAGCCGGCACCGCGATTCTGGCCCAGGCCAACCAGTTGCCACAGGCTGTACTTAGCCTGCTCGGCTAAGGGCAAAAGCGCTAGACTGCGGGGAGAAGGGCTCAGCTCTTCTCCCCGTTCCCTCTTTGTGAGGAGAAATTTATGGACATCGGCTCAATACAGAAACCGCTTATTCAGGTCGCAACTCGCGAGTCTGCGCGTTTAGCACCGGACGAAGCCACACGAAACAAGGCTTCGTCATCGGGCGCAAGCGAGATTGGCGAGGAGCCGGTGACCGGCACGTTCAAGCCCGGAACAGCAGTTGAGGGCGGTAACGCCAGCCGCGAGCAGCTAGAAGACGCCGTCGCATCCATCCAGGATTTTGTACAGTCGGTTCGCCGCAGCATCAATTTCTCGGTGGAAGAAACCAGTGGCCGAGTCGTGGTCAAGGTTACCGATGCGGGCTCTGGCGATGTGATCCGGCAAATACCTTCTGAAGAAGCCCTGCAATTGGCAGAGAATCTTTCGGAGGTCCGCAGTTTGTTGTTCAAAGCTGAAGCCTAGCGTTTCGCTGGCACGGCTTTTGACTGCGTAATACCTATTGGCATTGCGCCGTCACTATTTTGGCGAGGTGAATCATGGTCGGGATTACGGGCGTAGGCTCAGGAATCGATATCGACAGTATCGTAAAGGCTCTGGTCAATTCGGAGCGCGCTCCCAAGGAGCTGCAGCTAAACCGACTTGAACAGACCACCACCTCGCGTATCTCTGCTCTCGGAAGTCTGCGTTCGGTTGTTGGTGAACTCAGTTCGGTGCTGCAGAGCCTCAATAAAGCTTCTGCATTTCAAAAGCAGACGGTTTCCTCCTCCAGCTCATCGGTGCTCATGGCGACCGCCAGTGGCGACGTGCCGGTCGGTAAGTTCAGCCTGCAAGTGCAGCAGCTCGCGTCCGGCAGCAAGGTGGCGTTGTCTTCGGTCACCGGCGGTTCGGCGGCCACCTTCAACTCTGGCTCGCTTACCGTTAGCGTTGGCACCAGTAGCTTCGATGTGGATATCAACGACAGCAACAACAGCCTGCTCGGTGTGCGTGATGCGATCAACACTGCAGGAGCGAGTACAGGCGTCAGCGCCAGTATCGTTACCGACGCTTCCGGCTCGCGTCTGATCCTCAGCTCTTCGAAAACTGGTGAGGGCAACGATATCCAGATTGCCGCGAGCCAGGACGGCGTCACTCAAGGTGCCAACGCGCTGAATGCATTGACCTTTTCCGCGGGCAACAGCACCGCGCAACTGCCACTGGTGGCGGGCGGAGCGGCAGCGACCTTCAAGGCCGGCACGCTGAATATCGACAGTGGAGCGGTCAACCTGGCCGTGGCCATAGGTGCGGACGATTCGCTTGATACGATCCGTCAGAAAATCAACACCGACGGGGCGGCTCAGGGTATCAGCGCCACGATCGAAACCGTCGATGGCGGCTCGCGTCTGGTCATTCAGTCGAGCAACGGCGAGGATCTCAGCGTTACGGCGACCACCGATGATTTGAGTACCGGTGATAACAGCCTGACCACCCTGGCGTCCACCGTCGACAGTGACAGCAAATCGATCGATACGGCGAAATCCGCGATGTTCACCGTCGATGGCTTGTCGGTGGTGAAGCTGAGCAACACCGTCGACGACGTGATCGAAGGCATCACCATCAATCTGGTCAGCGCACAGTCGGCCGACGACATCGCGGCGAATAAGACCATCGACATCACGGTCGCCCAGGATAAGGGTACGGTTCGTGGCAACCTGCAAAAGTTCGTCGACACCTATAACAAGCTGGTGCAAACCACCAATGAGCTGACCACAGTCGTGCCTGTTGGCGAAGGCAAGGCACCCGTGACCGGCCCGCTGCTGGGCGATACCTCGATCCGTAACCTGCTCAGCGGGATGCGCAAGGAGCTTGTGCAATTGGGCGACAGCCTGGGTGTGCAATCGCTCGCCGAGCTGGGTATTACCACCCAGAAAGATGGCAAGCTGAGTATCGACTCGGCGAAGCTGGACAGCGCGCTCGTTGGCAAGTACGACAAAGTCTCCGAATTTCTCTCGGGAGAAGGCGGTTTGATGGGCCGCCTGGAAGCCGTGGTTAAGCCTTATCTGGGGACTGATGGGGTATTCCAACAGCGCGAAAACGGCCTGCAAACCACCATCAGTAGCATCGACAAACAACGTGAAGCGCTGACCCTGCGGATCGAGAAGGTGCAGGCGCGTCTATACGCCCAATACAATGCCATGGACTCCTTGGTCGGCCGGCTGAAGCAAACCAGCGAAAGCCTGGCCAATCAACTGGCCAGTTTGCCGGGCTTCGTGAAAAAGGATAACTAATGAACAAGCACCCCATCGACACCTACAAGCAGGTCAAGACCAGCCACGATGTATCGCCGTATCGCACCGTGCAGATGCTGCTCGATGGTGCCTTGCAGCGGGTGATGTTGGCCAGGCACGCTCAGCTCGAAGGCGATACCGAGATTCGTGGTATGGCGGTGGGCAGCACCATCACCATTCTGGGTGCCTTGCAAGCAGGTTTGGATAAAAAGCTGGGCGGCGAAATTGCCGAGAACCTCGACTCTCTTTACGACTATATGACCCGCCGACTGGCCGGTGTTGCGCTGGACGACACGCCGCGCACCCTGGACGAAGTCCAGGCCTTGTTGGGGCAGATCAAGGCTGCCTGGGACGCCATCGGGCCAGAAGTGGAGCCCACTGCGGCAAACTGATTTCAGCGTTAAAGCTTTAGGCTGCAGCGCCGATACCCAAGGTATCCAGCATGCAGAATAGCGAGAGCGACAATGAACGCGATGGCGGCCCTCAAGCAATATCAAACCGTTAACACTCAAGCTCAGGCCGTTGATGCCAGCCCTCATCGCCTGATCCAGATGCTGATGGAAGGCGGTCTGACCCGTATCGCTCAGGCGCGTGGTGCCATGGAGCGTCAGCAGACGGCAATGAAGGGCGAGTTGATCGGCAAGGCCATCGGCATCATCGGCGGTCTGCGCGAAGGGCTGAATCTCGAGCAGGGTGGTGAAGTGGCTGCCAACCTGGATCGTCTGTATGAATACATGGCCAATCGCTTGCTTGAAGCCAATGTGCAGAATGACATGGCACCGCTGGACGAAGTGGCGGGCCTGTTGCGTAATGTGAAATCCGGCTGGGATGTCATTGGCCAGTAATGACGTTTCAGGTCTGAGGAGTAGGTTCATGAGTTCATCCGTCCAGCGACTGCAAGAGACCGGCACTGCCTTGCGCACTGCACTGGCTACACAGGATTGGGCTGCCATCGGCGAGCTGGATCTGCAGTGCCGGCAAGCCGTGGATGAGGCCATGGTCGAGGCGTTAAACGATGAAGGGGCATTGCGTGCGCGTATGCAGGAGCTGCTGGATCTTTATCGTGAACTGGTCAGCGTATGTCAGGCCGAGCAGCAGCGGCTGTCCCGCGAGCTGCTGCAATTGAATCAGTCCCAACAGGGGGCCAAGGTTTACCAGCTGTTCGGTTAAGCGTGCGCCGGTTGCTTGAGGCGCAGCTATTCGCTGTAACAGGCACAGTTGAGCACCTGTTTTCCAGGTGGCCAGTCCTGGCTGCCTGTATCGATTGAATTCCCTTCTTTGCTAAAAGCGCCGCTTGATTATTCTTCAAGCTAAGCAAAAAAATCACGCCATAAAATTGACTGGCAACAGAAAATTGACTTAACTAGTGGCCAATTACTGGCGCTTGGCTGGGCGGCTTGAGGGTACCAGGCGCATTTTTTCACTCCAGGATTCGATAAATATTATGTGGCGTGAAACCAAGATTCTCCTGATTGACGATAACAACGAGCGCCGTCGAGACCTGACGGTGATCCTGAGTTTTCTCGGTGAAGACTATCTGGCCTGTGACAGCGCTAGCTGGCGTGAAACGGTGGCCGAGCTTGAGTCCAGCCGCAGCGTTTTGAGCGTGTTGTTGGGCGAGGTGCAGGCGAAGGGCGGCGTGCTGGAGATGCTCAAGCAGGTGGCGGCCTGGGATGAATTTCTACCGACCCTGTTGCTCAATGAGCAGGTGGCACCTGAATGGCCTGAGGAACAGCGCCGCAGCGTGCTGGCGACCCTGGATATGCCCCTGAGCTACAACAAGTTGCTCGACTCCCTGCACCGCGCCCAGGTCTACCGGGAAATGTATGACCAGGCCCGTGAGCGTGGTCGTCAGCGCGAGACCAACCTGTTTCGCAGCCTGGTCGGTACCAGTCGGGCCATCCAGCAGGTGCGGCAGATGATGCAGCAGGTCGCCGATACCGAGGCCAGCGTGCTGATTCTGGGCGAGTCTGGCACTGGTAAGGAGGTGGTGGCGCGCAACCTGCACTACCACTCCAAGCGTCGCGAGGCACCATTTGTGCCGGTCAACTGTGGCGCGATTCCGGCCGAGTTGCTGGAGAGCGAGCTATTCGGTCATGAGAAGGGGGCTTTTACCGGGGCCATTACCAGCCGCGCCGGCCGTTTCGAACTGGCCAATGGCGGCACCCTGTTTCTCGACGAAATTGGCGATATGCCGCTGCCCATGCAGGTCAAGCTGCTGCGTGTGCTGCAGGAACGCACTTTCGAACGGGTGGGCAGCAACAAGACCCAGAGCGCCGATGTGCGCATCATTGCCGCCACCCACAAGAACCTCGAGAAGATGATCGAGGACGGCACTTTCCGCGAAGACCTCTACTACCGGCTGAATGTCTTCCCGATCGAGATGGCTCCGCTGCGCGAGCGTATCGAAGATATCCCGCTGTTGATGAACGAGCTGATCTCGCGCATGGAGTTCGAGAAGCGCGGTTCGATCCGTTTCAACTCCGCCGCCATCATGTCGCTGTGTCAGCACGACTGGGCGGGCAACGTGCGCGAGCTGGCCAACCTGGTCGAGCGCATGGCGATCATGCATCCCTATGGGGTGATCGGCGTGGGCGAGTTGCCGAAGAAGTTCCGTCATGTCGATGACGAAGACGAGGGTATGGTGGCCAGTCTGCGCGACGAGCTGGATGAGCGCGCCACCCTGATGGCCGGCTTGCCGGGTGTCGATTCGGTGGCCATGCTGCCGCCCGAAGGGCTGGACCTGAAGGACTACCTGGGCAACCTGGAGCAGGGCCTGATCCAGCAGGCACTCGATGATGCCAGTGGTGTGGTGGCGCGTGCCGCCGAGCGTCTGCGCATTCGTCGCACGACCCTGGTGGAGAAAATGCGCAAGTACGGCATGAGCCGCCGCGACGAGGATGGCCTGGACGATTAAGACCTGCATGCCGGCGAAATCGTCAGTGACTTGGCGTTTGCCACCCCGATAGAGCCGAAGGTTTGACACTGCCTTCGGCTTTGTTTTTTAAGGCATTGATATATAAGGATTATTTTTTAGGCACGGGTATTGCTATCTCTCTTGCAACTGACTGTCTGATGACGGCTCGCTGCGCGAGAGAGAATGATGAACATCCACCCTAAAACTCCCGAACAATCCGAAGCGGCTCCCGCGCCGGTCGAGCAGGCCAGCCGTGAGGGGCTTGAGCAGGCCTTTGCCCTGTTCAACCAGATGTCGACCCAGCTCAGTTCTTCCTACAGCATGCTTGAAGCCCGGGTTACCGAGCTGAAGGGGCAGCTGGCCTTGGTCAGCGCCCAGCGTATGCAGGAACTGGCCGAGAAGGAGCGCCTGGCTAACCGCTTGCAAAGCCTGCTGGATCTGCTGCCGGGCGGGGTTATCGTCATCGATGGCCAGGGAGTGGTGCGGGAAGCCAATCCGGTGGCGCGCAACCTGCTCGGACAACCCCTGGTGGGCATGCTCTGGCGTCAGGTGATTGCGCGCAACTTTGCCCCACGCGAAGACGACGGCCATGAAATCTCCCTCAAGGACGGCCGGCGTCTGTCGATTGCCACCCGCTCGTTGCGCGCCGAGCCCGGGCAGCTGGTGTTGCTTACTGACCTGACGGAAACCCGCCGCCTGCAGGATCAGTTATCCCGTCATGAGCGCCTGTCCGCCCTGGGGCGCATGGTCGCCTCCCTGGCCCATCAGATCCGTACTCCGCTGTCGGCGGCGCTGATCTATGCCAGCCATTTGACTGAGCAGGTGCTGCCGGTCGAGCAGCAGCAGCGTTTTGCCGGTCGCCTGAAAGAGCGCCTGCACGAACTCGAGCACCAGGTGCGCGACATGCTGATCTTCGCCCGGGGCGAGTTGCCCCTGCCGGATCGTATTGCCCCCGGGGCGTTGTTCGAGGCGCTGCGTGCTGCAGCCGAACCCCATGTGCAGGGCATGCAGGTACGTTGGCAGTGCGATAGCCGCGAGGGCGAGCTGCTGTGCAACCGCGACACCCTGGTCGGCAGTCTGCTCAACCTGATTGAAAATGCCATTCAGGCCGCCGGACGCGAGGCGCGGCTCAAGGTGCACCTGTACAGCCGCGGGCAAGTCCTGCGCCTGTGTATCAGCGACGATGGGCCGGGTATCGACCGCGCCACCCTGGCGCGCCTCGGCGAACCCTTCTTTACCACCAAGACCACGGGTACCGGGCTCGGCCTGGCGGTGGTCAAGGCCGTGGCGCGCGCGCACCAGGGCGATGTGCAGCTGCGCTCGCGTCCGGGACGCGGTACCTGCGCCATTCTGACGTTGCCGCTGCTTGGCGCGACGCACCCCTTGATTCAGGAGTAAACAGCCATGGCTGCCAAAGTTTTGCTGGTCGAAGACGACCGCGCCTTGCGCGAGGCGCTGGCCGATACCCTGTCGCTGGGCGGGCATGCCTTTCGCGCGGTGGATTGTGCCGAAGCAGCCCTGCTGGCGATTGCCGAGGAGCCCTTCGGCCTGGTGGTCAGCGACGTGAATATGCCGGGCATGGATGGTCATCAATTGCTTGCGCAGATCCGCCAGCGTCAACCGCAATTGCCGGTGCTGTTGATGACCGCCTATGGCGCGGTAGAGCGGGCGGTGGATGCGATGCGCCAGGGGGCGGCGGATTATCTGGTCAAGCCATTTGAGCCCAAAGCCCTGCTGACGCTGGTCGACCGACATGCGCTGGGCCGTCTGAGCGCGGCGGAGCAGGATGGCCCGGTGGCCGTTGAGCCGGCCAGCGTGCAGTTGCTCGAACTGGCCAAGCGGGTGGCGCAGAGCGATTCCACTGTATTGATCAGCGGCGAGTCCGGTACCGGCAAGGAAGTGCTGGCGCGCTACCTGCACCAGCAGTCGCCGCGGGCCAGCAAGCCCTTTATCGCGATCAACTGTGCGGCGATTCCCGACAATATGCTCGAAGCCACGCTCTTCGGTCATGAAAAGGGTGCCTTTACCGGTGCCATCGCCAGTGCCCCGGGCAAGTTCGAAATGGCCGAGGGCGGCACCATTCTGCTTGATGAGATTTCCGAAATGCCCCTGGGCTTGCAGGCCAAGTTGTTGCGGGTGCTGCAGGAGCGTGAGGTGGAGCGGGTCGGCGCGCGCAAGACGATCACCCTGGATATTCGCGTGCTGGCCACCAGCAACCGCGACCTGGCCGGCGAAGTGGCGGCGGGGCGCTTCCGTGAGGACCTCTACTATCGCCTGTCGGTATTCCCCCTGGCCTGGCGACCCCTGCGCGAGCGTCCGGCGGACATCGTGCCGCTGGCCGAGCGCTTGCTGGCCAAGTACGTGAAGAAGATGAACCATTCGCCCATCCGCCTTTCGGCCCAGGCGCAGCAGAGCCTGGTCAGCCATGCCTGGCCGGGTAACGTGCGCGAGCTGGACAACGCCATTCAGCGGGCGTTGATCCTGCAGCAGGGTGGTTTGATCCAGCCTCAGGACCTGTGCCTGTCGGCTCCCATCGGTGCGGCGCTGTCGTCGGTGCCACAGCAGCCGATGCTGGCGGTGGTGCCCAGCGCAGCCGCCGCTGTGGAGCCGCCGTCGGCCGAAGCTGGTGCCCTGGGCGACGACCTGCGTCGGCATGAATTTCAGATGATCATCGACACCCTGCGGGCCGAGCGTGGCCGGCGCAAGGAAGCCGCCGAGCGCCTGGGCATCAGCCCGCGTACCCTGAGGTACAAGCTGGCGCAGATGCGTGATGCGGGAATGGATGTGGAAGGTTATCTGTTTGCCAGCTGAGCCTGCTTACTCTCGGTGATTGTGCTTGCAGGTTGTAGGAACGGGCCATGGCCGCGAAGTCGCTATCGC
>Ga0209343_10005057_pt1 | contig 16145 bp, 13 predicted proteins | sample RifCSPlowO2_02_FD_184026 | JGI IMG/M metagenome (GOLD analysis project Ga0209343, IMG submission 184026) | Groundwater microbial communities from Rifle, Colorado - Rifle CSP2_plank lowO2_0.2 (SPAdes) (version 2) | ecosystem: Environmental > Aquatic > Deep subsurface > Groundwater | place... | reverse complement strand
TCCTGCGGATTGAGCCGGTTTAACCATCGCCACCGACAAGACTACGATGAACAGAAAATAAAACGCGAGGGTTAGCGGGTCAGGATTTAATCGGTTGCCGGTTGCCGGTTGCCACAAACTTAGCGCGTCCATGCTTTTTCCCCCGAGCATTCAAATTATTGTTTTTGATCCGCCCCGCCGGGCGTTGCTGCGGTTGGCGGGCTAACTTGGGGCGGTATTGCGATTGGATTTCTTCCAAGCCAAGGCGCAGTGTTCACGCATTTCCGCGTCACGTCAATAGTCCAAAATCACATAGTCAAAAATCACTAGGCCGCCTCCGCGACCTTGTGAAACAGCACCCACGTCTGGCCGGTTTGCCAACCCGCGAACTATCTCCCCTGGTCGTGCTGCACGGCCACCGTGGCGCTGGCGGTGGCTTTGTTGCCCGAGGCATCGGTGGCGGAATAGGTGATGGTGTAGATGCGCCCGGTTTGATTATTGCCTGCGCGCTTGGTGGCCAGGTAAAAATCCCTGTCATCTGTACCGATCTGGGCATTCCGGATGTCGCCGTCTGCCAGCGTCTCAGTTGCGGTGATGGATTCGAGTTTGATCTCCGGCTCGGGGTCATAATCGTCCTGCACCGCAATTGTCGCGTGGATAGGCGCCAGCTTGTTGTTCGGTGGCCAGAGTGTGCCGGGGGTCAACGTAAACGTGAGCGTGGGTGGCGTCACATCTGCTTGGGTGAATGGAATCTCGACAGATGTAACGATAGTGCCATCCGGATTTTTCGTATTGTTGTCGAGCAGGTATACCTCGCCGAATGCGGTGAGGTAGCCGGGTGATTGATAGGCGGTGGGAATAGATATTTCCGCCACACTGCTGCGCGTACCCGGCCTTATATGCTCTGCGCCAGAAAAAATCTTGGGTGGCGGAACCATGTTGTTTTCTACTCCCTCCATATTGATATGCGCTTTCGGTTCATCCATGTAATCGAACTGGAACACGTTTATCGTGCAATCCATGTAATAGAACGGTTTGCAGTGCGCGGCATCGAGCGGAACGGGAATGTCCGAATAAGCGGGATTCAGCGACCAAGGAAGACCGGGCAATTCCTTGCCCGGAGAATTGAGGCCGAGATCCGCCATGTAAATGATGCTGGCGGAGTTGTTCTCGATCTGGTAGCGGTACACGATTTGCGCGCCCTGATGGATGCCCCAGGCGTTGATTTTGATCGGTACGTCCGCGCTGGCTTTGGGCACTGCGAAAAAAATCATCAGGAATGTGCTTCCTAATACAACTCGCCTAATAAATTGATTTGTCATGATGTGCCTTTCTTTATTGAACATGCCAAGGTTCTTTGGGTAACGCCTTATGCACGACACCGCAGCTTGTGTAAATGGGTGCCAGTTGGGCGGCGGTCAGCCCGTGCGGGGTGAGATCGAATGCCGTGCCTGACTCGTGGCGGGACGAGCCGGGTGTGGCGACATCTTGTTTTGGCTGCAAATTATGCCCCGGCGGCGAGCTGATGCCCTGTACGCACGCCTCTACCTGCCACTGGCATACCTCGTCAACGCAGGTGATGTGTACACCCCTTTGATGCCGTCGAGATCGCCTTGGTGGACGGTGTCGATGCGCACAAAGCCCGCCCTGCCGTCGGGCCGTGGCGCTTTGCGTGTCCCGACGGAATTGCAGGCGGGGTGGGTCTTGGTGAAAGTCACCCGCCTGGCTTGGTAGCCCGCGCTTTTGCGCAGGTTGTACAGGTGCGAGACCGAAGATACCCTCCAGTCGCTCGTAGCGCGTATCGCCATAGTCGCTGTAAGCGCGCTGCAACAGGTGTGCAATTGCCGGGCCACAGACATCCTCGTTGGCTTTGTCCATCTCTGCGAGCAGTTCGATATCTGGAGGCGTGTATTTGCGCGCAAAGGGGGCCGCAGGCGCGCGGTAGCGCTTCGCCAGCGGTACGGCGGCCAAACGGTTGGCGTGCCACCGGGCGATCAGGCGGGTGATTTGCGCGCGGCTGTAGCCGCTGGTGTGCCGCAGGTATCTCAGCAGTATGCCTCGCTCGCGCTTGGGTCGCCTGGGGTAGTCAAAGCGCTTGAGCACGCGGCTGATGTGCTCATAACGCTGGGCATCGTTCCCGTGCGCCGAGAATTCGATCTGCGCACTGGCACCGAGAAATTGCTCGATCTGCTCAATCGTACAAAGCCGTGTTTCGTTCATGTTGATCACCATCCTTGCGATGATCAACCCACTTCTTCAATTCGACCTCAGATTCTTCGCTTCAGGCTCATACCACGTTGGAAATACAGCCCTCGTTCAGGCTTATACCACATTGGACAAGGCTCGAACTTGCATTCCATGCACCTTTCCAGTAACTTGCACACCTCGCTGGGGGTCTTCGCCGGTAGCTGTAATAAAACAGGCGGAGTGAGATAAACCCTTTGAACCTGCGCGGGTAATGCCGCAAAGGGAAGCATCCCGTGGTGCTTCCCGAATTCTGGAGCACACCGAATGAACGCCAACCCCCAATTTGTCAGCCAGGCTGCACATGTCGATGCGGCAGCCGTAAAACCGTTGCCCAATTCGCGCAAGATATACGTCGAAGGCTCGCGCCCCGACATTCGCGTGCCGATGCGCGAAATCTCGCAGGCCGACACCCCTACCGGCATGGGCGCGGAAAAAAACCCGCCGATTTACGTGTACGACTGTTCCGGCCCCTATACCGACCCGGCGGCCAGAATCGACATCCGTTCCGGCCTGCCGGCAATGCGCGAAGGCTGGATCGTCGAACGCGGCGACACCGAACAGCTCGCCGCGCCCAGCTCGGCCTACGGCCAGCAGCGCCTGGCCGATCCGGCGCTGGCCGAGCTGCGCTTTAACCTCAGACGCGCGCCACGCCGCGCGAAAGCGGGCATGAACATCACGCAGATGCACTACGCCCGGCAGGGCATCATCACGCCGGAGATGGAGTACATCGCGATCCGCGAGAACCAGAAGATCGAAGGGCTATCCGACTTGCTGAAAACCCAGCACCCCGGCGAAAGTTTCGGCGCGAGTATCCCGAAAATCATCACGCCGGAATTCGTCCGCGACGAAATCGCGCGCGGCCGCGCGATCATCCCGGCGAACATCAACCACCCCGAAGTCGAGCCGATGATCATCGGGCGCAATTTTCTGGTGAAGATCAACGCCAACATCGGCAATTCGGCTTTGGGTTCGAGCATTCAGGAAGAGGTCGAAAAAATGACCTGGGCGATCCGCTGGGGCGGCGACACCGTGATGGATCTGTCCACCGGCAAGCACATCCACGAGACGCGCGAATGGATCATCCGCAACTCACCGGTGCCGATCGGTACCGTGCCGATCTATCAGGCACTGGAAAAGGTGGATGGCAAGGCGGAAGACCTGACCTGGGAGATATTCCGCGACACGCTGGTCGAGCAGGCCGAGCAGGGCGTGGACTATTTCACCATCCATGCGGGCGTGCTGCTGCGCTACGTGCCGATGACCGCGAAGCGCCTCACCGGCATCGTGTCGCGCGGCGGTTCGATCATGGCGAAATGGTGCCTCGCGCACCACAAGGAAAGTTTCCTCTACACCCGTTTTGAGGAAATCTGCGAAATCATGAAGGCATACGACGTGGCGTTCAGCCTCGGCGACGGGCTGCGTCCCGGCTCGATCTACGACGCCAACGACGCAGCGCAACTCGGCGAACTGAAAACCCTGGGCGAGCTCACGCAAGTGGCGTGGAAGCACGACGTGCAGACCATCATCGAAGGCCCCGGTCACGTGCCGATGCACATGATTAAGGAAAACATGGACTTGCAGCTCAAGTGGTGCCACGAAGCGCCGTTCTACACGCTCGGCCCGCTGACCATGGACATCGCCCCCGGCTACGACCACATCACCTCCGCGATCGGCGCGGCGATGATCGGCTGGTTCGGCACCGCGATGCTGTGCTACGTCACGCCCAAGGAGCATCTGGGCTTGCCCGACAAGGACGACGTGAAGGAAGGCATCATCACCTACAAGATCGCCGCCCACGCCGCCGACCTCGCCAAGGGACACCCCGGCGCGCAGGTGCGCGACAACGCGCTATCCAAGGCGCGTTTTGAATTCAGGTGGGAAGACCAGTTCAACCTCGGCCTCGACCCCGACAAGGCGCGCGAATTCCACGACGAAACCCTGCCCAAGGAATCCGCCAAGGTCGCGCACTTCTGCTCGATGTGCGGCCCGAGCTTCTGCTCGATGAAAATTTCGCAGGACGTGCGCGACTTCGCCGCGCAGCAAGGTGTTGATGAACAGGCTGCGCTGGCCAAGGGCATGGAGCAGAAGGCGGAAGAGTTTGTGAAGCGGGGCAGCCAGCTGTATAGCAAGGCCTGATTGCAGCTTGCTGGATGATGTTGCCTGATCGCATTGTCAAGAGTATTATTCAGCGCACTGTAAACCACTCCACGAGGAGATGAGCCATGTCCCAACTGACTGCTAACGATCTTAAAACCAAAGGCATCGCCGCCATCGAGGCTGTGCTGGCCGAACGGCAGGAGGCGATTGTCTCGGTGCGCGGCAAGGATCGCTTCGTAGTGATGGAAATTGAACAATATCACTACCTGCGCGAGTGCGAGCTGGAAGCGGCGCTGGCCGAAACACGCGCCGACATCAAGTCGGGACGCTTTGTGAAGGAATCGCCAGCGGCGCACATCAAACGTGCGAAAAAATCGGTCGCATGAGCTTCCTGCTTGTATTCACCGAACAATATGAAAAACGCGCGGGGCGTTTTCTCAAGCGTCATCCGGAACTGGAAAAACAATACCTCAAGACGCTGCAACTGCTGGAGATGAATCCGCACCACCCCTCGTTGCGTTTACATGCATTGAGCGGAAAGCTGCAAGGGCTGCATTCGGTTTCCATCAACCTTTCTTACCGAATCACACTGGAACTGTTGATCCAGGATGAAGAGATTATCCCGGTGAATGTGGGCGATCACGATCCGGTGTATTGACAGGCGCGGGGCGGGAAGCGGAAGAGTTTGTGAAGCGGGGCGCGCAGGTGTACCGCAAGGCCTGACGGTATTGCTTTCCCAAAATAGTAATGTGATGCTGCGGCTCTATTGGTTTGATCGCCGCTTTCGAATACACCCGAATGGGTTCCGGCATTTGATGCCTCCCCGCTAATCGGCTATAATGCGCGTCAATTCAAAGCGGGATGGACACACGGTTCGTCCCGCTTCTTTATGTAAACCGCTTTGGGAGCATCCGGTGTCGCAAACAAGTCCTGCCATTCTAGTTTTATCCGATGGGACGGTGTTTCGCGGGGCAGCCATCGGTGCTTCCGGCAGCAGCGGCGGCGAGGTGGTATTCAACACCTCGATGACCGGCTATCAGGAAATCCTCACCGACCCGTCCTACTGCAAGCAGATCGTCACGTTGACCTATCCGCATATCGGCAACGTCGGGGTGAACAGCGAAGACGTGGAATCGTGCCGGGTATTCGCCAGCGGGCTGGTGATCCGCGATCTGTCGCTGGCGGTGAGCAACTTCCGCAGCACCCAATCCCTGCCGGATTACCTCAAGGCCAACAACGTGGTGGCAATTGCCGGGATCGACACGCGCAAGCTGACGCGCATCCTGCGCAGCAAAGGCGCTCAGAACGGCTGTATCGCCACGGGCGACGACGTGGAAGCGGCGCTGGCGGCGGCGCGCGGCTTCGCCGGGCTGGCCGGCATGGATCTGGCCAAGGAAGTTTCATGCACCGAACCCTACTCGTGGACGCAGCGCGAATGGGAGCTGGGCGTGGGTTACCCCGAGCTGGCGCATTCGAAATTCCATGTGGTGGCTTACGATTTCGGCGTGAAGCGCAACATCCTGCGCAAGGTTGCCGAACGCGGCTGCCGCATCACCGTGGTGCCGGCGCAGACCCCGGCTAGCAAAGTGCTGGCAATGGAGCCGGATGGCGTGCTGCTGTCCAACGGCCCCGGCGACCCCGAACCGTGCGATTACGCGATAGCCGCGACGCGCGCCTTCATCGATGCGGGTATGCCGCTGTACGGCATCTGCCTCGGCCACCAGCTGATGGGACTGGCGCTGGGCGCGAAAACGGTCAAAATGAAATTCGGCCATCGCGGCGCGAATCATCCGGTGCAGGACATGCAGAACAAGCGCGTGATGATTACCAGCCAGAACCACGGCTTCGCGGTGGATGCAACGACGCTGCCGGCAAATGCGCGCGTCACCCATGTCTCGCTGTTCGACGGAACGTTGCAGGGCTTCGAGCTGACCGACAAGCCGGCGTTCTGTTTCCAGGGACACCCCGAGGCGAGCCCCGGACCGCAGGACGTGGATTACTTGTTCGACAAGTTTATTGGATTGATGGACGAAAGGAAGTGAAGGGTGAAGGGTAAAGGGGGAAGGGTGTGGCGGCGGCGCTTTTACCCTTCTCCCTTCCCCCTTCCCCCTTACCCAAGAAATGCCAAAACGTAACGATATAAAATCAATCCTGATCATCGGCGCCGGCCCCATCGTCATCGGGCAGGCGTGCGAGTTCGACTATTCCGGCGCGCAGGCCTGCAAGGCGTTGCGCGAGGAGGGCTATCGCGTCATCCTGGTGAACTCGAACCCGGCCACCATCATGACCGATCCGGAGATGGCGGATGCGACTTACATCGAGCCGATCACCTGGAAGATGGTGGAGAAGATCATTGCCAAGGAACGCCCCGATGCGATCCTGCCCACGATGGGCGGGCAGACCGCGCTGAATTGCGCGCTCGATCTGGCCAAGCACGGTGTGCTGGAGAAATACAAGGTCGAGATGATCGGCGCATCGCGCGAAGCCATCGATATGGCGGAAGACCGCGAAAAATTCAAGCAGGCGATGACGCGCATCGGCCTGGCATCGGCGCGTTCGGCCATTGCGCACTCGATGGAAGAGGCGTTGCAGGTGCAGCAGGTGATGGGTTATCCGACCATCATCCGCCCGTCGTTCACCATGGGCGGCTCCGGCGGCGGCATCGCCTACAACCGCGAAGAATTTGTGGAAATCTGCGAGCGCGGACTCGAAGCGTCCCCGACGCGCGAGCTGCTGATCGAGGAATCGCTGCTCGGCTGGAAAGAATACGAGATGGAAGTGGTGCGCGACCGCGCCGACAACTGCATCATCATCTGCTCCATCGAGAACCTCGATCCGATGGGCGTGCATACCGGCGACTCGATCACCGTGGCCCCGGCGCAGACGTTGACCGACAAGGAATACCAGATCATGCGCGACGCCAGCCTGGCGGTGCTGCGCGAGATCGGCGTGGATACCGGCGGCTCCAACGTGCAGTTCTCCATCAACCCGGACGATGGGCGCATGGTGGTGATCGAGATGAACCCGCGCGTGTCGCGTTCCTCGGCGCTGGCCTCCAAGGCGACCGGCTTTCCTATTGCGAAGGTGGCGGCCAAACTTGCGGTAGGCTACACGCTCGACGAACTGAAGAACGACATCACCGGCGGCGCGACTCCGGCTTCGTTCGAGCCGACCATCGATTATGTGGTGACCAAGGTTCCGCGTTTCGCGTTCGAGAAGTTCCCGCAGGCCAACGACCGCCTGACCACGCAGATGAAATCGGTGGGCGAGGTGATGGCCATCGGCCGCACCTTCCAGGAGTCGTTCCAGAAAGCCCTGCGCGGCCTGGAGGTCGGCGTACACGGGCTGGACAGCAAATACGGCGACCGCGACGCCATCTGTGCGGAACTCGGCAACCCCGGCCCGGATCGCATCTGGGCGGTGGGCGACGCGTTCCGCCTCGGCATGAGCGTGGAAGAAGTGTTCAACGTCAGCAAGATCGACCCGTGGTTCCTGGTGCAGATCGAAGACCTGATCCGTCAGGAACGGGCGCTGGCGGGCCATACGCTGGAAAGCCTGAGCGCGGATCATCTGCACGTGTTGAAGCGCAGCGGTTTCGCCGATGCGCGGCTGGCGGCCTTGCTGGGCATCGACGACGAATCGGTGCGAGCCTACCGCCATGCGCTGGGGGTGCGTCCGGTGTTCAAGCGCGTCGATACCTGCGCCGCCGAGTTCTCGACCAACACCGCCTACATGTACTCGACCTACGAGGAAGAGTGCGAAGCTCAACCTTCAGACAGGAAAAAAATCATGGTGCTGGGCGGTGGGCCGAACCGCATCGGCCAGGGCATCGAATTCGACTACTGCTGCGTGCATGCCGCGCTGGCGATGCGCGAAGACGGTTACGAGACCATCATGGTCAACTGCAACCCCGAAACCGTTTCCACCGATTACGACACCTCGGACCGTCTGTACTTCGAGCCGCTGACGCTGGAAGACGTGCTGGAAGTGGTCGCGGTCGAGCAGCCCATCGGCGTGATCGTACAGTACGGCGGCCAGACGCCGCTCAAGCTGGCACACGGGCTGGCAAAGAACGGCGTGCCTATCATCGGCACGTCGGTGGACATGATCGATTGCGCCGAAGATCGCGCGCGCTTCCAGACCATGCTGCGCAAGCTGGAATTGAAGCAGCCGCCCAACCGCACCGCCAGCAACGTGGCCGATGCGGTCGCCGGAGCCGATGAGATCGGCTATCCGCTGGTGATGCGCCCCTCCAACGTGCTGGGGGGGCGCGGCATGGAGATCATTCACGCGCAGCCCGATCTGGAACGCTACATGCGCGATGCGGAAGAATTGGCCAAGACCTGGCCGGAGCGCATGCCGATCCTGCTCGACCGCTTTCTCAACGACGCCATCGAGGTGGATGTGGACGCGGTGTCCGATGGCAAGCAGGTCATCATCGGCGGCATCATGGAGCACATCGAACAGGCGGGCGTCCACTCCGGCGACTCGGCCTGTTCGCTGCCGCCGTATTCGTTGTCTGCCGCGATGCAGGACGAATTGCGCCGCCAGACCGTGGCGATGGCGCAGGAGCTCAATGTGGTCGGCCTGATGAACGTGCAGTTCGCAATACAAACTGATAAGGCGGGGAGCTCGACCGTGTATGTGCTGGAAGTGAATCCGCGCGCCTCGCGCACCGTGCCGTTCGTCTCCAAGGCGACCGGCGTGCCCCTGGCGAAAATCGCGGCGCGCTGCATGGCCGGGCAAAGCCTGGCGGAGCAAGGCGTGACCAGAGAGATTATCCCGCCGTATTACTCTGTCAAGGAAGCGGTGTTCCCGTTCATCAAATTCCCCGGCGTGGACACCATCCTCGGCCCGGAAATGAAATCCACCGGCGAGGTGATGGGCGTCGGCGAAACCTTCGCCGAGGCGTTCCTGAAATCTCAACTGGCGGCCAGCGTGAAGCTGCCGAAAGACGGCAAGGTCTTCATCAGCGTGCGCGAAGCGGACAAGTCGGGTGCGGCGGAAGTGGCACGCTCGTTGGCACAACTGGGGTTCACCATCCTGGCGACGCGCGGCACCGCGACGGAAATCGGCAATGCCGGCGTAGCGGTGGCGGTAGTTAACAAGGTCGCGGAAGGACGCCCGCATATCGTGGACATGATCAAAAACGGCGAGGTCAGCCTCATCGTCAACACCGTGGACAGCAAGCCCTCCGCAATGCGCGATTCCTATTCGATACGCCACGCGGCGTTGCAAGGCCGCGTGACTTACTACACCACGCTGGCCGGAGCGCGCGCCGCCTGCGTAGGAATGCAACACCTCGCCGAGTTGCGGGCATACGACCTGCAAACGCTGCACCGGCGCCTGATTAACGAAACCTGAGTTGGTAGGCCGGGCTTTGCCCGCCATGCCGGGCAAAGCCCGGCCTACTGACGATTAACGACTGAGGAAGTTACAGTATGAGCAAAATCCCATTGACTTTCATCGGCGCTGAATTGCTGCGCCAGGAACTGCACCGCCTCAAGACGGTGGAACGCCCCGCAGTGATCAATGCGATCTCAGAGGCGCGCGCGCAGGGCGACCTTTCCGAAAATGCCGAGTACGATGCCGCCAAGGAGAAGCAGGGGTTTGTCGAAGGGCGCATCATCGAACTGGAGTCGAAGCTGGGCAGCGCGCAGATCATCGACCCGAGAAGTATCAGCGCCGACGGGCGTTGCGTGTTCGGCTCGACCGTGGTGCTGGAAGACACCAACAACGGCGACGTGGTCACCTACCAGATCGTCGGCGACGACGAAGCCAATATCAGGGAGCGCAAGATTTCCATCAGCTCGCCGATCGCGCGCGCGCTGATCGGCAAATACAGCGGAGACATCGCCGAGGTGCAGGCGCCGAGCGGGATACGGGAATATGAGGTGGTGGACGTTCAGTACATCTAAAGGCGGAGAAGGGGGATGGGTAAAGGGAGAAGGGTAAAACCTCTTCATTTGTGGAAAGTGGGGTTTTTACTCTTCCCCCTTCCCCCTTATCCCTTCCCTCAGGTACGGCTGCCAAGCTGTTTTTTGGACAGCGGTTTCTTGCCCTTGTGGCGTGGCGCTTTCCTGATTTCGGGCAGGTGCGCTTCCGGGTTGGGCTGGTAGACCACCAGTATCTTGCCGATATGCTGTACCGGAGCGGCGTTCAGTTTGGTGCAGATTTCCGCCAGGATGGCTTCGCGTTGCGGGCGTTCCGCCATGACGCGGATTTTTACGAGTTCATGGATTTTCAGGCTGGCTGCAATTTCTTTCAGCACCGCTTCGGTCAGGCCGGCGTTGCCTATCATCACGGTCGGGTTCAGGGCGTGGGCGCGGCCTTTCAGGGCGAGGCGTTCGGATACGGTAAGGGATAACATGGCTGGCCTTCCAAAAAAGAGGCGCAGATTTTAACCCAGAAACAACAATAGCCACGAAGAACTGATGAAACGACTAGCCATTCCACTAAGCGACCAAAAGACGGTCGCCAAGTGGCTGTTTAACGAGGGGCACGAAGGTTTTTGATGGAGTGGAGTTTTTCTTCGGGTTTTTCGCGCGCTTCATGGCCTCGCAGAGGTTCTCGCGCCCTTTGGGTATGCAATGCTTTTAAGGTTTATCGATGAAGCCCTCCAAAACCAGCAAACAGTGGATGCGCGAGCATATCAACGACCCTTTCGTGCAGCTCGCGCAGAAGGAGGGACGCCGCTCGCGCGCCGCCTACAAGCTGCTGGAAATCGACGCCAAAGACCATCTGCTCAGGCCCGGCACGGTCGTGGTGGATCTGGGCGCGACGCCGGGCGGCTGGTCGCAGATGGCGGCTGGCAAGGTGGGGCGCGGCGGCAAGGTGATCGCGCTGGATCTGCTGCCGCTCGATCCGCTGCCGGGCGTGGAGTTCATTCAGGGCGATTTTCGCGACGAAGCCGTGCTGCGGCAACTGGAAGGACTGCTGCAAGGCAGGCCGGTCGACCTTGTAATTTCCGACATGTCCCCCAATATCTGCGGCATCGCCTCGGCCGATCAGGCGCGCGCGATGCATCTTGCGGAACTGGCGATGGAATTTGCGCTCGAACACCTGAAGCCGAGCGGCAGTTTCCTCGTCAAAGTGTTCCAGGGCGCCGGTTTCGAGGATTTTTACAAACTGATGCGCAGCCGTTTCGCCAAGGTGGCGACGCGCAAGCCCAAGGCCTCGCGCGACCGGAGTTGCGAGTTATACCTGCTGGCCACCGGAAAACTTGAGTAATCGGTCAATACATAGTCTAATGAACGACCCCGGTAGCCGATAGGTTGCCGCTTAAGGAGCTATTTTGAATAACATGTTTAAAAGTATTGCGATCTGGCTGGTTGTCGCCCTGGTGCTGATGACCGTCTTCAACCAATTCAACACGCGCCAGGCACCTGCCGCGCAGTCGCAGCTCGACTATTCGCAATTCCTCGAGGAAGTGAAGCAGGGGCACATCAGCAAGGTGACCATCGAAGGGCGCACCTTGAAGGCGACCACCGCCGACGGCAACCGCATCACCAGCTATGCGCCGAGCGATCTGTGGATGGTTTCAGACCTGCTCAAGAACGGCGTGAAAATCGAGGCCAAGCCCGAAGAAGAGCCTTCCTTCCTGATGAACATTTTCGTGTCGTGGTTCCCGATGATCCTGCTGATCGGCGTGTGGATATTCTTCATGCGCCAGATGCAAGGCGGCGGCAAGGGCGGCGCGTTCTCGTTCGGCAAGTCGCGCGCGCGCATGCTCGACGAGAACAAGGAACGCTTCACGTTCGCCGACGTGGCGGGCTGCGATGAGGCCAAGGAAGAAGTTTCCGAACTGGTCGATTTCCTGCGCGACCCGTCCAAGTTCCAGAACCTCGGCGGACGCATCCCGCGCGGCGTGCTCTTGGTAGGCAGCCCCGGTACCGGCAAGACCTTGCTGGCGAAAGCCATCGCGGGCGAAGCCAAAGTGCCGTTTTTCTCGATCTCCGGCTCCGACTTCGTGGAAATGTTTGTCGGCGTAGGCGCGGCGCGCGTGCGCGACATGTTCGAACAGGCCAAGAAACACTCGCCGTGTATTGTATTCATCGATGAGATCGACGCGGTCGGACGCCAGCGCGGCGCAGGCCTCGGCGGCGGCAACGACGAACGCGAACAGACCCTGAATGCGTTGCTGGTGGAAATGGACGGCTTCGAAGGCGCTTCCGGCGTGATCGTGATCGCCGCGACCAACCGCCCCGACGTGCTCGATCCGGCGCTGCTGCGCCCCGGCCGTTTCGACCGCCAGGTGGTGGTGCCGCTGCCGGATATTCGCGGCCGCGAGCAGATCCTCATGGTGCATATGCGCAAGGTGCCGGTTGCCCAGGACGTCAAGGCCGACATCCTGGCGCGCGGTACGCCGGGCATGTCCGGCGCAGACCTGGCCAACCTGGTGAATGAGGCCGCCTTGTTTGCGGCACGGCGCGGCAAGCGCTTCGTCGAAATGGATGATTTCGAATCCGCCAAGGACAAGATCATGATGGGCGCGGAACGCCGCTCGATGATCATGCCCGAAGAAGAGCGCAAGAACACCGCCTACCACGAGTCCGGCCATGCGGTAGTCGCCAAGCTGATGCCCAAAACCGACCCGGTACATAAGGTCACGATCATCCCGCGCGGCCGCGCGCTGGGCCTGACCATGCAGTTGCCCGCCGAAGACCGCTACAGCATGGACAAGGAACGCATCCTGTCCACCATCGCGGTACTGTTCGGCGGTCGCATCGCCGAGGAAATCTTCATGCACCAGATGACCACCGGCGCATCCAACGATTTTGAACGCGCCACTGCAATGGCGCGGAGCATGGTCACCCAATGGGGTATGTCCGAGGCGCTGGGCACGATGGTGTATGCCGAAAACGAAGGTGAGGTATTCCTCGGGCGTTCGGTGACCACGCACAAGAATATTTCCGAGGCAACCATGCAGCAGGTAGACGCCGAGATCCGCCGCATCATCGACCAGCAGTACGCGCTGGCGCGCAGCCTGATCGAGAAAAACCGCGACAAGATCGAAGCCATGGCCAAGTCCTTGCTGGAATGGGAGACTCTCGATACCGACCAGATCGACGACATCATGGCCGGCAATCCGCCGCGCCCGCCCAAGCCCGCGCCTGTGACGCAGCCCCCGCAACCGCCGCAGGATGCCGCGCCCGCCGCGCCTGCCGCCAAACCCACGCAGCCTGCGCAGGAAACCTGAAAAACAGGGAAGGGTTAAGGGGGAAGGGAGAAGGGTGAGAACCTCTGGCGCGCAAGGCGCGCACCCTTCCCCCTTCTCTCTTCCCCCTTCTCCGATGTATCTCCACTGCGGCAACTTCAAACTCGACCTCTCCCGCCCTCTTGTGATGGGCATCGTCAACGTCACACCCGACTCGTTCTCCGACGGCGGGCAGCATCTGCAACACGAAGCCGCCATCGCCCATGCGCAGCGGCTGATTGAAGAAGGCGCGGCCATCCTCGACATCGGCGGCGAGTCCACCCGCCCCGGCGCGCAACCGGTCGGCGTACAGCAGGAGCTGGATCGCGTGCTGCCGGTCATCGAAGCGTTGCATCAAATCCCGGTTCCAATTTCAATCGACACCTGCAAGCCAGAAGTGATGCGCGCGGCCATCGCCGCCGGCGCGAGCATGGTCAACGATATCAACGCATTGCAGGACGGCACCGCGATGGATGCTGTCGCCGCGAGCGACGCCGCAGTGTGCCTGATGCACAAGCAGGGCACGCCGCAGACCATGCAGAAAGAGCCGCATTACGCCGATGTCGTGGCCGAAGTCGGCGCATTCCTGCGCGGGCGCATCGCCGCCGCCGAGATCGCCGGAATCGCGAAAGAGCGCATCGTGATCGACCCGGGTTTTGGCTTCGGCAAGACGCTGGCGCATAATCTCGCCTTGCTGCGCGAGCTGGAAAAACTGGCTGGGCTGGACGTGCCGGTATTAGCCGGGCTGTCGCGCAAGGCGATGCTCGGCACGTTGACCGGGCAGGACGTAAATCACCGCATCGCCGCCAGCGTTGCGGCGGCATTGATCGCGGTGCAGCGCGGTGCTTCCATCGTGCGCGTGCATGACGTGCGCGCGACGGTGGATGCGCTGAAGATTTTTAAAGCAGTAAATTCGTAAAAATCTTAGCCACAGAGATCACAGAGATCACAGAGATCACAGAGATCACAGAGAGGGCAGCGATTGTGAACAATCGCAGGAGATGGCTAAAGTGAGCTTGCTGTTGGTTTTCTCTGTGGTCTCTGTGTACTCTGATGGAACTACTAGCATTCGACTAGGCTGGCAAAAAACGCCAACCAAGTCGCTGGCTATGTGGCAAATTGTTTCTAGGGGGTGGCATGAGCAGAAAATACTTCGGAACCGACGGCGTGCGCGGCAAGGTGGGCGAACATCCGATCACGCCGCAATTCGTGATGCATCTGGGCTATGCGGCGGGCAAGGTGCTGGCCAGCGCCGAACATACGCAAGGCGAACGTCCCGGCGTGCTGATCGGCAAGGACACGCGCATCTCCGGCTACATGCTGGAATCGGCGCTCGAAGCCGGGCTGATCGCGGCGGGCGTCGATGTCTACTTGGCCGGGCCGGTGCCGACCCCGGCGGTCGCCTACCTGACGCGCGCCTTGCGCCTCCAGGCCGGCATCGTGATCTCCGCGTCGCACAATCCGTTCGAGGACAACGGCATCAAATTCTTCTCCGGCAGGGGCGCCAAGCTGCCCGACGAGACCGAACATGCGATCGAGGTGGAGCTGGACCACCCGATGCAAACCAACGCATCGGAAAGCCTCGGCAAGGCGAAGCGCATCGACGATGCGGCCGGGCGCTACATCGAATTCTGCAAAAGCACCTTCCCCTGCGAGATGAACCTGCGCGGCCTGAAGATCGTGGTGGACAGCGCACATGGCGCGGCCTACCACATCGCGCGCCACGTATTCCACGAGCTCGGCGCGGAAGTAGTCGCCATCGGCGCCGAACCGGACGGCAGGAACATCAACGACGGTTACGGCGCAACCAAACCGGCCAACCTGCAAAAGGCTGTCGTCGAGCATAGGGCCGACCTGGGCATCGCATTGGACGGCGACGGCGACCGCCTCATCATGACGGACGGCGCAGGGAAAATCTACGACGGCGACCAGTTGCTCTACGTGATCGCCGGACACCGCCAGGCGCAGGGCAAACTGCACGGCGGCGTGGTCGGCACACTGATGACCAACCTCGCCTTCGAGCACGCCATGCAGAAACTCGGCATCCCGTTCCAGCGTGCCAAAGTCGGCGACCGCTACGTGATGGAACTGTTGCAGCAGCAGGACTGGCAGCTCGGCGGCGAAAACTCCGGCCACATCATCTGCCTCGACAAGCACAGCACCGGCGACGGCATCATCTCCGCCCTGCAAGTGCTGCACGCGCTGCGCGCCACCGGTCAGACCCTGGCGCAGGCCGCGCAAGACCTCACGATGTATCCGCAGGTGCTCATCAACGTGCGTGTCGCCGATGCCAAGGCCTGCCTCGCAGACGCCAAGGTCGGCGCGGCGGTGCAGGAAGCCGAAGCTGCATTAGATGGTAAGGGGCGGGTGCTGCTGCGGCCTTCGGGTACGGAGCCGTTGTTGCGGGTGATGGTGGAGGGGGAGGATGGGGGGCTGGTTAAGAAGTGTGCGGAGGGGATTGCGGGAGTGGTGAGGGGGGGGCTTGACGTTTTAATTTACGGGTCTTCGTGAAATCGAGTGGGTAGAATTTAGCATGAAATCCTCTGCAAGCCTTGTGGCATCTGGCAAAATCCTGTCTGCACCCTTTGCAGAAAACGGGAGGATTTACCGATGTCCATTTCACCCA
>Ga0209343_10005056_pt1 | contig 16146 bp, 10 predicted proteins | sample RifCSPlowO2_02_FD_184026 | JGI IMG/M metagenome (GOLD analysis project Ga0209343, IMG submission 184026) | Groundwater microbial communities from Rifle, Colorado - Rifle CSP2_plank lowO2_0.2 (SPAdes) (version 2) | ecosystem: Environmental > Aquatic > Deep subsurface > Groundwater | place... | reverse complement strand
GGAAACGACCACCGGCGGCAATGCTTTGAAATTTTATTCTTCCGTCCGGCTGGATATCAGGAGAAGCGAACAGCTGAAAAACGGCGATCAGGTAATCGGCAATAAAACCAAAGTGAAAGTGGTGAAAAATAAGATCGCGGCGCCCTTTCGGACCAGTGAATTTGAAATTATGTACAATGAAGGAATTTCCAAATCCGCGGACATTCTTGACACGGGTACAAATACGGGTATAATACAAAAAAGCGGAAATTCTTATTCGCTGGATGGAGTGAAAATCGGAGTAGGCCGGGAATCGGCCAAGCAATTTTTAAAAGAACATCCGGAAATGATGAGCCAAGTGAGGGAAAAATTATTGGCGAAGATGAATGAAGCGCGAGGATAAAATTAAATTTAATAATTAATTGTTATAAATTCGAAGCGCGAAATCATTAATTCGAAACAATGCCAAATTATTAAAACCGTTTTGAGGATTTGGATTTGGAATTTATTTCGGATTTAGATATTCGGATTTTGGATTTCTCTCAATCTATGGATGTAGAAATTAACGAATTATTCGCCGCGGCGCGCGACAAAATGGAAACGCAAGGCCTTTTTTCGCGCGAAGCCTTTTTTGAGGCCATCGACGAAGTTTTGGAGGAATTTCAAAACGATGGCTTGATTACCGACGACGACAATACGCCCGAAGTGCGGGAACAATTGCGCCGCAAGTGGGCGGAGCTTGATCAGGACGAAGACATTGGGGTTAAGGAAAAGATTTCCAAGGACGATGAAGAGCTTTTAGATCAATATTTGAAAGAAGAATAGATTTGAATTTTTGTTGTATCAATCATTTTTTTGTATTATTTGTTATTGTTTTGATTGTTCGTTTCAATCGGTGTTTCATTTTCTAAGATAAAAACCGCGGCGGCCAAGACAGTAGTCCAGAGCCCTTCCTTGTGGCCTTGGGCTGATTGGGTGACATTGGAGGTGGTAATGAATTTACCGCTGGCTTTGTAAACTTTTTCTCGCTCATCCCAAGCCAGGTTTGAATCAAATTCAATTCCTAATGTCGTGGCGAGCATTGTGGCGGCTAAATCTTCGGCGTATTCGCCGGCTCGTTCTTCCGTGTCGCCGAAAGAATGATGCTCGCTTAGATACCCGTATTGATTGCTGTCTCTGGGGATCGCCAAGCCGACCGACGCGGCGATCAGACGATTCGGCTCATTGGTGGCATTGCGGCTCATTACGCAAAAACGGATTGATCCGGCTTTCATATATTTAACACCTTCTTCTTTAGAAATGCGCTTGCAGCCCGGCGGGAAAATACTGGAAACAGTCACGAGATTCTGGGTTTCAATGCCCGCATCGCGAAGCGCCAGCTCAAACGATTGCAAATAATCTTTATGCCGTCCGACTCCTTTGGTAAAAAATACTTTTTGCGGTACCATACATTTGAAATTTTTAATTTTTCCGCCCAAGGCGGATCCGCCTCTGGCGGATAATTCCCAATTTTAATTTGGGCGATAAGTTATCCATAATAATAAAAACGACATCACATTTTTATCGCATTATTCTTTTGGGGAAAAAACGGCGGTTGCCGAATTTACGGGACGGAATTTTCCGCAGCCTTTCGGAATATTCCGCTTGTTTTATTTCCGGGCGATGAGCCGGCAATTCCGGAAGGGGTTTGCGTAAAATCAGCTTGCGCATCAGCCTTTCAATTTTACGAATTTCCATTTGTTCTTGAGGCGCCGCAAAAGAAATCGCTTTGCCGATTTTTCCCGCCCGGCCCGTGCGGCCGATGCGATGGATATAGTCTTCGGGATTGTCCGGCAGATCAAAATTAACAACCACTTCAATTCCGCTTACATCAATGCCGCGCGCCGCAATATCGGTCGCGACCAGCACGCGGTATTTGCCGGATTTGAATCCATCCAGCGCTTCGCGCCTTTGAAAAAGCGAACGATTGGAATGAATTTCCGCCGCAGCGTGCCGCATTGCCCGCAAAGAGCCGCAGATTTTTTTCGCCCCATGTTTGGTTCGGGAAAACACCAAAACAGATCCATCGTATTCTTGGAGTAATTTTTCAAGCAGCCGTATCTTATCTTCCTTTTTAACGATAAAAATTTCTTGTTCCACCAATTCCGCGGCCGTGCCGGACGGCGCCACTTCCACTCGGAAAGGCAAGCGCATATTTTGAGTGGCCAAAGCCAGAATTTCTCTGGGCATTGTGGCGGAAAAAAGCATTGTTTGGCGATCTTTCGGGACGGTTTTTAGAATTTCTTTTACTTGAGGGGCAAAGCCCATATCAAACATCCGATCCGCTTCGTCAAGCACTAAAATTTTAACATTATTTAAATGCGCGATTTTTTGCTTAATATGGTCTATGAGCCGGCCCGGAGTGGCAATGATAATGTGCGGATGGCGGCGGATGCGCTGGATTTGAAGATTCATTGACGCGCCGCCGATTAATACGGCCGTGCGCAGCCCGAAACTTCTCCCGATTTTTTGAAATGTTTCATCGGTCTGAAGAGCCAATTCCCGGGTGGGCGCGAGGATCAGTCCTTGCCCGGCACTACTCATCAAGCGCTGGATCATCGGGATGCCAAAGGCGAGGGTCTTTCCTGTGCCGGTTTGCGCAATGCCGATAATGTCTTTTCCTTCAATTCCCGCGGGAATTGATTGATGCTGAATCGGCGTGGGCGAGGTAAACCGCATGTGTTTTAAGATTTCCAAAATTTTCGGACTGATTCCCAGACCGTCAAATGTCAATATTTGTTTCTGGTTCATATTACTATGTTTTTTTAAGATTAATATCCCGAATAACTTACTCTGAATTATAACTTATATCAAAGAAATAAGCTAATCTTTCATAAAATTTACAGAGCGTCCAAATCTATTATTTCGTCAATTCGGATCTGCGATACAAAATCCGGAAGATGGGAAACCGTCACCATGGCGCCTTTGTATTGATCCAAGGCTTTAGCAATAATCGGCAAATGGCGAAAATTGATATGATTCGTCGGTTCGTCCAAAATAAGCAATCCCGGACGAAGGAGTGTTAGCCGGCAAAAAGATAAGAGGCCTTTTTGTCCTTCTGATAAAGACCGGATGTGGCTGGCGAGGAGCTTTCCGTCAAGCAAAAATCCGGCGGCGGTTGATCTTAATAAGTGTTCGTCGCTTTCCGCCATCGCATCTTTCAGCGCGTCATAAGCGGTTTGATCAAAATCCAAATTGCTGAAGTCTTGTTTATAATAGCCGATCACCGTTTCTTTGGCGATCTCAATATGATCTGATGAACGATTTGCCAATTTTTCCAAAAGAGTGCTTTTGCCAATGCCGTTCGGTCCGACGATCAAAAGGTGGGTATTTTTGCGCACTGCCAAATCCAGCCTTTTTTCAACCGGAATTTCTTTTTTAATAGCCGAGACCGAATGAAAGTGGACGATTTTCCCGTCAAAATGCGATTGGTATTCTTGAGCCGGAATGGTGAAAGGACGGATCGTCCTGTCTTCTTGTCTTACATCCACAATATTTTCCTCGGCCTCTTCGGCCGCCTCGCGCATTCTTTTGGCCACGGCGCGCAATTTTCCTCCTTTGTGGGCAAAGACCTCGGATTGAGCGCGTTTTTCTCTGATTTGTTTTTGCATGCGCGCGTTTTGCAGATTTTCGCGCTCCATCCTATTTTTTATTTCTTCCATCACATCAGTGTAATTACCCGTATATTGCTCAATTTTTTGCGTGAACACATCCAAATACAAAACGCCATCCGTGAAAGCGTTTAAAAAATCAGCGTCGTGGGAAATGACTAAGCAAGTTTTTTCATAGGACATTAAAAATCCGGTCAAATGATCAATGCCGTATTGATCTAGATTATTGGTCGGCTCGTCCAGCAGGAGAATATCCGGATTTTGGATAAGCGCGTAGGCGAGGAGAAGCCGGGCCTGCTGGCCGCCGGAAAATTCGCCGACATTTTTGTCCAGCGGCAAATCAAGATGCACGACATCAAAAACATCTTTGATGAATTTGTCCAGATTGTATTTTTGCTCGTCAAAAGCGGCGGCAAAATATTCCCGCACAGAAAGTCCGAGAGATTCTTTGGGCATCACCTGGCGAGCCATAGCAATGGTGGCATTGGCGGGTGTTCTGAAAATCTGGCCGCCGGTCGGCGCCAATTCGCCGGCAATCATTTTAAATATGGAGCTTTTGCCCGCGCCGTTTTGCCCCATCAGGGTAATGCGGCTGCCCATACGCACGGAAAAACTAACTTCGTCCAAAAGTTTTTTGCCGTGTTCGTATTCAAAACTAACATCGGAAAATCTTAAAACAACGCTATCATTGGCCATAAATATAAAATTAAAACAATAGGACGATTTTAAGTTCCTTGTCTCGTCTTTAGCCGGGCTCTGAATTAAAGGGCGAATCTCTTCCGTATCTTGCGATGCCAAAACGCCTAATCATTTTCAGGCCACCACCTAAAATTGTCTGATATGATTATCTCATTTTTTTCTAAATGATGTGTTGTTTTCATACCAACTGTTTTATATATAAGATTATATTTATCAGCCAGTTTTCTGATTATTTCTGTGTCGTCGTAAGTCAGCATAAATTTCCCTTTAATTTGGGCTGTTAAGAAAAACAACTTTTCGTGATCTAAGGCATAATGAGTGTAAAGCCTTTTGCCAGCAGTTATATATGGGGGGTCGATGAAAAAATAATTTTCAGGATTATTTTTGCACTCTTCGATCATGGCTAGTGCGTCACCTTTTTGGAAATTAATTTTGTTTTTAATAAAGTTGATTGAAATGATTCTATTATAAAGTGTTTTTGCATACCATCGGGAATTAATACCCTTTCCATTTTCTCCATTTTTTATTAACCCCGAACCTTTCGCGATAATTCCACCATGAAATATTCTATTTTTTAGAATAGTGCAAAACGCAATGTCTTGAATCTGTTTATTAGGTTTCTCTAATTCCTCTTTTGCATTTTCATGCGTTAAATCAAAATTGCGAATTTTATTTGCAAGCCACTCATTTTTTTCATTTAAAATTACTTCCCAAACTGCCGCAACTTCTTCATCGAGTTCCAGCATTGTAATGTTATCTGCAAGATTTTCAAAAGCTGCAGTCAAGCTAACGATTCCACCTCCAGCAAACGGTTCTATTAGGTGGGCTGCTTTTTTATTTTGCATTAACCATTTTTGGACTGTTGGGATAAGCCAAGTTTTACCACCCGGATAACGGAATGGACTACGCTGAAGGACAGACGCAACATTTACAATATTACTAGTCCTTTTTTTCGGATTATCTACACCAAAAATTGTAAATTGTGTTTGCATATGTTTAACCAGCGACAATATCATTTAATGTGGGTGCTTCAGGCGGACTACTTTCCAATCTTTCATCTAGTCTGTCTTGTAAAACACCCATGAAGTCTTCAATATTGCTTGGTTTCGGCGTTGTTACGCGGAGTAGTGCGGGCTCAAATTCTGTGTAGATCGTATCGACTAATGTTAGATTGTAACGCTTATTATTTTTGTCGGGGATAAGATCGTAAAGGAACCAAGCTATATCTGCTTTTTCTTTTTCTACAGTTGGTAAGTTTGGCAGAGTATCAAAAAAAGATTTTTGTAATGCAACGGCCTGTTTTTTATTCCAAAATTTTAAAATTCCACCTTTATACAGCATTTGTGGAATCAACCTCTTTCGAGATGAAGAAAGGAAATCAGGTTTGGGGTAATTGTATCCCGAACGCCAAGAAAATTGGGCAGATAGTTTTTCTGTATAGGCATCAAAAGCATTGCGAATATTGCCCGAGATATACACGCCTTGCACCTCAAGTGAAGCAAAGTTGGTTAATTGACCTTTTTCGTTGTAGGAAACTAAAACAAAATCAATGTTCCCAGTAGATTCCCCATTGCGATCGAGCAATTTAATTTCTGTCAGAGAAGTCCATCTCTCTTTTTCATTGAAGAAGAATTTTGCCGCATTTTCAACAATAAACCAGTCTTCACGAAAACGAATTGGGCAGGTAATTATTGCCGCCCCATTATGATGGATGCTGCAAACCCCGAGAGGGTTATTAGCCTTGTCCTTAGTGCAGTTGGGGACTTTATTGTTGAAAGGACAAAGTTTCTTTTCTCTGTACCGTCTTGCTTTCTCTGTATTATTGGATACAGGAAAACCGAAAACTTCTGCTAATGGATTTATTTTTTTGCTCATAGATATCTGAATTCAAATATATTTATATTTTATCAGATATCAACGAAATATGCAAATAAAATTGCGCTGGTTTAACAAACTAACGCAACGAGAACTGAAAATTGGTAGTCATGCCTCGTAGGAATTTTTAAGAAGATTATTTCACCGAATCGCCCGCGCGACTGCCTTGACGACTTCTTTGGAAAAGACAGAGGGAATGATTAAATTCTTGGTCGGCTTTTTAATGACCGCGGCCAGATTTTTTGCTTATTCGATTTTTCTATACCTTGAGCTTCGGGCTTGGCCGATTCGTTCAAGCAGCTTGGATTTTACCAATCGAGAGAGCGCCTGTTTGATTGTTGATTGCGGTATTTTGCCTTTTAACAGTTTATCAATGTCAGCCACGCTCAAATTTTCATTTTTATCAAATAAGCGGTAAATTTCCAATTGCTTTTCCGAAAGTAATTTTTCCGGCTGGTCTTCTTCCATAATCTTTCTTGTCCGTTTGGCCTGCTCAAGAAGCGCTTTGAGAAAATATTCCAGCCATGGAGCAATATCTTGATGATCGGTTTTATGGTTTTTTTGAGTGGCTCGGAGGGCTAGATAGTAGTCCGCTTTTGTCTCTTCAATAATTTCATCCAAAGAAACATACGGAACATAGCTATAGCCGGTCTTGAGAAGCAATAAATTTGTCAAAGCGCGGCTCATCCTGCCGTTGCCGTCTTTGAAAGGGTGAATGGCTAAAAATTCAAAAATGAAATTCGCAATAACCAAAAGAGGGTGAGTTCCATTAGCTTCAAGCTGGGAATTTGTCCAAGCGATGACGGCTTCCATCTCCGGTTTTACGAGATACGGAGGAGTGGGATCAAACAATATCACCTGTTCTCCTTGTTTATTTTTCATTACCACGGTGTTGGGCGCGCTTTTATAACGGCCTTTATGAGTCCGATCTTTTTCAGAGAAATGCAACAATATGTCATGAAATTGCAAAATCCAATTTTCCGACAACGGAAGAGCGCGCCAGTTGTCAAAAATTCTGCCGATCAAATCGGCATATCCGGCCACCTCTTGTTCATCTCGGCTCGTCGGCGCTTTGGCTTTAAGTCCGCGCAAAAAACGGTCAATTTCTTCGTCCGTCATTTTAGCGCCTTCAATGCGAGTGCTGGCGCCAGCAGATGTAATAATGACCCACTTTTTTAGATGTCCTAAAATTTGAGGACTTAGGCGCAAACTGCCCTGCCAAAGGCCTTTAAACTCGTCAATTTTGGCAATATTTGCCAAGATATCTTGAGTGAGCTTAATTCGTTTATTGAAGGCATCTTCAGTCATAAAATCGGATATAATCTAACTATATCCAATAATAGCCGATAATAGCCGAAATGTCAAAATTGATCGTATGTTTAAAGAGCCGCATTCTATCATCTAAAATGACACTATCGCCCCATCGGTTCACTCATATAAAAAGACACCCAAATCTGTGGTATTTTCCAGTTATTTTCAAATTAATTCTTTAGCTTTTTGTAAAAACAATAAATTTCTTTGTCTAATAAATTTTCCAACATAATTATTCGGTTGGTCGTTTTTTAAAGTATTGATCGCTTCATCAGCCCTCATCCATTTTAGCTCAAAGCCATCAGATTTTTCACCATCAGTAAAAGAAATTTCGTTTCGTTGACCGATCTCGTCTGCTAAATAACAATAAGATATTTGCAATTGGTTATATTCCGCGCTGGAGTTTTGTATTTTATGGATTTTTATGATATAATAAATACATAAAAGTTATCCACAGAGTAATAATTTTCGTCTTTTAGGCGGAAAATCAAAATGCCGAAAAATAATCTAAAACCCAAAAATCTATGGAAAAAAATCTGAAATCCGAAACACTTGTCATTGCGAAGGAGTCCAAAATCAGTTGGACGACGAAGCAATCTTAAGGATTGCCACGCTCCCTTTAGTCGCTCGCAATGACAAAAGTGTCGGAGCTTGGAATTTCAAATCTTGGCATAAAATCTTTGCGGCGGAAAAAGCGCGCAGCAAGACTTTTACAATGTTCCAGACAGCGTGGAATGTTTAAATGATTTATTGTATAATTAAAGATATTTATGAAATCCAAAAAGTTTATTGACGAAAAATTAAAACCCATTGCCGAAAAAATCGTCCAAGAATACCAACCGGACAAAATTGTTTTGTTTGGTTCATACGCGTGGGGAAGACCGACGGAAGACAGCGATGTGGACCTGTTTATTGTTAAAAAAAGCGCGAAGCGCAGAATTGACAGGGCGCGCGAACTCAGAACAAAGCTCATCGGCAATAAATTTCCGCCAATGGATCTCTTAATTTACACGCCGGAAGAACTTCAAAAACGCATCGCGATGGAAGACCTTTTTATTAAAGATGTTTTAGTAAAAGGCAAAGTATTGTATTCAAAATAAGAATATGCAAAGCAAATTCTCGCCGCAAGAATTACAAGCCGAAGAATGGTTGAAAAAAGTCACGGATGACAGATTATTTGCCGCGTCCATTTTAAAGCATCGCGACGCTCCGCCGTCAGGAGTGTGTTTTCACGCTCAACAGGTGGCGGAAAAATCATTTGACGCGGCCCTGCATATTGAAGAGTTTATTCTAAATAAAATCCATGCCAAAAAATAATCTAAAAAATCAGCCAAGGAAGAAAATACCATCGCCGAAGCCTTTGCAAAAAAGGCAGGTGTCTTTTGGCGTCCTGGCTGTGGAAAAAAATCCCTGCCTTGCCGGCAGGCAGGCGAAATCCGAATTTCGAAATCCGAAACAAATTCCAAATCAGAAATTTCAAATCAAAAACAAGTTTCTAAGTTTTAGAAATTGGAATTTTGATATTGTTTCGAATTTCGTGCTTCGTGCTTCGAAATTAAAATCCTTGCGGCTCTCCATCGCTCTGTCCGCCATAGCGATTGGCGGTTTTATTATTTGGCAGTCTTTTATTCCGCAAAGCGCGCGCAGCAAGACTTTTACTTTTTTCCAAACCGCGTGGTCGTCGGTTTTAGCCACCGCCGTGCATAATCCGGACGGATCGGATCAGACGGCGATTACCTCGTACGCTTCCAAAGACGCACAAGTGAGTGTTTCATCCGGTACGGATGCGACATTGGCGGCGACGGCGGACAGCCAAGCCGACAGCACGGATGTTCATTTCAATACGGACGGAAATACTAAGACAAACACACAAGTAAACGGCTCCGGCGCTCCGGCAAATCTGTCTTTAAGCGCGGCCACATACCAATCCGCGTCGCAGGACATTAATTACAATACCTCCACTGAATACACCTACGACAGCGCCAAAGTGGAATTCTCCGGCACGGCGGCGCTTTTGAAAAATCAAGGAGGAACGCAGGCGGAAATCACTGTTCCGCAGACCAACCTCCAAGCTCTTTATCATATGAACGCCACCTCCGGCGCGGAGGCGAATAAAGAAGGAAAAGAATTGGCACTCGGCGATTTAGGCGCGGGCGTGGCCGATGCCAATCTCAAAGCCCTGTGGCATTTGAATGATACCGTAGGTAAAACTACCGGAACCGTCGCGGATTCAAGCACTGGCGGAGCTAATCCGGGAACATTAACTAACTTTCTTTCGCCGAATGGCGTGGTAAGCTCCGGTAAATTTTCTACCGCCCTCTCCTTTGACGGCGCGAATGATTATGTGAGCGTGGTGGATAGCAGTTCTTTTAGTTGGACTTCTTCAGGCATGACAGTAGAAGCGTGGGTCAATAGCGCGAACGCAACTTCAGTAGATAAAAGAACTATAGTAGTAAAATCTAGCGGCGCGGGTTCGTATGAATTTATGTTTGATATTGAGACAGACGGCCGCGTAAGAATGATGGTTGGTATTAACGGCACATCTATCGCGAATCCGGCTTACAGCAGCAGTTCCATTACCTCGGGCGCGTGGAATCATATAGCTGGAACATATGACGGTTCTAATGTTGTCGCATATCTCAATGGAACACCTGGTTCGCCGACTGCAAAAACCGGAACTGTGTATAATGGAACCGGGGATATAAATATTGGACGATACCCAGGTGGAAGATATTTTGACGGCTCCATTGACGAAGCGGCGGTTTACAACACTGCGCTGACGCAGGCGCAAATCACTGACCATTACCGCCGAGGCATAGCCGAAGACGCGACTATGTCAAATTCTGCTTTTGAAGCCAATGACGGAAATACCTACGGCCCCGTAACCACCGCCGGTAACACGGGCTTCAACCAAGCCCTCTCTTTTGACGGGGTGGATGATTATGTGAGCGTGGGTCGGTCCGCCAGTTTGAGTTTTGTAAATACAGACGCTTTTAGTGTGGAAGCATGGTTTCAATTTCCTACAGCAGCAGATTTGCCATCTGCAAAAGGTTATAGTGAAATTATTTGGATACAATGCGACAGCGGCGGTGCATGCAATAGCGCAACCTCTCCTCTTGGCAGAGGTTGGCTACTTATATCCAGCTCGGACAATACCATTAGGACAAATATTGGCAATGCTAACTTATCATCAGGCGTTATAGTAGATCTGGGGGCATGGTATCATGCCGCGGCGACATACAATAACGGCACATTAAAAATTTATGTTAATGGAGTTGAGAAAAACTCAGTTTCAACAACCTATGAAAACTCTACTGGTAATTATGTAATCGGGAACAATAAGAATTTAATAGCAGGAACCAAGGGCCTCATAGACGAAGTCGCTATTTGGAATATGGCGCTGGACGCGGCGACGATTGCCCAGCATGCGGCGGATACTGATTATTCTCCGGCGACTGGCGCGACGGCGGCAAACACCACCGCTCTTTCTTTGGCAAATATTACGGGTTACACGGCGTTTGCCGAAACAGCCACTAAACCGGCGAATACAAACATTAAATATCAGCTTTCCAACGATAATACAAATTGGAAATTTTGGAATGGTACTGCGTGGGCCACAGCGTCTTTGACAACGGATTATTCCGACGCGGTGGCAATCAATACCAATATCGGATCGCTTTTTGCCGCTCTGCCCGGTGCCACTCTCTATGTCAAAGCGCAACTAAACACTGCGGATGGCAGTGTCCGGCCGGAATTGGATAATATAAATATAGGATATACTACTTCTGTTCTGGCAACTTATCAAAACCCCGGAACTTATACTTCCGCAGTATATGACACTGGTCAAAAGAGCGATTTTACGACGGCGTCGTGGACTGCCAGCACCACTGGTGCGGACACCTTTACGCACACGAGCGATGGGGATTTTAATGGGACGAATGCAAGTACTGTCGTTTCCGGCACAGGTGTTGCGGCGAAAGTTCGTCTTGATGATACTCTTAATAGTGGAAACGGCACGGAGACGATTAATATCTCAGGATCCTGCACGGGTACAGGTATTTCTGGGACTTATCCAAATTGCATCATAACAGGCGCAACCTATAATTACGCCTCCTTTACTATTGCTTCAGGCGCAACAGTAAGCGTTACTGGCGTAACCCCTCTTGTTATAAATTCCAAAGGCGATGTAACGATTAATGGCATATTGAGCGCTAATGGTGGGAACGCTGATAGTGCAGATGCTGGTGGTACGGGAGTTGCGGGCGGGGGCAACGGGGGAAATAATGGTGCGGCTGGAATAGGTACCGGAAAAGGGCTGGGGTCTGGTTCTGGTGGCGGCGGCGGAGCAGGATTTGGTGGAAATGGAGGGAAAGGACACAATGATTCTTGCACTGCTTTGAGTAATAATGGTAGCGCCTATGGTACTGCTAGTAATGCTGGTTCTGGTGGCGGTGGAGGTACAAGAGGCGGCGGCGGGGCGGGCGGAGGAAGTATTACTATTCAAACTGATAGCAATATCGCTATTGGCGCAACAGGATCAATTCGGGCCAATGGTGGGACAGGTGGAACCGGAGAATCAGGATATTATGGTGGTGGAGGCGGAAGCGGAGGAGGTATTCGATTAATTGCATTAGAGAATGTGACGAATAGCGGGACTGTTCAAGCCAAGGGAGGTAACGGGTATAGTGCAGATGCGCCTGGAGGTGGCGGCGGGGGAGGGAGAATTTTAATACAGGACATTGACGGTGCGTCTTCAGGGACTTATCAAGTGAATTTGGGATCTGGTGCATGTACTACTGCGGGAAATGGAGTAACAGGAGCTGTTAGCTACGCTACATCATCTTATCTCTCCCCCGGCACTTATACCTCCTCTATCAAAGAAGTTGGTTCTGGAACAAATTTTAGTACGGTTTCGTGGACGGAGACATTGAATGGGCAGACGATTGCGATGAAAGTGAGAAGTTGTAATGACAGCGCCTGTTCTGGAGAAACGGCATTTTCTTCGCTTACTCAAAGCATTACCAGTGGGGTGACAGATATTTCCACCTTGTCGGGCGTCACTGACGGCGACGGCTGGGTGCAGTATGAGGCGACGCTTTCCACAACCGATACGGCCGTCACTCCAACGCTGGACAGTGTGACTATTAATACTGTTCCTTTGGTACTTGAAGCGCGGGCGGGGAATGTCGCGACCCCTGACGGCACATGGACAGCGTGGTCGGAAATCGGCTCTGGCGCTACTTCTTCCTCCTCGCTTGGCACAACATTTGACGGCAATCAATACATCCAATACCGCGCCAAATTTTCCACAGCTAATACTTCATACAGTCCAAGTTTGGACGACATTACGATAAATTATCAGTATTATCCGACAAGCGTTGACTACATCCTCGCTTCCTCGGCTTTTGATTCCGGCGATGATGTAAATATAGTCAATCAAATCCAGTGGAATGAGACAGTTCCATCCGGCACGGATGTGAAATTTCAAGTCCGCACCGCTCCGGACAATTCCGGAGCGCCTAATTGGACGAGCGGATCAAAGTGGTGCGGTCCAACAAGTTGCGCCGCCACGACCGGCGATACTGATTACGCCAATAGTTTTTACAACACCACTCCGGCCGGCGAGACTCTAAATAGCGTTCATACCGCCGGCAGTAATGCCCGATGGTTTCAATACAAGGCATTTTTATCAACCACTGACAGCGGAGCCGCCCCGACGCTTTCCAATATCACCCTCCAGTATGTCATCAATGCTCCTCCATCCGTTTCGGCCGTATCAACCACCACTCAAAATTCATCCGGTTCATCAACTATTACTTACTCGGTGTACGATCCGGAAGAAGGCAATGCGGATAATATTTTGGAACCGTACTATTTTTACAATGCCGGAACGACTTTATCCGGCGCCCTGTCCAATGGTACTTCCGGCGCAATAACCCTATCAAATGCCGGCCAAGGAATATTGGAAAAAATTCCAACCACCGGATATATCCTCATAGACAATGAAGTTTTGCAATACAATGATTCGGCAGGGGGCCGGGTGGTGGCCGGTGCCGGCCCTTACACCACTTCAATGAATATCACGGCTCGGGGCAAATGGTTTGGCGCTGCCGGATATACTACCAAAGACGCCTCTCATAGCAATGGCGCGAGTGTTTTAATTCCTATTCCGGATTCGGCCCTGTCCAATTTCACCTCGCCCGCTCTTCATAAGGCTTGTTCCGTTGCCGCGCCTTGCATCTCCGATCCCGATAAAAATACTTATTCCGTTGATTGGAACATCAGGAGTCACTTTGATGATATTTATGCGGCCAGTATGGGCGTTAAAGTAATGGTTAATGACAAAAACGCGGCTAATCAGGTTGGCTTTGGTTCAACTACTATGGTAGTTGATACTAAAGATCTTTCTTTAGGCGCTAATGCGCTGATCATTGACGCAAATGCGGATGGCTCGGCCGATACGACCTCGCAAAGCCGATCCGTGCAATTAAAATTGCAAAATATTGCCGAGGATTCCAATTTGGAGGTTCAATTTTCCAATGATGACATAAACTACGGTATAGCGACCAATTCTTCCGGAATAATTACCGATAGCGCTTGGAAAACAATTACTATCGGAACATACACGGCTAATACTACTGCTTGGAATTTACTGACGGACAATGGCTCAAAAACGGTTTATGTAAAGATCAGGGATATTTATAATAATCCCGCAACGCCCGCCGCCCAATCATCAAATATCTCCTACAACATCACCCCGGAATTCAACTCGGCTTACGACGCCGGAACAGGCTACACCTGCGATGGTATTGGGGCGGACGGCGTGTGCATCCGCCAGCTGACGGTTGCCGATGACGCAGCCAACGCCGGCAAAGTGGCCATCAAATATCAGGTGAGAGATCAGGACACGGATGAATCGGCGGTGGCTCCGACCGCCGGAAATGTCAATGTTTTCTTCAAATATTCCATCAACGGCGGGACGGATTGGAATTATGCGGCGGGCAATCTGTCCGGGGACGGAACGGACAATGGCACGAACGCGGAAGGATCGCTGCAGCGGTTAGTAACGGTTGCTTCAGACGCTAACAACGCTACATTGGATGCCGGTTGGACAACGCACACGACTTATTGGGACGCGAAAACGGCTTTGGGTGAAGGAGTCAATTACGCCTCGCCCGATTTCAAGATAATGGCCTTCGCGGACGACGGGGAAGCCTCGCTTTCCCGAAACGGCGATCCGGCGTCTAATCTCGGTCTCGCGTCCGCCGGTACTTCTCTTGATATTAAAAATCCCATTCTTACCGGCATTACTTTTACAGCCAAAGACGCCACAGATAATTCCGCAACAATAACCGATTCACGAACCGTAAATCTTGAAACTGGAAGCATTACTGAAAATTCCAGTTTGAACTTTCAATTTGCCAATGACGCAAATAATAACGAATCGGCTGATGATACTTGGGGAAATACTGCTGATTCGGCCGGGGTAGTAACAGGCGGCTGGGACACAGTCTTGCCGGCCAATCTGCCTTATACCAAAAGCAATTGGACATTTAATTCCGGAAACGGCACCAAAAGAGTGTTTATCAGAATAAGAGACCAATTCGGCAATCCGTCGGAATTCCCGGCTTCCGGCGCCACGGCCACCATCTCCTACAACATCACCCCGGAATTTAACTCGGCTTATGATGCCTGCAACGGCGTTGGTGCGGACGGTGTTTGTATTCGGCAGTTAACAATCTCGGATGACGCGGCAAACGCCGGAAAGGTGGAGATCAAATATCAAGTAAGGGATCAAGATACGGACGAATCGGCCGTAAGCCCGAATGCCGGAAATGTCAATGTGCGGTTTGAATACACCGTTAATGGAACGGATTGGAATCCTGTCGCGGGGAGCTTAACCGGTGATGGGACGGACAACGGCCTAACGAGCGGAATGATGAATAGAATCGTGGATCTTGATGCCGTTAGAACGACATACAAGACACACACTACTTATTGGGATGCGAAAACTGCTTTGGGAGAAGGAGCGTATTACGCTTCGCCTGATTTTAAAATCAGAGCTTATGTCGCGGACGGGGAAGCCGTCAATGGAACAAGCGCTGTGTTGGCTTCGGGCGGGATTGCTCTGGATATTAAAAATCCGACCACCGTTTCCGTAACCATTGACGGAGGAGCCACTACCGTTTCCAGAGATGTGAATTTGATTTTAAATGCCGCTGATGATTCTAATGTTCAAATCCAGTATGCCAATGACGCGAATAACAACAGTACGGCCGATGACGCATTCGCGCCGGCCAAAACCGATTTGAATAATGACGGAACGGTGGTGACGAACAGCGGCATTTACAGCAGCGCGGGCTTAGCTTCATCATTTACCTCCGCTTTGTGGAGATTAAATAAAGGGGTATCAACGACCAAAAGGGTATTTTTCAAAGTGAGGGATATTTACGGAAATACGACTACCGATGATGATGACATTAACTACAACCAAACCCCGGAATTTGATATTTCTGATGCGGTTTTACAAACAAACGGAACCGGTATCGCGGTTTACCAATGTCAAATCACAGATTCATCGCCTTGCGATATCGGAAAGGTAAGAATTCAATACCGCGTCAGGGACAAAAAC
>Ga0209343_10005055_pt1 | contig 16147 bp, 13 predicted proteins | sample RifCSPlowO2_02_FD_184026 | JGI IMG/M metagenome (GOLD analysis project Ga0209343, IMG submission 184026) | Groundwater microbial communities from Rifle, Colorado - Rifle CSP2_plank lowO2_0.2 (SPAdes) (version 2) | ecosystem: Environmental > Aquatic > Deep subsurface > Groundwater | place... | reverse complement strand
CGGAACCAAAAAATGTAGGGTGGATAAAGCGCGCAGCGTGTATCCACCAATCTGCCGGGACCATCCATTGGTGGAAACGCTACGCTTTTTCCACCCTACATTAACCAGATTCAAATTTACTTGGAAAGCCGCGCCAGTGTTTGATTTACGATACATTCTTTTGAATGGCTGGATTGCCGCGCCGCTTGCGCGTCAGGGCATGATCTCCACATACTCGTAGACTTCGCAATCGCGCAACGTCTTGCGCACGTCCAGCGGTGCCTTCGCATACCAGGCGTGCGGATCGTGGCGGTCTATTTCCTTGCCCAGAAATCTCACCAGATCGCAGATCGGTTCGACGACGCTGGTGCGGTAGCGCTCGTCGTCTTTCACGTAAGCGAGATAGAGGTTCTTCATGCAATTGCCCCGGCACCACGGTTGCGCTTCGCAGCGGTCGCACGGCATATCGGGGTGCGGTTGCAGCGGGCTGGGCTTGAGCCAGTTCGCGATCACGTCGCCCTGCAACATCTCGGGCGCGTACATCATGTCCGGGCACGGGAAAATTTTGCCGTCCGGCATCACGTTGAGGATATGCGTGGATACCCGGCACTGGGTCTTGCCGTGATAAAGCTCGGTGGCCCGCGTCGGCAGCACCTTGTTGCGCACAATGCCCATGATCGGGATGATCGGGTACAGCTCGTCGCTGGAAGCAAAGAATTTGTCCACCAGTTGCGTGATCACCGCCTTTTTCTTCTCGATTGCGGCGGGGGTATAAGTGCCTTCACCGGCGACGAACTGGAAATACACATAATCGAAAGTATTCGCCAGCTCGTCCAGTTCCTCGAATGAAGTGTCTTCGTTGCTCCAGGTCACGCGCGCCGTGAAGGTGCCCGCCATCCGGTCGCGCACCGCCCGGGTATTTTTGACCACTTGCCGGTACACGCCGCGCCCGCGGAAACCGTCGGTGATCGCCTCGCCGCCGTCTATGGAAAGCAAAATGTTGGAAAGATTCGCCAGCACGCTGTCCGGCAGGTTATCGAGCAGTGTGCCGTTGGTCTGGAGCTGGAAGCGGAAGGTCGGATAACGCGCCATGATCTCTTTGATGAAATCGAGATTCAGCGTCGGCTCGCCGCCGTAAAAAGTGACATAAACCTCATGTTCGGAAAGATGCTTCCCGATGAAGGCATCCAGCGCGTCGATAGTATAGGAAACTTTATCCTGCGAGCCGACCACGTCGCCCACGCCAAGCGAGCAGTAAGTGCATTTCAGGTTGCACGTCAGCGTGGTGAGCAGTTGCAGCTCCACGCGGCTGCCCACGATAGGCGACACGTTCAGGTTTGTTTCGGCGATTTTCTGTGAATGGGACGGGGAAAAAGCGATTGGAGTGGACATGGCGGAACTTTGCTTCGAACTTCGTTGCTGAAAAACGGATAGCGTATTTTAACCCGAATACGGTACGCTTGGCAGCAGGGGGCGCAGTTATGCGTGTGCCCTGCGCGTTCAGATCAGGGCAACTGGCCTGCTGCGACCATGCGGTTGAATATGGTGTTTATGGACAGCCAGATCATGAGATCATCGAATTCACCGTTCGGAGCTGTGCTTGGTGTCGGTGTATGACTAACAAACACGCGGTCATTATTTGCGCTATTGGGGTTTGGGTTGGCTGTTTCGTCGAGACCGCTTCCGCCATAGCCGCCGTTTTTTCCGGTGGAGTAAATGAGCACAGGTGCCTTGTCGGTTAACTTGTTGGCGGCAGCGCCGCAATCCGAACCGGTAATGCCGGTTGCGCTTGCGCAAATGTTGAGCAGGTTTGCGTTGGTAATGTTGCCCATGGTTGCGTTCTTCATTCCATCGATGCTGGTAAATGTATTGGCAACCCCGCTAATGGTATTGTTGGTTATGGCATAGCGAATTGGATTATTCCAAGCGTCTACGACCAGCTTAGTGCTGCTGTCTACCGAAGTGATACCGAGTGTGGCAGCCGGCACATAGCCATTGTAAAAGTTCGTGCAGCTGCCGCCGCCGACCGGACTCTCCTCACCATTGCTGGCAGAGGTTGCAGGGCAAGGAAACCTTCTATTGGCAACAGCAAAGCCGATCAAGGCCTGCTGGATCTCGTCCAGTTGTTTGCGGGTCTCGTTGGTACGCTGCGATTCTATCTGCGTGGAGATGGTCGGTATCAATCCGCTCAGCAACAGCCCGACGATGGCCAGCACAATGGCCATTTCCACCAGGCTGAAACCTGCGATGGATTTCCTTATCAACATGACGACACCGAGAGATCCGGGTTGATGCAGTAAAGCACATCGTTAAAACTGCCAGTTTCCGCACCGCTCTGGTAGTCGCTGTTACCGGACGAGTTGGAACCGTTGCTATAGTTGCGCCCCTCCAGGTAGTTGCTGAAGTCGAGATGATCGCTGACTGTGGTGCGTGTCTGGTCGGCAAGCGGTTTTCCGGCGAACATCACGATAGCGGCATAGTTGCCGCTGCTGTTTACTCTCAGGCAGGTGCCGCAGGATGTGGAGCCGCTGCTGGGCTTGAAGCTATCGGCCAGCGCGTAGAACAGGTGGTCTTTCCAGTTGGTCCACCACGGGTAATGGCTGGGCCAGTCTGCAACACTCGGGCAGTTGCTGCCATTGCTTGTCAGCTGGTAGTAAGGCGAATCGATCTGGTTGCTGGTGTTGTTGTCGGAGGTATTGACGCGATAGGGCAGGCGGCCGGCAAGCAGGCCGCTTCCATCGTCGTAGCTGCTGTCTGTCAAATAGTCGGTAGCGCTCGGCCAGAATCGGCCGGACCAGGGAAGCCGTTTGTCGCCTGCGCCACCGCTGTTTCTCCTGCCGTAATCGGCGATGCATTCGGCTGCTTTTCGTGTCATGATCGACAGCGTGGTCATGAAGTCATTGCGCCTGAGCATGGCATTCCATAAATCCTGGCGGGTGATATAAATGAGCCGGTCATTGATTTGCGCGGACGCGGCCAGCCTGAACTGGGTAGTGGCATTGGCGCTGGCGGAAACCGCCCCGTTATTGAGAGTGCCGTCGGAATCAAGATAGTTGGTGGCGGTGTAGTTGCCACCGCAAATCGGCGCAGTGCCACCGGAAGCGCGGTTCTGGCCGCCGAGAACCGGTCCCGGTGCGAACACCACAGCGACTACATCACGGGCGACAGCGGTGCCGTTGGCGTCGAGCAATTCAAACAGACCGCTGGCGTCCCAGTTCATCAAGTCGGTCTTGGGATTGTTCTTGTAGGTTCCGGAAGCAGCATACCAGAGGCATTCGCCATCGCTGTCGCGCAATGTGGACAATCCCAGGGTCTTCCATGGCAGTCTGCCGATACTGCTGACATCCTTGCTGCCACAGGATGGTTTGCTGCTGCCCTCACCATTGCTGGCATCGATATCGGGGCAGGGCAGATAGCCATGTACCTGGCCTGCGTGGGTATCGCCATAAGTGACCGCATAGGCAATCAGCGCCTCCTTCGCTTGCGCCAGCGCGGCGGCAGTTGTTTCCTGCCGTGCGTTTTTCACTGCGGTTGTGCTGAGCGAACCGACCAGTGTGGCGGCGGCACCCATCACCATAATCACCAGCATCACAATCAGCGCCGCGCCGTGCTGTCTGGCTTGGCAGTCGTGCAGGTTATTAGTTTGGCGGTGGCGCGACATGATCTGGTTATCGGATTCAGGCGGGTTTTCCGTGCCGCCCCAAGCCTTCGGCAATAAACGTCAGAACCAGCGTGTTGAGGCTTATGCCTTCTGCCTTGGCGCGGCTGGCAAGCTGTGCGTGGATGCTTTTCGGGACACGCGCAACAAACTTGCCCGATGCATTGGGGACTTCAACGGCATCAGGGTGGAAGGTGGGGACGGGAATGTCGCGCCCCATGTCTGCCAACGCTGAAACGTAGGCAAGGAAAGCGTCGCGTCCGTTATCGATTGCTTCCTCAATGGTTTCGCCATCCGACATGCAGCCTGGTAAGTCCGGAAAGGTAATCAGGAAGCCGCCACCCTCATCTTCCGGCAATGGGCTGACTATGTGTGCGTAAGCCTCAAAAAGATAGGGAGGCTTTACGCGGGGGATTTTTTTGACGGCTTTGTTCATTTTTCAATCATCTTCATCGCCGGTATTGGCCGTGCGTTGTGGCACAGGCTTGGGTTGCGGCGGGTTGGACAACTGCACTTTCTGCCCGACCTTGATTTTGACCGGTTGCGCTTGGCCGGGAACGGCGACCGGGACGCTTTCCGGCGAGAGAGAGTCGCTCTTGCCGGCGATTTGCGGTACGCCGTTGATCCATACGGTACGTTCGCCGCCGTCTTTTTGCACGATGCCGCTGACGGTCAGGGATTCGATGCTGCCTGCCGGATTATCGGCATCCGGCTGTTGGCCGCGTTCAAGCATCGCGCGCTGTTGCGGTGTGAAAAACAGGCGGCCCAGTTCTTCGGCATTGATGGATGTCGCGGCGGTTAATGTGAAGGCGCATAAACTGATTTTGAGTGCGGTAGGGAGGGTGAGGCCGCAGGCCATTATCCGCCGAATGAGAAATATACAGGGCACAACACATACGGCGGATAACGCTACGCTCATCCGCCCTACGCGGCTGTCGAAGGGCCGTTCATGGTTCGACAGGCTCACCACGAACGGCTTTTCTCCCTCCAATTTTCCCAATGGATTATCTGGGTTTAACCCAAAAAGTTCATTAGAACCTAATTGTTCCTTCCCCCTTGCAGGGGGAAGGTCAGGATGGAGGTGGAAGTGGTGAAATGTACACGTTTCTACCCCCTCCCTAGCCCTCCCCCTGCAAGGGGGAGGGGATATTTTGCTTAATGGATTATTTGGGTTTAATGAAATCATTTGGATTGCCACGTTGCTCCGCTCCTCGCAATGACGACGCGGGTGGATTGCCACGTCGCTCCGCTCCTCGCAATGACCGGCAAGTCTAAAGGATTCCGGCTCATTGCGGCGCATTCCGGTTTTTCAGCGTGATCCAGCCGCCGCTGCATTCCGCTTTGATGTATGTCGTAGCGGTTGCGGCTGCGCCATCGCCGGGGGCGGTGCGTTGCAGTGTGCAGCCTTCGAGTTGATACCAGCCCTTGATTTCGCTGCGCAGGGCGTTGAAGAAATCCGGCAGTTGCCCTTCGTGCAGCAGGTCAATTTGCAGTTTCATTTCGCTATAACGGATGTCGAAGTTGCCGCCGTCTATCAGTGGCTGGGGCGTGTAAATCTTCTGCGGCGCGATGGCGTAGCTGAAGTTTGCCACCAGATTCTGCGTGCGTATTTTTCCCAGGCCTTCCATCCAGTCCAGGCGCTGATCGTCGCCGATGACTTTGTTCTCAATCAACGAACTATATTCACGGGCATAGATACCCATATTTTCCTGATCTTGATGCGCCGTTGCCAGACGATTGCGCGCATCGTTGAGCATATTTTGTGCGTTGCGCCGTTCTTTTTGCGATTTTTCCGCATGTTCGCTGCTGCTGTACAAAATGATTGCGCTGATAAGCGACGAGGTGCAAATCACCAGAACGCTCCAGCGTATCAGGGGGAAATCCGATTTGGAGAGCTTCATGATTGAGGTCTCCGGGAAAGCTTCAGGGAAAAGTCGAGCGCGGATTCGCTCGCCATGCGCTGATCGGTGATGCTGCCACTCGGGCTGACGTCGAGCGGTTTGGCCAGCGCTGTCACCTGATAACCCAGGGTGGACAGGTCTCGCTGGAAACGTTCCAGATAGTTCAGTGCAGCGCGGTAGTCATTGGCAAAACCGGACAGGCGCCCCTTGATGGTGATGACCTGGGCGGGGACATCAGCAAGTGTGTTTTCCGCAACCGGTTCGGCAGCGCTCATCTGCCAGGCAAGGTGGTCAAGTTCAATTTGCGGGTGGCGGTCCAGCGCCATGCTGACCGGGTGCAAAATGTCGCCCGGGGCGGAGCTGTATTGCTTCAGCTTGCGCATCACGGACACGCCGGCTTTCATGTCGACTGCGGGTGCGTAGGTGTTTGGAAAGGCCTGGGTAATTTTTTGCGTTTCGTTCAGGGTGTGCTGCGCTTGCCCCTTGAGTGACGCCGCTTCTGTGGCGTCGCTGCTGCTTTGCCAGAGATTGGCCGCACCCCATAACAGCATTCCGAACAGCAGGGTGACGCCTGCCACGTTAAGCGCATGCCTTAATTGCCATAACGTAAAGTAGTGCGTGTGAGCCGCGTTCGCGTAATGGGTTTGCGGTGGGCGTGTCGCGAGCTGATGCAGGAATAATTGGCTGGCATCCGAGTCGGTGAAGCAGTAATCAATCTTGAGTTGCCGGGCGATATCCGCGATATCGACGAAGTCATAGTGCATGTCCTCGCTTCTCGGCAGCTGCATTTGCAGCTCAATCAGGTCATGGCTATGGCTCAGCAGGCGCACATCGAGCGTTTGCCCGGATGGCAGCAGGCTCAGGCTCTTCAGGTATTGGTAGGTACGGGTGAGTTCATTGACTACTGCTTGCTGGAAGGTTATGTCGCTGTTAATGGGTGTCAGCCGGGAAATTTGCAGGCGATGTTTGCTGAAATAGGTTTGGCGCAGCCCGGAAAATTTTTCCCAGGAAATGAGCAATAAATAATCGGATGGATGATCCTTGATCAGCGGTGCGCTGATCTGCGGCACGGAATAAATTCCCGCGAGCGGGATTTGCTGTGCCAGCAGGATGTCCAGCCAGAGTTTGACGAGTGCCGGGTTGGTCAATGCCGAGAACAGCATATCGTCGTCACGCCGCCCGGTTTTTTGCCGTTGCAGCAGGGTGGCCTGTTGAAAAGGCGTGCCGCGATAAAACTGGTCAAACTTGCGTTCCAGCAGTGCGCGGCGGTTGCGTCCGATCAGGTGCGGAACGCTTTCCTGGCGAAAATCTTCTTCGATAAAGTCGACTAACAAATAGGTCGGGTATTTCACCGTTTTCAGGAATTCGGCAAAATTTTCCTGTCCTTCGGATGAGTCGGAAAACTCGTGCTGGGTGATAATCTTGCCACGCTCCATGATTTGCGCATGGAGGTGACCGGCACTCAGTAATAGCAGCAGGCGCTTCATCCTGGAAACCACAGTTGGTGATGAATGTTGTTTTCATTCAGGGCGTCGTGTCGTTTTTGTAGGTGCGAATTCATTCGCACGAACAACTGGTTATGTGCGAATGAATTCGCACCTACAAAGCTGTCAACTACGTTTTCTGGGTTCATCAGAATTGCACCTTGCCGATGATGTCGTAAATCGGCGACAGTACCGACAGCATCACCCAGCCGAGCAGCGCGCCGAGGATGAGTGTCATGGTCGGTTCGATCATGACCTGCACCTTCTGGATGGAATCCTTCACGTCGCGATCATAAAAGTAGCTGACATTGAGCAGCGCCTTGTCCAGAGAGCCGGTTGCTTCGCCCACCTTGAGCATGCGTATTATCAGCGGCGGAAACATGCCGGTATGCTGAAAACTCTGTGTGAGGTTTTTGCCGGCTTCAATTTCATGCGCCACGTCAACCAGGCTTTTTTCGATCACGAGATTGCCGATCACGTTGCGCGTGTTGGCAATGCAGTCGAGAATGCTTACTCCGGAGCCGTACATCATGGCAAAGGTGTTGGCGAAGCGCGCCAGGATGATCTTGCGCAGGATCGGGCCGGTCACCCATAAGTTGAGTTTCAGGTTGTCGAATCTGAAGCGCATTTCCGGGCTGGAGGTAATGAGCAGTTTGGCAATAACCGGCAGGGCAATCGGCAGGGCAATGAGTACGTACCAATAATCCACAAAAAATGCCGAGGTGGCAAGCAGGACGCGGGTCTGGATTGGCATCTCCTGCCCCATGCCCTTGATGAAACCGACCAGTTGCGGCACCAGGTAAATCATCAGAAAAAAGGTGATCGCTACCACGATGCTGCCGACGAAGGCCGGGTAAATCATGATGGTCTTGGTATGCGAGGCCATCTCATCCTGCCATTTCAGCGATTCGGTGATGTGCAGGAATACCTCCGGCAGGCGCCCGCTTTCCTCTCCGGCGTGGGTGAGGCTGATGAAAATCTTGTCGAATGCATCAGGGTGTTGCGCCATTGCCTGGGAAAGTTTTTTGCCGCCTTCGATGGACTCGACCAGATTGGCGATGATTTCCCGAAAGCGCATGTCGGTCATGGTGTCGCGCAAATCGGCGAGACTTTCCAGCAATGGCACGCCGGCACGGGTAAGCTGTTCGAGATTGAAGAAGAAGGTGATCAATTCGGGGCGTTTGATTTTGCTGTGCTTTAAGCCGTGTCTTCCGCTATCCACTTTGGCATTGATCAGATCCAGCCCGCTACGCCGCAAACGCATCTCCAGGTCGATCACATTGGCCGCGTCCTGCAGTCCTTTGACGGTCTTGCCCTGTTCGTTGATTGCCCGGTAGGAATACAGAGCCATGTCAGTTCAGTCTGTCTGTCAAATCCACCACGCGGCTGACCTCCGCAAGCGAGGTGAGGCCTTGCTGGATACGGCGGATGCCGTCCATCGCCAGCGGGTTGAACCCCTTGGCGAGGGCGGCTTCACGAATCTGCCGCGTACTGACACGACGCGAGACGAGATCATCCAGATCGTGATCCATTTTGAGCAGTTCCATGATAGCCATGCGTCCGTTATAGCCCTGATGGTTGCAGGCATCGCAGCCGGCGGCGCGATACAGGGTGATGTCCTGGTTGGCCGCAACACCCAGCAATTTGCGTTCCGCCGCATCGGGTTGGTAGGGATATTTGCATTCCTTGCATAGTATACGGATCAGGCGTTGCGCCACGATGCCGATGATGTTGCCGGCCATGATGTCCGGCAGGATGCCGATATCGAGCAGGCGGGGAATCGCGCCGATGGCAGAATTGGTATGCAGCGTCGAATAGACCTGATGGCCGGTCATGGCGGCGCGGAACGCCATTTCGGCGGTGGGGTGGTCGCGGATTTCACCGACCAGGATGATGTCCGGGTCCTGGCGCATCATGGAGCGGATGCCGCTGGCAAAATCCAGTTTGGCGGCTTCGTTCACCGAAGTCTGGCGGATCAGCGAGAGCGGATACTCGACCGGATCTTCCAGGGTCATGATGTTGACCGACTCGGTGTTGATATGATTCAGCACCGAATACAGCGTGGTGGTTTTGCCGCTGCCGGTCGGGCCTGTGACCAGCACGATACCCTCCGGCTTGGCAATGATCATTTTCAACGTGTTGAGCGCGTTCTCATTGAGGCCGATCTGGTCGAGCGGCACGATGCCTTTTTGCCGGTCCAGAATGCGCAGCACCATATTTTCGCCATGCGTGGTGGGATGCGACGCGACGCGGAAATCGATTGCCCGGCCGGACAGGCGCAGGGAAATGCGCCCGTCCTGCGGCGCGCGCGTCTCGGCGATATTCATGCCGCTCATGACCTTCATGCGCACCACCATTGCCGCCCAGAAGCTCTTGTGCAGGCTGCGTACCTGGCGCAGTACGCCGTCGATGCGATAGCGGATGCGCAGGAAGCTGCTTTCCGGCTCAAAGTGAATGTCAGAAGCGCCGCGCTGCACCGCCTCGGTCAGCAGCGCGTCGATCAGGCGCACTACCGGCTGGCTGAATTCGTTCACGCCGGATTGCAGCGCCTGGTAATCCATTTCGCCCGGCTCGATCTCGTGCAGGATGCCGTCGATGGAAAGCTCGAAACCGTAGTACTGGTCAATCGCGCGCAGGATGTCCGATTCGCTGGCAAGCTGGGTGATCAGCCGGTACTCATCCTTGAGCAGGGCGCGTACCTGGTCCAGCGCGATGATATTGTCCGGGTCGGCGACCACCAGCGTCAGGACACGCGCGGTCTTGTCCGCTGACAGCGGCAGCAACTGGTAGCGCCGCGCGATATCCTTGGGGATGAGCATCAGCGCGCCCGGGTCGATGATGATGGACGCGAGGTCGACGCTTTCCTGCCCGAGATTTTCTGACAGCACATCGCGGATGGTGGCTTCCGAGAGGAAACCCAGGCGCACCAGCAGGCGTCCGAGCGGTTCGTGCGTCTTGGCCTGTTCCTGTAGGGCGATACGCAACTGGTCTTCGCTGATCACGCTTTTATCGACCAGCATCCGTCCCAGTGGTTGTTGAAGTTGGTTTTTAGTCATGAAGACTCAGCGTGACAGCTCCTGCACGCGTTGTGATATCTGCGCGTGGTCAAAGCCCGCGCGGTGTGACGGATCAAGCTGCAGGGCGCGCCGGTAATGCTGCGCGGCCAACCTGCCCTGGCCGAGGTGATCCAGGCTGACCGCGAGATTAAAGGCGAATTCGGCATTGTCGGATTCCAGCGTATAAGCGTTGAAATAGGCCTGTTGCGCCTCGCCCCAGCGCGATTGTTCTGCATACAGGTTGCCCAAGGCAAAATGCAGCGCGGCGGAATTGCCTTGTTCACGCAGCAGGGTTTTCAGGCGGCTTTCGTTGTTTTCGTCCGTGGTCAGCGCGGACATTCCGGCATGTGCGAGCGCATTGCGCGGATCCAGTGCCAGCACGCGCGCGTAATACTGCGCCGCCATCTGGTTTTCCCCGCGCTGCTGGGCGATGGCCGCCAGGCCGAGCAGCGCATCCATATTCCCGGCATCCTTCTTGAACATGGCCAAATACAGTTGCTGTGCCTCCTTCAACCAGCCGCTCTGGTAAGCGAAGTAGGCATCATTGAGCAACGGCTCAACCGCTGGTTCGGTGCCGCGCTGCTCTATGCGTATGGGCGAGTGTGCCGGGCTGCTGCGCGCTTGTGGCATCTCGGCGGGAGCGCTCGCTACGGAAGCCGGATTAATCGGCGGAGTTTCCTGAATCGCGGTTGCAACATCTGCTTTGGCAATCCCCGGCACCAGTATCTCTTGCGGCGCAGGTTGCGCGGCGGGTTCAATCACGGTAGGCGGCGCCGCCGCTTGTGTGATCGGTGCGGCGGGCGGTGTCGCAAACGGGCGCAGCGGTACGGTGTCGCTCGCGGAATCGAGATACCAGAAATAGCCTGCGCCGATCGCGAGCAGCAGCACCGTGCCGCCCAGAGCGAGCAATAAATTGCGGTTGGGCAGTGTGCGCCCGGCCGGTGAGGACGGGGATTTTGCGGCGAACAGGTTTTGTCCGGCGCTGCGCGCATTCTCGGTGGATCGCATGCTCGCCTCCGGCGCCATCTGGTCGGGATGCTCTTCCAGGCTGAGTTCCACGCGCCCCTCATCCGGCGCGGATTGCACTTGCTGCGACTTTTTGCGGGCATCCACGAGCAGGCTCATATCATGGTTTTTCAGTGTTTGCTGGCGACGATTCTTTGAAGAAATCCTGGTCCGGCAGCATGTCGCGATACGCGCTGAAATCACCGGTGGTACTGGCGTCCTTGATAACGACCGGGCGCAGGAAGATCACCAGCTCGGTTTTGGTAGTTTTTTCGTTACGGCTTTTGAACAAGCTCCCGGCAACTGGAATATCCGAAGCTCCCGGAATGCCGCTGGTTTGGTTATTGACTTCGTCTTGCATCAAACCGCCCATTACAGCTATTTGGTTGCTTTCAATTTTGATAATGGATTCCATTTCGCGTGTTTGGGTTTGTGGAATTTCGCTTGTTGCATTCACCTTTTTTAATTCCGGATTTGGATCTGGAATCATTTTGATGAAGCGCGTGATGGATGGGCGTATGTTGAATAACACGGTATCGTTTTCACTTATCTGTGGCGTAACGCTCATCGTGAAACCGACAGGAACAGTATTGGGGGTGGTAGTGAAAGTGGTGGTAGTGGTGGTTTGATTCGATGTGGTATCAGCTTTCATAGTGAAATACACATAGTTTTCCACTACGCGCAGCATGGCGGTCTGGTTGTTCATCACGCTCAACTTCGGGCTGGAGAGCACTTTTATGTCACCGAATGTTTCAAGCAGGGAGATGCTTCCGCTAAGACTGCCGAACTTGGATGTTGGATTGGTATAGTTCAGGATGAAAGTTGCAGGAGTGGCAGTCGGAGTGCTTGGGAGTATTGGTGTACCTGCCTGTCCTAATGAGAAGCCTTTGGTGGCACTGGCCTGAAGTAGCTTGGACCAGTTGATGCCCTGTTGATATTGGTCGTTCAGGATCACCTCGACGACTGTCATTTCGATCAAGACCTGGCGCCGTGCACTGGCCATTATCCGGTCAACAAATTCCTGAATCTTCTCATGCTGCTTGCCAGTGGCGCGCACGGTGATGATACCGTTCTCGGGATTGGGGATGACCGAAGCGGCTTCGCGGAAAGTATTGCGCCGCGTAACGGTGGTGCCGCCTTCTTGCACGCTTACCGGATTGGGGCTGTCTTCAATCCCGCCTTTGGGGACAGTTTTTTTTCCGCCTACTGGCTGCACGCCAGTCCCGGTGCTGCTGGCTGCGTTTACTTGCTGCACGACAGTTTCGCTGGAGCCCTCTGGCAGAATTTTATCGGTTTCGTGCAGAATGTCCTTGATGTTTTGGATCAGGGTTTCCCAGAAGTGATTTTTTGAGGTGTTCTTGATGGCGAGGGATGAGTTATTGCCGCCTGCTCCCGTTGCGCCAGTGACCGCACCTGAGCCGACCTGTGTTGCATTGGCCATGGCGCCTTCGGTGTCGCGCGTCATGTTCACATAGTCAATCTTGTAATGGTGCAGATAGGGCGTGTCCGGCATCACGATCAGGTTGCCATTGTCCAGTTCGTAGCGCATGTCCACCTGCCTGGCGATGCGCGTGAGGATTTGCGGCAGGGTCTGGTTCAGCGCATTCAGCGTGACGAATCCCTGGATGCCGGGATGAATGTCCAAATTGATTTTTGCATCGCGCGCCAGGGCAAACAGAATCTCCTGTGCCGAGACATTGGTGACGATGACGCTGTAGGTTTCTGCCTTGGTCACCGGTTTGGGCGGCGGGAGAACGATGCCGCGTTTTATGGTTTGCGGAATGCCGGTTGCAGCAGAGGACGGGCTGGTTGGCTGCTGGATATGTTTATCCGATGGCTGAATGGGTTTGGTGCCGCAACCGGCAAGAATTGCGCCGATGGCACAGAGACAAACAGTGTTGCGTAAACGCATTCTCTTCCCCCTTCCGTTATTCAGCGTACAGCCTAACAGCTTTGCAGGGCTTGCTCAATATGCCATTCGGCCTATTTGTCAGTTACCAATCCGCGTGGGCAGACGATAAAGCTGTCTGCCTACCCTACAATTATTTTGAGAACAAATTTACCCTGTGCCATTCGGCCTATTGGTCAGTAAATATAAACAGATGCGGCAAAAGCCTCCCGATAGCGTTTGGGCAGATTTTTGATTTCGCTGCGCGCCGCATCGGCTGACGGATACGTACCATAGAGTGCGCGCAGGCCAGCCTTGCTGCCAAACCTGGCGGGCAGCAGGTAAATTTCGGAAAGTACGCCCAACTCGTCGGCGCGCATCAGAAAGCCCTCGATGCGCTTCTGGTTGATGGTTTCGTTGTAGAACAATTGAATACTGGCGACAGTATTTTTCTGCTTGAGCAATTGCTTGCCCGCCGCCAGGCGTTGTTCAAACAAACTTAATTTGCCGGTTGCCGAATCGCTATCCGTCGTTGGCGGCGTTGCAGCCATCGCCGGTTCCGGCTCTGGCGCCGGATTGGCGGCAACGGCAGTCTGGGCTGTTTCCGCGCCGGATGCCGCTGCAGGCGAATTGTCCGGCAGAGGGGCGATTGCGGGAGGCGCATCGGTCGGAAGCGCATCGACGGGTGGCGCCGCAGTTGCCGGTGCCGGCAGGGAAGCCACATTGATTTCTGCCCTCTGTCCTCCGTCCTCGGTCATCTGTTTATCCAGCGTCCACCAGGCAACCATACCTGCCAGAAGCAACGCGGCAACGGCGCCGCCCGCCAGCAGTTTTTTGCCGGGCCGGGTGCGGTCAGGCTTGAGTTCACTGTCACGCATCGCCGCTTGCACATGGCGCGCCTTGATGTCGTGGGTATCTTCCACAAAGGCGGCCAGCAGGGCTTTGTCCGCAAGGATATTGACGCGGCGCATCAGGCCGTTGGATGCGCTGGCAATAAGTTTGACGGCATCAGGCGAAAAAATATTCGGGCCGTGGTAGCCCGCCGCGCGCATCCTGAACATCAGGTAGCTTTCAAGAACATTGCGCGACAGCGGTTGCATGTGGAAGTGATGCACGATGCGGTCCTTGAGCTGGCGCATGTTGGGCTGATCCAGCTTGGCATTCAGTTCCGGCTGCCCGAACAGGATGATTTGCAGCAGTTTGAAATTGCCGACTTGCAGGTTGTAGAGCAAGCGCAGTTCTTCCAGCGTATCCAGCGGCATGGCATGCGCCTCATCCACCAGCACGACAATGCGCTTGCCTTCGCGCGCCTTCTCCTCGAGCTTGTTCTGGATGTTATGCATGATAACACCGACGCGCTCGCCGTCGATGCGCAAGCCAAGCGCATCGGCAATGGCGTAGAGCATTTCCTCGCGCGACAGGCTGGGGTTCGCCAGGTAGATGGTTTCGATATGTTCGGGAAGTTTTTCGAGCAACATGCGGCACAGCATGGTTTTGCCGCTGCCGACCTCGCCGCTGACCTTGATGATACCTTCAGCTTCGCTCAGCGAGTAGATCAGCGCATCCAGGATTTCGCCGCGGTTCGCGCCGGAAAAAAAGAATACCGTAACGGGCGTAATTCTGAAGGGTGGTTCGCTGAGTCCGAAGTGTTCCAGGTACATAAGTTGGAATCCTATACGTTAAGTTTCTCATGTGCGGCCAGGCGGCTGTGCAGCGTGGTGCGGTTGATGCCGAGCAGCCGGGCGGCCTCGCTGATGTTGCCGGAGGCGAGTTCCAGCGCCGCGGCAATATAGCGATATTCCTGCTCATGCAGATATTGATCAAGATTGAAGCTGCCTGCCATGAGCCTGTCATGGAGCTGCGCTTTCGGTTCTTCATCCGCTATATCGGATGTTTCCAGCGGGTCCAATTCATCCCGTAGCTGCGTAACATCAACTGTTTTTCCGGGATATTTTGTGATCAAGCGGATGACGATATTGCGCAATTCGCGGGTGTTGCCGGGGAAGCTGTAGCGCTCCCAGCATTGCAATGCATCCGGGTCCAGTTCAAACGACGCCTGCCCGATTTGCTGCGCATAATAAGCGCGGAAATGGTCGAGCAGCAGCAGCCTGTCCTGCCCCAGTTCGCGCAGCGGCGGGACGGAAATTGAAAATACATTCAGGCGGTGATACAGGTCACCGCGAAATGCGCCGGTTTTTACCGCATCGCGCAAATTGCGATTGGTTGCGGCGATGATGCGCGCCCGGCTTTTGCGCGTTTCGGTCTCGCCGACGCGTTGATATTCGCCGTTTTCCAGCACCCGCAGCAGCTTGGTCTGGAGTTCCGGCGGCAGTTCGCCGATCTCGTCAAGAAGCAGTGTGCCGTCCGCTGCCTCTTCAAAAAAACCGGATTGCGCATTCGCCGCGCCGGTGAATGCTCCCTTGCTGTGGCCGAACAGGGTGGGTTCGATCAGCGTGGGAGAAACGGCGGCGCAGTTGAGTGTCTTGAATGGTGCGCCCGGCTTGCTGCCCAGTTTTTGTATGGCGGAAGCCACCAGTTCCTTGCCACAACCCGACTCCCCTTCGATCAGCACCGGAAAGGGGATGGCGGCATACATCGTAATCTGGTTGCGCAGCACTTGCATGGCCGGGCTCTGCCCGATGAGGCCAAGCGATTGCTCAAGGTCGCGTTCGCTGTCCTGGACTGCCAGCGCGTCATCGAGCTGCTTCCTGATTTTTTCCGGCGCGCAGGGTTTGGCAATGAAATCGATCGCGCCCAGTGTGCGTGCATGACGGGCGCTGCTTTGTTCATCTTGTCCGGACAAAACGAAAATTTTGATTTCCGGCGAGTGTGCCAGCAATTCGGCGATCAGATGGAATCCTTCGTCGGGGCGGTGCGGGGAGGGGGGCAGACCCAGGTCAATCAGCGCCAGTTGCGGAGGGGCGGGCAGCTTGCGCAACAAATCGATTGTTGCCGCGCGCGATTCGGCCAGGTGGATATTGAAATCATTGCCGAGAGCGACCGCCAATCCCTCGCGAATCAGCGGGTCATCGTCAACGATCATCAGGTCGGGACGTGAAGGGGCGTTCAATTTGCGCTCATGGGAACAGGCATCAGGTGTTGAGCATAACGGCAAGCGCGCGCAAGCTCAACAGATAAACCTAAAAAACGCAGTTGGCGGTGTGGCAGGGGCGAAT
>Ga0209343_10005052_pt1 | contig 16154 bp, 18 predicted proteins | sample RifCSPlowO2_02_FD_184026 | JGI IMG/M metagenome (GOLD analysis project Ga0209343, IMG submission 184026) | Groundwater microbial communities from Rifle, Colorado - Rifle CSP2_plank lowO2_0.2 (SPAdes) (version 2) | ecosystem: Environmental > Aquatic > Deep subsurface > Groundwater | place... | reverse complement strand
CGTCGATACCCTTGAGCGGCGCCATCAGCAGGCTGCCACCGCGCAGGCTCTTGGCGTTGCCGATGGAGGAAATGGTGATGTCGATGGTCTGCCCCGGCCTGGCGAACGCCGGCAAGTCGGCATGGATGGACACCGCCGCGACGTTCTTCAATTGTACGTTGCCGCCTGGCGGCACCTTGATGCCGAACTGCGCCAGCATGTTGTTGAAGGTCTGCACGGTGAACGGCGTCTGGGTGGTCTGATCGCCGCTGCCGTTGAGGCCGACCACCAGGCCGTAGCCGATCAACTGGTTGCTGCGCACGCCCTGGATGCTCGCCAGGTCCTTGAGCCGTTCAGCCTGGGCCGGCAGGCACAGCAGGACGCCCAGCAGCAAGACGCAGCAGCGGGCCATACCCGCGCTCTTGCTACGCGCCACGCGGACGTTTTCGCGAGCATGGCCCACTCCTGCAGTGGTCATCGGCGTCATCCTGTTCAAAACGGCCACAGCGGGCTGATGAAGAAACGATCGAGCCAACCCGGCTGACTGGCATCGGCGAAGGCGCCGGTGCCCGAGTAGGTGATGCGCGCATCGGCGATGCGCGTCGAGGCGACGGTATTGTCCGTGGCGATATCGTCGGCGCGCACCAGACCGGCGATGCGCACCAGTTCATCGCCGGTATTGAGGGTCATCCACTTCTCGCCGCGCACCGACAGAATGCCGTTGGGCAATACCTCGGCCACGGTCACGGTGATCGAGCCACTCAGGCTGTTGCTCTGGTCGGCCTGGCTATCGCCCTTGGTATCGCGGCTGGCGCTGTACTCGGCGCCCAGCGACAACTTGTTGTCGGAGAACGGATTGGCCGCCGATACCGCGCCACCGAACAGCGAGGTCAGGCCGATATCGGCGCTGCTGTCCTTCTGGATCTGCGAGCCGGCATTCTTGCTGGCCTGGGTGCGCTCGTTGAGGGTGATGGTGATGATGTCGCCGACGCGGTAAGCCTTGCGGTCGTCGAACAGGTTGTTCTCGAAGCCGGCCTGATAAATCGAGCCGTTGTTCTGCGCCGCCGGCAACGGCGTGCGCGGCAGTACCGGCGCGTAATACGGGTCGTTGGGCTTCGCCGGCGGCGCGACGCAGCCACCCAGAAACGCAAGAGCCAGCATCGAGAGCACTATTACCAGCCGGTTCATAACCACTACCTCACGGCGTTTTGTATCGAGCCAGGATCGGACTAACGCCCTGGCTCCGGGATTAAAGATTCTGCGAAACGAAGGCCAGCATCTGGTCGGCGGTGGAGATGACTTTCGAGTTCATCTCGTAGGCGCGCTGGGTGGTGATCATGTTGACCAACTCCTCGACCACGCTGACGTTGGAGTTTTCCAGGGTGTTCTGCAGGGTGGTGCCCAAACCGTTGAGACCCGGGGTGCCGACCTGCGGCGCACCGCTGGCAGCGGTTTCCAGGAACAGGTTGTTGCCGATCGCTTCCAGGCCCGCCGGATTGATGAAATCGGCGGTCTGCAAATTGCCGACGATCTGCGGCTGCGGACTGCCGTCGGTGGTCACCGACACCGTGCCGTCTTCGCCGACGGTGAAGGTGCGCACTTCGTTGGGCAGGACGATCGCCGGCTCCAGGGCATAACCGTTGGAGGTGACGACCTGGCCGTCCGAATTGAGATGAAAGCTGCCATCACGGGTATAGGACACCGTGCCATCGGGCATCAGCACCTGGAAGAAACCGCGGCCGTTGACCGCCATGTCCAGGGGTTGCTCGGTGGTCTGCAGGCTGCCGGCGGTGAAGATCTTCTGCGTGCCGACCACCCGCACACCGGTACCCAGCTGCAAACCGGACGGCAGCTGGCTGTCCTGGCTGGACTGGCCACCTGGCTGGCGACGGATCTGGTACAGCAGATCCTCGAACTCGGCCCGGTCGCGCTTGAAACCGGTGGTCGAGACGTTGGCCAGGTTGTTGGAAATGGTGGTCAGGTTCATGTCCTGGGCGGACAGACCGGTCTTGCTGACCCACAGTGCCGGAAGCATATAGATTCTCCTCGAGCGCCATTTTCAAGGCGCTGCGTGCTGGTAATTAGCTAATTTGCAAAACCCGCGCCACAGCGGCCGCATTGTCTTCGGCGGTGCGCATCATCTTCACTTGCAGTTCGAACTGGCGAGACAGAGAGAGGATCGCGGTCATCTCCTCCACCGCGTTGACATTGCTCGACTCGAGAAAGCCAGAGGTTACCTGTACGGTGGCATCGGCCTGCACCGGCCCCACGCCCTTGAAGCGGATCAGGCCGTCAGTGCCCTTCTCCATCTGCTTCAGATCGGGATTGACCAGCTTCAGCCGGTCGACCTCGGCCAGCACGCTAGGACCTTCGCCCAGAGCGCGAATGCTGATGGTGCCGTCCTGGCCGATCTCGATCTTCTGCTCCGGCGGCACGGCAATCGGCCCACCATTGCCCATCACCGGCAAACCGTTGCCGGTACGCAGCACCCCAAGGGCGTCAATATTCAGGCTGGCAGTGCGCACATAGGCTTCGCTGCCGTCGGCCGCCTGTACCGCCAGCCAGCCGCGCCCGCCAATCGCCACATCCAGGTCGCGACCGGTTTCCTGCAAAGTGCCGGGCGTGAAGTCGGTGCCGGGGCGCTCGGTCATGGCATAGACCCGCGCCGGCAACGTGTCGCCGAAAACCTGCATCGAACGCGCCTGCTCGAAGTCGCGGCGAAAGCCATTGGTCGAGATGTTCGCCAGGTTGTTGGCGTGGGCACTCTGCGCCAGGCTGTTGTTGTGGGCTCCAGTCATGGAGACGTACAGCATCTTGTCCATGGTTATCCTCCGAGGTGGGCGTGACGCCCGCTGCTCTTTGCAAGGAATAGAGCAAGCGTCGTGCCATTCTCGAACTAGAATCATAAGACATTGAAAAATATGAATTTTAAAATAAAGAAAAGGCCCCGCGAAGAGCCTTTGAAGAGGAGGTCGGCGAGTTATTGCCGCCGGCGGCAAAGCCATTGCCTGCCGTCTAGAGTTGCCGCCGCTGCGCCAATCAGGCGGATTGAGGGGCGATCCGCATGAACGCCGATGGGTATCGCTGCGCTCAGCCTACGCGGCCCGCACCATCCTACGGTTCACCGCTCCATCAGCGTGATCAGGGCTTTTGTAGGATGTGGTTGAGTGCAGCGATACCCACACAATTTGTGGCGCCCTACTGCCGCGCCTTATCAGCGCAGGTTGATGATGGTCTGGGTAATCGAGCTTTCGGTCTCGATGGTCTTGGCGTTGGCCTGGTAGTTGCGCTGGGCGACGATCAGGTTGACCAGTTGATCGGACAGCTCGACGTTGGAGTCTTCCAGGGCGCCGGACTGCAAGGCGCCCAAGGTGCCGCTGCGCGGCGTTCCCACCACCGGCTCGCCGGAGGCGAAGGACTGCACCCAGGCGGTTTTACCCACCGGCGTCAGGCCCTGCACGTTGGCGAAGCTGGCCAGAATCACCTGCCCCTGCACATTGGATTGACCGTTGGTGTAGCGGGCGAAAATCACCCCGGTATCGTCGATTTCCAGACCCGCCAGCTGGCCGGTGGTGTAGCCGTCCTGACTGACGGCGTTGACCGCAAAGGAGCTGGAGAACTGGGTGGAACTGCGCATATCGATCAGAATGCCCGTCGGGTTGGCATTCGCGCCATTGCTCGACCACACCGGCGGCTCCCCGCCATCCGAGGCGGCGGGCACCCAGGCATTCAAGGTAAAGCGTCCGCTGGCGTCGACGCTGAAATCCGCACTGGAGGTCAGGCTGCTGGTATCCAGCTGACCACTGGGGGTAAAACCAACCGCCATCGAGTAGGGCGTAGTCGATGTCGGGGTAGCGGGATTGCGCCCATCGACCAATACATTCATCTGCCATTCGTTGGCACCGGTCTTGACGAAATACTGCGTCATTACATGGGCATTGCCCTGGGTGTCGTAGATATTGGTCGAGGTCGATGAATTGTAGGTGGTCGGATCGCTCGGATCGAAGGTGGCGTTGCCCGCTGCTTCGGCAGCAGTGACTTCCGCGGCAGTCGGATTCAGCGGATCGACCGCACCGGCAATCGACGCGTCATAAGCGCCCTGCCAGGATGTCGGCACCGTATTGGTCGAGTTCAGATTGAACGTCTGATTCAGTGTCGTGGTCGCCTGCGGCGCCTGGCTCGCGGTTTCGATGCGCAGATCGCTGATCACGCCATTCTGCAGGTTGCCGTTGCCATCGACGGCATAGCCCTGCAGTTTGTAGCCGAAGTTATTGACCATGAAGCCATCGCGGTCGGTACCGAAATAGCCGGCACGGGTGTAGCTGACCTCGCCGTTGTTGCTGGTCTGAAAAAAACCGTTGCCGTTGATCGCCAGATCCAGGGAGTTTTGCGTGAAGCTGACATTGCCCTGATTGAACAGCTGCGACACGTTACTCAGGAGCACACCACTACCCTGCGCGTTCTTGCCGGAACCGTTCACCGAGGCCGCATAGACATCGGAAAACTCCGCACGCGACTGCTTGAAGCCGGCCGTACCGGCGTTGGCGATGTTGTTGCCGGTCACGTTGAGATCGCTGGTCGCAGAGCGCAGGCCGCTAAGACCGATATTGAACGCCATGGAAGTCTCCTTTGCCGGTTTGGCCGGCGATTAAAACCCTGAAATTACTGACCGATGACCTGCACCTGGGAGAGCGGCACACTGCCAAGCCCCGCCAGGTTGAGCATCAACTCGCTGCCGCCCAGCACCACGCTGTCGACGTTGGCCGGGAGCATGGTGTTAAGCGCTTCGGTCCCGCCTTCGTAGGTGGCCTGCGCCTCGAACTTGTAGGTGCCGGGCGGCAGCAAATTGCCGCTGGCGTCTTTGCCGTCCCAGATGAAGCTGACATTGCCGGCGGCCTGCTCGCCCATGTTGATCCGGCTCACCGCCGTCCCGGCGTTGTCGTAGACATTGACGTAGACGTTGCTGCTGCTGGTCGGCAGCACCAGGCTGGCCTTGAAGCTTTCGCTGGTATCCACCACCGCCTTGTCGGTCGGAATGATGACCTTGCTGCCGACCAGGGATGAGGCCTGCAGCGCCTGGGAGGACTGGTAGCCAGACAGTAGCGAACCCATGCTGGTATTGAGTTTCTCGATGCCTTCGACCTGGCTGAATTGCGCCAGCTGGGCAATGAACTCGCCATTGCCCTGCGGCTCCAGAGGGTTCTGGTTATTCAGTTGCGCCACCAGCAAGTTGAGAAACTCGTTCTTGCCTAATTCCTTATTGGCCGTGGTGTCGCTCTTGATCTGGTATTGATCGAGTGCCGAACTGACGCCATTTACCGTGCTCATGCCGTATCCCCTTCGTGCGGCTTACTGACCCAGGGTCAGTACGCGCTGCAACATTTGTTTGGCCGTGTTCATCATCTCGACGTTGGTCTGGAACGCCCGACTGGCGGAAATCATGTCGGCCATTTCCTCGACCACGTTGACGTTGGGGTAATACACATAGCCGCCTTCATCGGCCGCCGGATGGTTCGGCTCGTAGCGCGGCACCAGGCTGCTCTGATCCTCGACGATACCCAGCACCTGCACGCCGCTGCCGGCCTGATCCTGCTCGGCGAACAGCGAACCACTGCCATCGCCCGTGGACTGCTGGAACACGGTGGCAAATACCGGATGGCGGGCGCGATAGGTCTGGTCGACGCTCGACGACACCGTCTCGGCGTTGGCGATGTTGCTGGAAATGGTATTCAGACGAGTGCTCTGGGCACTCATGCCGGTTCCGGCGATATTGAAAACACTGGCGAGTGACATGGCATCAGGCTCCTTTATTCGCCGCGCAGGGCGCTGACCAGCCCTTTGAACTTGCTGTTGAGGAAGGTGAAGCTGGCTTGGAAATTCACCGCGTTTTCCGCGTAGGTGGACTGCTCGACCTGCACGTCGACGGTGTTCTGATCGATCGACGGATGCGAGGGGATGCGGTAGGCCAGGCTGGCACTGCCCATGGCCACGCCCTCGGCGGCGATATGCCGGCTGTTGGTGCGGGCCAGACCGGCCGAACCACGCGGGGTATTGGCGCTCTGCTCGGCCAGCACCGCAGCGAAATCCAGGTCGCGCGCCTTGTAGTTGGGCGTATCGGCGTTGGCTATGTTGCTGGCCAATACCTCGGCACGCTGGGCGCGAAAGCCGAGTGCCTTTTCATGGATGCCGAGTGCGCTGTCGAAGCTGATGCTCATGGTCAGGAACCTTTGCCGTTGGGCTTGCCTGTTTTGCGTACAAGACATTCAGCAAAGGTCGTGCCATTAAATTTATTCGTTATTTTTCAATTGGTTGAGCTTATTCAAGCACTACGGCAACGGCCAAGCGGCAAGGCTTTTCCGCCCACTGGCAAACAAAGCGGCAATGGGCCCGGCACTTTGCCGCCCCTCAGTTCTCAAACTGAACCGCGCTTCCGTAGGAGCGGGGGGGACGCCCAGTTCCATGCCCGCGATGCTGTTGCTCGGCCATTTCGCAGGCATGGTCCGCTCCTACAAAAGGCGGCTCAGCCAGGCACCCAACAAAAACGGGAGGCCAACTGGCCTCCCGCTTCTTTATATGGCTCCTCCCGGTGCAACCGGCTCACTTCACCTTGTAGATGATCCCCGGGCTGCATTGCACCATCTGATAACGATCCGGCAGGCCGTTGAGTGCCTCCGATGCGCCGAGGAACAAATAGCCACCCGGCTTCAACATGGCATGAATGCGCGTGAGGATGTCTTTCTTCATGTCGGCGGAAAAATAGATCAGCACGTTGCGACAAAACACGATGTCAAACTTGCCCAGGCTGGCATAACTGTCCATCAGGTTCAGCGGACGAAACTCGACGCGACTCTTGATCGCCGGCTTGACCACCCAACGCCCAGGCGCTTTCGGATCGAAATAGCGCTGCAAGCGCTCTTGCGACAGGCCCCGGCCCATAGCCAGGCTGTCGTACTCACCGGATTTGCAATTGGCCAACATCGACGGCGAAAGATCGGTGGCAACAATCTGCACACCCGCCTTGAGCTGGCCGATATTGGTTTTTTCGAACTCGTCGATACTCATCGACAGGGAGTACGGCTCCTGCCCCGAAGAACAGGCCGCCGACCAGATGCGCAGACGCTGCCCCGGATTGGCCTTGATAATCTCGGGCAGGACCCGGTTCTTCAGCACCTCGAAGGGATAGGTATCACGAAACCACAGGGTTTCATTGGTGGTCATGGCATCCACCACCTGCTCACGCAAACCGCTACGCGGCTGGCTTTGCATGCGCTGCACCAATTCCCCCAGGGTCTTGATCCCGTGCTGTTCCTGCAACTTGTTCAGTCGGCTGGATACCAGGTACTGCTTATTGCTCCCCAGCAAAATGCCACAGGCCTTTTCCAGAAACATCCGGAACTGCTCAAAATCCAAATTACCTGAAGACACTAGCCAGGCCTCGCCAATCAAAGTGTTGCACTGAAAGATGCACCCTCTGCCCTATCGTCAGGCCGAAGCACAACTGCGGCATTCGGAAATACGGCGTTAAAAACAGGTTCAACAACTCATTTACGCTTGAAAAAACCCAAGCCCGGTAAACGGCACAGCCTGCGGTTCTGCTTGCGCGAGACAAACCCAACCGGCATTCGCCCGGCCCTCACAGGGTCCGATCGACCTCATTGATGCGTGCGACCACCCGCGCCGCCAGATCATCGGGACGAAACTTGGGGAGAAAGTCATTGGCGCCGACCTTCTTCACCATGGCCTGATTGAATACCCCGGAAAGCGAAGTATGCAGGAGGATGTGCAATTTCTGCATGCGCACATCGCTGCGGATCTCTGCGGTCAGGGTATAGCCGTCCATTTCCGGCATCTCGATATCGGAAATCAGCATCAGCAGCTCCTGGTCGGGACGCCTGCCCTCGTCTGCCATGTTGCGCAGGTAATCCAGGGCTTGCCGACCATCGTTCAGTGCCGTGACCTCGACCCCCACGGTTTGCAGGCAGCGAATCACCTGCTTGCGGGCCACCGATGAGTCATCGACTATCAGTACATGCTTGCTGAGCGCCTTGCTCTGGGTTTCGGCATCGACCACACCGGCAGAAATCACCTCGGACGTCGGCGCCACCTCGGCGAGGATTTTCTCCACATCGAGAATCTCCACCAACTCCTTGTCCAGACGCGTCACCGCAGTGAGGTAGTGATCACGTCCAGCACCCTTGGGTGGTGGATGGATCTCCTCCCAGTTCATGTTGACGATGCGCTCGACCGAATGCACCAGGAAGCCCTGAACCTTGGTGTTGTATTCGGTAATGATGACGAAGCTGTTCTTCAGATCCTGCAACGGCGGGCGCCCCGTCGCCATGGACAGATCGAGGATGGGAATGGTGCCACCCCGAATGCTCGCGACTCCCCGCACGACCGGACTGGATCTGGGCATGATGGTGAGTTTGGGGCATTGCAGCACCTCCTTCACCTTGAAGACGTTGATCCCATAAAGCTGCCCGCCATCAAGACGGAACAGCAGCAGTTCCAACCGATTCTGCCCAACCAACTGCGTGCGCTGGTTAACCGAATCCATTACACCAGCCATGCCCAAACCCCTCTGCTTGAGTGCGCACATCAGCGCTGAGCGTAGCAGGCGGCACGCGCCTTGCTTTTCACTCTGCATGAACGCAGAAACGACAACTTTTCGACACACCTATCGAAGCAGGTATCGATACCTGCCGGCAAAAGGCCGCTATTGGCTGGCAGTTTTACCTGCTTTGCTCGCGCTCGGCTACAGCCCCGTGGCACCTGCCTCGGTAACCTTGCCTGAACAGCTTATCGGCGCGAGCCACAGCTTTCTTGAGCTGGCGGTCGCCGATTACCTGCAGCGCAGCGAAATCCAGGGACGCCATGAGGTTGAAATCAACCGTCTCGATCCACGCTTGCGTCTTCCGCTGTGCGACAAGGAATTGACGATCACCCTGGAAAGCCCAGCCCAGCCAATTGGCCGGGTCACCATGCGGGTACGCTGTGATGGCAGCTCACCCTGGACGGTTTTCGTTCCCGGGCAGGTCAGGCTGTACCGTAACGTGGTCACCGCCATCCGCCCGCTCAAGCGCGAGGCCGTGCTGAGCGACCTGGATGTGAGCCTGGTGGAACGTGATGTGGGCCTGCTCAACCAAGGCTACCTGACCAGCCTCAAGCAGGCGGTCGGCAAAAAACTGACGCGCCCACTGCAGCCGGATCAGGTATTGGCGCCGGCGCATGTCGAACAAGCCGAGGTCATCCGTAAAGGCGATCAGGTGGTGATCAGCGCACGCAGCGGCAACATGAGCGTGCGCATGCCAGGCGAAGCCCTGTCGGACGGAGCCATCGGCAAACAGATCAGCGTGCGCAACCAGCGCTCGAAACGGATCGTCAAAGCGCGGGTAATGGGGCCAGGACAGGTTGAAGTGGCCATGTAGGCACGATTTTCGCTCGGCCTTGGACCGACGCTTGCCAAACAGGCTGGCTGACGATTAGCCGCGCTGTGTTTAAACTGTTGCTTGAAACACACTTTATTTTTCTAAAGTTTCTGCAGACACGGCCGAGAAACTAGGCAAGCGTCCAAATACTGTTCGAGGTTTTGCATCATGGTCATCGACTTCAACCGGCTAAACAATGCCACCACTCCTGCTAACTCAGGGCGTGCGGGCGGTGCTCAGTCTGGTGGCAAGACTGAAGCCATCAGCGAAAAATCGACCAGCCCGGCAGCGACTCCCGCCCAGCAGGCAGACGCCAACAAGAGCGGGGAGTCGGTGCAGTTCAGTCGCGAAGCGCAACAGCTGCAAAAAATTAGCGAAAAACTGGCTGAACAACCGACGGTCAATAAAGAGCGGGTTGCCCAGCTCAAACAAACGATCCTTGACGGTAGTTACCAAGTCGACAGCCAGCGCGTTGCCAGCAAGCTGCTCGACTTCGAATCCCAGCGCTAGTCCCAGGGCAGCGCAGGAATGTTAGCCTTACAGCGCAGTAGCGCTGCTACGGCCCGCTAACATCTGAGAGCCTGCGATGCACGACATTACCCTGCTTGAGCTGTTCAACGACGATATCGGCAGCGCCGAGCAACTGCTCGAACTGATCGATGACGAATTCCAGGCTCTCGGCGAGCGCAATCTGGCTCATTTGCAAAGCATTCTGGAAAAGAAGCAACCGCTGCTGGCGCAACTCGACCAACACGCCCAGGCACGCAGCCAACTGCTGCTCGACCTGCAGCTGAGCGCCGACCGCGCAGGCCTGCAAGCCCTTGCCGAACGCTCCAGCCAAGGCACGGAACTGCTCGAGCGCGGCAACCAACTGCACAGGCTGCTCGAACGCTGCCAAGCGGCCAATCTGCGTAACGGCCGCGTGATTCGCTCCAGCCAGGCCTCGACCAGCAGCATGCTCGGCATTCTCCGCGGCGGAGAAACCCCCAACCTCTATGACAGCCGCGGCAGTACCGCTAGAATCGGCCAGCAGCGCCCGCTCAGTCAGGCCTGAACACTTAATAACAAGGCACAGGGGAAACGCCGTCATAATGCCAGCCCCCCTAGTGCTACCGTATCTGCCTGGAGAGTTCTGGACCGTGTCCAACCCCTTTATCGAGGACGATGGCCCGCAACCACCGATGGTGCTCAAGGCTCCAGTGGAAATCGTGGCCAATCTGCGTCAACTGCAACAGCACCATGACCCCTTGGTTATCACCTTCCACGAACGCAACCAACGGTTTCAGAGTTACCTGATCGAAGTCGACCGCGACAAGAATCGCCTGATTCTCGACGAGATGATCCCCAACGATGCCGAGCGCTTTCTGCAAAACGGCGAATCGTTTCGCATCGAAGCCTTCCATGAAGGCGTGCGCGTAGCCTGGGAGTGTCTGCAGCCGGTACAGATAGACCAACACCAGGGGGCACGCTGCTACTTCAGCCCGATGCCTGAAGAAGTGCATTACCACCAGCGCCGCAATGCCTACAGAGCGTCACTCAAGCAAACCGACCAGGTCAAGATCGAGCTGGCCGGCGCCAAGTTGCGCAGCCCCATAACGGGACAACTGCTGGATATTTCCGCCACCGGCTGCAAATTGCGCTTGCCGGGCAATGTTGCCAGCAGCCTGCACTCTGGCCAGGTTTACGAGAGCTTTACCGCTCAACTGCCCTTTGGCGCGATGACCACCGCCGTGGAGCTGCGCCATGTGCAGTATGAAGAGAAACTCGACACGACCTTTGCCGGCGTACGCTTCCACCGCATGAACGGCCTGGAGCAACGCCAGGTCGAGCGCTTCGTCTACCAACTGCAGCGCGAGGCACGCCGCTTCGACAGCGACGGCTTGTTCTAGCAGCCGTCGGACTTGTCCGTCCGCAGCGTGGGAAAGTCCGACAGGCTGCCAGGGTTGCGTCTCCCCTGAAATGTTGGATGACTGCAGGGCTGACAACGCAGGATAGCGGCGCCAAACGGTATACCGGGCTGTGTCAATGGAATGGATATCGTCCTGCCTACGGTCAGACTTCGACCCGGATGCCCAGCGCCGCCAGGCGCGGCAGGTCTTCCGGGCGATCGACATCCCACAACACCGGCAATAGCTGATGATGCCAATCCAACTGCTGCAGACGCTCGCAGGTCATGCTCAATACCTGATCGGTTCCCCAGGGCATGTCGTGAAACAGCATGGGGTCGACGCAGCGCAAGCCGATCAGGACATAACCACCATCCTCGGCCGGCCCCAGCACTACAGGCTGGCCGTGCAATGCCTCGCAGGCACCACTGAGGTATTCGCCGTCCAGCGCCGGGCAATCGTTGCCGATCAACACCACGGCGTCGCTTCCCGCCAGCCCCAGGGTCGCTATGCGTCGCATGCGCTCGCCCAGGTCGCCGGCGGGCTGCTCGACCAGCGTCCAGTTCAACTGATCGGCGAGTGCCTGCAGCTGCGCATCCGGACTGTCGTCCAACCACAAAAACCGCTGAGTGAACCCTTGCGCCGGAAGCCGCAAGGCCCGCTCGAGCAACAACCGCTGCAGGTCGCACGCACCCTCTTCGCCCAGAACAGGAATCAGCCTGGTCTTCACCTGCCCAGGCACAGGTGCACGCGCCAGCATGTGCAAAGAAATAGCCAGTTTCATAGCGGTGGCCCTCGGTGATACTGCCGCGCCAACTGATCCGGGCTGGCGCCACAATAGTAGGCCAGCCGCAGACGCCACATGAACAACACAGTACGCCAAATGCCATCGTGCTCCCAGCGTCTGCTTGAAGTTGACAGCGGAGGACGCAAGCAACGCGGCCGCGCCCGCTTTTTCAGGCGCCCGCTGAGCTCGATGTCTTCCATCAAGGGGATGTCCGCGTAACCACCCAGCGCCTCGAACGACTCACGGGCGACGAAGATTCCCTGGTCGCCCGTCGCCACACCGGTCAACCGCGAGCGTAGATTGATCATCGTACCGATCAGGCGTAGCGCCAGGCCAGCGCCCGACAAACGTACATCGAAACGCCCCCAGATCGGCCGCTCCGCCAACACGGCAAGCAACCGCTGGATGGCCGCGGCACTGACCCGGGTATCGGCATGCACGAACCACAGATAGTCAGCCGCCGCGACCGCGGCGCCGGCATTCATTTGCAGGGCGCGCCCCGCACTGGTCTCGAGCACCTGGTCGGCCTGCCCCGCGGCCAACGCACAGGTTGCATCGCTGCTGCCGCCATCCACCACAATCAGCTGCGCTCCAGCCGCACGCAACGGCGCCAGATCCGCCAGCAACAGAGGCAGGGCCGCGGCCTCATTGCGCGCCGGGATGATCACGCTGAGTAACGGCATCACGACTTCGACATCGGCTCGACGGGATCAACCGCTCCGGCGGCGGCCATATCGGCGGCGCTGCCATCCAGCATCTGATCCTGCACGACCTGCTCGTCGACCCGCGGATCAAGGGCGGCAACCAGGGGCGAACTGGTCATGTTGTCTGGCATCGCGACGTGGTGCAGCGGGGCATCGTCGACCTGATGCAGGTGGCTGATGTTATCCGGGCGCACCCGCCAGATCAGGATCAAGGCCGAGCAGCAGACGAAGGCATAGAGCATGTTGGCGCCCCAAAAGCGCATCAATACACCGGCCAGCAGTGGGCCGATACTGGCACCAACACCGAAGGTCACCAGCAGCATGGCGGTCAGTGAAACACGCCGCTCGCCCTCGACATGGTCGTTGGCAAAGGCCACGGCCAGGGGGTAGAGACTGAACTGCAACAACCCGATGACGAAACCGACACCGAGCAATACCCACAAGTCCGCCTCGGGCATCAATGCCAGAGGCAATGCCGCCAGGGCCAACAACAGCGCACAGCCGCGGATCAACGCCGCCCGATCGCAACGATCCGACAACCAGCCGAGCGGCCACTGCACCAGCAAGCCGGCAAAAATGCAGCTACCCATGAATAGACCGACCTGCTCGGTAGACAAGCCCATGCGGGTCGCATACAGCGGCGCCAAACCATAGAAGGCCCCGATCAGCAGGCCGGCAACGGCAATGGTGGTCAGCGACAGAGGCACCCGCTTGATGAAGAAGTGCAACTCCAGCGGTGCCGGATGCATGGGCGCCGGGTGCAACCTGTGAGTCAAGGCCACCGGCACCAGGCACAGGGCAAAGCACAGCGCCACCAGCATCAGCAGTTCGAGACCAAGGGCCGGATGAACCACCAACACCAACTGACCGAGGATCAGCCCCAGATAGGAGGCGCCCATATATCCGGAAAACACCTGGCCGCGCTGACTGGTATCCGCCTGTTCGTTGAGCCAGCTCTCGATCACCATGTACTGGCACATCATGGCCAGGCCCACCAGCATGCGCAATAACAGCCAGGCCGGTAGCCAGTCGGTCAAGCCGTGGCCCAGCACGGCGGCCGTGACAACCCCGGCACAGGCCACGTAAGCGCGAATATGCCCGACCCGGCCGATCAGCCGATGCCCCAGTTTGCCGCCCAGTACCAGGCCGATATAGTTGGCCGCCATCAAGGCCCCCACCCATAGACCATCCACCGTATCAGCCAAGCGCAACGCCAGGTAGGTACTCAACAAACCCGACCCCAGCAACATCAACAGGGTGGCGAAATACAGCGAACGAAAAGACTTCCAGATAAGGCGCATGACTCTGCGAATAACTCCTTGATTGACGACTGAACCGCTCGATGCGAACGGCGCGGCCGCGATGGCCGCAACAAATGAATAAATGACTGAAGCATAGAGCACAGGGGTGAAGCCGAAACGCAATGCATGCAAGCATGTGCCTGGCCGCATCAATCGGACTCGCCGGCCAGGCGTTGATTCTTTATGCAGGCAGAGCAACTTGCCTGGTTGCAACGTCATGCTGGCAACGCAGGTAATCTTGCAACCCTCGGTTATGCCGGGCCGGCAAGAATGCGCCGCTCCCAGGGCGTGATCTCGTCGAGGTAACTGCTCAATTCCATGGTCTTGCTGGCGATGTAGCCTTCGATGAATTCCTTGCCGAACAGTTCTACCGCCAGTCGACTGTTTTTCAGACGCTCGATGGCGGCATGCATGGTACAGGGCAGCGTCAAGTTATCCGGCACCTCGAATTCACCCTGCATCGGCGCACTCGGCTGCAACTGCTGCTCAAGACCATGCAGGCCGGCAGCCAGACTGGCCGCCAGCGCCAGATAGGGGTTGGCATCAGCGCCCGGCAAGCGATTTTCAACTCGCCGCGCCAGCGGCGCGCTGGCCGGAATGCGCAGACCCGCGGCGCGATTGTCTTCCGACCAGCAGGCATTGTTCGGCGAGGCAAAGGGATGACAGAGCCGCTGGTAGGAGTTCACGTGCGGGGCGAACAGCAGGGTGAAGTCCGCCAGCGCCGCTTGCTGGCCGGCGATAAAGTGATAGAAGGCCGGCGTCGCCTGGCCATCTGCGGCGCTGAAGATGTTTCGCCCACTGCCCTGCTCGACCACGCTCTGATGGAGGTGCATGGAACTGCCCGGGGTATGCGCCGAGGGCTTGGCCATGCACACCACTGTCAGCCCATGCTTGAGGGCAACCTCCTTGAGCAGGTGCTTGAAGAGCAAGGTCTGGTCGGCCAGCAGCACGGGATCACCATGCAGCAGATTGATCTCGAACTGACTGACGCCCATCTCGTGCATAAAGGTATCGCGCGGCAAGCCTAACGCGGCCATGCACCGATACACCTCGGCGAAAAACGGCCGCAGGCCATTATTCGAGCTGATGCTGAAGGCACTGCCACCCTCCTCGCGCCGACCGTCCAGACCTGCTGGCGGCTGAAACGCTTGCTGCGGGTCAGGGTTCGGCGCAAACACGAAGAACTCCAATTCGGTTGCCACCACCGGCTGCCAACCGTGGGCGGCATAGTTCGCCACCACCTGCTTGAGCAACGCGCGGGTGGACAAGCCCGAGCTACGGCCATCCAGCTCATCCGCATCGCAGATCGCCAGCGCACGCGGCGTATCGCTCCAGGGCAGACGGTAGATCTGGGTCGGCTCGGCATTCAGCGCCAGATCGCCGTCGTCACTGCCGTAGAAACGTGGCGGCGGGTAACCGCCCATGATGCATTGCAGCAGCACGCCACGAGCAAGTTGCAAACGCCGGCCTTCGAGGAAGCCCTCGGCGGTCATCACCTTGCCACGCGGCACGCCGTTCAGATCCGGGGTCACGCACTCGATTTCATCGACGCCGCGCAAAAGTTCTTCCAGTGCACTGCGGCTAGCGGTGTTCATCTGTTCCTGTCCTTGTTGCGCAGAGGCCGTAATCAAACAGCGATGCGTACAAAATACGCACCGGCCGTGCATGATTTCAAGCAGGCGACCTACCCGTTGTTACTTGAAAGTAGACCGCAGATAGAAACATCTAATAATTAGATAGTATTAATCGCGAAATAAAAATCTCTATAAGCCCTCTAAATAACCTGTTAAACCCTCTGAAACACCCGAAATAAAAGGCTCGAAGCCTACTATCGATAGCATCGATTATTACCATGCCTGAGCTGCGCTTCTTCATCTATTTTTCATCAGTAATATGGGCCCCGTAGCCACTTACCGCCCCCACGAGGAGCCTGAAGATGAAAAAGCAAATTCTTACCAGCCTGATCCTGGCCAGCTTGTCCGCTAGCGCCTTTGCCCTGCCGCAAAGCGCCCCGCAACCCCAGTTCGGCGGCGTTAATGCCGGCAGCACCCTCGCCGCCGACGGTGCCG
>Ga0209343_10005050_pt1 | contig 16161 bp, 20 predicted proteins | sample RifCSPlowO2_02_FD_184026 | JGI IMG/M metagenome (GOLD analysis project Ga0209343, IMG submission 184026) | Groundwater microbial communities from Rifle, Colorado - Rifle CSP2_plank lowO2_0.2 (SPAdes) (version 2) | ecosystem: Environmental > Aquatic > Deep subsurface > Groundwater | place... | reverse complement strand
GCCGGGCGCTTCTGAGGAGGTGAAGATTGCTTCTCTTCCTGGATATGTCGTAACCAGATCTTCCGATTTTTGCGAGGATGGGACAGGAATTACTTTTCAGAAATACTACTTTCTGAAAAAAGCAGGAAGTGCTCAAACCCTCATGATCATCTTTTATGCCGAATCCGAAGCAGAATACAATCAGTTGAAGAAAGATTTCGATGCAGTTCTTCAGTCTGTGCGTTTGGTTGAGTAATATGTATTCACGGCGCACATTTTGTGTTGGGCAAACATGCGCCGTCGCGTAACCAGCGCTGCAGGCAAAACAGAGCCGTCGCGCCGTCTGTGGATAAAAATGGTATTGACTTGATCCTGGCAGATGCTATCGTGAAGATACGCACAGAAGTTAGGGCGTCTTTTCCGTAAGAGGATGCTCTTTTACATTCACATTCTTTGCGTTCGGTTTTACACCCATTGAAACTGAGCGCAAAAGAAAGGAGCAGAAGATGCGTTTTTTTCCAGCATTTCCTAGACTTTGGTTTGTTTTGCTTTTGATTCTGCTGATTGGTTGCGAGGATGTTTCTGATAGAGTTCAAGACGATGATGTCGATGCACTTTCTGAAGATCTCTCGTGAGAAGACACCCCGTGGCTGTATCATGGTTCTTGGAATGGTGAGTGGATCGAAGAGAAAGCACCTTACTCCGGCAGATCAAGATACTACAGCACTGGTTTTTACTATGACAACGGCAGTATTTGTGGAAATGATAATGGTCCAAATGATACTGTCTTCATGTTCACGGTTCCAGCTGGTGTGAATACCTCAAAGTTGCGTATCTATTCCGATAGCTCCCGAGCGAGATGCGCTATTCCCGGAGGACTTTCTACTCGGGTACAACAGTGATGGACATGTAGAAGCCTGTGTTGATTACTAGCATCTTTCTTATTGCTGGGTGAATCAATATACCTTTCAGAGCAACACGTATCTCTGGATCGAATAGTGCGTTACCTTGGGCGTGAGCCGTTCTGACCTATATGTATGAACTGCAGGATATCGTAAAAATTTTCCTGCAGTCCTTATATCTTTTTATACTGCAAGCAAATAATGATCTTTTATTATCACTTAACAATTTTCTGTATTATGGCAACGACTATTATTATTTTTACTCCCTTGCTTCTTTCGTTCGTATGTTTCTTTATTTCTCTTTACAGTAAAGAAAAAGTATCACGTCTTCTCGCGTTTATCGCTTTATTTTTATTCAGTTTTGCTTTAGGAATTTATTTTTACGCTGTGCTCTCTGGCGGTATCTATGAACGGTTTTGTCAGATCGTTGGATCCTGTTAAGGTGAACATGCGCGTCGCGTTCCGAGGCTTCGAGCAAAGATGCGCCGTCGCGACGGCTGTGGATAAAAATGGTATTGGCACCTCTTACACGCATGATACGCTGAAAGTATGTAAGTAGCATGAGCGTCATCTTACGAGAGTCGCCCTTTTACATTCACAAAACGCACGAGCTTTTTCACCCATTGAAGCTGGTGCAAAATGAGGAAATGCATTGATGGACATTCAGAAACTGATCTTTGCGATCATCGTAGTAGGTCTTGTTGTGTGTGCTGCAGGATTTCTGCAGGGAGAGGAGGTGTGTGCAAAGGATGGAATATATTCCATCCTTACGAAAGGATATACAGGGCGTTGTTTTCTTAAAATTCGTCTATGAAACATGCTCAAAAATATCTTTTTCTTCTTAAAATCACGGCGTTTACTGCTCTTCTTTCAACCTTGCTCGCTTCATTGTTCCTTTTTGTATTCAAGGTTAGTTTGGTCGGTTTTTGGGAGTTGTATGTTATCCCTTTCGCAAGCTCGATATCCTTTCTCTATTTTTCTAGGAAGAAAGTGCTGGATATAAAATTTTGGGAATCTCTTGTGTATATAGCCCTCATAACCTTTTTCTATATTGTCGTACTTCATCTCGCAGAAAAACTCTATTATGCTGATGCGATGGTTGTTCTGTCTTCTGGCGGCGAAGTGTCGCGTTATACACTCAATGCGCTCTTTACTTTTTCAACCCCACCGAGGGGTCTCTTTATCATTGTTACCGTGATTCTCTTTTTAGCGCCCGCGGTCGCTTATACCATAGCCTTAGCCCTGTCTTACACGATTCAAACTTTCAAGAAAGTTTCCACGAAAAAAGAAGATGCGAATCAAAAAATGAACGGCGTGTAATGAAAAGTCGCGGATATTTTTATTGATCAATATTCATGTTTCAAAGAAAAAATCTTTTCATCATTTTCATTCTCTCAGCGACCGGGGTGATTTTTTATTTTATTCCTCAAATTTCTCAACACCCACCAAGGATTCTCATTTTTTTTGGTCTTTTAGCTGTTGCCTCGACTTTTATTTCTTTGCGAGAGGATAAAAAAACTTCGAACATCCTTTTCTTTGTAAGGCCACTGTTTGCTCATATATTATTTTTTATACCCCTGATTTTGGTAGAATGGATCAGCATCAAATCAGACGGAATCATCAAAAATCCGTTTGGTGTTGCCGTTGATGCTTACCAGCATTATAGTTTTATGCCTTTGTATGCCAAATGGCATTGACGCGCGTTGATGAAGTGATACGATAAATATACAAAGAAGCTGGGCGTCTTCGTGAGAATCTTTATTTGGATTTTTTTTGATGCTCTTTTCATTTCCCAAACCCTGATAAGCTTCAACACCCATTGAAGCTATCAAAAAAAAGGAGTTGTAATAATGATGAAACAAGTGATGACGATGGTGGTCATGTCTGCCATGCTGCTACTCTGCGGTGCTGGGCATTTGTCTCCTCCCGATATTGCACGACCGGGGTTGAATGTAACAACGCCGGGGACAATAGAACAGGCAGTGACGGAACTGCGCCTTGCTGAAACCGAGGAGGAGGGCATGAGTATTCTCAACCGCTATCCCCAGGATGTACGTGAGACGCTTCTAAAGCAGTGTGAGGTTTCAGAGACTGTGGAATCGGAAGATGAACCGTGGACAGGACCGGCTGTGGACACTTTTCTTGACTTCTCGGGCAGACAGCGGCATGAAGTTCTCGCTGTGCAGCACATGGTGATGCTTCGCAACGGTGTGCCGATCGAGAGTGTGGATGCTGTTATCACGGAAGATACGTGGTACTATTATCACCCGGATGACGGCAGCATCGCAACGGACATGCCGGCGAGTATGACTGCGGCGACGGAGATGGACATTTACGGGGTTGATGTCGTGGTACTTACATGGAATAAATACTGCTGGTTCATTGAATTTGGAGTGACATTCTATCTTCCGGTCTGTTTTCACGAGATTGCCCCAGGACAGTTTGATGGCATTCTCGATGCATGGGCACCCAATCCATCCTGCGCATGGAATTGCAACGGAGGACTCTGCGCCTTCGGCATGTGCGGAAGCGCTTGGGATGGTCCTGGTTACAAAGGTTGGTGGGACTACCATTCCTGCAGTCCATATTGGTCGATAAGGGTAGCGAAGATAGTTTAGAAACGCTGGCTACACACGTGGCAACTCTGTCACAAAAAGTCGGATAGGGCCATCGCACAGTCCGTGAGAGCGCGCATTCGGTTCTGACGAGTATAGGTTCTTTTTGGCGGGTGCTGGTAGTTTTACACACTAGCACCCCCGCTATTTTTTAGATATTAATGTATTATGTATAGTAACAATAGTCCCTGGTAAATTTACTCTATGTCTATCTTTATTAAAAAAATTTTTACACTTATCATTAATATGATTTCAAAGTTTCTAAAATCTGCAGTAATTCCTATCATACTTGGAGTCGCAATGATTTTGTTTTTTGGTGTAATCGCTCAAGTTAGGCATGGTATAGATTTTGAGAACACAATAGAATTCGTTAATGAATCAGGCGAAGACATACGCATTACCCCAATTATGAGTCATAACTATGAACAAACACTTTGGGGAACTATCAACAAATCTTGGATCAAGTCAAATCTTTTCTTTCAAAAACAGCCGACAGGTATGAGTATGCGAATCAATGCTTCAAAATCGCTTAAACTTCGCTCAAGTACATACCCAGGATTTGATGCTCTTATTCTTGAATTTACAGATGGTAGTAAAAAGATTTCTTCTCCACATTACATACAACAAGGTCCAACAATTTTTGACCCAGTAATTGTAGCTATTTCAAAAAAGAAAGATTTACCTGATTTTCCTTCAGATCTTAACCCGCTGCTTATTGGTGAAAAGATATATGTAGATCGAAATTCCGTTGATAAATTATTAACAACCAAATAAGTAGATAAGTTAAGATACTAAGGTTGACCACCGTTAAGTCCTTTGGCGGGCAGTCTCTGACTACCTGCCATCCATTTTCTTTATTTATGCTCCAACGCAAAAATATTTTCGCTATTTTAATTCTTTCATTCATTGGCATATTTTTTTATTTTATTCCTCAAATTTCTCAACACCCACCAAGGATTCTCATTTTTTTTGGTCTTTTAGCTGTTGCCTCGACTTTTATTTCTTTGCGAGAGGATAACAAAACTTCAGACATCCTTTTGTAAGGCCACTGTTTGCTAATGTATTCTTTTTTATACCCCTGATTTTGGTAGAATGGATCAGCATCAAATCAGACGGAATCATCAAAAATCCGTTTGGTGTTGCCGTTGATGCTTACCAGCATTATAGTTTTATGCCTTTGTATGCCACACTCTTGTCTCTGAGCCTTGGAATAGCTGGGATGTGTATTCAGCTTTTCCGAAAGACATACTATAGAAAGAAATCTTAAGCTCAGCTCATCACGCAAAGTAGGTAAAACGATCTTTGTGATCGAAGAAGTGACTATAGCTCAAGCACAAGAAGCTATGCAGAGTCTTTTTTCTCAAAACCTTATGCAATATTATCAAAAACATATTTTCATTCTTATGATGGTATGGAGTGTGGAAAGGAGCTGACGTACAAAGTATGTATCACTATCTCACAAAAGGATCGAATTCAAAGCAAGAATGCATCACAATAAAAAGTAATTCCAATGTTGTTGGTCAGTATCAACAAAAGAAAAAGAAAAAAACATTCGCAGCATTTGACGCTCGCACAAACCTACAGTAGTATAGATTCAAGAGTCGGGCGCCCTCAGCGGGTGTTCTTTTATTAAAAAAAACATATAATCACAAATCCTAAATCTAACTAAGTATATGGAATTCATCACCACAACACTCATCAATCCCATTTTAGGAATCATCGCTCTTCTGAATACAATCCCGGGATTGTTAGCATATACAAAGAAAGAAAAAAATCAGTATCACATGTATTTTCTCGCTCTCAACGTAAGTCTTGTGGGCTGGAGTATCGCTGTCGTATTATTGAATATCTACAAATCGCTCTTGTTTGCCGAACTGACATTCGTCACCGTTGCGTGTATTGCATTATTTTTTCTCTGGTTCAGTTATTATTTCGCTCAAAATAAAATCCTGACGAAAAAGATTCAGATCATGACAGCACTGATACCATGTGCAATCATTTTTGCTTCTTTCAATAAGTTAATCTTTACTGAAATCCAACCTTTGGAAATTGCTTTTAGAGGAGAAAAAGGACCTCTGTATCTCTTCTTTATTATTTTTCTTGGCATTTATTTTATTTGGGGTTTTTACAATATCATTTCCGCACTCCCACGCTGCAGCATTCTGCAGAGAAAACAGATGTTATTTTTTCTTCTTGGATGGCTTGTAGCGCTTGGAACAACATTTACGACGAATTTGATACTGCCGTTATTTGGGGAATACAAAGGCGTCATGTTCGGTCCATTATTTTCTACGAGCATTGTTATCTACACAACCTACGCGATCCTTCGTTTCCGATTTATGGATATCAGTATTGTGATCAAAAGAAGTGCCATAATTATCTTTTTATTTTCCATTGTACTCGTAAGCCTCAGTGTTTTAGCCATAATAATTGCCAAGATGGAAAATCAAGATATTTTGCTCATTCCAGCGTTTTCGATATTGTTTTTATTTGCACACGCCATTCAAAGTACAATAGAAAGATATGTCAAAAGAATATTTCCAGACGAAGTCATTAATCTTCCAGAATTTTTTGAAATGATGCAATACAAAATAGACAACACATCGCTGGAAGAATTCTGTCAAAAATTAGTTACAGTTGTAAAGAAAGAATACAATTACGAGCTGAAGATTTTTCTCAAAGATGAGGAGGGGAGTGCATTCTATCAACTCAAAAACAATAAAAAGAAATGAGCGCCTTATTCGAAAGAAATGCTTGAGATAGTTGCTCGCGGTGCTTATATAGCAGATAATCTTCGGCCAAGAAATCAAGAGACAAAGGCAATACAAAGATTATGTGAGTTTTATAATGCTGAAGCGATTGTACCGCTTAATGGTGCGGAGAAATTCTTGGGCATTTTTGTGTTGAGTAAAGCAGATGGAACAAGAGATATTGCCATGTGGAAAGACGAATTTCAATACATCGCAAAAAGAGCCGCGCGTATTATTGAAGATTTGCGAAACTATGAAAAAGCAAAAATTGGGATTAAGAGAACGGCTGCAAGAATACAAGGAGCATTTTAACTTGATAATTCCGCGCTAGCTTGTTGCGCGACTTCAATGAATGATCCTGCGGCAAGCCGCAGGAAATAGACAAGTTTAAAAAAGAGATATGAAAATCATTTGGAAAAATTTCTCACCAGTTCAAAAATTCCTGATCGCTCTGTATGGTGTATGTGTCATATGGATTCTGATTGTTTTTGTTTTCAACTTGCGAGACACTACTTTTAACTATCTTTATAGTGTGCCGCTGACTATCATACCACTTTTTGGAGGTATATTTGGCATAAAATTATGGAGGAGTTGGCAGATTTCGAATTTCTTAGCAAAAGCTATTTTAGTTCTTTCCTGTGGTCTGATATCATTTGGGATAGGTTTAGGAATATTTGCTTATTACAATTTGATACTCAATGTTCCTGTGCCGTACCCTTCGCTAGCAGATCTCGGTTTTTTACCCAGTTACCCTCTGTGGATGATTGGTTTGGTTTATCTATTAGGTATCACAGGGATAAAGTTGCAACTCAAAAAAATTACGGGGAAAATGATGCTTTTTTCTTTGACACTTCTTGCGGTCGTTTCATCTCATTATCTCTTTTTTATAGTAGCACGAGAGGGGCAGATTGATTTCAAGGCAGATGCAGTGAAACTGTTTCTTGATCTTGTTTATCCAATCAGCGACATTATTATTCTGACGCTTACACTGTTTTTGATATATGGTCTTTCATTCGATCCACAAGATAGTAAAATAAAAACAGGAGTTGTAACTATTTTGTTAGCATTTATTGTGAATTATATGGCGGACTTTGGTTTCTCCTATAGTACGACAGTAGGAACGTATTTCGTTGGAAACTGGGCAGACTTTTTGTTCGCCACCTCCATGTTTTTGCTAAGTTTTGGTGTGAACAGTCTGGATCATGATAGAAACAAAGGAGACGTTTCCTTAGCTATACACTCCACACTATATAAAACCGAATAAAATCCAAGCAACGAATACGAAAACCTTGTTTTATTTAACTCGATAATTCCGCGCTAGCTTGTTGCGCGACTTCAATGAATGATCCTGCGGCAAGCCGCAGGAAATAGACAAGTTTAAAAAAGAGATATGAAAATCATTTGGAAAAATTTCTCACCAGTTCAAAAATTCCTGATCGCTCTGTATGGTGTATGTGTCATATGGATTCTGATTGTTTTTGTTTTTCAATTGCGAGATGCGACTTTTAGTTATCTTGAAGGATTCCCATTAGGTTTGCTTCCACTTTTTGGTGGTTTTTTTGGACTAAAACTATCGAAAAAATGGAGAGTGAGCTCAAGGGACTTAGCAAGAGCTGTAACATTCTTATCTTGTGGTTTAATCACGTGGGGGATAGGAACAGCAGTGTTCTTTCCTTATTATAACTTAATCTATAATATTCCTGCGCCGTATCCATCTCTAGCAGATGTTGGATATGTCGCATCATATCCATTGTGGGGGATTGGTTTGATTTATTTATTACGCACTACGGGGATAAAATTGCAATTAAAAAAACTCACAGGGAAAATAATGCTTTTTGCTCTGACTGTGTTTCCAGCAATTTCTTCTTATTATCTTTTTTTCTTAGTGGCGAGGGGTAGGGGAATAGATTTCACTCAAGATATCGGAAAATTATTATTGGATTTCGGTTATTATGTTGGTGACATTATTATTTTAAGTCTTGTCCTTTTTATTATCTATAGTCTTTCATTTGCTGAAGAGGATAGTAAAATTAAACCCGCAGTAATGATTATTCTGATTGGTTTTATTGTAAATTATATAGCTGATTTTAGTTTTCTGTATACTACAACAGTAGGAATATTTTTCGTCGCAAGTTGGGTAGATTTTTTATATGCGACAGATATGCTGTTGCTAAGTCTCGGCGTGACTGCTCTAGATCCAGAACAAAATAAGACTTAATGTTTTACTACGCTCTTGACGCAGGATGATTCATTTTAAAAAAATATCCTTTAGTGCAAAGATATGCAAATAACTTGGAAAAGTTTCTCATCAATTAAAAAATTCCTTATTGCTTTATACATCGTGAATGTATTTTGGGTATTGATTATATTTGTTTTTGAAATGAAAAATACAACGTTTAGTTATCTTTTTGGAGTACCATTGGGCCTACTTCCAATTTTAGGTGGTATATTCTGTATAAAATTTTTGAGAAAATGGAAAAAAATACCCAATCCCTTAACAAAGGCACTTCTTTTCCTTGCGAGTGGTTCAATACTTTGGGGAATAACTACAGCAGCAATTTTCCCTGTCTATAACTTGATATACGATATTGCCATTCCTTATCCTTCTTTAGCAGATGTCGGATATTTACCAAGTTATCTCTTATGGGCTATTGGTTTGTTTTATCTATTAAGTATCGCAGGAATAAAGTTGCAACTCAAGAAATTGACAGGAAAAATAATGCTTTTTTCTTTAACACTACTAGCGATCATTTCTTCTCATTATCTCTTTTTTATAGTAGCACGAGAGGGGCAGATTGATTTCAAGGCAGATGCAGTTAAGTTGTTTCTTGATCTTGCTTATCCCATCAGTGACATTGTTATTCTGACGCTTACACTTTTTTTGATCTATGGACTTTCATTTGATTCACAGGATAGTAAAATAAAAACAGGAGTTCTAACGATTTTGTTAGCCTTCGTTGTAAATTACATGGCGGACTTTGGTTTCTCATATACTACAACAGTAGGAACGTATTTCGTTGGAAACTGGGCAGACTTTTCGTTCGCCACTTCCATGTTTTTACTAAGTTTTGGCGTAAGTAGTTTGGATAGCAAGTAAAGTTAAAGCGAAAATAAATATTGTTTTAGTTTCCTATTGAATAATGCGAATCATTTTGAAATAAAACTTGATTTTGCCTCACACTCTTGGTACCGGGTCATTCACGTATTCCGTCACAACCAAAAATGCACTAAAGATGGAGAATGAATTAGAAAATTGCGCTAGAAAACTACGAACTCCGTGCATTTTCATCGTGTGAAGTCGATGGGGAAGTCAAATAAATTTCAGTGAAGAATTATAGATAAACTTCAGTAAAGGTGTTTATTTTTTTTGACCACAGATGAGCAACGGTGTATATTGCGAGCATCAAAGAACATTGAAATAGGGAGAAAAGAAATGAAATTCAAATATATCGAAAAGATCGAGGCGATAAACCAAGAGAATAGATGGGTGGTTTACATCGAAAGAGGAACTCTCACTGCACCTGTTCTTACGGCAATAGCAAATTGTTATCTGCAGGTATTTAATACGCAGGGAGAGTTTGAATGGGGAGAAAAATGGAATATAAAAAATATACAGAAATTACTAGAACGAATGATCTACAAGCGAAGTCTTGGCGAAAGATTTATAGGGTCAATTCTCATTGATACGAATCCGGAAGAAAATATAGCTGCCGTGCACGGTTTTTGTTTAGGTCTCTTTATGGATGGAGCAGAGAAACTGCGATTAGAGGATATGCCTTTTCATATTTTCAAGACTACAAAAATAGAGGCTCTGCGAAGACTCAAGCAGATACTATCACCAGAGAAACAATTCGTTTTTCTTAGAGAGCTTGGAATTTCTAAAGAAAAACGGGGTGGTTTGTTGCAAATCATGAGACTCATTGCTACTGCTCTGAAATTCGCTGGTAAGGATGGCGAAAAAGTAATTTTTTGGACTTCAGAAAAAACCAATCTCTACTATTTGGTAATAGGTACAGGCGCAAAAATCATCCACCAGTGCAATGATCCAAAGCGGCACATTTTTTTAGAGTATGATCTATCGAGTTTCCAAGGAATATTAGAATTTTCTGAAAAGCAGTTGCAAGATATTATAGCAACTAAGCTTCGAAATCTCCAACTTTCAACACAGCAGCCGAGATAATTAGATCGGCTACTTTGTACGGGGCTAATGAGATTTTTATCTCATAGGCCCCGTTTCAGTGAGTAAACTATCAGTTTCTAAAATTAGTGGACAGAGAAAGTAATTTATGTAAAAATATCAACATGCTAGAAAATGAAAATAACAAAAGGAGGATAAAGAAAATCTTAAAGTTTATATTAGGATCGGAAGATAAATATTGTGAGGGATTTGGTCCTTCGGCAAAGAGTAAACACTATATTTTAGGTTTAAATTTAGCAATTGGAAAAGTAAAAAAATTTCTTGGTCATGAAGGTTCAAAAATTTTAGATGAAATTAATGCTTTCGACAAAGCGGAAATTACAGAAACACATCTAGGACAAATAAACATGATGCAGGTTTCTTCTTTCTGTGGGCCTACCGGCATTCTCTGGGGTTTGGATGTAGTCCCACATAGGAAACTTTTTACGACACATGATTATTTTAAAAACCAGAAAATAACAGCCATCCCTTTATATGATATACAACCGTTATTAGAAAGTTTTAAAGAACTAGTTGGTACTCGTAACGAAAAACATTTTCCTTTTTTGCCAGGTTCACATGTGCCATGTGCAATGAAAAATATTAAGATGGAAGGGCCGGTAAACTTGTATTGTTCGATTGCACTAGGTATACCAAAGGATAGAGAAAGAAATGCAATATTGATGATGGAAGATATTGGTACAATTCTGGTTGCGGATCATTTTTTAGAGAAAAAGAAAAAAGAATTGCTCATCAATTCAGCGAGGAGTATTTTAGCGATAGGTGATAATCAAAAAGTGGAATACGAGTATATTTTTCTCGGCATAAAAAATAAAAAAATAAAGAGTGACGAGATGGGTTGTGCCTTAGTTGCTTCACCATATTTTTTCTTAGCAAGAAATGCAGTGCCGCATCAGAATATACAACTCCTTGGAGAGATGTCATTACATAGTTGGAAAGAAACGGCACGGATTAAATTTTATGATTTTAAGTAATATTCAAGCAATAATTTTATTCATTTACTTTTTTACAATTTTTTTGAACCTATTTTTAGCATTTTTTATTTTTTTCAAAAATAAAAAAAGTAGAGTGAATCAAATTTTTTTTCTATTCAGCATCAGTATTAGTTTGTGGATTATTACTTTATTTCTATTTTATAATTTCACTTCAGGAAAAGTAGTTCTAATCCTCGGGAGATTAAATTTTATTTTCGCTGAGATATTAGTCGTCTTTCTTTTTCTTTTTTCAAATATTTTTCCAAGAATTAAATTTAGATTAGGATTGTATGCAAGGTTATTAATATTAATCGAATCAATTACTATATCTATCATCACCGGGTTAACAGATTTGATTGATAAAAATGAAATTATCGAAGGGTTAAGTCGCATCACTGAATATGGTGAGCTATATATTTTATTTATACTGCATTTCCTTAGCTATACAATAATAGGTATCGGAATTCTATTTTGGAAATTGAGAAACTATAAAGATATAGAAAAGGCCCAAATTAAATTTGTATTATTAGGTATATTTTTCGGTATAGTATTTGGTTCAATGACTAATATTATTATCCCATATGTTTTCGGAAACTATGATATACAGAATTTTGGTCCAGTCGCTACAATTATACTAATCATATTCATCGTATATGCAATCCTAAAGCATCACCTATTTAATATAAAAGTTGTTACTGTTGAATTACTCACAGGAGCAACATGGATGATTTTAGGTATACAGATCATAAAATCAAATTCAGTTGGTGAAATAATTTTCCAGAGTGGCTTATTTCTTGTGTTTTCCTTCCTCAGTTATTTCTTAATAAGAGGCATTCTCAAAGAAGAACATCTTGCGAGGCAACAATATGAGATGGTCGCAACAGTTTCGCATCAATTAAGAACCCCGCTTACGCCAGTTGTGGGGCTTGCTTCGATGATCGCAGAAGGGGATTACAAAGAAGGTACGGAAGAAAAAAAAGAGGCGGAAAGCCGAATCCTTATTGCTGCTCAACGTTTAAGGAACGTGATCAACGATTTCCTCGAAATGTTTGAACTCGAAGGCGATCGGAAAAGAACGGTCCAACAAGTTGACGTAGTCGATACGATAAAAGCAGCCATGGAAAACGTGAAGCAGAATTACCAAAGCAAAAAGCATTATCTTAAATTCAAGAATCCAAAAAAAATTGCGCCAAAAATCGTAGGTGAACAAAGATTATTAGTACAGGCCATTACTAATCTTCTCGATAATGCTGAAAAGTATACTGAAAAAGGTGGTACGACCATTACACTTGAACCAAAAAATCATAGATTTCTTATCAGAATCACTGACACAGGAATCGGATTGGACAATCATGATAAGCAACGTTTATTTGAAAAATTTTATCGCAGCGAAGCAGCACGAAAAATAAGACCCGATGGATCAGGGCTCGGTTTACCCATCGTGAAAAAAATCCTTGAAGATCATGGTGCAAAAATAACAGCTGAAAGCTCTGGGCGCGACAAAGGCACAATATTTACTATAGATTTTCGTAAAATATAAAAAATTTTATGTCAAATAATAAAACAATACTTTTTATCGAAGACGAAGAAGATATTATCAGCATGTATGAACACAAATTCCGATCCGGAGGATTCAATTTTCTTTCAGCGTTGAAAGGTGGCACAGGTTTTACGATGGCAAAAAAGCAAAGACCAGCTATTATTTTATTGGATATGAAACTACCTGACATGGATGGTTTGGAAGTTTTAACAAAACTGAAAGAAGAAAAAGAGACAAAAGATATCCCCGTCATTCTTTTTAGCAATGCGTATCAGAAAGAGTACGAGTCGAAAGGAAAAGAACTTGGTGCTGAGCAATTTATTCTCAAAACGAAAGTCATGCCCGCTGAAATGTTAAATATCATTCAAAACCGACTGAGTGTAACGCAAAATTAACGGCTCATAACATGAGAAGAATCAAAGATTGATAATGCAGAACGATATACTCCAAAAGGAGAAGTTACAATAACCCTGCGTCAGCAGAATGGAAACATTGTATTTGAAATCCGGGACACGGGCATTGGAATAACAACAGAAGATCGGAAGAAGCTTTTTGAAAAATTTGGTCGTGGAAGAGAAGCGATTTTAACGCAACCAAATGGCTCTGGTCTTGGTTTATATATCGTCAAACGTATTGTCGAAGAACATAAAGGCAGTATCGAAGTAACCAGCGAAGGCAGAGGAAAAGGATCCACTTTTCGAGTGATTTTACCAATAATCAAATAATTATGGAGAGCATACAAACAAAAACTATTCTTCTTGTGGAAGATGATCAAATCAGTGGACGAATGTATCAGAATACTTTTTTAGTGCATGGAATTGAATGTACGTTGGTGGCGACCGGAGAAGAGGCGTTCGAAAAATTAAAAAATTTTTTACCTGATTTAATTCTGCTCGACGTGAAACTGGAAAATTCTATCGATGGATTTACGATACTCGAAATGATAAAAAAAGATTCGAAACTCCAAAAAATCCCAGTGTGGCTTCTGACGAATATTTGGGAAACCGGAAACCGCGAAAAAGGTGTGTCTTTAGGAGCTGAAGACTTTATTGGAAAAACAAATATTCTTCCACTTGATTTAGTAAAAAAAGTGAAAAAGCGACTTGGTTTGGTATAGGGGGTCTGTCGCGACGGCTGTGGACAAAAAACCTATTGACATTGTTTTTATACACGATATGGTGAAGGTATGAAAAAAATAGTAATTATTTTTATCTTTCTGGTATTTTGCATAGCGACATTAACTTTAACATTCCTTTTTTTCAATATTCAAAATAAACAATTTAATCAAGAAATTGTGGATTTTCAAAACGAACAGAGGACAACATACCAAAATTCTGAAGCGACGGATCAAAGTGAGTGGTTAAAATATGATAACAAAGAATTAGCTTTTTCTGTGAAATATCCAAGTGTCTTTGAGATTATTACAGATGATTTTTCTTTTAGTAAGCCTAATCTTACTTTTACGAACAATGAAATAAAGTTCGCCTGCGGCTGTGCTATTTATATTATGGTCGAAAATAATCCAGGACAACTGAGTATCAATGATTGGCTGAATTCAGATGTAGAAAAAATGAACAAATATATTTCACAGGAACAATTTAATAAAATGAAAAATAGTTCCAACGAAACAGAACGTTTATTTTCCGGGAGTTATAATGAAGAAAATATTTATGTATCAGGAATTGCTTCGCTTAAACAGAACTACGGCACTGAAGGCGGGGGCTATGAACGCACGTTGATACCATTTTTGAATAAAATTTATGTGATTACCGCATGGAGTGATGGTTACTATTTTAATCATGGAGAGATTCGACGAGATAACGGGGATTTATATAATACCTATCTCAAAATGATAAGTAGTTTTTCTATAATGTCAGAAACACAAGATATTTCTCTATGGCGGACACATCAAAATAATCAAACAGGTCTGAAATTTCAATATCCGACAGATGCAAGCCTTTCAGAAAATGTTGAAAAAGAAAAAAATTATAAAGATTTTCCAAAATACTCTCTGAATTTATCTGATAAGTATTCCCAACAAGTTATTGAACTTGCATCATATTCTTTGTGTCCAGATGTGTACCAACAATTTTCCTCAAGTATGGTATTCATTGATGGATATGAATTTTTAAAGATTGATTTCCTCTTAGAAGATCGAAAACACTATTGGTGTTATAAGCCGTTGCCGGCTGAGACAGAAAAGAATGCTTATTATCCCGTTTGGATTCGTGGACTTGCAGAAATCGAGATGCAAAAAAACATGTTCGAAAGATTTGTAAGTTCTGTGGAGTTTCTTGAGCCAGAAACGATGGTGTTGTGAGGGTTTGGAAATAGATTGATAAGGTTAGTAGATTGAAAATTTAACAATATAGGAACCTTTCCGGCCTGACGGCAGAAGGTTTCTCAACTCATGAAAAGGAGTCAATCATGAAAATTTTGAACGTGTTTGCTTTGGTGAGTTTTTTGAGTGTGATGCTTTGTGCTTTTGCATACGCTGATCAACAGTTGCCTGTCATGGGAGGTACAGTTCTTCGATGTGATCAAGGAAATGATGGTAGTTACACGCACCACGGTAAATTGACCGATGCTTGGGATTTTAATCTTATCACTGGTGGTGATACAGATTTGGGTTTACCGGTTGTGGCCGTTGAAGCTGGACGTGTGGTGTATGCAAAGGATTACGACTCTTCTAGAGTTGATAGTTGGGGTCCGTGCGTTATTCTGCAGTATCGGGATTCCAATGGCACTGCATATGGGTTATATGCCCATCTTCAGAAGATGTTCGTGGTTCCGGGCGAGTTCGTGTTCCCAGGCCAGGTGATTGGTTTATTAGGTAATGCTGATGGATATTATGATGACGAGGCCCACATCCATTATCAGCGTCAAAATGGAAGTACACCGGATGCACAGTCTATCCCTTCCACTTTCTACGGGAATCTCAATCCTCAAACAGGATCAGTCAATGTTTCACAGAATGTGATGATACTTGACCGAGCCTATGATCTCTTCGGATCTGCAAATATTGGCACGAGAGAATACGATATGTGGGACATCAACAAAGCTCGATCCCTCAACCCCCACCACCCTTGGTACTCTGCCTGGAACCCTTCAGACCTGTATAGATCTGGAGGAATCCCTCGCAACTGCTACATCCAGCATCTGAATGGAGGAACATTCTGGGATTCAGCGATTGTGTACGATGC
>Ga0209343_10005047_pt1 | contig 16166 bp, 15 predicted proteins | sample RifCSPlowO2_02_FD_184026 | JGI IMG/M metagenome (GOLD analysis project Ga0209343, IMG submission 184026) | Groundwater microbial communities from Rifle, Colorado - Rifle CSP2_plank lowO2_0.2 (SPAdes) (version 2) | ecosystem: Environmental > Aquatic > Deep subsurface > Groundwater | place... | reverse complement strand
AGTGGCGCGTGGGCGAGCCAATAATGCATTCTGATTTGGAGAAAATAAACGGAGATCAATTGCCCGATGATATCGCTGATGTCAAAGACGATATACTTAAGAAAGCAATAGTTTGCAGTGAGACAGGAAGGTTATTTCAAATTACTCAATGGGAATTGAATTTCTATCGGAAGCACGGAATACCCGCGCCTGATAAGCATTATCAAGTGCGGCTTTTCGAGAGATTTCAAAGAAAAAATCCTTATCGCCTTTGGAAATATCCCTGCTCGAATTGCGGCCAAGAAATGCACACTTCATACGACCCGGCAAAAAAATTAAAGGTCTATTGCGAGGCATGCTACCTTAAAGAAGTGGTTTAATATGCCAAGCAAAACTCCAAAATTTGATGCCGCACTGGATGCGATTTTAGAAAATCTAAAACCGCACACGCGGAAATGCAAACAGTGCGCGGGCGATTTTGAAATTTTCAAAGAGGATATCGAGTTTTATCACAAACTTCACGTCCCCCCTCCGCAAAATTGTCCCGATTGCCGGAAACAGCAACGCTTGGCCTTTTCGAATAATACTATTTTTTACGTTAGGAGTTGCGATGTTTCAGGCCATAAAGAAAGGCTTATATCTCTCTTCCCCACGGGAATCAATTGGAAAGTATATGATAATCATTACTGGTGGTCGGAAGATTGGGACCCTATGTCATTCGGAAGTAATTATGATTTAGGCAAATCGTTCTTTAATCAATTCCATGTCTTTAATAGAAAGCTTCCATTGACACAGTCTAATCGCGATCCCAAAAGCATTGGGTCTGAATATACTGCCTATGGAGTGGAATTGAAAGACTGTTATTACGTTTTTGGCGGCACGCGTAGCGAAAATATTCTTTACGGAAATTGGCCAATTTTTGCTCGAGATTCTATCGACGTTCTTATTGCATTCCAATCGGAACTTTGTTATGAGATTGTCTCATCTTTTGGAAATTATAACTGCAACTTTATTTATTTTTCAGATAACTGTTTAGATTCTTTATTTCTTTACGATTGTAAGAATTGCACCCATTGTTTCGGAGGGGTAAATCTTCGCAATAAACAATACTACTTTTTTAATGAGCCATATACAAAAGAGGAATATGAGAAGAAGATGTCGGAAATAAATTTGGGGTCGCGGAAAGAGTTTCTCTGCTGGTATAAAAAATATTTCGATTTTTTAAATGACAAGATAAAGCGCGCGACCAGGAATGAAAAAACCGTAAATTCTATCGGAACCTTTTTACGTAACAGTAAAAATTGTTTTATGTGTTTTTGGGCTGAAGGGGAGAATCTTCGATACGTCGATTATGCCACTGCTTTAAAAGATTCTATGGATACAAGCATTGCAGGCGGAAATATGCAAACCCAAAACGAACTTTTATATCAATCAAGTTACAGCGGGACGTATAATATTAAATGTTCGAGCTTGGTGCGATCAAGTCATGATGTTGAATATTCAATGAATTGCATAAATCTTGAAAATTGTTTCGGGTGTGTGGGATTGCGCAATAAAAAATATTGCATATTTAACAAACAATATATGGAAGAAGAATATTGGAAGACGCTGGATGAGATAAAATCAAAAATGCTTGCCGATGGAGAATATGGCGAGTTTTTTCCAATTTCAATGAGTCCGTATCCTTATAATGCTTCATTGGCTCAATTTGAATTTCCCTTAACCAAAGAAGGAGTTGAGAAAATAGGCGGATATTGGGCTGAAAGCGTGGTTTCGCTTGAGGGTATTGACCCAAAAAATATCTTGAAAGGAGATCAAATTCCAGATGATATTAAAAATGTTGGGGACGATATTTTAGATAAGGTCTTTATTTGTGAAGTTACAGGAAAGCCGTTTCGAATAATAAAACAGGAATTGGAATTTTATCGCCGCAAGAATCTTCCCTTGCCGACAAAGCATCCTTATCAGAGAATTATGGAACGCTGGGCCATGAAAGAGCCATTTAAATTATGGAAATACCCATGCTCGAATTGCGGGCAGGAAATGCATACTTCCTACAATCCCGCCAAGAAATTAAAGGTCTATTGCGAGAGTTGTTATTTAAAGGAAGTGATATGACCTCCAAAACCCCAAAATTTGATGCGGCGCTGGATGAATATTTTTCCAAGCTCGAACTTGATGAGAAAGGCGGACAGTGGAGAGTGTGCCGTTTTTCCGGCGAGAAATTTTATGTCCGCCCGGAGGATGTGGAATTTTATAAAAAAATGCGAGTGCCTTTGCCGACCTTGAGTCCAGGCGAACGATTTCGCTTGATGTTGGCTTCTTGGAATTCTTATTTTCTGTTTAATACCACTTCAGCATTTTCAGGGAAAAAGATAGTGACGCAATTTCCACCAAATACGCAATATAAGGTTTACGAACATCAGCACTGGTTTAGCGGAAATTGGGATGCGATTGAATATGGAACGGAATATAATTCAGGAAAGAATTTTTTTGACCAATTTAAAGAATTAAAATTGAGGGTTCCTCGTCCAAGCCTCTTTGTTGATAATACTAATGTGAATAGTGATTATACCAACGATTCAGTGTATTTGAAGGATTGCTACTTGGTATTTAACTCCAACGACAGTGAGAATTGTCACTACAGCATAGGTCTAGCCAGATCTAAGGATTGCTTTGACGTCTTCGATGTTTTTAGCTCAACTATATGCTATGAATGTTTCGAATCGTTCGAGCTATATAATTGTTTTTTTGTTGAGTATTCAAAAAATTGTCTAGACAGCTATTTTCTCTATAATTGCCGTAATTGCATCAATTGTTTTGGTGGTATAAATCTGCGAAATAAAAAATATATTTTTTTTGGGGAACAACTAACGAAAGACGAATACGATAAAAAATTTTCAGAAATTAATTTAGGAGAAAGAGGTGTCTTAAAGCAATTCATAAAAAAATTTGAGGAATTAAAAAGGGGCGCGATTCACAGGCCAAACCATAATGAAAAGTCTGTAAATGTGCATGGCGATTATATTACTAATTCAAAAAACTGCCACCATTCTTATTTTGCTGAAAAAAGCGAAAATTCTGCATATCTTATCGGCACACACGGAGCTAAAGAATGTTATGATGTCACTGCAATTGATGCGGAATTTTGCAATTTTTGCGGGGGAGTAATAAGAGGGTATAGAATTTTATTTTCTGAGATGGTGGAAGACAGTCATGATTTGGAATATTCTAATCTCTGTTTTAATTGTCATGATATATTCGGATGCATAGGGCTTCGCAATAAATCATTTTGCATATTCAATAAACAATATGAAGAAGATGAATATTGGAAAATTGTCGATGGAATCAAGACAAAAATGCTGAAAGACGGGGAATATGGAGAATATTTTACCCCAAAACTTTCTCCTTTTCCATACAATATTTCCTTGATGGCGTCATACAAAGGGTATGATAATATTGATGTTGCGCAAAAATTGGGTTATTGGGTTGAAGACGTTAAAGAAGAAGCTGCCGAAATTGTCGGAGACATAATAGATTCCGATCAAGTGCCAGAAAATATAAATGACACAAATTACGATATTTTAAATAAAATTATTTTTGACAGAAAAAACAATAAAAAATTTAGATACACTAAAGCCGAGCTGGATTTTCATAAAAAATACAATATAGCTTTGCCAATAGATCATTTTACGGCACGTTTAAAAGAGAAGCGCGATAAATTTGGTTCAATAGTTTTAGAATTTTTTGAAAGAGTTTGCCCCAAGTGCGGAAAAAACTTTGAAGCTGTTTATCGGCAGGAGGATCCGAGAATAGTTTATTGTGAATCGTGCTATCTTAAAGAAATTGTCTAGCATGAAAGTCTTAATGCTCTCATCTGATCCTAGGAATTCTCGGCTCAAAAGATACGCTGAGGTTTTGGAAAAACTCGAGATAATCGGGTTCGAGCGCAAAGACGGGCGATTCGCGCGGTTTTGGAAGGGGTATAAAAAAGCCCGCGAAATTTTATCGCGCGAGAGATTCGATTTAATTACTGCGCAAGAGATTGAGCACTCGTTTTTGGCGTGGCTGCTTTCGAATAAATTCAAAATCCCGTGGCAGATGCAGATCCACACGGATATTTTTAGCCCCTATTATGTTCGACACTCGGTGTCGAACAGGGCGAGGGTTTTTCTCGCGAAATTTTTGATTCCGAGAACTAATTGTATTAGAGTCGTTTCCGAGCGGATAAGGAAGTCGAACTTCCTTAAGGAAGTTCGACTTCCAATATCAGTTCTACCGATTTACTCGAAAGTCAAAAAAGAAGGCGGAATAAATTTGCGAGAAAAATATCCAGGCTATGATTTATATATTCTGATGGTCGCGAGACTTGCGCACGAGAAGAATATCAACCTTGCCTTAAAAACTATGACTGGCGTTATTAAAGAAATTAAAGCGCTTTTGGTCGTAGTTGGCGAAGGACCCGACAGAAAAAATATCGAATTGGAAATTGGAAATTTAAAATTGGAGAATTCGATCCGGCTCGAGGGCTGGCAGGATAATCTTTCCGGGTATTATTCAAGTGCTGATCTTTTGCTTATAACCTCGAATTACGAGGGATATGGACTTTCGGCGGTTGAGGCCATATCGTGCGGTCTACCCGTAATAATGACAGACGTTGGGGTTGCGGGCGAGATTATTAAAAACGGGATAAACGGATTGATCGTGTCTGTTGGCAGTGGCTACATCCTTTCAGTGGAGATTCTTAAATTTTTCAAGGATGCGGATTTAAGATTAAAATTGAAAGAAGGGGCAAAAAATACTAAACTTCCATATACATCTTTCGAAGATTATCGCGATAAATTAGTTAATTCTTGGTTAATATGCAAAAAGTAGCGTATATTCTTCCTCTATACGACGAGGATACCGACACCCATCTTTATTACAATTACGAGCTTATCCGCTATGCCTCGGTCAAGCTTGATATTTTTGTTGTGATTGAAAAGGCAATCGGAAAGGTGAATCTCAACGCGCCATTTTTTGTCCAAAAAAAAGAAAAAGGGCTATCACGATTTTTGGAACTGTATTCAATGCTAAAAAAACTCAAGAAGCAAGGTTACGATAATTTCTATGTTCATTATTCTTATTACGGCGCCTTGGCGGCTCTTCTTACCGGCGGGAAAGTTTTTTACTGGTCCCGAGGAATGTCATGGTTATTTAAGCGCGGATTTTTCGAAGAAAGAGCCTTGAGATATATAATGAAGCGCGTAACTTTAGTGACTGGTCCGGAAACGCTCGCAAGAGAGTACGTTAAATATTACGGCGTTAAAAAATATCTTGTCTTATCAAATTGGGTAGATACGGAACGGTTCCGGCCGCGGGAGGATAAAACTTCCACGAAGCGTTGGTTTGCCATTGAACCTGATACGAAAATAGTTCTTTTCGCGCATCATCTTTCTGAAAGAAAGGGCGCCGATCTTATCGCGAAAATTGCCGCGGGAATAAACTATCCGAAGCTCGTTTTTTTTGTGATTGGAAACGGGCCGTATAGCGCGAAGCTCGAAGAGGAAGCAAAAAATTTGCCGCTCCGTATTTTCGGCGGAGTGCCAAATAAAGATATGGCTCCTTATTATCAGGCGGCGGATGTATTTTTAATGCCGTCCCGCGAGGAGGGCTCCCCGCACGTTATATTGGATGCTCTTTCTGCGGGAACGCCGTTTGTTGCTTCGGATGTTGGTGGAGTTCGCGAAATAGTTCCTGCAGAGTTTGGCGAGTTTTTATGTAAGTCTGAAGATGTTGAATGTTTTGGGCGCGGAATTGTGAAATTACTATCCGAAAAAGATCTCTACGAAAGATTGCGGCAGGAAGGCTTGGAATTTGTCAAAAAATTTGACAGGAATCTTGGCGTCGCGGAATTCATAAATGTTTTCCAATGACGGTGAATTCTCGGAAAATCCTTTTTGTGATTTTGGTTTTTGCGTTTTTTGTGCGCGTCGCTGGGATCGGCTACGGGCTTCCGTTGTGGCTTATATCCGATGAGTCTCCGTTTACTCTCGGCGCGCTTAAAATGATTGAGCTCAAAACAGTCACCCCGCGTTTTCATTCCGAAGAATTCCGCTCGGTTTTATATTATCCGCCGTATATTTCCTATCTCCTGCTTCCAGTTTTTTCGGGAATCCTCGCTTTTAAATATTTAACTTTTGATGGGGATAAAATTTCCTTCGCGAATTATATCGGGTCAGATATTTCAAGTTTCTTTATCGCCGCCAGATTTATCAATATTATTTTCGCTCTCGCGTCAATTTATCTTGTATATAAAATAGCCAAAAATATTTTCAAAGACGAATGGATCGGACTTGCGGCGTCATTTCTTGTTTCAACAAGCCTTCTGCATGTAATGCTTTCAATTGCGGCAAGGCAGTGGATGCCTGTGTCGTTTGTTTTTCTCCTTGTTTTATATTTTCTAACGGACCAAACCTTGTCTTTTAAAAAACGATATTTTTTCTCTGTTTTAACTTTTGGCATCGGCATGGGCGCGAGCGCGATTTCGTGCGTGGCCTTGTTTCTCGTCAGCTTTTATTTTCTGCTTTTTGAAGAGAAAAAACTTTCAGAGTTGTTGCGCGAAAAATTTGTATATTTTTTGGGAATTGTTTTCGGTGTTTTAGCTTTATTGCCCTTCGCTATTTATCCGGCAAGTATTGGTTTTGGAGGGAAAATATCTTTATTCGGAGAAAAAACACTCTTTGGATTATTTTCGAGCCCGTTCAAATTTCTCTCGCCACTTTTATATGCGGAACCAATCTTGATGGCACTTTTTGCCGCCGGCATTATCTTCGCTATCTATAAAAAGAATAAATTATTTTGGCTTTTTTCTCTCTTTATCGCCACTTATTCTTTGATATTTTATTTTTTCTTCAGGTTTGAAGACAGATTTATACTGCCTCTCGTTCCTTTGGTCGCGATCATCGCAGGATTTGGAGTGAGAGAGTTTTTTAATTTTTTGCGAAATAAGAATAAATATTCCGCATTAGCATGCTTGATAATATTGGCATTTGTTCCGACTGTTTTTGCATCAAGACTCGGTTATCTCGCGTATAAAGGCGACTCTAGGGAGAATATGCGAGTTTGGGTTGAGAAGAACTTAAAAGAAGATTCGAAAATAATTGTGCACGCCCGGCTTATGCGCCTTGCCGCGAACGCGGAGGCGATTGAAGAAAAGAAAATTATCGCGCCCGAATCTTTAAGGCAAGTTGACCGCTCTGAATTATTTTTCGGGAAAAGTCCGATATATCCCTCGTTTCACGCTCTAAATATTTCAGATTTAGATAAGCCAATTTTGAATAACGGATATGAGTTCGCTGTTTTATCCGTGGACAACAAATTGGACGGAGTTTTAGAGGACAAAGAGCTGATTATTTCATTCGGCGAGGATTCCAGGTTTTCGATTGCGGATTCTAGACTGGGGGGAAATCCGATTGAGCTTTTCGAAACAAAAGAGTTAGGGCCGAGCGTTTCATTATATAATCTTAAATAATGAGAATTACTGTAATTATCCCAACGTATAACGAAGCCCAAACCATCGAAAGGCTTCTTCGTGACGTGAGGGGCGAATTTTCCGGGATCCCAAATCACGAATTTAAGATTTTGGTAGTCGATGCCAACTCGCCGGATGGTACCGGAGGTATAGTAAAAACGGCCAAGAAAAAGTATCCGGAGATAGAGTTGTTGGCGGAGAAGGGACAGCGCGGGCTGGGGTTGGCATATATCGCCGGGATGAATTATGCCCGAGAGAAGCTGGAAGCCGAAGCGATTATGGAATTCGACGGAGATTACCAGCACGACCCAAAAGATATAAAAAAACTTGTTGGAGAGCTTGACCGAGGGCACGATTACGTAATTGGTTCCCGATATATTCCCGGAGGAAGCGTCCCGGAGAAATGGTCGGCGAGACAGAAATTCTTATCAAAATACGGAAGTTGGTTTATAAAAAAAACGCTCGCTCTCCCGACCTATGACAATACTTCCGGGTTTAAGCTTTCAAGAGTTCGCGGATTTTATGATAAATTACCGCTCGACGAAGATAAAATTTTATCCCACTATCACGCTTATAAAATACATCTTTTGTGTGAAATGCTTAAGATGGGGGCAAAAACAAAAGAAGTTCCAATAAAATTTCTCGAGAGAAAAAACGGAAGTTCAAAAAGTACCGCCCGCGATATCCTGGAGTCACTAAAGGTTGTCTCCATTTTGAAGTTACGGAGTTTTCTTGAGAGATGAAAATTTATTACGTGGCGAATGCCAGAATGCCCTCCGAGAAGGCACACGGCATACAGCTCGCCAAAATGTGCGAGGCTTTTTTGCTCTCAGGCGCGGATTTGGAGTTGGTTTTGCCAAAACGCCTGCCTGCGCAGGCAGGTAGCGCAAAAAGTCTCAAGGAATTCTATGGACTCAAAGTCGAAATTCCTGTTAAAAAACTTCCGGTTTTGAATTTAGGCTTTGCCATAAGTTCGCTTTCGTTTATGTTTTCTTATTTTTTCTACCTTCTCAGCAAGAAAAATTCTCTAATCTACACGATTGATATGGATAACTTCTCTTTTGTTCCTCTTCGTTTCTTGGGTTTCTCGTATTTCTCGGAGATTCACGACGCGAAAAGAAAAACTTTTTTCTGGAAGGTTTTTCTAAAAAAAATTTCAGGAGCGATTGTAATAAATAACAACATTAAAAAAAGCCTAATAGAGCGATTTGGGCTTTCTTCAGAAAAAATATTAGTCGAGCCGAACGGCATTGATCTCGAGATGTTTTCTGATAAGATTTCAAAAAGGGAAGCTAGAGCGAAACTGAATTTGCCACCCGATAAAAAAATTGCGCTCTATGTCGGACGTAGAACTTGGTGGAAAGGGATGGAAATTTTATCCGAGGCGGAGAAATTACTTCCGTCGGAAACGATTTATGTTGTCGAAAATAGGCCCTATTCAGAAATTCCGCTTTGGAACGCGGTAGCGGACGTGTGTATAGTCCTCGGCACTAAAAAACACGAATACTCATATTTTCATACCTCTCCCATGAAACTTTTCGAGTATATGGCATCTGGGCGGCCCATTCTCGCAGCGGATACGCCGGCCAACCGCGAGATCGTTTCCGAAAGCGAAGCCTATTTCTACGAACCGGATAATCCAAAGGACCTTGCGGATAAAATTAAGCAAATAATGACAAATCCGCCAGATTCGAAGTTAAAAGTAGATAATGCCCGCGCTAAGGTCGAAAATTATACATGGTCCAAAAGAGCGGAGAAAATTTTGGAGTTTATAGAAAAATATGACTGATTTTTGTGCGCCTAAAATTTGGACAATGAAAGGATTTGTGAAAGATGATATTCTTGGCGGCAAGAAGGCGCTTGATGTCGGGTGCGGGCCGAGGAAACTTCCCGGGGCAGTTGGGATGGATATGAGTAAATTTCCCGGAGTTGATGTTGTTCACGATGCCAATGAAACACCTTGGCCATTTGAAGATAATTCCTTTGATCTCGTTCTGTTTAACCAGTCACTTGAGCATTTAGATGACGTTTCTAAGGCCCTGGAAGATGCCATGCGCGTTCTAAAATCGAAGGGGAGACTTATCATCCAAGTTCCATATTTTCGTTCTGTGGACGCGTTTGCCGATACAACACACCGGCATTTTTTCACTTCTGGGTCTCTTGAACTTATAGGCATTCTTAAGCTAGAATTTAGAACTCTAGGATTTTGGTACGGATGGCCGCATATATCAAAGAATCCGCTGCGACAACTTTTCAAAAATTTTATTCACCAGCATCCTAATTTTTATGATAAATATTTATCCATATTAATCCCAATCGAATGTCTCACATGGGAATTAGAAAAAAGAAATTAATAACCGTAGCGGTATCTGGAGGTTTTGACCCGATTCATATTGGTCACGTTCGTCTTTTCCAACACGCAAAAAAACTAGGAGATAAACTCATCGTAATTCTCAACAATGACAATTGGCTTTTGAAAAAGAAGGGGCACGTTTTTATGCCAGAGAAAGAACGAAAAGAAATCATCGAATCTATCAGAGGGGTTGACGGTGTGTTTTTGACTAAACACACCAAAAATACGAAGGATAGGAGTATATGCCGCGAACTTAAAATTTTGCGCCCAGATATTTTTGCGAACGGAGGGGATAGGACCAGCCGCAATATTCCTGAATATAAACTTTGCCATAAATTGGACATTAAAATGAAATTTGGGCTGGGGCATGGCGGAAAAGTCCAATCCTCCTCATGGCTTATAGGAAAAATCGCAAATAAAAGGAAATGAGGGTTGGGATCATTTTAAATCCCTATGGCGAAGATAAACCAGCCGGTCTCGGGCGCTCGGTGTACGAAATGGCACGCGCGATGCTTGAACTCGATAGAGAAAACGAGTATTTGATTATTCTAAGAAAAAAGCCAAGAACCCTGCCTAAATTTACAGGCAATAATTGGAAAATAAAAATAGCGGACCATAAATATTTTTGGATTGATAGAGCTATCCGTGGAGAAGAGCTCGACGTCTGTATTTTTAATACGCCAGTTATCTCTTTTCTTTTTAGGCCTAAAAAAACCATCGTGGTTACTTACGATTATGCTTATGATGACTTTGGATCGAGCCGGTTTTTAAAATGGCTAAATGGATATGCATTAAGAAAGGCGGATCTTATATTTGCAATTTCCGAGGCGACTAAACGAGAGACAGTAAGGCTATTTGGAATACAGGAAGGAAAAATTAGGATTGCGAATTTGGGATATAACGATATTTCATCTATATCAGAGACTGGAGTCAGAAATCTGCCGCAAAAATTCTTCTTTTTCGTTGGTGCGATTAAAGAGCGTAAAAATGTCTTGGGAATTATTCAAGCCTTTGCTCATGTAAGGGCTAAACTTGACGAAAAGATGGTAATCTCTGGGAACGGCAGCGGTCCCTATTTTCAGAAGATTTTGGATTTTGTGCGTCTAAATAATCTTTCGGGTGATATAATTTTTTTGGGGCAAACTTCAGATCCCGAACTCGTATATTTGTATAAGCATGCTACAGCGCTGATTTTTCCAAGTTTTATTGAGGGATTTGGACTTCCAATTCTTGAGGCAATGGGCTGTGGTTTGCCAGTCGTTACCTCAAATGTCTCTTCTCTCCCGGAAGTTGCTGGAGACGCCGCGTTACTGGCCGACCCGTATGATCCGGTTGCCATCGCTGATGCAATGTTTAAAATCTCAAGCGATGAAAGACTGCGCAATGACTTAATTAGAAAAGGATATATGCAGATCAAGAAATTTACTTGGAAGAAATCAGCGCGCGATATACTGGCGTCGTTAAACGAGCTAGACTAACCATATGAAAAGTAAGAATATTCTTATAACTGGAGGTGCTGGGTTTATCGGCTATCATTTGGCCAAACATCTTTTGAGAGACAAGGAAGTCAACTTAGTATTGGTAGATAATTTACAAAGATATAAAGGAAAAATGGATGAGGCTTTCAAAACATTAATTACTGAGCCAAGGGTTAAGTTTTTACAGATGGATCTTACAGACCCTTCCGTTTACAAAAATTTTGGAGGTGGTTATGAACAAGTTTATCATCTCGCCGCTATAAATGGAACTAAGTTTTTTTATGAAATGCCGCATGATATTTTGCGGAAAGACACTCTTATGAACCTAAATATACTTGAATGGTTCCGCAAAGAAAATGGCGACGGCAAATTTGCTTTTACTTCCTCGTGCGAGGCATATGCCGGAGGTCTTAAAGCTTTTGGTAAATTATCCCTACCAACTCCGGAAAATATCCCATTGGTAGTAGAAGATCCATACAACGCCCGTTGGTCTTATGCCGCGGTAAAAATAATTGGAGAGATGTCGGTGATTCATTATGCGCAAGCATATAATTTTAAGGGGCTTATATTACGACCACATAATTTTTATGGACCGCGAGACATAGATGCGCACGTAATTCCGGATTTTTTTTCCAGAATCCTAAGGAAAACAGACCCTTTTGTAATTAACGGCGCAGATAATACAAGAGATTTCTGCTATATTGATGATGCGGTAAAGGCGATGAAACTTTCCATGGATTCTGGCTGGAAAGAAGATGAACTGGTAAGCACAATTAACATTGGAACTGGAATTGAAACTCCGATTAGAAAACTTGCGGAAGTATTATTTGATGTCGTAAATTGGCATCCGAAGGAGTTAGAAATTCGCTCGGCGCCCGTTGGAAGCGTTGATAGGCGAGTTGCCGATATATCGAAAATTCAGAAGTTAACTGGTTGGAAACCTTTGGTGTCGCTCGCGGATGGGCTTCGCGAGACGTATAACTGGCATAAATCATATATATCTTGAAACATTATGGAAAATAAAACGGAGCAGCGAATCGGTGTGATTGGATTAGGGTACGTAGGACTCACGTTAGCACTCTGCCTTGCAGAGTGCGGTTTTCGGGTAAGCGGTTTTGACAAGAGTAAGAAGGTTATAAAGATTATTAAAAAAGGAGAAATGCCATTTTATGAAGCCGGCCTTAAACATCTTCTCAAAAAATATTTAGGACAAAGATTTATCGTCACAGACAATTTTACAGGCAAGAATGTTTGCGATACATATATTATAGCAGTAGGGTCGCCCTTAAATAAAAAAAATAAGCCAGATTTGCATGATTTAAAAGATGTAGCAGAAGACTTGGGGATTATTTTAAAGAGGGGCGATTCTGTTATTTTGCGTTCCACGGTCCCGATAGGCGCGACAAGAAATTTTATTATCCCTATTTTGGAAGAAAAATCAGGTCTTAAAGCCGGCGATGATTTTTTTGTGTCGTTTGCGCCTGAGCGTACGGTATCTGGCTGCGCTCTCGAGGAATTAAGAACGTTGCCGCAAGTAATTGGAGAAATAGATAAAAAAAATGCTGGATCTGCAGCTAGAATTTTTTCTAGCATGACAGATACGATTGTTATGGTGGATTCTTTAGAAGAAGCCGAAATAGTTAAACTTATTAATAATACATATCGCGATGTTACATTTGGATTTGCAAATGAAGTCGCACTGATTGCCCAGCGCTGGGGGATGGATGGTAAAAAGGTTATTGAGGCAGCGAATCATGGTTACCGAAGGGGGGGTATTCCGCTTCCGAGTCCAGGGGTTGGGGGTTATTGCTTAACTAAAGATCCATTTATTTTTATCGAGTCTGCTAAGAGCAAGGGGTATGACCCCCTGCTCTTTAAGCATGCCAGGAACACGAGCGATAAAATGATAGATTTTATTTCAGAGCACACCTTATCGTTTTTAAAAAATTATAAAAATCATAAAAGAGATCCAAAAATTTTGATACTTGGTGTAGCTTTCAAGGGTAATCCGGCGACCTCTGATGTTCGATGGTCTACGTCAATATCATTGATTAAAAATTTGCAAAACGCGAGTTACAATAATATTTTTGCATTTGATCCGGTTGTTAGACGAGATGATATTTTAATCCATAACATTAAGCATGTTGTTGATATCAAAAAGGGGTTTGTCGATACCGATGTCATACTTGTTGGCAATAATCATTCCTATTTTAAAGAAATGGAAATTAAAAAAATGCTTTCATTGACTTCAAAACCAGTTCTGCTTTTTGATAGTTGGGGCCTTTTTGATAAAGAATTGTCAGAACTAAAAGATGTTTATTATAAACGATTATAAGTAAAACCAGTGCTACTTCACAGATTAGAAAATTCACTTGGGAGAAATCCGCGAGAGAGATGCTGGCGCTGCTGTAATTTATGGATCAATTATCAAAAATAATTGAGAACTTTCCAGGAAAACGAGTAGGGATTGTTGGCGATTTAATGCTTGATAGGTATTTGTCTTGCGAAATAAAAAGGATTTCCCAGGAAGCGCCGATACCGATCGCTAAAGTATTAAACGAGAAGTTCGTACTAGGCGGAGCGGCTAATGTTGCGGCTAACGTTCGGAGCTTGGGCGGAGAGGCAGAAGTGCTGGGACTTTTCGGCACTGATTCAAAAGGAGAAATGATGTTAAAAATGTTAAGGGAACAGGGGATAGAGCGTTCCCTTTCTCTGAAGTCTTCAGACCGCCCGACGACGGTTAAGACGAGGATTGTTTCTGGAAATCATCAGATTGTCCGGATAGATATGGAGAGCGATGAAAATATTTCCAAAAATGAAGAAGAGGAAATACTAAGTAGGTTGCCAGAATTTCTCGATAGAAGCGAAATTATAATTATATCCGATTATGCTAAGGGCTTTGTTACGGAGAATCTAGCGAAGAAGATAATTCTCCTTGCCAAAGAGCGCGGAATCAAAGTTCTTGTTGATCCAAAAAAGTTCGAATATTTTACAGGCGCCTATCTCATAAAGCCAAATAAAGAAGAGGCGGAACATACTGCCGGGGTTAGGTTTATGGCTGATTATTCTAATGCCAGCGAAATATTGAAAATATTGCATGAAAAATTTAATTCGAATCTCGCGGTCACTTTGGGCAAGGACGGTATGATGATATCCGAGGGGAAAGGTATTTCGAGAACCAAGTCATTGGCAAAAGAAGTTTATGACGTATCTGGCGCAGGAGATACGGTTATGGCGGCATTGGCTTTGGGCCTGGCTTCCGGATCGGATTTAAAAACATCAGCTTTAATAAGCAATTATGCAGCCGGTGTTGCCGTTAGCAAGGTTGGCACAGCTACGGTCTCAGTTCTGGAAGTTTTGGAATTGATTAAGAAAAATGGCGTCTCAAGCTTTGTATGAAGCGAGCGTATTATGAATTGAGACGAGTAGTTTTTGTCATGGGGGCGGTAATATTATCACCGTTTATTTACTTTTTTATTTCTTATAGAAAGCCACGCGCTAGTGATGATAAGCCAATTCGTATACTTATAATTCCTCATCTGACCAGAATAGGAGATTTAATGTGTGCGACTCCCGTGTTCAGAGCAATTAAAGAGGAATATCCCGATGCGCAAGTGGCTGTTTTGGTGGCAGGAAGATTGGAGGGGCTTTTGAGAAATAATCGCAGCGTGGATGAGATAATTATATACCGCCATTTTGATCTTTGGGGAACAATAAAAAAAATCAGGTCAGGCAATTTTGACTGGAGTTTCTCGGGTCTAAAAACTGCAGTTGCCAGGGAGTTGACCAACAAAAAAATTGACAAATCTTCTGCGCCCAGACTCGCCGCAGAAATACAAGAAGCAATCACAGACGTCTTGGTAGAAAAGACTTTAAATGCCTCTAAATTATACAAACCAAAATCTTTATTGATAGCGGGAGGAGTCGCCGCAAATATACGTCTACGGGAAAAGTTCGAACATGAAATCAGAAAAAGAAAAATGAAAATGCTCTTTCATGTTCCCCCAGTCGCACTTTGTACCGATAACGCAAGCTACATAGCGTCGTGTGCTTTTTTTAATTTTTCTCCAGTGTCGTGGAAAACCATTTCTGCAAATCCTCAACTAACAATAGCCGGAGAAAGTTGAAACGTGGAAATAATTAAAATCGATTTAGATAATCCCGACCAAAAAGTTATTAAAAAAGCCGCCGGCATTTTACGCCGCGGTGGCATTGTTGTTTATCCAACCGATACGGCCTATGGTCTTGGTGTAAACGCGCTTGAGGAAAAAGCCGTTAAAAAAGTTTATGAAATAAAAGGCCGTAACTTCTCAAAACCAACTCATGTTATCGTCCGAGACTGGAAAATGATCGAGGAGTTATGTTTTGTAAATGATGCAGCTAAAAAACTTTACGAATATTTTTTTCCCGGACCACTTACTATTATCTTACTAAAAAAGAAAATCGTCCCCGACATCTTAACGGCTGGATTACCAACTCTTGGCATTCGAATACCAAATAACCAAGTAACTAATTTATTAAGTAACCAATTAACCATTCCCTATACAACGCCTTCGGCTAACAGGGAGGGAGGTAAAACTCCTTATTCAATTGATGAGGTAAAAAAAGAATTGGACATTCAAAAAATTGATTTAGTTCTCGACGCAGGACAGCTACCTTCAACTCCTCCTTCGACAATTGTTGACCTAACCACTACTCCTATAAAAATTATACGCGAGGGCCCTATCTCAAAGGAAAAGATATATACTGCCGTAATGTAATCAAAAGCTTCTTCTTATCCTAGATAAGATGAAGCTTCTAGTGATATCATACAGGCATCCCCCTTCGCTAAAGCTTCGGAGGG
>Ga0209343_10005044_pt1 | contig 16172 bp, 20 predicted proteins | sample RifCSPlowO2_02_FD_184026 | JGI IMG/M metagenome (GOLD analysis project Ga0209343, IMG submission 184026) | Groundwater microbial communities from Rifle, Colorado - Rifle CSP2_plank lowO2_0.2 (SPAdes) (version 2) | ecosystem: Environmental > Aquatic > Deep subsurface > Groundwater | place... | reverse complement strand
CGAACAGATACTGGCCAAGCGCGACATCCCGTGGGCCAAGACCGGGCTCGGCAAGGTGGCCTATTATAAAAACGACATGGACAGGGCCAGGCAGTTATTCCGCGAAGTCATCAACCAGAACCCCGCCTATCTGGAAGCGCATGACTGGCTTGCAAAATGTCACGAGGTGTCTGGGGAGCTGGAAGAAGCGCAGCGCGTGCTGTTGCGCTCCACGGAATTGTCGCCGCATTCGGTTCTCCGCCAGAAAAACCTGGGGGAGCTCGCGCACAAGCGGGGCGATGTGGAAACTGCCGAGAAAGCTTTCCGGAAAACCATCAAACTGAGCGAATTTTCGGTTCACAAATCCCCTGTGGCCTACCTCGGCTTGGCCAAAGTGTGCTCGACCAGGAACAATCCCGAAGAAGCGTTGCAAATCCTGAAAAATGTCACCAAGGAATTTGACAGCCCCGAAACCGCCTTGCATGCCAAAGTAGTGGAGGGGCTGGTTTACCGTGAGGCTGGCGATAATATCAACGCGGCAAAAATTTCCAAGGAAGTGTCCGAACTGGTCAAATCAGAAGACAACAAAGGCAGCCCCGCCATGATGATCGAGGCCGCCCAGTTATTCTTGGCAACAGGCAACAAGGAAGCGGCAGAAAATCTGACAAAAAACATTGTTAAAAATAATCACGAGAACACCGAACTGCTGGCACAGGTCAGTGAGATGTACAACCAGGCCGGCTTTCAGGATGCAGGACAGGCACTCGTCAATAAATCAAAGCAGGAGGTTATTGAACTCAACAACCGCGGGGTGCTGCTGGCCAAGGAAGGCAAGCTGGATGAAGCAATCAAGCTGCTCAACGATGCGCGCGCCATGCTCCCGAACAACAAACGGATCATGATCAATCTGGTCAACATGGCCATCCTGTCCATGCGCCAGAATGGAAGAAGCGATCACCTCATGCAGATAGCAAGGGAATGTCTGGAGCAAGTTTCAAAACTGGATCAGCAAGGTGAATGGTGCAGCCAGGTGAGAGCCGCGCTGGATGCCATTCCCGCGTAACTGCCTCATTAATCTAGCTGCCGGATAGACCAAGTTTTAAGCGCGGCTTCAGGAGCTTTCTTTGCGTTGCGGGTGGTTCGATACAATCGAAAATTCCACAAGCTCTGCAGGATTCTCGGCATAGGATTGCCCCATACTGATCGAACCTGATCCTTGCAGTATCAACTCCTCGCGTGCGATGCGCACCACGCTGCCGTCGCTGAAGCGTATATAAGTCCCGTTGGTGCTCTGATCCACGATGAAGAATTTCCCGAAACGTAACTCGATGCGTGCATGCTGTCGGGAAGCAAAGCTGTTCTGAACGATGAAATCGCACGCGTCTCCGCGCCCAAAAACCACGCTCCTGCGCTCCTTGTTGATCTTGATTGCCCGCTCGCGGTAACTCAGGGTCAACTCGTCGATATTCTCGGGTGACTTACGGAATGCCGGTGTGCCGATACGTGTGCTCAGCATATCGTCCATTTCCCAGATAACGATAAAAATATCGAATTGCTCCTGCTTGCCCTTGAACTCGGCGCGCATGACCTGGCGCGTCCTTTCATGCAAGCTTGGCGGCAACGCATCCACCACGGCCTTGGATGTCATGATCTGGCTCGCCCTAGCTGTCGCGGCAACGCGCGCAGCGACATTGACGGTATCGCCGAATACGTCGCCTGCCTCCCTGATCACATCGCCATAATGGAAACCAACGCGGATGTGCATCTGATGGCCGTCCTCGGATTTACCATGCTCCACCGCATCCTGCATCGCGCAAGCTGCATTGAACGCGGCCTCGGCACTGGGGAAGGTGCACATGATTTCATCGCCGATGGTCTTGACCAGCACACCCTGGTGGGCGGGAATTTCACCGGTCATCGTGGCGATGCACCGCGCAATCAGGCGGCGCGCCACATCATCCCCTAGGTTATCGTAGAGCGCGGTGCTGCCGCAGATATCGGCAAACAGGACTGCCAGTTTTTCAGTGTGTTGCGACATGATTGAGGATTGGCCGGTAATTTGAAATCTGCATAAATGCTGTCTATCCAAGGCAAACTGCATTTTGCAGCATCTCGTTAAAATTTTCCATTCTATTCTACAGGTTACATAATTCGGCACGCCATCTGATTGATCGTGTCGCTCGCCGAGACATCTGCATATTGTTAAAACGGCGGATCGTCAGACAGGCACAGCGTTCCACCGCCAAGCGGATGAGTAAAACTCAGCATACTGGCGTGCAGCAGTAGCCGCTTCACTCTGTCATTATTTTCCTTCCCGTACAACGCGTCGCCCAGAATCGGATGCCCGATGGCCGCCATATGCACCCTCAACTGGTGGGTGCGACCGGTAACCGGCTCCAGTTCTACACGGCTGGTATCCATGGTTGCATCATGTGCCAACACACGATAGCGCGTGAGCGAGTGCTTACCCGACTCATGGTCAACCTTCTGCCGTGGCCGATTCGGCCAGTCGCAGATCAGCGGCAAATTGATCTCGCCTGACGAAGGCTCTACCCTGCCCGCCACCACCGCCACGTAGTGCTTTTGCATTGCGTGCTCGCTGAACAAATGCGAAAGGCGGCGCTGCATCTCCGCGCCGCGCGCGAACAGCATCAACCCGGAAGTTGCCATATCCAGGCGATGCACCACCAGCGCATCGGGGAACTCGGCCCGCACGCGGCTCGCCATGCAGTCCTGCTTGTCTGCCCCGCGCCCCGGCACCGCCAGCAACCCGGCGGGCTTGTTCACCACAATAAGGGATGCGTCCCGGTAGATCAGATCGAGGCCGGGAGGCGGAGCGTGAGTGGGTTTCAAGGAGGACTGCAAGTTGATCTCAGGAAAAAAACATTGTCCACGAAAAACACGAAATGGGGTAAGCAGGTCATGGCACTACCTTAAGCGTAAAAGCACCAGATGCTGCACAAATCGACATACTTCCTTTCCCCAAAAAATCGTGGGGAGCTATCGTCCCTTCCCCTTCAAGGGGAAGGCTAGGATGGGGATGGGTTATTTCGCCACATTCAACCCCATCCCCACATCCCGCGACACGTTACTGGCGCAGCCAGCCGTTTGCGGGAGCGGGTGTGAGGCGGCCATTCCCGCCCCGGATGCTTCGCAACGCCGTGTCATGGCCGCCACCCCAACCCTCCCCTTGAAGGGGAGGGGGTTTGCCATCATTGTGCTTAAGGTAGTGCCATGAGGGTAAGCAGGTATTTCGCCGCAAGGCGGAAGCTCACAAAAATTCAAATGACTACACTCTTGCAACTTTTTGTTTTATTTCGTGCCTTTCGTGTTTTTCGTGGATAAGTTTGCATTTTTAGGATGATCGTTTTTTTCCGGCTGCGGTTGCGGCGCGTTGTCGCCCCACCCTCCGGCGGGACGGTTCTTGCTCTGATCCCCCCAGACGAAGCGGCCGAACAGCACACAGCCCTTCATCGCCGGATCACAGGGCAAGTTATTCACCTTCTGGCATTTGCCGTCAGCTTCGTGCGGACAACCCCAGCCACTCATACCGTAACTCCATTAAGCTTTTTTCACGAACTCGGTCTTCAACTGCATCGCGCCGATGCCATCGATCTTGCAGTCGATATCATGGTCGCCATCGGTCAGACGGATGTTCTTCACCTTGGTTCCCACCTTGACCACCGAGGACGAACCCTTGACCTTCAAGTCCTTGAGCACCGTGACCGAGTCGCCGTCGGCCAGCACGTTGCCGAACGCATCCTTGTATACGCGCTGCGGCTCCCCGCTCTCGGCGGGTGCATCCTTGGGCCACTCATAGCCGCACTCGGGGCAGACATAGTTGTCCCCGTCTTCGTAAGTGAAAACCGAATCGCATTTCGGGCATTTTGGCAAAGCGCTCATGGTGGCCCCTGTATTTGAATGAATAGTGCTAATGGTAATCGTCTTCACGTTGATGACGCACCGCTGTGATCGTCACGGTCTTATTGCTTTCGATCTCGAACAGAACGACATAGCCTGCTGAACCGAAAGGGATCAGCAACTCCCGCAGAAAAGAGTTGCGCCCCTCATCATCCGCTTTGCGGCAGGAGAAGGGGAAAACTTCGAGAAGCTCGATGGCTTTGTAAATAGCGGTTTCAGCGCGTGCAGCTACGGCGATGTCCTGCTCCAGCAGAAAATCAAACAAGCGCAACAAATCATCTTCGGCTTCCAGGGTGAAGCGAATGCGATAACTCATTTTGCGGATTGTTTGTTACTTGCCTTCTTTAATTTGGCACTGAGTTTACTCAGCACCTTTTTGGCCGAGACATATTCTCCGCTCTCTTTAGCCGCATCACGCGAGGCCAAGCCGCGCGCGATGAATTCCTGCTGTACCCGGCGAAACTCCACATTGCGCCGCAATGAGTCTTCGACGAATGCGGAAAGCGTCTCGCCCGGACGCAGAATCTCCTCGGCGGCTTGCCTGAGCTCGGGCTGTACGCGCAGTGCGGGCATGGTTGCGGTTTTCATGAATTACCTCTATGCATTACAAATGTGATGCATATCATCGCCGATGTCGGGGAGAGATGCAAGGGAGACGCCTGTAGGTTGGGTTGGGTTGTGCTGAGTGTAGTGATACCCAACAACTCAACGATGGGTATCGCGTTGCTCAACTCACCTACGCTCCTTTTATTTGATCAACACCTGAATTATGTATTTTTCTTAAGCTCTGTTTGAATACCGGAAGCGACTTTACCAATAAGGGATTTCATGAACGCAATTGCATCTCCGAAATATTTCTCATCCATTGTTAGCACTTCTCCATCATTAGCGCGAGCAAGTGAGCCTGCCTTTTTGAGGTATACAGAATTTGCAATTTCTGAGTTATGCACAATGATATCCCGAGTAGCTTTGATTTCTATCCATTGATTTGTAAGTTCTTTCGGGAGATTCACACCTGTAACAGACTGAAAATATTCCATCTGCAGTACTGGGGGTGCATAAAAGAGCGAAATCAGCTCCTTGGAAATTATCCCAGCGACCAATTCCTCACGTGAGGCAGAATCAATAACCTCGCAAACATCTATCTTGCTTATGTGGTCAATTCCCCTGACCCGAGTCTTTATTCGTCTATTATCGAAGTTCAACATCTCAAATAAAACGTCGCCAACGAAAGCCTCAACTTGCGCAACAACATAAACAAAGACCGAGTAATAGATTTCATTTGAGACCGCATTCTCGGCAATTTCTTTAAGCTCTTCTGCAGTTCGCTCTATTTCTTTGCCTCGAATTCTGGATGGCACCTTAAATCGCTGTTGGTTTAAAAAATCAGGATCATCTTTGGCTGTATTAAGCGCGCTCCTTGCAAATGAGCTCCAGATAAAAACATTGTTTAGTGTTCTCTGATGTTCACTGCGAAGCGCACCTATTCTCTTTGACAGTTGAGTAGCGTTCATTTGATATGCCTAATATAAAATGGGTGGCAAAAATGCCATAAGCTCTGAGCTGGCCTGTAGCTTTCCTCATACCTCATAGTGCTTGGCTTAGAAGCTGATTAAAAATTCGCGAGGAGGGATGGATGCAAGGCGCACGGAACGCAGAAACCGGAATGTACTAAAGGTACATGAGGATTTCGAGTACCGCGCAACGCCGCAGACGCCCTACGCAGCAATTTTTATAGCTTATAGCCGCGATGCACCGCCACCACGCCCCCAGTCAAATTGAAATATTCGACATGCTCCAGCCCGGCTTCTTCCATCATCTTCTTCAGCTCTTCCTGTCCCGGATGCATGCGGATGGATTCGGCGAGGTAACGGTAGCTGTCGGCGTCGTTGGCGACGAGTTCGCCGATCTTGGGCAGCAGCTTGAACGAGTAGGCGTCATAAATAGCTTCCAGCGGTTTGGCGATTTTGGAGAATTCCAGCACGATGACGCGACCACCCGGCCTGATTACGCGGCGCATCTCGCGCAGCGCCGCATCCTTGTGCGTGACGTTGCGCAGGCCGAAGGCAATGCTGACACAGTCGAAGTAATTATCCGGGAAGGGAATATGCTCGGCGTCGCATTGCGCGACCGGCGTGGCGATGCCTTCGTCGAGCACGCGGTCGCGGCCGACGCGCAGCATGGCGTTGTTGATGTCGGTGAGCACCACCTGTCCGCTGCTGCCGACCTTTTTCAGGAATAGCCGCGTCAGGTCTGCCGAACCGCCCGCCACGTCCAGCACGCGCTGCCCCTCGCGCACGCCGCTGACGCCGACCGCGAAGCGTTTCCACAGGCGGTGCAGCCCGGCCGACATCAGGTCGTTCATCACGTCGTATTTGCTGGCGACCGAGTTGAATACGCCAGCGACCCGTTTCGCTTTTTCTTCCTCGGCGACGGTCTCAAAACCAAAGTGGGTTTCAGCCATTTCTATGCTCCTGTGATTCCATTTTGTGCCACAAAATAATGGTAATTTCGTAGGGTGCATTCCATGCACCGTTGTTATTGGTGCATGGAATGCACCCTACATTACTTTCTCGCGTTTATAGCGAGCGGATCTTGTTCAACAGCGCGGTGGTGGAGCGTTCGTGCAGGAACGGGATGCTGTGCACCTTGCCGCCCCACCCTTGCACTTCGCGCGCGCCGACGATGTTTTCGGCCTGCCAGTCGCCGCCCTTCACCAGCACGTCGGGACGGCAGGCGAGGATCAGGTTCAACGGCGTGTCTTCGTCAAACTCAGTCACCAGGCTGACCGATTCCAGCGCGGCCAGCACCGCCATGCGGTCGGGCAGCGAATTAAGCGGTCGGTCGCCGCCCTTGCCGAGGCGTTTCACCGATGCGTCGCTGTTCACACCAACGATCAACGATGCACCCAGCGCGCGCGCCTGCGCGAGATAGGTTACATGGCCGCGGTGCAGCACGTCGAAGCAGCCGTTAGTGAACACCAGCGGGCGCGGCAACGCGACGATACGCGCGGCCATCTCACCGTGCTTGCATAGCTTGCGTTCAAAATCAGGCGCGGGATACATCCCTAATCAAGATACTCGAACAGCTTGACCACGCGCTGTACGCCGCTGGTTGTGCTGGCAACCTCGGCTGAGGCGTCGGCTTCCGCACGATTAACGATACCCATCAGAAATACCGTGCCGTTTTCCGTGACGACTTTGACGTGGTTGGCGCTGAAGCGCGGGTCATTCACAAAGCGCAATTTTATGTTCGAGGTAATCACGCTGTCGTTGCTGCGCGAAGTCAGTGAGGTTGTGCCGGAAACGACCAGTTCGTTATTCATGTTGCGCACATTTTCAATGCTTGTCATGAGCCGGCCCACTTCGGTTTTCACCACTTCGGTAGGCACTTCGCCGCTGATCAGCACATTACGGTTGAAACTGGTGATATTGATATGCACACCATCTTTGAATTGTTTGCCGATACGGTCGAATGCCTTGGCTTCAATCGCCAGATCTTCGACATAAGCGCCGCTGGTGCGACGATCCTGCACCATCATGGCACCCGAGCCCACGGCGGCCGGGACACACCCCTGCAACAAGCCCGATATCAACACAACCAGCAGCAGATAGGCAATACGCATCGTTACTCTCCCAATAGTAAATAATCAATCACATCGCACAGGCAATGCAAGGTCAGCAAATGAACTTCCTGAATACGCGCGGTACTTTTCGCATCCACGCAAATCAACACATCGTTGGCGTGCAGCGCACTGGCCATTTCTCCACCGTTGCGCCCGGTCAGCGCCACCACGCGCATGCTGCGCTCATGTGCGGCATGGATCGCCGCCACCACGTTCGGCGAGTTGCCACTCGTGGAAATCGCCAGCAGGCTGTCGCCCGGCAACCCAAGGGCGCGCACCTGCTTGGAAAAAACCTTGTTGAAATCGTAATCGTTGGCAATGGATGTCAGCACCGAACTATCGGTAGTCAGCGCGACAGCAGCCAGCCCGGGGCGTTCCTTTTCAAAGCGGTTCAGCAGCTCTGCCGAAAAGTGTTGCGCATCCGCTGCCGAGCCGCCATTGCCGCAGCACAGAATCTTGCCATCGTTGGTCACGCAGTCGAAGAAAACCTGCGCACCCTCGGCGATAGGCTCCGCCAGCGTGTCCTTGACCTTCAGCTTGAGTTCCGCGCTGTCCTTGAAATGCTTGATGATTCGCTTGTTAATATCCATGTGTGTCATTGCTTTCCGGTGAGCGCGGATTTTAACCGAATCAGGCTTCGAACGCATTTTTGAGCCACTGCGTGTTAACGCCGTGCAAGTCATCCATCAGCACGGCATCGAAGCGGCACGGCGGTATATGTGCGAGGCTGGCGAGGTATTGTTGTGCGGTGCGGATGAGGCGTCGCTGCTTGCTTGCATCGATGCTGGCTGCCGCGCCCCCGAAATCGGCGTTTCGCCGCAGGCGCACCTCGACAAACACCAGTTCCGCACCGTCCTGCATGATCAAATCGATTTCGCCAAAACGGCTGCGGTAATTTTCTGTAACCGGCTTCAAGCCCTGCTGCCGCAAATATTGCGCCGCCCACCGTTCGGCCTGTGCGCCATTGTTCATGGCTTGCCGATGGCATAATCGGGAATGACCTGCTGCGCGGGCGCAGCCTGCCCGTTGCGGGTCTGTGCATACCCCTGCACAAAGACGGCCGAAATCGGCACGCGCTGAAAAACACGGCCGCCAAGCTTTATGTGGCCGCTCACCCCGTCCAGCGACATGGCATCGTCAACTTTGCCCGCAAGCAGTAATTGAACCAGACGGAAAGCGTCAATACCCAAAGCATAAAGCCGTTCAAGGTCGGCGGAAAGCGGCTGTATGGGGCGCGGATAAACCATCACCGCCGGATGATCGGGCTGCAAGAGCCACGGCATATCCACAAAACGGATACCGTTCAAATCGAAATTGGTCAGGGTGTCGCCGTTGCCGACAAAAATTTGCGAGGTGCCGTAAATCGGCAATTTATTCGGGAGGTAAGGGCGGATCAGGCGTGCTTTTTCGGCTTCAACAGCAAGGAATACCGCGGTATCGGGCATATCGGTGATGCCCGCAAAAACAGAATAGTCGCCGTTGAATTCGATCTCATGCAGCAGCGCACCACCCAAACGATTCCATTCCTCCTCAAAAGCAAATTGCAAACGCTTGGATAGCTGCGCGCGTGTCGTAATGGCAAACGCCTGGCGGAACCCCTGCTGCCTGGCCAGTTGCGCGACTTGCCTTGCTTCCGCTTCCGCCGCCATGCCGAAAAAATACAACGGCGGCCCGGCAAATTTTTCTTCCAATACATTCAAGGCCAGTGTCGGCACGGGAATATTTTGCTCTGCCGCCAGCGTGCTGACGCCGCTGCGCGTAAGCGGCCCCACCACTGCACGTGCACCGCTGGCAACCGCCTGCCGATACAGCGCGACAATATCCTTGTTCTCGTCGAAACAGCTATACACGCGCACCGGCAATCTTTCCGGCAGTTGCATTTCCAGCTCGGCTGCCGCCTGGAAGCCCTGCTGCAACGCTTCGGCGGCGGATTTGAAAATCGCCGACTTCAACGGCAACAATAGCGCGATATGCGGCACGGGTTTTTCACTACCGGGCGCCAGAGGCTCGGTAGTGGCGCAAGCAAAACCGCTCACGTATAGTGTAAGCAGAGCAGCAAGCCAGGTTAATAACCGCTTGTAATTTAAATGGAACACACCTTGCATAACAGGCATCCGCAAATACTTGAACCTGCATTATATGTAGTTGCCACTCCAATTGGTAATCTGCGTGACATTACCCTGCGTGCGCTGGATGTGCTAGCGGCGGCTGACGTGGTTGCGGCGGAGGATACGCGCAACACCTCGCACCTGCTGACACATCACGGCATCGGCGCAAACCGGCTGATGGCGGTTCACCAGCATAACGAACGCGGCGCGGCTGAAAAAATAATCGCGCTGCTCCAGGCGGGGCAAAGCGTGGCCTTTGTCAGCGATGCGGGTACGCCCGCCGTCAGCGACCCCGGCGCGTTGCTGGTGCAGGCGGTGCTAGCGGCGGGGTTGCGCGTCATCCCGGTGCCCGGCGCGAATGCGGCGATAGCCGCCTTGTCGGCGGCTGGCTTGGCCGAACCGCATTTTTTGTTCTGCGGTTTCTTGCCCAACAAATCCGCCGCACGGCGCACTGCTCTGCAAGAGCTATGCAACCATCCCTACACCCTGGTGTTTTACGAAGCGCCGCACCGCATCGTCGAATGCGTTGCCGACTTATGCGCGACACTGGGCGGAGACCGGCAGATCGTGCTGGCGCGCGAGATCACCAAGCTGTTCGAGACCATTCATGCCTGTCCGTTGCGGGATGCGGAAGCGTGGTTGCTGTCGGACAACAACCAGCAGCGCGGCGAATTCGTGGTGCTGGTTTCCGGCGCGCCGCCACAAACGGGTTTATCGGCTGAAACGCTGAATATCTTGGCGCTGCTGCTCGAAGAATTGCCGCTCAAACAGGCAGCACAGCTCGCCGCAAAAATTACCGGCGCCAACCGCAGCGACTTGTATCAACAAGCATTACAGATGAAAAAAACGGGGTGAAGCTGAAATATCATTGCCCATAAACCGGAAGAGGCAGTGCCGAATGCAGGACTGGTATGGCCTGTCCCGCTGTTACGACCGTCGGCGTAAAACCGCCAGCGCCCCCGGCAATCCGGTATAATGCCGCCTCTTATGGCAGATACAGCAGTAACCAAAGTAATGTTCTCATCCCTCAATCTCGACCCGCAGATTCTGCGCGCCATTGAAGAAGAGGGTTACACCGAGCCGACGCCTATCCAGGCGCAGGCCATCCCTCATGTCTTGGCAGGGCGCGACCTGATGGCGATGGCGCAGACCGGCACCGGCAAGACGGCGGCGTTCACGCTGCCGCTGTTGCAGCTTCTGCTGCCGCATGCCAGCACCAGCGCCTCTCCCGCACGTCACCCGATTCGCGCACTGGTTTTAGCGCCGACACGCGAGCTGGCGATCCAGGTCGAGGAAAGCGTAGAGACATACTCCAAACATGTGCCGTTGCGTTCCACCGTGGTTTTTGGCGGCGTCGACATCAAGATGCAGAAACCCGCGCTGATGAAGGGCGTGGAAATCCTGGTGGCCACACCCGGCCGCCTGCTGGATCATGTGGAAAGCAAAAACCTGATGCTCAACCAGGTGCAGGTGCTGATCCTGGACGAGGCTGACCGTATGCTGGACATGGGCTTCATGCCCGATCTCAAACGCATCCTCATGCTGCTGCCCAAACAACGCCAGACCCTGCTGTTCTCGGCCACGTTCTCCGACGATATTAAAAAGCTCGCGCATGATTTCCTGATCAACCCCATCACCGTTGAAGCGGAACGCCGCAACACGGCGGCAGAAACCGTCAAGCAATCGGTGCTCATGGTGGATCAGGACAGCAAATTCGGCGTGCTGGCCGATCTGCTTCGCTCGCGCGGACTCGGTAGCCAGGCGCTGGTCTTTACCCGCACCAAGCTGACTGCGGCGCGTTTGGCGCGCAAGCTGGAGCGCGAGGGCATCCCCGCCGATGCCATCCACGGCGACAAGACACAACTGGAGCGCATCAAGGCGCTGGATGCGTTCAAGGAAGGCAAGATCACCGCGCTGGTGGCGACCGACGTTGCCGCACGCGGGCTGGATATCGACCAGTTGCCGCTGGTGGTCAATTACGAGCTACCGACCAACGCCGAGGACTATGTTCACCGCATCGGGCGCACCGGACGAGCGGGCGCCAGTGGCGAAGCAATCTCGCTGGTGGATGGCGACGAAGAACGTCGGCTGGTCGACATCGAGAAGTTGCTCAAACGCTCATTTCCACGCGAGCGGGCGGTAGTTTCGCCGTCATCGCGCGCATCCTCAAGCCACCGTCCTGCCAAGCCAGCCCCACAGGCCTATGTCAAAAAAGCCGCACCGGTTGACGACTGGTTCCTTAAACCCTACGAACCTTCCCCATCTGCCGCAAAAATTGCTGAACAACCCTCTCTGGGTCCTGATAAGCCAAAAAAACAAATTGCCGCGCTGTTGTGCAGGCCACCTGCCAAGAACTGAATTTCCCCGCAATTCAGCGAATATTAAGGGCTCTGCCGTTTGCTTTTTGCGGGATGGCCGCAAAATGGATTTTTGAGGTCCCCATAAGCCATGAGTTCTATTTCCATAAGCCCGATTTCTGCCTCCAAGCCGCGTTGCACATGGGCGGGCAACGATACCTTGTATCAAACCTACCATGACTGCGAATGGGGCGTGCCGCTGTATGACGATCAACGCCTGTTTGAATTTCTGATCCTGGAAGGCGCACAGGCGGGCTTGAGCTGGATCACCATTCTGCGCAAACGCGAAAACTACCGCGCCGCCTTCGACAATTTCGATGCGGCATGCATTGCCCGTTATGGCGCAGATAAAATAGAATCGCTGCTGCAGGATGCGGGTATCGTGCGCAATCGCCTGAAAATTGAAGCGTCAATAACCAACGCGCAAAAATTTCTTGAGGTGCAGGACGAGTTCGGCAGCTTTTCGAAATTCATCTGGCAATTTGTCGGTGGCGAACCAAGGCAGAATGTATGGCGCAGCCCCGCCGATGTACCGGCGAGCACACCCGAGTCGGATATGATGAGCAAAGAGTTAAAACGGCGCGGATTCAAGTTTGTCGGCACGACGATTTGCTACGCACACATGCAGGCGACCGGCATGGTGAACGACCATACCGTGAATTGTTTCAGGCACGCCGAATTAAGCGACAAAAAGAGATAACCCAAAAAGGAATGGCCAGAAATGCTGCTGAAGTTCACCAAAATGCATGGGGCAGGCAACGACTTTGTGGTGCTGGATGGGGTGCGGCAGCGCATCGATCTAAGCCCGGAACAGTTGCGTTTTCTTGCCGACCGGCATTTCGGCGTAGGCTGCGACCAGATTTTATGGGTCGAAAAAGCCCAGCATGAAGATGCAGATTTCCGCTACCGCATTTTCAACGCCGACGGCGGCGAGGTCGGGCAATGCGGAAACGGCGCGCGCTGTTTTGTGCGGTTTGTTCATGACCGGGGGCTCACGCCGAAACGCGAAATCACGGTGGAAACAAAGAGTGGTTTGATCAGGCCGCGCCTCGAAAGCGATGGGCGCGTGACGGTTAACATGGGTGCGCCGATCTTCGATGCGGCGCTCATCCCGTTCGATGGCGGCAGCGGCGCGGTGAGCGAACCCCTTGATGTGGCCGGAGAGACGCTGGAAATCAGTGCGCTGTCGATGGGCAATCCGCATGCGGTGCAAGTGGTAGCGGATATCGAGCGCGCGCCAGTCGAAAAACTGGGGCCGCTCATCGAGCATCATCCGCGTTTTCCGGAGCGCGTCAATGCCGGCTTCATGCAGGTGATGGATCGCCAGCATATCCGGCTGCGCGTATATGAGCGCGGGTCGGGAGAAACGTTGTCTTGTGGCACCGGGGCTTGTGCGGCGGCGGTGACAGGCATCCGGCGCGGCTTGCTCGACAGCACGGTCAATGTCGCGACGCGCGGCGGCGCATTGATCATTGCGTGGGGCGGGGAGGGGCAGCCGGTGCTGATGACCGGCCCGGCGATCACGGTATTTGAAGGCGAAATTACTATATAGGGAGCCACGATGAGATCGGAAGACGTCGCACAGTATTTGCAGGATAACCCCAAGTTTTTTGAAGAACATATCGAGACGCTGGCGCAAATCAACTTGCCGCACCCGCACGGCGGGCGCATGGTTTCGCTAAGCGAGCGCCAGTTGCTGGCCTTGCGAGACAAGAACAAGGAACTTGAAAAGAAGCTGCATGAGCTGATCGAATTCGCCAAAACCAACGATGCATTGCAACACAAGGTGCATGATTTCGTTGTCGCGCTGTTTGCCGCACGCGACCTCGCCACCTTGGAGGAGATGATCCCGCACCTGTTGAACGAGATATTTGCGGTGCCGCATGCGGCGTTGCGCCTGTGGCAGGTCAGCCCGCCCAGCGCGGAAGTGCTGGCATTTGCCGATGCGCAGGCACAGCCAGCCTGCCTCCACCACGCCGCGCACGACACCGCCGGCTGGTTTGGCGAAAATGCCGCCCAACTGCATTCGTTCGCTTACTTGCCGCTGCATGCCGGCAGCGAAACCATCGGCTTGCTGGTGCTGGCCAGCGAAGACAAACAGCGTTTCTATCCGGAGATGGGGACGGTGTTTCTGGAGCGCATTGCCGAAGCGGTCAGCAGCGCATTGCATCCTCATATATCCCAAACATGACCGATGCCGCGCCCGCCCTGAGCACAGTTGAGGGGCTTAACCGGAAGTATCTGGACGGTTACCTGGCGTGGTTGCGCAACGAGAAACAATATTCCGCATTGACCGCCGAAAATTACGCGCGCGACATCGGGCGCCTGTTCGAGCTGGCCGCCGCGACACCGCTGGCAAGCCTCAAGATTCACCATATCCGCCGCTATATCGCGCAACTGCACAGCAAGGGGCTGGGTGGCCGTTCTCTGGCGCGCATGCTGTCGGCGTGGCGCGGTTTTTTTACTTACCTGATGCGTGACCACGGCCTGGCGGACAATCCCTGCGTCGGCTTGCGCGCACCCAAGTCGCCGAAGACCCTGCCGCAAGCCCTGTCGCCAGACGAGGCGGCGCGGATGGTCGACTTGCCTGCGGATACGCCGGAAGCGATCCGCGACAAGGCGATGTTCGAGTTGTTCTATTCCTCCGGTCTTCGCCTGGCCGAACTGGTCAACCTCGATCCGGCACAGATCGACCTGAGCGCAGGCGAAGTGCGCGTGACCGGAAAAGGCAGCAAGACGCGCATCGTGCCGCTCGGGGCTTATGCCATCGCCGCGTTGCAGGCGTGGTTGGCGGTGCGCGGCCAGCTCGCCAATGAGGAAGAGTCCGCGCTGTTTGTCGGGCAGCGCGGCAACCGCATCTCGCCGCGCGTGGTGCAACTGCGCATGAAGCAATGGGGTGTCAGGCAGGGTATCACCAGCAACGTGCACCCGCATTTGCTGCGTCATTCGTTCGCCACCCATGTGCTGCAATCCAGCGGTGACCTGCGCGCGGTGCAGGAAATGCTCGGCCACGCCAGCATCTCCACCACGCAGGTCTATACGCACCTCGATTTCCAGTACCTCAGCAAGATTTACGACGCGGCGCATCCACGCGCCAAGAAGAAGACCTAAAAAATACCAAAGAAAAAACATGACCAGCCAGAAACCCGGATCGCCCTCCACGCCGCGCCATCCCTCGCAGGGCAACAAGGATTTTCGCAACCGGATCAAACGCGGCGGCAAATCATCTGGTGTGCAAAAGAATATTCCGCGCAACGCGCCGCAACCGCTCACCGGCAATGCGGCTGCACAACCCGGCATCACCCTCAAGGCAGGCCGCGAGAAATCCCTGCTGCGCCGCCACCCGTGGGTGTTCTCCGGCGCAATCGAACGCGTCGATGGTGCGCCTGCCAGCGGCGATACATTGGCGGTGCGCGATGCTTCGGGAAATTTTCTCGCCTGGGCGGCGTATAACGCCAATTCGCAGATCACCGCGCGCGTCTGGGCGTGGCGTGAAGAGGAGGTCATTGACGCAGAGTTTTTTCGCTGCCGTATTGCCGATGCGCTGGCGGCGCGGCGCGAATTGAAACTGGCTGGCGAAAGCAGCGGAATGCGCCTGATCCACGCCGAATCGGACGGGCTGCCGGGGTTGGTTGTCGACCGATACGGCGACGTGCTGGTGATGCAAATCGGCAGCGCGGGGGTGGAACGCTGGCGCGAGGCTATCGCCGATATTCTGCAGGAGCTGTTCATTCCCGCATGCCTCTACGAACGCTCCGATTCCGATTCGCGCGGGCTGGAAGGCTTGGAAGCACGCAACGGTGTGCTGCGCGGTTCGTTGCCCGATAATGTGGAAGTGGTGGAGTACGGGCTGCACTTCAAGGTGGATGTGGCGGCAGGGCAAAAGACCGGTTTCTATCTCGACCAGCGCGACAACCGCGCGCTGACCGAAACGCTGGCTGCTGGCCGCGATGTGCTGAATTGTTTCTGCTACACCGGCGGTTTCTCTCTGTATGCGCTGCGCGGTGGCGCTAAATCGGTGCTGTCGATCGATGCCTCAGGCGACGCGTTGCGCATTGCGGCGGAGAATCTAACCCGAAATGATTTAGACCCATCGCGTGCCGAATGGCAGGAGGCGGACGTGTTCCAGGCGTTGCGCAAGCTACGCGATCAGGGGCGTTCCTTCGACTTCATCATTCTCGA
>Ga0209343_10005041_pt1 | contig 16177 bp, 14 predicted proteins | sample RifCSPlowO2_02_FD_184026 | JGI IMG/M metagenome (GOLD analysis project Ga0209343, IMG submission 184026) | Groundwater microbial communities from Rifle, Colorado - Rifle CSP2_plank lowO2_0.2 (SPAdes) (version 2) | ecosystem: Environmental > Aquatic > Deep subsurface > Groundwater | place... | reverse complement strand
CGACGCGGCCGCGCAACTATGAACGAAGCGGCGCCACGGCCGACGCTCCGTTTTCCACTCGTCGGTTTGACGCGACGCTTCGTTAACTCACTATACGAAAGGACACGGGAATGAGGACAGCAGGCTTTCTCCGCAGAGCGATGGTGGTCGCGTTTCTCGCCGTCGTCTTTGCGTCGGTTGTTGGTACGGCCGCCTTCGCTCAAGAAGCGGCCGCCGGAGCGGCCCCGGCGAGTCGCACGCACCTGATCAGCGTGGCGCTCGGCCTTGGCATGATCGTGATTGGCGCCGGTCTCGGCATCGGCAAGCTGGCCGCCGCGGCTGCCGAGGGCATCGCCCGCCAGCCGAGCGCGGCCGCTCAGATCACGGGGGCCGTCAACCTGCCGCTCTTCCTGCTCGAAGGCGTCGCGATTCTGGCCGAAGTGTTTGCGTTCCTCGTACTGATTCTCTAGACATCTTCTAAGGCCATGATCGTGACACATGAAGCAAGTCTCTATCGGTGAGCCTTAGAAGCTGTCTTAGGCGCGGCCGCTCCGCCGGCCGCGCAACTGGTCACGAAGCTTCACCGACCCAGAGGCTTCGTTTTTCTCGTCGGTTTGAGACGGAGCTTCGTTACCGCCCTCGGGCGCGTGAAAGGACGCTCGGCAATGGATAACCCGCTGGTCCAGCCCGATCCCGGACTGTACATCTGGACCATCCTGACGTTTCTGGTCCTGCTGACCGCGCTTGCGAAGTTCGCCTGGGGTCCGCTGCTCAAGGCGCTCGAAAGCCGTCAGGCGACGATCAGAAAGTCGCTCGACGACGCCAAGCTCGCCACCGAGGAGCTGGCGCGCCTGCAGCAGGAATCCGCGCAGATCGTCCGGCAGGCGCGCGTCGAAGCGGAAGCCATCATCTCGCAAAGCCGCACGGATGCCGCCCGGCTTCGGGATGAAATGCGTCAGAAGGCGAAGGCCGAATCCGACGGCATCGTCAAGAACGCCGAGCGCCAGATTCAGCTGGAGACGACGAGGGCGCTCGAGCAGATTCGCCACGAGGCGATCGATCTGTCGGTCGCGATCGCGTCGAAGATCATCCAGCGCAATCTCTCGAAGGAAGACAACGAGAAGCTGATCGACGAAGCGCTCAGACAGGTGGAAACGAGGAAACACTAGACGGCCGGGTGGCCTGGTAGGCCAGGTACGGCAGGCAGGGCGGGTAGGGCAGGTAGGGCCGCCTCCACGCGCCGACCCTCCGGTGCGAGAGATCAGGTGCGGATGATTTCGCTGTGAACTCCCGACGCCCGGGCGAGCGGTTCGATGTCGTCCGGATCGGACGTGAGAATGTGATCGCCGTCCTGTGCGAGCAACACAAGGGCGGCGTCGATCACATCGCGCCGTCTGGCGACCGCGAGCAACTGACCCGCCGATCGTCCGAGGGTCTCGTCCAGTGGACGAACGTCGATCGCGGCGAGTGCCGTCACGAGGCGCGCCTGTCGCGGACCCTGGCCGCGCCACGCTTGACCGATCACACCTCCGTGGCTCACGGGGATCTGGCCGCCCAGATGCGCGGCCTTCAGGCGGCGCCACATGGCGCGGTCGTTTCGTTCGAGCGCGATCAGCGCGCCACTATCGAGGACGAGCGTCATGCCGCGCCGCGCCGGCGCACCCGGCGTGCCCGCGCTGCCCGTGGTCCGGCGCCTCGAACGACGTGCGCAGCGGCGCGATCGGCGCGCTCCTGGACGGCAAGCTCTTCGGCGGTGATCGGGCCGAATTCCTTCTCGTAGGCCGCCACGGCATCCGCCAGGGCGCGCAGCCGCCGATCCTTCACACACCTGACCTACCGAGACACTGCCGACACCCCTAGAGCCGTCACCCTGGCCCCCGGAATCTTCACACCCGCGCGCACCTCGCCGCCAGGGGGCGCGTCGGGCGGCGCCAAGTACTGAATCATGAGCTCGGTCGCGAGCCGATCGGCCAGCCGGTCGAGTGCGATGGCGTAGGAAGCCGGCGAATAGATGGTCGTGTACTGTCCGCGCGTCAGGGTGGCCACTTCCCGCAGCACGTCCTTGACGTCGTTGACGTTGTTGACGTTGTTGACGTTGTTTCCAGGGCCGGCCGAGGCCGATTCACGGCGGGCGATCACATGCACGGGGATTCGACTCTCGACAATCGGCGCCAGCGAGCCGGCCGATCCGATCGATTCCGCGTCGATGGCCCTTGCCGAGATGACCACGATGGCCGAAAACGGCGATTCGGTGGCCTGGATCGCACGCACGGCGCCTGCGATGGCGTCGAGCGGATCGGCGCCCGAGGGAGTGGCGGGCGCCGCCCGGATTTGCGCCAGGACGTTCCCGCGCTCGTCGTCGAAGGTCGCAAACAGTGCCGAGGATCCGGCGAGTGTGCCGGCCGCCACGGCGCGGTCACCAATACGCGCGACGAACCGTGCGGCCGCGTCACGAATCGTGTCGTACTCACCAGGCGCGGGTGGGCTGCCATCGAGCAGGATCGCCAGGGGGTAGTCGGCGACGTGGACGTCGAGCGCTTCGCCGGCGGCGCCTCCTTGCTCGATCACGAGGTCGTCGAGGTCGACGTCGACGATCGCCCGGCCTCCGGCCGACACCGTCACGAGCAGCACGCCGCCGGCGGGCGGTTGCTGCCAGAGGAGCACGGCGATGGCCAAGGCTGCCGCACGCAGGGCCGATTCTCCCTTAACGGCCAGACTATCTGTTCAAATGATCGAGGGCCGTTTTCGCCAGCGCCGCCTCCGCCGAAACAGGATCTACGGCGATGGCCCGGTCGAACAGCTTCGCGGCGCTCTGCCTGTCGCCCTTGTCGAGCGCCAGCAGGGCAAGCTTGTAGAGCGGCTTGCCCCACCAGGGGTCGGCCGCGCTCGCTTTCTCGTACCACTGCCTGGCCTGGTCGGTCTCTTGCTGGGCGTTCTTCATCTCCGCCAGGCTGTAGAACACCTCGCGCCCCGCGTTGGGAACGGCGGTGGCCTTGAGGAGCGCGTCCTCGGCGGCCTTCGTGTCGCCCCTCTCGAGGTTCGCCTCGCCGACGCCGACGGCCGCTTTCTCGTTCTCGGGGTCGATGCTGAGCAGCACGTTGTACGCGGCAATCGCGCCGTCGAAGTCCTTCTTTTTCCGATAGGCGGCCGCAATCTGCAGGTTGATCACGCTCAACGCCGGCGTCCGGCTCATGATCGCGCGGTACGCGGCAATCGCCTCATCCCATTTCTGCTGGTTGAAGAGCCCGTCGGCGTCCGCGAGATCCGCTTGCAGGTCCTTGGCGGCGATGCCGGCCATCGTGCCTGTCCACGCCGGGCCCGTTCGTCGCAGCGTGAACGCCATCGCGGGGTTGGGGTTACCGGTCCGCACCGGCATCTCGCCGCCGTCCGGCGCGAACCCGGGCGCCTGCGCGATGAACCTCCACGTCCCCGAGCGCAGCCCGATGATCGTGAAGCGCCCCTTGTCGTCGGTGGTCGCGGTGAAGCTGCTCCCGATGTTCTCGTTCTCGGCGGTGATCGTGGCGCCCTTGATCGGGTCACCCTTGTCGTCGCGGACAATGCCGCCGACCCGGCCCGGTTGGGCGGCGGCGGGACCGGCGAGAACAATGATGCCGAGCGCCGAGATCGCGAGGCGCAACGAAAGCCGGCCTGGCATGGAAAAACCCCTTCGAAAACGGCCACCTAGATTAGAAGCTCTCTCACAAACGCCGGACGCCACGAAAGCACGAAATCACGAAAAAGATTGGTTGGAGGTTTTGTTTCGTGTTTTCGTGTTTTTGTGGCCCATCGCATATATGAGATGCGTTCTAGTATAGCGCGTGACGCCAGGTCCCTACAGAAGCCATGTCGGCTGGTAGAGCAGGACGTACACCAGCACACCGGTCACCGAGACGTACAACCAGATCGGCAGCGTCCACCGCGCAATCGCCCGATGTTTCGGGTATCGGGCCTGCAGGCCTCGCGACAGCGTGAGAATGGCGAGGGGCAGCACAGCCGCGGCGAGGGTGACGTGAGTGACGAGGATTGTAAAGTACAGCGGCCGGACGAGACCCTGTCGAGTGAATCGCACCGAGCCCACCTGCGCGTGGTAGACCACGTAAGACACGAGAAACAGGGCAGACGCCGTGAACGCCGCGATCATGCAGCGCCGGTGCTGTTCGATGCGCCGCGCGCGGATGAGGAGATAGCCCGCACACAGCAGGATTCCCGAGATCGCGTTCAGCGTGGCGTTGACAGCGGGAAGATCGTGAATGGTCAAGATGTGACGCTTTCGGCTTTCGCAATTCTCTTAGTGATCGATCATCATCATTGCCCAGATCAGTGGCAAGTACGTGATGGATCCGAAGAAGAGCAGGCGCGCCGACGCGTCCGAGCGGGCAGCCGCGAAGCGTCCGGCCAGCACGAGCAGCGCGGCACTCAGCGCCACCGCGGACCATCCATATACTGGGCCGGCGACGCCGACGAGCGCCGGTCCGACGCTGGCGGGCACGAGCGCGGCGGCGTACAGCACCGCCTGGCGTCCGGCGCGGCGGCCGTCGGGATCGATGACCGACAACATCGGGAAGCCCGCCCGCCGGTAGTCATCGCGGAACATCCAGGCGATGGCCATGAAGTGCGGGATCTGCCAGAAAAACACGATGGCGAACAACGTCCATCCGCCCGCCGACGCGGCACCGCTCCGCGCTGTCCAGCCGATGAGCGCCGGCAGGGCTCCGGGCACCGCCCCGACCAGCGTCGACAGCGGTGAGCGTCGCTTCAGCGGCGTGTAGATCGACAGATAGACGACGATCGTCGCCAGCGCCAGGAGCGCCGCAAGCGCGTTGCTCGCCGCGCCGAGCAGGACGAGCCCCGCCGCGGCCATGGCCCAACCAAATGCCCGCGCTTCCTCAGGTGCTACGCGGCCCGCTGGCAGCGGTCGCCTTCGTGTCCGCTCCATCAAACCGTCCGTGTCGCGCTCGAAGACCTGGTTGAGCGCCGCCGCGCCCCCCGCCACCAGCGCCGTCCCCACGCTCGCGGCCGCCATCGGCAGAAGCGCCGGTCGGCCGGGAGACGCCAGGTAGTACCCTCCCGCGCTCGTCACGACCACGAGGAGATTCAGGCGTGGCTTGGTGAGCTCGACGTAATCGGCGAGCACGGCGGAAAACCGGCGGCCGGCAGTCGCGGCACGTCCCTCCGCCGCTGGTGCTACGGCCACGCTCGATGCGGCAGCTACGCGAAGGCGGTCCTTCACGCCGCGATCTCTGCTTCGTTGGACGCCGGGGCCGCGCGGAACTTCACCCGCCAGCTGCGCAGCGCGAGGACGAGCGAGGTCGCCAACACGAGCGCGCCGACCACCACGTGCATGCTGTTGATCCAGACGCCGCGCTTGGTGAGGATCGTCAAGCCGCCGAGGGTGACTTGAATCACGACGAGCGCGGCCAGCAACGTTGCCGGGATCGTGAGCGCGCGGGTGCCGCCGTGTCGTCTCCAGACGCGGACGAACGCCGCGATCACTGACGCCGTCACCACCAGGGCTCCCAGGCGGTGGGCAAAGTGGATCGCGATCTGCCGGTCCCAGTGGTCGGGGACCAGGCCGCCGAACATCAATGGGAAATCGGGGATGGCGAGTCCAGCGTTGGAATGCCGCATCGTCGCGCCGATCAGAATCTGAGCGTAGACGATCGCTGTCGTGGCCGCCGTCGCGCGGCGGAGCCAGCCGTCGTCAACCTGTCCCGCGCCCAGAATCCAACCCTTCGACGTGAACAGCGCGATCGCCACCGTCATGCAGAAAAAGATCTCCGCCAGTCCCGCATGGGCGGTCGAAACGGCCGTGGGAAGAAAGAACAATACCGTCAAGCCGCCGAGCAGGCCCTGGAGGATGACCGCGCCGAGCGCGGCCACGCCGAGCCGCTTCATCCAGCGGCGCGAATCAGACCGCCAGAGCCACGCGGCAAGCAGGATCGTGAGAGACCCGACCGTGGACGCGATCAGCCGATGTCCGTGCTCGTAGAAGATGCCGCCCACCCATTTCGAGGGTGGGAACGTGAACATGCTCCAACCGTAGCTGGTCGGCCAGTCCGGGACGGACAAGCCCGAGCCGGTGCTGGTCACGAGGCTGCCCGCCAGCACGAGGACCACCGTGCAGGCGGCGACAAGGGTCGCGAAGCGGTGCAGCATGGTCAGGCAGGTCGGGGTAGGCCGGGTGGGTTGAAACAGAAGGCCGGGTGGGCGACCTACCGGGCCCACTCGACCTTCCTGACTGCGTCTTAGTCAGATTAGTTCGTCGCCGTCGCGGGCACTTTCAGCGTGAACGACACGTCCTTGGTTTCCTTGGCGGCGAGCGTCACGCTCTGCGTCGTTGCGCCGAGCCTCTCGTGCCAAGCTTCGATCGTGTAAGTCCCAGCCGGCAGGCCCTTCAGCGCGAATTTGCCGTCTGCGCCGGTCACGGTGAAGTACGGGTGATCGAGCACGCCGACATACGCATTCATCCATCCGTGGACGTCGCACTTGAAGGGCACCATCACCTCCTGGGACGCGAAGGTGTGCTCCGTCTTCATGCCCTGAATCGGCTGGCCGGTGTTGAACTCGGAATTCGCCTTCGGCGTCGCGTGAATATTGTGGAGCGTCGGGTCGCTGTTGAGGATTTCGAGTTTCTGGCCGACGCGCATGCCGAAGACGTGTGGAATGTAGCGGCAGCCCTTCTGATCGATGGTGGCGATCCCGCTCGGCGCATCGTAGACGTAGTTGCCGAGGCCATCCTTCACGTATACGAACACGTTGCCGAGCGACTTGCCGTCGGCGGCGACCGCGAAGGTTTCCTGCATCTGCGTACCCGGCGCCTGCTTGATGCAAATCGGATCGGCGTTCATCTTGATGGCAACGTTGGCGGGCGCCGTGCCGTCGAGGACGACCGTGCCGGTCACCTCGCCGGCCGTCGCGGGATCGACTCTCTGGCCGGCGGGCGCGGCTGCCGGCGCCGAGGCCGGCGCTGATTCCTGACCCCCTCCACCGCACGCGGCGACCGAGGCCGCCACTGTCAAGGCGAGGGCATAGACCGTAACACTTCGTAGACGCATTGAGCTCTCCTAAACGGGAAAAGATTGACCCTTCATCATACATTATTGCTAAGATTGGAGGTTCTTCCTGATGAGGCGGTATCGTCTAGGGGTTAGGACACGTGGTTCTCAACCACGGAACCGGGGTTCGATTCCCCGTACCGCTACCAACGCCACGAAATTCCTTTGGTTATGGCGGCACCGTTTTCACGTGCGCGGCGGTCGCCTTATCGATACACCAGGGACCAGTTCTTCAGGTGCGCGTCGGCGTTGCCGATCAGCGCGTTGAAGGCGAGCCTGCGGGTGTACTCTGCGATCCCGGCTTCAAGAGGGGCCTGTCCTCTGCGAAGGGCGTCAGCGCGAGGCATTCGGCGGCGAGTACCTCCGCGCTGAGCCGTACGGCGACCGGTCGTGCCGACGCGATGCGGGCGATACGGTCCGACGGTGCGACGATGATCAGCTTGGGCGGGTCGAGCTCACGTCCAACGGTCTCCATCCGGTGGGCTTCGGCCAGCAACGTTCGGGCGTCCGCGCCCGAGATCACGTAGGCCGCGCGCGCGTTGGCCAGCACGCTCCGCAGCCGGAACCACACGCCATGCGCGTGGCGGCGCTGCCGGTACTCCCACGACCGGACCACCATCCGGCGCCGGTGCTGACGGAGGCGGTACTCGAGCGACGGCCTCATGACCCTTCTCGCTCGCCTGTGTTGAATTGCCGAAAAAGAGCCGCGACGTCAGCCCGCCGCGGACGAGGGTCGGGCATGCCCGCCCTGGGTTCCAGGAGAGAGAGCAGGGTCAGATTCGAACGAACCGCGTGGCGAAGCTCGGGCCTCAGGCGTCGATACATCGCGTCCAACTCGTCGAGATCGGAGGGGCTCGCCGCGGCCAGCAGGCCGAGCGCCACCAGCAGATCGCGGTCCCCTTTCTCGCCGGTGCGATCGGTCACCAGCTTCTCGAGGAGCAGCCCCGCGAGTTGGGGCAGACGCACGGTGACTCCCTCGACGTCGATCGCGGGGCCCGGACCGACAAGCGACAGCGCGCCGAAGACCAGCAAGGGGAGCCGGTCATCCTCCAGCACGTACGCGTCGGCCGGATCCTGGTCCGGGTCCATGCCGACAAAATTGACTTCCAGCAGATGCGGCGAGCGTGGCGTCCAGACGGACGGCTCGTCGGCTGACGGAGCAAACTCCACAAGCTCGCCGATGCGCTCCTTCACCGCGGCATGACGATGCACGGGAACGCCGATGTCCAGGTCGAGCGACACGACCATCGTGGCGGCCATGCCAGGCTGCAGAAGGTTCGGGACCTCGGAGCCGACGATGAGAATCTCCGGCAACTCGACGATCGGCCGGGCCGCCCGGATCGTCGCCACGAGGCGGTCACGGAACGCCACGTCCAGGAGTATAGGCCGAAGTTCCCTTGGGGCCGTTTGACAGGCCCGACGGCGGCGCGCTTCCCATATAATCCGCCAGGTAGATGTCGCTGAGCGCTGGCATGCGCGTGGGCCCGTACGAGATTCGGTCCGTTCTCGGAGCCGGCGGGATGAGCGTCGGCGGCCATCCCGAAGGCGCGGCCTAGCGAAGCCGCGCCGAGGGATCAGCGTCAGAACCCACGCGTGTCCCCGGACGGCAAGCGGATCACGTTAAGACCTGCGCGACACACGTGAACACAAGTGCCTTCCGGGATCAGGCAAGTGAGAAGCCAGATGAGCAGAAGCGGTTTCACAACCCGCCCGGGTGGCCCCTGTGAACAATGACGGGGCCCGCTTGAGCGCGCAAGGCCGCCAGCCGTGATCGTATTGTTCGGCCTGAGCACCTGTGGGCTGGCCTCGGACAGGAGCCGCGCCGGTTGTGAAACCGGCTCTAGGCGATGCTCTAGGCGGCGAATACGCGATTTTGTGGTGGCGTTGTCTGTCGCCGCCGGCTCGGCGGCGTGCGCCGGATCGCTTGGAGACACGAACGGCGACAGGCCGCGCTCGGCCGGCACCACGCCAGCTGGAACGACCGACGTGCCGGTCCACGAAGGCACCTCGATGTCGGTCACCTCATCGCCCGACGGACGAACGCTCGCGGTCGATCTGCAGGGTGGCCTCTGGACGCTGCCGGCGACGGGCGGCGTCGCGACGCGGATCACCGATGTCTTCAACGACGCGCGACAGCCGGCTTGGTCGCCCGACGGAAAGTGGATTGCGTTCTTCGGGTATCGAGACGGCGGATACGATCTGTGGGCCGTCGCGCCCGATGGCAGCGGCCAGCACAAGCTCACGTGGGGACCGTACGACGACCGCGAGCCGGCGTGGTCCCACGACGGCGCGAGGATGGCCTTCTCGTCGGACCGCGGCAATCCGCTGGGAAGCAGCTACAACATCTGGGTGTTGGACGTGGCCACCGGCGATATGCGACAGCTCACGACGCATGCCGCGGAAGACTCGATGCCGAGCTGGTCGCCCGACGACAGAGAGATCGCCTTCGCGTCGACCCGAGAGAACGAACGGAGCGTCTGGGCCGTCAACGTTGCGACCGGCGCGGAGCGCCGCGTCTCGACGGCCGAGGGGCGCGTCGATGCGCCTGCCTGGGGAACAGGCGGCCAGATCGTCTATCACACGATCCGCGGCCAGACGAGCGCGCTCGAACTGAACGGGCGCGTATTGACCGGCGACGAGAACGTGTTTCCGTTCCGTCCCGCGTGGATCTCCCCGACGGAATTCGTGTACACCTCGGACGGCAAGATTCGGAAGCGCTCGATAACGGCTGCATTGGCCACAGCGGGCGCAGCGGAGACCATCGAGTTCACCGCAACCCTTCAGGCCACGCCCGCCCGCTACACGCGCCGCACGCGTGATTTCGATTCGACCACGCCGCGCAAAGCGCTCGGCCTCGTGCGGCCCGTGCTGTCGCCCGACGGCACGAAGACCGCCTTTGCGGCGATCGGCGACCTCTGGGTCATGTCGATCGGCGAGAAACCGCAGAACATCACGCGCGACAGATTTCTTGATACGGACCCTGCCTGGTCGCCCGACGGCGGCCGGCTCGTCTATTCCTCGGACCGGGGCGGATCGTTGCTGCAGCTCTGGATCCACGATTTTGCGACTGGCCAGGATCGTCAACTGACGAAGCTCTCGACGCAGCCCATGGCGGCGACCTGGTCGCCCGACGGCACCCGCATCGCGTTTCAGGAAGTCGACGGCATGTGGCGGCGGGCCGCGGTGTCGGTCGTCGACGTCGCGACCGGCAGCGTCACGCGCATCCACGACTCGCTCTTTGGCCCCGGCACGCCGACCTGGTCGGCCGACGGCCAGCGAATCGCCCTGGCGATGGTGTCGCCGTACTCGACGCGGTATCGCGAAGGCACCAATCAGGTCCTGACGATGTCGTCGCGGGGCGGCGACAACCGATGGTTCGCTCCTGCTCCGAATCTGTCGATCGATTCTCGGGGCGGGTGCGGTCCCGTGTGGTCACCCGACGGAACCAAGATGGCGGCCATCTATGAGGGGGTGCTCGCGGTCTGGCCGGTCTCGCCCCTTGGCGAGCCGCTAGGGCCCCCGCGCCGGATCACCACCGAGATGGCGCACGCGCCGAGCTGGGCCGGCGATTCGCGTCGCATCCTCTATCAGTCGATGGACAAGCTGAAGCTCGTCGACATTCAGACCGGCGAGACTCGCGATGTCCCGCTGGAGCTGACCTACACCCCGGACGTGCCCAAGGATCGCCTCGTCGTGCACGCCGGGCGTCTGGTCGACGGCAAGAGCCCGACCGCGCGCGCTGACGTCGACATCGTGATCGAAGGCCATCGCATTCGGAGCACCGATCCGCACACCGCGAGCGCGCACACAGGGAGAGTTGTCGACGCGTCGAATCTGACCGCGATGCCAGGCCTCATCGAGTTCCACTCGCACCTGCAGAAGGACTTCGGCGAAGCGCAGGGGCGAGCGTGGCTTGCCTTCGGCATCACGACCGTCCGGAGCCCTGGCAACACGCCCTACGAGGCGGTCGAGGATCGCGAGGCGCGCGAAGCCGGGATTCGCCCGGGGCCTCGGGTGTACGGCACCGGCTATTTGATGGAGTGGCAACGCGTCTACTACAAGATGGGCATCGCGATCTCGAGCCCCGGGCAGTTCGAGATGGAGCTCGAGCGCGCCAGGGTGCTCCAGCACGATCTCATCAAGAGCTACGTCAGGCTGCCCGACCTGCAGCAGCGCCGGATGGTCGAATTCGCGCATAGCATCGGCGTGCCGGTGGCCACTCATGAGATTTTCCCGGCAGCGCTCGTTGGCGTCGACAACACCGAACACACGGCGGCGACCAGCCGGCGGGGCTATTCGCCCAAGCAGGCGCCGAACCAGCGCGCGTACGAGGACGTCATCCAGCTGTTCGGAAAAAGCGAGCGCTACTTCTGCCCGATGATCTCCAACCCCGGCACACGACGCATCTTCGATACCGAGCCGAACATGGAGCGCGATCCGCGATTTGCGCTCTATCCGGCGTGGATGCAGGAGCAGGTCGCGCGCATCCGCCAGGGGGCGGCGGCCGACAGCCGTGGAAACGCTCGGATGGTGATGGCCGCCATGAAGGCGGGCGCGCGCGTCGTGGCCGGCACCGACACGCCGAACGGGATCAACCTGCACGGCGAGCTCGCCGCCTACGTGCAAGCGGGGATGACGCCCTACGAGGCGTTGAGGGCCGCGACGGTGACGCCCGCCGAGGCGCTGGCGCTCGACGCGGGCAGCCTGGAGCCCGGCAAGCTCGCCGACCTCGTCCTCGTCGAGGGCAACCCGCTCGAAACAATCGGCGCCGCACACAGGGTCCGTCGCGTGATCGCCAACGGCCGCGTGTTCGCGCTCGAAGACCTCGTTCAGGGAACCGGGCCCGCGGGCACCGACGCCTCGACGAGCGGCGGCACGCGCGAGCGTTGAGCTGTACACGACGCGACGCGGTACCACGCTTTCTTACGTCCGCCGACAAAAGCTCCAGCCGGTTATAGCGGCACCGTTTTCATGTGTGCCGTGATCGCCTCACGAATGCGCTTCGGAAGCGCTCGCCGCGGCTCGTGGGTGGGCCACAAGTCTCGCACGCCGGCGGCGGTCTCACGGACCGTCTGCATCACGAGTCGTACCGGGAGTCCAGCCTTCTCCGCAAATCGGCGGAACCGGTCCAGATTGACCTCCGCAAATTCCTTGGTCTCGCCGAGCGACAGGGCCAGGCGATCGCTGGGGATGTAGGGAATCGTGCCGACCAGATCGTACGCCGGCGCCAACTGGGGCGTGCGGCCGTCTCGATAAATCAAAGACCAGTTCTTGAGGTGCGCGTCGGCATTACCGATCAGCACGTTGAAGGCGAGCCGGCGAGCATACTGCGTGACTCCGACTTCACCGGTTTCCAGCCACAGAACGCGGGCGATACTGCCATAGCTGGCGTGTCGATACTTGTGTTCCGGATAGACGCCAAACACCTGGGCGAAATCCTCGATGTGCAGGCGCTCCCCGGAAACTGGTCGATCAAACCGGCGCACGGCCAGGCTCTGACCGAATACTTCAGGCAGGTCTTTCGGAAAACGCCCGATATCCTTCGTCGCGACAAGCTGAGCATCCGGGACGTCGATTCCGACCGCTCTCGCCAGCGTCATCATCACGTATTCGTTTTCGGGCACGGCCTCGAACCGCGATGACGGCAGCTTGACAATCCAGTCACCGCCGACGCCGTTCACGGGTAGCGTCAGTCCCTTGGATGCTTCCATGAGTGCCGAGAACTTGAGTTGTACGCCGGCCAATGAAAAACGAAGCGGGTGATCGGCGCCACGAGAGCGATCCTCTTCGCCCCTGGCAGGCGGAGGCGCATGGCCGTCGTGTGAACCGACTTCGATCGCGCCGGGCAGGTCTTCGCCGAGCAGCCAGAGGAGAAGAAACTCTCGGTCTGGGTGGATCCCGCCACGCGCCGCAAGATATTCGCGCAAGTGTGCTTCCGGTAGCAGATTGGAGAAGAATGCCGGCAGCCGGACGTGCGTGGGGCGCGTGGCCTCGACAAGACTCCCGTCGGCCGCCTTGAAGCCGAGGCTGAGCGTGGGGCGGTCGGTGCCCCCCTCGACGTAAGAATGGTCAAACGCGAAAATCAGGGCCTCGTTCCCTAAGTGTGTGAGCGCTCCGACCAGCGTCTGGCCTAGACGCACTTCGAGCGTCTGAACCGCACTGCGATTGCGCGTGCTCGGAGTCGCAGATTCCATCATCGCGAACCCTTCGACCGGCGAGTCCGCCGCGCGGTAGGTTCGCCCCGGCCTCCTGGACTGCCGACTTCGACTCGGGACTGGTCACCTTGATCCGATTCGGCTTCGTCGTCGAGCGCATACATCGGTCGATTGATGGACCCGGCGGCGCGCTGAAGACCCTCGATCGTGGAAATCAGCTGACGGGGAATCAGCATCAGCTCGAGGTCGAGCGCTCTCGCGACGTTCTGGATGGTCGAGAGCCGCGGGTCGATTGTTGAGCGCTCGAGATCCGAGATCTGACGTTGATGAACTCCAAGTTTGCGAGCGAGTTGCTCTTGGGTGAGGTGACGGTTCAGACGTGATTCGCGCAACACGTCGCGGAGGGTCTTGTAATTATCATCTTTAGGGGATACAAGATAGCGATTATCACTTTTACGTGAGTGATTCCTCGGTGACATACCCGGATTATATCACTGAAACAGCATACATATTAAATTACATCATTTATAAATGATGTCATCGTCTGCGGGGGGGAATACGCGACACCAACTGAGGCGAGGCTATAATCGCCGCACTTCACCCTTGATTCGGTCCCTAATGCTTCGTTTCATCTCAAGGGCCGCCAGGGATTAGATCAGGGAAGATCCGGGAGAGGCATGCAGCCTGGAACCAGGATTGGACACTACGAGGTCGTTTCGCCTCTCGGCGCAGGCGGGATGGGTGAAGTCTACCGCGCGAAGGATGCGCGGCTGGGACGCGAGGTCGCCATCAAAGTCCTGCCAGAAGCCTTCGCAGTGGATCCCGAACGTCTCGCCCGGTTCCAGCGCGAAGCGCAAGTGCGTCGCTGAATCATCCAAACATAGCGGCCGTGTACGGGCTCGAGCCGTTCGATCACTCGAACGCCATCATCCTCGAGCTGGTCGAAGGCCAGACGCTTCAAGAGGTCATCGGAGATTTGAGGCGCTCGCGAGATGGTGCCGCGTCACCGGCCATGCCGATCGACGAAGTCCTCCCCATCGCGCGCCAGGTGGCCGAAGCGCTCGAAGCCGCGCACGATCGCGGCATCGTCCACCGCGATCTCAAGCCCGCGAACGTCAAGCTGACACCGGACGGCGTCGTGAAAGTGCTCGATTTTGGTCTCGCCAAGCTGAGTGGTCCCTCTGACGCCCCGCATTCCGATCCGGCCGGCGCCACGCACTCGCCGACGCTGTCGGCGATGGCCACGCGCGCCGGCGTCATCATTGGCACGGCCGCCTACATGTCGCCGGAGCAGGCGCGTGGGCGAACGGTCGACAAGCGCACGGATGTCTGGGCGTTCGGTTGCATGCTCTTCGAAATGCTGACCGGAAAGCGCGCATTCGATCCGTCGACGGGCACGGGATCGCCACGAGCCTCGTCGAAGGGCGAAGTCGACGAAGTGTCCGACACGCTGGCGGCCATTCTGCGCGGTGAGCCGGACTGGGACGCTCTGCCCTCCAACGTTCCGCCCGCGCTTCGGACCCTCTTGCACCGCTGCCTGGAAAAAGACCGGCGGCGGCGGATCGGAGACGTTGCGGCCGTGCTCTTCGTGCTGAACGAGCCGGCGATGCTGGCGGCGCTGCCCGGCGCAGCCTCCGCGCAGTCGAGCGCAGGCACGCCGACGTCCATGCGCCGCGAACGGCTGCTCTGGGCCGGCGCGTTGCTCGTATCGCTGGCGGCGTCTGCTGTCGCCCTTCTCTACCTTCTTCCGCGGCCGCCCGACCAGAAGGTGCTTCGGTTGTCGATTCCTCTTCCTGGCAGCCCTGGCCACCTTGCCCTTTCATCCGATGGCCGTCGACTGGCGACGACGTCGTTCGACGGGGGCGAAAAAGGGAGTGGGCTCTCGGTCCGTTCCCTTGACGCACCGCAAGTGCAGCTGCTGTCGGGCACAGCCGGCGCCCGAGCGCCGTTCTGGTCGCCGGACGCCCGTTCCATCGGCTTCTTTGCCGACGGAAAGCTGAAGATCATCCCCGCGACTGGAGGTCCATCGCAGGCCTTGTGTGATGGCACGGGCCTCGGCAGCGGCGGGACCTGGAATCATGACGGCGTGATCCTGTTCGGAAGCCAGCCGGGTCCAGTCAGGCGCGTGAGCGCTGCCGGCGGCGCCTGTACGGAGGTGACGAAGCCCGAGGGGACGGCCGGACATGCATTTCCGGTCTTCCTGCCCGATGGCCAGCACTTCGTGTACGTCGTCGGCGGCGGCGAAGAAGCGAAAAGAGGTCTGTATCTGTCGGCTCTTGGCGACGCGACCAGTCGGCGGCTTCTGGCGGATCAGTCGAGCGCCATCTTTGCGCCGCCGTCATCGTCAGCAGGCCCCGGGCACCTGGTGTTCCTGCGCGAAAGCACGCTCATGGCCCAGCCGTTCGATGCGCGCACGCTTCAGCTCGCCGGCGACGTCTTTCCTGTCGCGCCCGACGCGTCCAGAAGCTCTTCTCTTCTGCAGGTGGCGGCAGGCGTGTCGGACGACGGGCTGCTTGTCTATCTGACGAACCCGTCCGCGATCACCCAGCTCCGTTGGATGGATCGAAGCGGCAAGGAGTTGAGCACGGCCGGACCGCCGGGCGAACTGGTCGGGGCGTCGCTGTCGCCGAACGAACAGACCGTGGCATTCTGGCGCAGGAATCAGGGTATTTTCCTTCGTGACTTGACGCGCGACGTCGAAACACGTCTGCTCGAGAATTTGACCCGGATCACCGTCTGGTCGCCCGATGGCAGGCACCTCGCGTTCGGACGCCCTGGGGGAAAACTGTTTGTCCGGGACCTTGGCAGCGGACAGGAAGAGGAATTGTCCGTCAGTCAGAGCACCCCCAACGCCGAGGCCCCATCCGACTGGTCGGGCGACGGCCGGACGCTGCTGTACACCAACGTGGATCCCAAGACTCAGGCAGACATCTGGCTCCTCGATGAAGGCCTATATCCTCGCGAGGAGTCGATCGGCGGGCACCACGA
>Ga0209343_10005037_pt1 | contig 16186 bp, 15 predicted proteins | sample RifCSPlowO2_02_FD_184026 | JGI IMG/M metagenome (GOLD analysis project Ga0209343, IMG submission 184026) | Groundwater microbial communities from Rifle, Colorado - Rifle CSP2_plank lowO2_0.2 (SPAdes) (version 2) | ecosystem: Environmental > Aquatic > Deep subsurface > Groundwater | place... | reverse complement strand
TGAGGATTGAAGCGAGAATAGCGATCGTCGCGCGTTCACGATCGGGACAGAGAGAACGAGCCATTCCCCATACCGCTTGGGCCACGACTGCTACGGCGACAACTTTCAGACCATGCAACCATCCTGAATCGGCAGCGCTCGCAAAAGCCCCGATTCCGAACGCAAAGGCGATGAGCGCAAGCGCCGACGGCAGAGTAAAACCGATCCAAGCGGCAATTCCTCCGAGAAGACGTGCGCGGGCAATGCCGATCGCGATGCCGACCTGACTGCTGGCCGGGCCGGGTAAAAACTGACAAAGGGCCACGAGGTCCGCATAGCTTTGTTCATCGATCCACTTCTTGCGTTTAACGTACTCCTCGTGAAAGTAGCCGAGATGGGCGATGGGGCCACCAAAAGAAGTCAGTCCCAATCGGGTGGATACCCAAAGGACCTCAAAGAGAGAACCCCGGCCTTGACCGCGCAGGAGTTCATTGGCAGTAGTTTCACGGGTTTCATTCATGACGGTGAAATTTCATTCATCCTCCAACAATTCGCCGAAAAGCTCCCTAACTTTTTCTCTGGCACCCGCCAGAACCTTGCGTCCCAACGGTGTAGCCCGATACACTCGGCGCGAGCTCTTTCCCGAACGTTCGTTTCTCGATCGGAGATATCCTTTTCGTTCAAGCCCGTGAAGCAAAGGATAGAGAGTGCCTGGGCTAAGCCTGTACCCGTGCCGTGCAAGTTCCTCGATAAACCAGAGGCCGAACACGGGCCCCTCGGAGGCATGGTGAAGGATATGGAGACGGATTAAGCCTCCGTAAAAATCTTGCTCCGCCTTATCCTGCCGCAGTTTTTTTTTCATCTCAGCTTAAATCAGCGCCATAGCCATAGCTAGCCCTACGACGACAACTGATCCAGCCACAACCCTACGAAACGCACCGAGGGTGACGACGTCCAGTAACGACTTCCCTATTAGCGTCCCGAGGAAGGCAGAAAGGATAGTGGCTATCAGATAAGGCCAAGCCACGGCGATCCCATCGTAGTATTGCAGCAGATAGATGGGAATTCGCGTCGCATCAATCAGGCATGCGATGATCGTTGCGGTGGCGACAAACGCCTCTTTCGAGAGCGAGTAATTAAGTAAGTAGGCACTTCTTACCGCCCCTTGATTCCCCAGCACGCCTCCGAGAAGCCCCGAGAGAAAGCCTCCGACCGGGTCGAGCCTCTTCGGCAAGCTCCACGAAAAGCGCGGCGGCAAGAATTCCACTGCCCCCAAGATAACCAGCAGCACTCCCAGGCCGATCTTCAAGGTTTGGCTCTCTAGCCAGGCCTGAAGTACAGACCCGACAAGGGCGCCCCCTACACTAACGACTCCGAACCGCTTTAGGAGGGCCCAGTCGAGGTGCCGGAAGAACAAGCCTAGCTTGAAAAGGTTGTTGGAGAAATGGATGACGGCGACAAGGAGTACAGCGATCTTGATGTCGTAGAAAAGGACGAACAGCGGAGTGAGCAGGGTTCCCAACCCAAAGCCGCTCATGAGTACCATCGCCGCAACCAACAAAGCGGCAAGGCAAATACCGGCAGCAGCGAAAAAACTCACCTTGATAGTTCCGGTATATCGTTTTTCGTTATCAGGAAGCGATATTCTGTAGCATCGGCTCCTCTGTAAGGTCAAGGGCGCCTGAAAAAAGCTATCTGGCGAGAACCCGTCTGGAGTCAGGGACCGACCCCGTCCACACCAAGCCCCAGCGTTAGAGGCAACGTCACGTAGTGCCGCCGGTTGGACACGGTGTCGTCAAAGATAGAAAATCCGATCGGATAGGCTCTCCCTGGTCGCAGGACCTTATCATCCGGGTTGCCGGTGTTCAGCTTACGCCGGAGTTCCACCACCCAGTGCCCGTCCGAGTACCGTCCGAATGCCTGGACGTCAGCAGCGCTTCCCTGTGGCTCCCGCAGAAGGTACTGTGGCAGAAGATCTCCCACCGCGAACTTGGCATTCGGGTCAAAGGCCACCGCAGTTTTTTTCTCAATCAGGGCTGCCTGTCCCATGCGAACTTGGAGCTCAGCCTCGGGAATGGCTCGAAAGCCTGTGACTTTTTCGTCATACATGAACTGAGGTTTCGGCGGGTTAAAGAACGGGGAGCGGCCGGCGTCGGAATTCCGGTACTCCAGAACCCAATCGTCGCTGGCATAGCCGACAGCGTTGGAGCGAGCGGCGCGCCACTGCCAGAGGTCGAGAAATTTTCCCGCTGCCTTCAGGCTGTTCAACTCCGCTGCTGGCTTCACCTTATCCCATGCGCCAGCCTCATCGCGGGCCGTCCGGCTGATCATCAAGTACTTCCGGATGTCCCCGACCCGCCGGCCCTTCTGGCCCCAGTACGGGTGTGGGTCAATGGCCTTCCGGGGGACATCCATGGGCATGGCGCGCATGCTGTTGTGGCAGGTCATCCAGCAGCCGACCTGAGAGAACGTCGCGCGTGACCCGTCAAAGGCTGGTACGTTGTCAGGCTCGTCCAGCAAAACTGCAAGCCGGTCCTCGTAGCTGGGCGGTATCCCTTTTTTGGTCGCGTCGGGTTTGGGTCCGCCCCAGGCTACCCACTGCTTGCCGTCATAGCGCCACACCGTGTGAATTGCGTGCGGTATCTGCGTCGGCCAGCGGAACTGGAAATAGACGAACTCGGCGTCGTAAGCTGCCCGGACCGTGAGGTCAATGGTCGGCGCCTTCCCCGCAATGGGATCCGCCTCCCGGGGACCAGCTTGGACCAGCCTGGCCCCGAGCATTTTCTCTTGACCCGTGTGGCAAGTGCGGCAGCCCGCATCGATCGCCTGGGCACCTGGGTGGCCAGCACTGGTCAAGAACTCCCAAGAGGCCTGGCCTGGGTACAAGAGCGTGATGGTCTTGGCTGGGACTTTGCTCCAGTCACCGGGAAACGCAAAGGGACGGGGCCCTGCCACCTCGGAAGGCGCAACGCCGAGGACGGCGCAGCTTCCGACAATCACGGCGAACGCCAACAGGGCCATCGCAAGGCCCATCAATCCACGCTTACTCTTTCTCATTTTCGCTCCTCCATCATGCATGTAGCGCTTTTCGTTATCGGAACGCGATATATCAGAACTCAGGTCGTTCAGCAAACGTAGGGTACCCGACGCAGGACGGGAACCGGCTTTCCTGCTCATCTATTCCCAGCTTGAACTCCGCGTGTGCTCCTGCCATATTCAGCGTCGTCTGATGAAGATCCGGCGGCGCGGATCCGGGAGCGTGACGGCTTAAATGATGGCAAGGGCTCTGAAGTTTTTTGGCGGGAAGATCAGATTTGACCGCAACGAGCTTTCCGGTGCGTTCGGCGATATCGGCACGGATTTCCCCTTGGTTGTCAGCATGATTCTTGTCTCGGGACTGGACGTAGCCAGTGTTCTCATCATGTTCGGTTCCATGCAAATCTTGACCGGACTTTTCTACGGGCTTCCCATGCCGGTCCAACCTCTTAAGGCGATGGCCGTTATAGTCATCACGCAGAAATTGAGTGGGAATGTCCTGTACGGCGGCGGTCTGGCGATCGGATTGCTCATGCTTTTTTTGGCCCTGACAGGTTTGATCGACTGGATCGCGAGGGTCGTACCTAAAAGTGTGGTGCGAGGCGTTCAGTTCGGCCTGGGGCTACAACTCGCCACCATAGCGCTCAAAAACTATGTGTCGGCGGAAGGCGGTATCGGATACGGCTTGGCGGCCCTCGCCTTCGTGCTGACCCTCTTGCTGCTGGGAAACAGGAAATATCCTCCGGCGCCTTATGTCATTTTGCTCGGGCTGGTCTATGCCTATTTGTTCCGGCTCGACGTCGGAGGGTTGCTCGGGAGTTTTGAATTCCGCTTGCCGCAGCTGTATTTCCCTACGGCGCAAGATCTCCTGACGGGGTGTGCCGTCTTGGCCCTGCCGCAAATCCCTCTCTCGCTCGGCAATTCGATCCTGGCCACGCGGCAACTCGTGGAGGATTTCTTTCCCGGCCGCTCGGTGAGCGTCCGCAAGATCAGCCTGACGTACTCACTGATGAACCTCATCAATCCTTTTCTCGGTGGAATTCCCACGTGTCATGGTTCGGGAGGAATCGCGGGACACTATACCTTCGGGGCCCGGACGGGAGGGTCGGTAGTCCTTTATGGATCGCTTTATCTCCTGCTTGGATTCTTCTTCAGCACGGGCTTTAAAGAAGTCATCCAGTTATTCCCGCAGCCGATCCTGGGCGTGATTTTGCTGTTTGAAAGCTTGGCTTTGATGAGACTCGTGCGGGATATGATGGAGTCCAAGGCCGATTTCACCATCGTTTTGATGGTCGGCCTGATCGCCGTCGGCCTCCCATATGGATATGTCATCGGCCTTCTGCTCGGGACAGCTCTGGCTTACCTGGCGAAGAGGCAGCTCATCGGATTGGCAGAATAGGGATGCTTGGGGCCTCCTGATCTCTCAGCCACGTTTTCTCCTGAAATACTCGTAGAGGTCATCGAACACGGCTGATGCACGGCTAAGGCGAATTTCATCATCCTTATGGGCCATGGCGATGCCTGCGATCAGCCGGTCGATCCCGGCCGTCTCGTGGCGGCCGAACTTCGAATCTTTGAGGTCGATCTCGTGAACGATCTGCGCGATCGGACGAAGTGCGGGATCCATGAGCCCTAGTCGATCCATCAGGACTTCGAACGTGCAGCGGTCGCCCTCGTGCGTAAACTCTGCCTCAAACATATCAAAGCGCAATTCGCCGGGTTCTGGTTTATAACCTCTTGCAGGTACAAATTTGAAGCGCGTCTCGGGATCGATAAAACGGCGGATAAGCCAAGCGCTCGCCATGCGGTCTACATGGATGCCCTTTCTTGTAACCCAGGTGCGACCATGTAGCTCTTCGAGACGAGCTTTCGCAGGAATCGGGCCGCGCTTGTCTGGCCCGAGCGGTTGGAGTTGTGCTTCAATTCCGGCTATGAGTCCTTCGGCTGCCTCGCGTCCGGGAGCCCCGAAAAAGTCGATCGCCACGGCTTCCGCGAGGCGACGTTTCAAACGGTCTACGTCGGTCTCGGCTTGTTCCCGGCGGTCATCATCGGCCCTCAAGTTACTCGGGAGAGATTTGGCGATGCGTTGCGCCTCTTCGGTTATCTCCTGATAGTCAGAACTTCGGGCTGCCTGAAATAGCTCCTCAATCTGGTCATCTGAAAGCCCCTCGACGAATCGCGCCTCACACATAGAAGCGTCACCACCGCCTTCGACGATCTCCCGCAATACCCACTGGAAGTCCTCTTGTGTCTGGTCGTTCTTGGGCAGAACATACACCGAGTTTTTCACGGCGACGGCGCCGAGCCTTTGAAGCCGGCGCCAGATCTTCACCCGGAAGTAATTCGGCTTGGGCGGAATCTGATGGATGAGAAGTAGCCAGCGACCTTCATTTGATTTCTGCATAAAAATTCGTAGTCTTGACTCGTAGAAACAGTTGCTATATTAAAGGTTCAGTTGTTACATAGCAACAATTCTGTCTATCGGAACCGGTGCTGCTCTTAATAGCGAGGCTTAACAGTTACATACCGGTTCGAAACTAACATGGCCACCGCTTTCACTCCATTTGTCATCCTTGTCATAGCCAGCATCTTGTCTCGCTTCAGCTACCAGATGGCGCGAAGCCCTGTCCTGCCGCGTTTTGCCCAAGATCTCGGCTCATCGGCCGAGTTGATAGGTCTTATTGTCGCGGCATCCACAATCACTGGCATCTTCATCAAGCTTCCCGCGGGGGCCCTCTCCGACATCCTGGGGCGCAGGCGTATGATGCTTCTAGGAGCCATTTTCTTTGCCGTCCCTCCTTTTCTGTACCCGCTCGTGACCGAGCCTGTAAGCCTTTTGCTGCTGCGCTTTCTACACGGCTTTGCGACGGCGATTTTCGCGCCTGTGGCCTCGGCCTACGTGGCGGACCTGTTTCAGACAGGTCGGGGTGAAAAACTCGGCTGGTTTGCCTCGGCCAACGACGTGGGGGCCACCCTGGGTCCGCTGATCGGTGGCTTCATCCTTTTTTCCACCGCCAGTTATTCAACTACTTATCTGGTTGTGGGCGGGCTAGGCCTCTTGCCCCTCATTATGGTCCTGCGTCTCCCGAACGAGGAAAGGGCCCCGGTTCCAGCAACAGCAAACCCGGGACGATGGATGGAGTTCAAAAGGGGCATCGTTGAGGTCGTCTCAAACAGGGCCGTTGTCATCGCCTCCGCATTGGAAGCGGTCATGTACGTGGGGTACGGCGCCTTCCTAGGTTTTTTCCCGATTTATGCCAGGGGAATTGGCCACAACGACGCCGCCATCGGCCTTATCATGGGAGGTCAGCTCGCGACAACCATGATCGGCAAGCCTGCCGGCGGTTGGCTATCCGATCGGCTAGGGAGAAAGCCTATGATCCTTTTGGGCCTTGCTCTCTGTGCTCTGATGCTTCCGCTGATTGTCTTGGGGGAAGGCTTCCTTAGCCTTCTTCTCCTCTCCTCCCTGTTTGGCTTGGGCGTAGCGATCGTTACTCCCTCGACGACTGCGCTCGTGGCTGATCTGGCAAAGGCTGGAAGGAAGGGCTCAGCTATGGGGGTCTTTGGAACTATTTGGGACAGCGGTGAGGCCGCCGGGCCGATTCTGGCCGGTTTTCTCACCGCCTCGCTTAGCTACTTTAACGGCTTTCTCATTATCTCAGGGGTGATGGCCCTCGCGGCCGTGATTTTTGCGGTAACGATAAAAGACCCGATGCATGCCCCGGCCCGGCAGGCTGAGGGGAAGCCGGCTTAAAAAAATCGACTCTGCGATGGGAAAATACATCAGGGTTTGTTCCGTCGACGAGGTTCCTCCTGGAAAGGCCAAGATGGTCAGGGTCGAAGGTAGGCCGATTGCTATATTCAATCTCAACGGGGACTTCTATGCCACGGACGACAACTGTCCTCACGAGGGTGGCCCGCTCTCCGAAGGCTTCATCGAAGGAGAGAACGTGACCTGTCCCTGGCATGGGGCCACCTTCCACATTGTGAACGGAAAAACGTTGGAGCCGCCTGCCGGAGAAAAGATGGGTCCACCGGTGGATCAAGGAGTTGCCTGTTATCCGGTGCGGATTGCGGGAGAAGAACTGGAGATAGAAATTTCGTAGGAGGAGTTTATGGAGACGTTAAAGATTGACGACTATATCGAGTTCCATCCCAAGGCTTTTGTGCGCAAGCGCCTCTTTGAAATGGGAGAGCTTTATTTCAATATGTACTGCATCCAGCCGGGACAGAAAAACCCGCTTCACCGCCACCCCAATTCGGCCGAGGTCCTCTTCTTCGTTGAAGGCACGGGAGAGGTCATCGTGGGGCGGGAGAAGAAAGCGGTGGCCGCCCGCGAGGCCGTTTATGTTCCCGTCAACGCACCTCATGAAATCATCAACACGGGCAAGACCAACATGATTGTGGTTTTGGTTCAGACCCCGCTCCCGTGCGAGCACGTCTATGTGCGGCCAGAGGAGGTCGGAGAGCTCGTCCAGGTACAGTAACATGATAGTCATCCCCACTTTGCGCATTCTGAAAATTCTCAGGTTGTTCAGTTGACAAGGTCAATTTTGTGGTGAAATAAGTAATCTGGTGGGTGAGGATAGATAACTATGCTTAAGGCCATACCTGTGGAAGAGGCTGTGGGGATGCCTTTGGCTCACGACATCACCGAGATCGTTCCAGGTAAGTACAAGGGGCCCGCATTCCGGCGCGGCCACGTCATTCGTCCCGAAGATGTTAGCCGGCTTCTCGATCTCGGCAAGGCCCATATTTATGTCATGGAGTTAGCGGAGGGGGAAATCCATGAGGAGGACGCCGCCCGCAGGCTGGCTCGGGCCGCGGCAGGTCCGCATCTCATGTTGACCGATCCCGTCGAGGGCCGGGTTAATCTGGTGGCGGAGATCGCCGGCTTGCTGAAGATTGACGCGGATCTTCTCTACCGCTTCAACGATCTTGGCGAGATGATCCTGGCGACTCTACCCGCCAACCGATATGTCAGAAAAGGCGATGTCGTGGCGGGGACCCGGACCATTCCTGTGGTCGTGAAGGAGGATTTGATCAAGAGGGCCGAAGCGATTTGCAAAGAGAAGCCCATTGTGACGATCTTCCCTGTTCCCGCGCGGCGCGTTCACCTGATTGTCACCGGGAGCGAGGTCTACACGGGCCGCATCAAGGACGGCTTTGAGCCTGTCGTTCGGCGCAAGGTAGACGAGATGGGCTCGGAGCTGGAAGCGACCAAATTCGCCCCCGATGACCCAGACCGCATCGCTGCCCTGATTAAAGAATCGCACCAAGCCGGGGCGGAAATCATTCTGGTCAGCGGGGGCATGTCCGTGGATCCCGACGATTTGACTCCCGAGGGAATCCGCAGAAGCGGGGCCAAAGTGGAGACGCACGGCTTTCCGGTCCTGCCGGGATCGATGTTTCTTATGGCCTATTTAGAACAGACCCCCATCTTGGGGCTATCGGGATGTGTCCTGCACGACGCGGTCAGCGCCTTTGACCTGCTTCTTCCTCGCTTGCTGGCGGGAGAGAAGATCTCGCGGCCTGATATCGTTGCCATGGGGCATGGCGGGCTACAAAGAAAACATGAGCACTAAAAAACTGGCGCCGTTCAAAACGTTCCAATCGTTCAAGACGTTTAAACGGTTTGAACTGCTCGAACGGCTGGAACGAACGGGTTACCTGCTGCGAGAACAGTCAGAAGGGAGGGGAGGATGATCCTGAAAGACTTAAAGGAGAGGTGCGATCCACGGTGGGCCTGCCTCTTAGTGGTCGATGTTCAGAACGATTTCGTCCACCCCAAGGGGAGCGCGGGGCAGAGAGGCGAGGACCTGAGTGAGGCCGTAGCCATGGTCCCGAGACTGGTGCGTTTTATCGCTGAAGCCAGGAGCATGTCGCTTCCGGTCGTTTACGTCAGGACGACTCACAGCGAGTGGACCGATACCCCTTCCTGGGTTTACCGCAAGTCCCAGCAGAAGGCGTTGGCGACCTGCCGCGAGGGTAGCTGGGGCGCTGAGTTTTATGAGGGAATTTCTCCTCTGCCCGAGGAACGGGTAGTGATCAAGCACCGCTACAGCGCCTTCATTAACACGGACCTGAATACGGTCCTCAAGGCCAAGGGCACTCAGAGCGTCTTAGTGACCGGCGTGGCTACCAACGTGTGCGTGGAGACGACGGCCAGGGACGCCTACACGTTCGACTATTACGTCACGCTAATCGAAGACTGTTCCGCGGCGTACGATGGCACGCTCCACGCGAACACGTTAGAAAATATCCGCCGCCACTTCGGATTGGTGGCCTCCTCCGATGAGGTCATGGCAACGTGGGAAGGTTTACAACAGAGAAAAGCCGCCGGACTCTAGAACTTTGAACTAATTGAACGATTTGAACCGTTCAAACAGTTTAAACTGTTCAAGCCGTTCAAGGGCTATTTCATGAACTCGGCGTTGATCTGATCCAGCAGCTCTGCCCGGGGTTGAAGCATGTCTTGCCCCAGCTCGGCCAATGGAGTCTCGCAGAGGTTTAGATCCTCGATGAACTCTGGCCGGGTGGGATCGTAATAAATCAGGCCGGTAAGGAATCTCCCTTCGGCGACCGCTGCATGGATGGCCGCTACGGCCTGCATTTTGTTGGAGGGGTCATAGTCTCTCCCCAGCTTGTGCAGGATGATGCGTGATCCGTCGTGCAGTTCGACATCCTGATCTGTCCCCTCCTCATAGTCGACCTCGATGTTTTCATACGGAGGGATGAAGTCTACATCATGAATCGGGTCGAGGTGCTCTTTGACGTACTTCAAGCTCTTGGTTGAGCCCTCGTGATTGTTGAACGTAACGCAGGGACTGATCACATCCAGAATGGCGCTCCCCTTGTGCGCCAAGGCGCCCTGGATCAGGGGGGCGAGCTGCTTACGGTCGCCGGAGAAGCTCCGCGCCACATAGGTGGCGCCCATGACGATCGCCAGCTCGGCAAGATCGATGGCAGGCATATCGTTGACTTTTCCGCCCTTCATCACCGAGCCCTTGTCAGCGGTGGCAGAAAACTGTCCCTTCGTCAATCCATAAACTCCGTTGTTCTCGACGATGTAGGTAATATTCACGTTGCGCCGCATCATATGACAGAAGTTTCCCAAGCCGATCGCGGCAGTATCCCCGTCCCCGGATACGCCGATGGAAATCAGGGTGTGGTTGGCCAGGTTGGCGCCGGTGGCTACTGCCGACATCCTTCCATGGACCGCGTTAAAGCCGAAAGATTGGCTGATAAAATAGGCGGGCGTCTTTGAGGAACAACCGATGCCGCTCAGCTTAATGACCTTACGCGGGTCAACGCTACTTTCAAAGAAGGCCCGGATGACGGATGCCGAGATGGCATCGTGGCCGCACCCCCGGCACATCGTGGTGGGGGCCCCCTGATAGTCCTTCTCTGTCAAACTGATGCGATTAACTTTCTCTCCCGCCATTCTCCTACCCTTTCCCTGAGATTGGCTTCGTGGGCTTTGATCTGCCGGACGATCTCTCCCGCGGTTACGGGGAGGCCGTCATAGATGAGCACGCTGCCGATCTTCGCGCCCAATTCCGGCCATTCCTCTTTGAAAATCGCCGCCATCTGGCCGTCGCGGTTCTGCTCCACCAGATAGACCCGGTCGTGGGCCGCGACGAATTCTCTTACCTCCTCGGTCAAAGGGAGCGCCCTGAGCAGGAGGTGGTCGGTCTTGACGCCTGAAAGGCGCAGCCGGTCACGCGCCTCCCGGACTGGCTCGTAGCTCGAGCCGAAGCAGATGACGCCGGTTTTGGCGCCGTCAGCCGTCTCGATGATGGGCTCGGGGACATATTTGCGTGCCGTTTCGAACTTCCGCCGCAGCCGGTCGAGGGTCTCCTTGTAATCTTTTTCGTCCTCGGAATAGTGCGCGTCTGAGTCGTGACCGGAGCCGCGGGTGAAGTAGGCGGCATGCCGGTGCATATTCCCTGGGATTGTCCTGTACGGAATCCCGTCTCCGTCCGCATCGAAATAGCGGCGGAATTTCTTCCCCTGCTTCTCCCATTGCTCCAGTTGCTCTGCCGTGACCAGCTTGCCGCGATCGAACGGCTCCTTTACCAGTACCAGAGGATCTGAGGACCAGAGGTTCATCCCGAGATCCAGGTCCATCATGACGAAGACAGGAGTCTGAAACCTCTCGGCGAGGTCGAAGCTGCGCCGGGAAAAGTCAAAGCTCGACTTCATGTCGTGAGGGATCAGGATGATGTGGCGTGTGTCCCCGTGGGAAGCGTAGTACATGAGCTGGATATCGGCCTGCTGGGTCCGCGTGGGCAGCCCGGTCGAGGGCCCGCCGCGCTGGATGATGAAAAAGACACCCGGCATCTCGGCAAAATAGGCAAGGCCAATGGACTCATTCATGAGTGAAAGTCCGGGGCCTGAGGTACTGGTCATGGCGCGGGCTCCGGCCCAGCCTGCTCCAAGCACCATGCTGGCGGCAGAGATTTCGTCTTCCGCCTGAACAATCGCATAGGTGGCTTTGCCTTCTTTCGTCTTGCGCAGCCTGGGGAAGTAGTACTCCATGGCCTCCGCGAGCGAACTCGACGGGGTAATCGGATACCAGGAGACGATGGCAACCCCGCCGAATATTGCCCCAAGCGCACAGGTCGTATTGCCATCGGTGATGATTTTCCCCTTATTCCCGTTGGGGATGGCGACCAACCGAGCCATAGTTTGGGTGAAACCTTTATCCTTCATGTAGTTGTAGCCGGCCTCGATGCAAATGAGGTTGGACTCTATGACTGCGGGCTTCTTGCCGAAGGTATCTTCTAGGACCTCCTTGATGGTCTCCATATTGATGCCGAACAGGTACGCCAAGGCCCCGACATAAATCATGTTCCTCTGCTTGGTCCGGAGCGGAGAGGCGGGAACAATTTTTTGGATCAGCTTATTGGCCGGCACCCCCAGATATTGAACTCCATCGCGCTTCAGGTTGGGAGAAAGCGGTGTCGAGTCGTCGTAGATAATCAGGCCGCCGTCACGGACGCGGTAGATGTCCTTTGCCGCCGTGGCATCGTTGAACATCACCATGACATCGATGACATCCTTTCGCCCCATGTATCCGTCGGCGCAGGCTCGAACCTGATACCACGTCGGGAGCCCCTGAATATTCGAGGGGAACATGTTCTTTGACGAACAGGGGATACCCATTTTGAAAATGGCTTTAAAAAGGATGTTATTGGCGGAAGCGCTCCCCGTACCGTTCTCCGTTGCTATACAAATGTTGAGATCGTTAATCGCCGGCGATTCCATATCCGAGTTACACCCCTCCTTTCGGGTAGATCACGCACCCGAAGATTAATATTTAAATTATCACAAACGCGACAAAAGACAAGAAACTCCTGGCCTTATCCTGGGGTATACTGCTCCTCGGATTCCCAGAATTTTTCGATTTCTTTCCAGGCCTTACGCACGCTCTCGTCAACATCCAGCGCCTTCGCGTACTTTAGAACATCCCTCATCGCCACGATCCCTAGAAGCGCCTCTTTGTCTCCCCGAACCGGTATGTGCCGGAACCCCCTCTTGTACATCTCGGCCAACACTTCCCCAATGAGGGCCGAATGCGACATGGTCACAACGTCAGTGGTCATGACCTCCTTGATAGGAGTCTTTTTGGTGTCAATGGCTTTTACCGCGACCCGTCTTAAAACGTCCCGCTCGGTAAAGATCCCCTTGGGTTCTCCATGGTCCAATGCGATGACGCAGCCCGTATCCTTCTTGATCATGATTTCCATGGTCTCGTGGACCGACTGAGAGGAATCTACGGTGATGAGTTCACTGGACATAATGCTGCCGATGGTCTGGGTCTCCGGGAGGCCCCGGCCTAATTCCACAGCGAGGTTCAGTATGCGTCGCATGGAGACCATGCCGACAATCTTCCCTTTCTCCCCGCGGACGAGCAGGTGGCGGAATTTTGACCTATACATTTTCCCCAACGCTTCGACGATATGCGTGTCCTGCCTCACGGCACGGATCGGGCTCGTCATGACTTTCTTGATATTGGTTTTTTTAGGGTCCGATTTCTTGTTCATGACGCGTCTGAGGACATCCTTCTCGGTGAAAATCCCCACCGGCATCCCGTTGTCCGTGATGATCACGCGCCCGACTTTCTTCGCCACCATGGTCTCCATGACCTCGAATACGGTGCTTGACGCTTCGGCCGCAGTCAATTCCGTGGTCATGATCTCGCTTACTTTATTGGACAGCATAGGGCACCTCCCGACGCGAAGCCAGCCTCAGGTTTACATCGCTAAGATTCGCAGCATAATCAGTTTTGATAAAATATGTCTGTTTTTCTTGGAGGGCGCAAGGGGAGGTTGCTGGATGGCTGCTCTGGCGGGGCGAAGAAGATTGCAGAGCCTGGAGAGGCGTGTTAAATTGTTTTTTGTTTCAGCGAGGGGGAAGCTCGATGAGCCGAAGGGAAACGGAATTTGACCGTGAGGTCATTACCGAGACCGAAAAGAAACTCAAGAGGCCGCCTCTTTACAAAGTCCTGCTTCACAACGATGACTACACCACCAAGGAGTTTGTCGTTCAGATCCTCCAGTACGTATTTCACAAGGAACATACCGCGGCGGTCCAGATCATGCTTCATGTCCATAAAAAGGGCATCGGGGTGGCCGGCGTTTATCCCTACGAGATCGCTGAGACCAAGGTGGCGCTGGTCGAAAATCTGGCCCGTCAGCATGAGTACCCGCTAAAGTCCACGATGGAAGAGGCCTGAGATGTTCACCAAAGAGCTAGAGGCGACATTGAATTTGGCTTTTTCCGAAGCCAGGCGGCGGCGTCACGAGTTCGTCTGCGTCGAGCATCTCCTCTTCGCCCTGCTTCAGGATAAAGATGCCAGTTCGACAATTGTCCATTGCGGCGGCGATATCGCCAGGCTGAGGAAGGAATTGGAGGATTTTTTCCGCACACACGTGGAGACGCTGCCCGAGGGATGGAAACAGGAGCCACAGCAGACCCTCGGCTTTCACCGGGTGTTGCAGCGGGCGGTGATCCATGGCCAGTCGGCGGAAAAAAAGGAAATCCACGGCGGCAACGTGTTGGTCGCCATCTTCCGCGAGCCGGACTCCTACGCGGCGTACCTCTTAGAACAGCATGGGATCACGCGCTTCGATATCATCAATTACATCTCGCACGGCATCTCCAAGATTCCGGTTGCCGAGGAGAGTTCCTCGGGCCCGGAGGAAGGGTTAGAGGAGGACGAAGAAAGTCCGAAGCCCGCGTCGAAGACGGACCCGCTCCAGGCGTTCACGGTGAATTTGGTGGAAAAAGCGCGCCAGGGTCTGATCGACCCCCTCATCGGCAGGGAAGCTGAGATCGAGCGCACGATTCATGTCCTGAGCCGCCGGCGCAAGAACAACCCCATTTACGTGGGCGACGCAGGTGTGGGCAAAACCGCGATCGCCGAGGGGCTGGCCCTGCAGATCGCCCAGGGGCGGGTCCCCGAACCCCTCAAGAATGCCGTTATCTATGCCCTGGACATGGGGGGGCTGTTGGCCGGGACCAGGTTCCGCGGCGACTTCGAGGCCCGCTTAAAGGGCGTTCTGAACCGGCTGAAGAAGCAGCCCAACGCCATCCTATTCATCGATGAGATCCACACCGTCGTCGGAGCCGGAGCAACCAGCGGAGGGTCGTTAGACGCCTCTAATATGCTGAAGCCCATCCTTTCTTCCGGGGAACTCCGCTGCATCGGATCGACCACCTACCACGATTATAAGAGCTATTTTGAGAGAGATCGGGCGCTGGCGCGCCGTTTTGAGAAGATCGAGATCTCCGAGCCCAGCATCGAGGAGTGCTACAAGATTCTGGAGGGACTCAAGCCCCATTATGAGAAACATCACGGGGTTCACTATACCTCCTCCGCTTTGCGCGCGGCGGTCGATCTTTCCGCCAAGCACATCAATGACCGGCGCTTGCCGGACAAGGCGATCGATGTGATTGATGAAGTCGGGGCGAAGGTCAAGCTGCTACCGTTGGAGAAGCGAAAAAAAACCATTGTCCCCAAAGACATCGAAAAGATCGTAGCGAGAATCGCGAAGATTCCGCCACGCAGCGTGTCGGCCTCCGATAAGATGCAGCTGCAGAACCTGGAGCGGGATCTCAAGCTTGTAGTGTTCGGACAGGACGCCGCGATCGAGACCCTGGCCAGCACCATCAGGCTCTCCCGCTCGGGGCTAGGATCGCCGGAGAAGCCGATCGGCTGTTTTCTCTTCTCGGGCCCAACCGGTGTGGGCAAGACCGAGGTGGCGAAGCAGCTCGCCCGCGTCCTCGGGGTGGAGTTTCTTCGCTTCGATATGAGCGAGTATATGGAGAAGCATACGGTTTCGCGCCTGATCGGCGCTCCTCCCGGCTACGTCGGCTTCGATCAGGGAGGGCTGCTCACGGACGCCATCAACCGGAGCCCGTACGCCGTGTTATTGCTCGATGAGATCGAAAAGGCGCATCCCGACCTCTTCAATATTCTGTTGCAGGTTATGGATCACGCGACGCTGACCGACAATAACGGGCGGAAGGCGGACTTTCGCAATATCGCCCTGATCATGACGACCAACGCCGGCGCGCGGGAGATGAGCGAGAAGCCGCTCGGATTCGGTTCTCGCACTAATGTGGGAAAGGGCAAGGAAGCGATCGAGAAGATGTTCAACCCGGAGTTTCGTAACCGCCTGGATGCCACCATCTTCTTTAACTCCTTGAGCCCGGAGATTATCGAGCGCGTGGTGGATAAGTTTATCATGGAGCTCGAGGCCCAGCTCAGCGAAAAAAAAGTTTTTCTCCAGCTCTCCCCAAAGGCCCGCCGCTGGCTCGCCGAGCGGGGATATGACCCGACTTTCGGGGCGCGTCCCATGGCCCGCCTGATCCAGACGGAAATCAAGCGGGTGCTGGCCGATGAGATCCTTTTCGGGAGGCTCCAGAACGGTGGCAGGGCGGAGATCGATGAGAGTGAAGGGCAGCTCACCTTTGACTACCAGGAGCTTTCAGCTTCGGAGGCCAAGAAATCGGGCGAGGAAGCCTCCAAAGCCGGATTGACCACTTCCTCGGATTCCTGATTCCGTTTCTCCAGGCCCCGCCTTGGCCATCCCGACCCCCTCTTTCATGGAAACGATCGTCGTTGCTCTTTTTCTAACATTATTTCTGTTGGAGTTTCTCG
>Ga0209343_10005036_pt1 | contig 16188 bp, 14 predicted proteins | sample RifCSPlowO2_02_FD_184026 | JGI IMG/M metagenome (GOLD analysis project Ga0209343, IMG submission 184026) | Groundwater microbial communities from Rifle, Colorado - Rifle CSP2_plank lowO2_0.2 (SPAdes) (version 2) | ecosystem: Environmental > Aquatic > Deep subsurface > Groundwater | place... | reverse complement strand
GTTCATGGCCCGCAGGAATTCTTCGTTGCTCTTGGTCTCGCGGATCTTCTCCTGGAGCAGCTCCATGGCCTCGACCACCCCCATGGTCCCCAGGACCTTCCGCAGGACCCACATCTTGTTCAGCTCGGTCGGGGTCAGGAGCAGCTCCTCGCGCCGGGTGCCGGAGCGGAAGATGTCAATGGCCGGGAACAGGCGCTTGTCCACCAGGCGGCGATCCAGGTGCAGCTCCATGTTGCCCGTGCCCTTGAACTCTTCGAAGATCACGTCGTCCATGCGGCTGCCGGTGTCGATCAGGGCCGTGGCGATGATGGTGAGGCTGCCGCCCTCCTCGATGTTGCGGGCGGCGCCGAAGAACCGCTTGGGTCGCTGCAGGGCGTTGCTGTCCACGCCGCCGGAGAGCACCTTCCCGCTGGGCGGGACGATGGTGTTGTAGGCCCGCCCCAGGCGGGTGATGGAGTCCAGCAGGATGACCACGTCCCGCTTGTGCTCGGTCAATCGCTTGGCCTTCTCGATGACCATCTCCGCCACCTGGACGTGGCGGGTCGCCGGCTCGTCGAAGGTGGAGCTCACCACCTCGGCCTTCACCGACCGCTGGAAATCCGTGACCTCCTCGGGCCGCTCGTCGATCAGCAGGACGATCAGGATGGCCTCGGGGTGGTTCTTGGTGATGCTGCTGGCGATCTTCTGGAGCAGGACCGTCTTCCCCGTCCGCGGCGGGGACACGATCAGACCCCGCTGGCCCTTCCCGAGGGGGGTGATGAGGTCCATGATCCGCATGGAGATCTCGTCCCCCGCGGTCTCGAGGTGGAACCGCTGGTTGGGGAAGAGGGGGGTGAGATTGTCGAAAAGGATCTTTTCCTTGATCAGCTCGGGATTCTCGAAATTGACCGCCTCCACCTTCAGGAGGGCGAAATACCGCTCCCCCTCTTTGGGCGGCCGGACCTGCCCCGACACCGTGTCCCCCGTGCGGAGGTCGAACCGCCGGATCTGGGACGGGGAGACATAGATATCGTCCGGTCCCGGCAGGTAGTTGTAGTCCGGGGCCCGCAGGAATCCGAAGCCATCCGGCAGGATCTCCAGGACCCCCTCGGCGAAGATCAGGCCGTTCTTCTCCGTCTGGGCCTCCAGGACCTTGAAGATCATCTCTTGCTTCCGCAGGCCGCTGGCCCCCACCACGTTCAGCGATCGGGCGATGGCGGTCAACTCGGCAATGGTCTTCTCTTTGAGTTCGGCGAGGTTCATCGAAATTCCTTGAGTGGGTTCAGTTGCTTCCAGATCCCGGACCGTCCGGGTGGGTCGCTCCGCTGCGCTGGGTGACATCACGCTTCCTCAGGCTGACGACGAGTTCGGACTGGCGCCCCGCACACGGAGCGGGACAGACCGCTACACTGGGAGGTGACGCAATTTCCTACGCCTGAATGTGTTCCGCCTGGATGGTGGTAAACTCACCTGTTGGGCCCGATACCATTGCGGGCGAACGCGATCTTCGAAGCCTCGAGGGTGGATACCTTTAGCGGGCAGAGGCGAGGGATACTCGAAGTCAGGTGTACTCTAGGGGTGGCCCTTGGCTTTGTCAAGTTTTTTTTGCCCCCCGGGGGTGCCCCCCTCCAGCGCTGAATACACCCGGGCGACCTGGGCTTCCGTCGCCGCCAAGTCCCCGCTGTTGTCGATAACGAAATCGGCGAGGGCCGCCTTGGCCGCCGTCGTCCACTGGGACTGGATTCGCCGGCGGGCCTCCGCTTCCGTCAGCCCCCGGGTGCGTACCAGCCGGTCCACCTGGACGGCTTCCGGGGCGGCCACCAGCACGATGGCATCGAACCGGTCCTGCTGGCCAGCCTCCAGGATCAGGGCAGCATCCACGAGGCAGACCGCCCGGACGGATGCCTCGGCCGCACGGATCTCGTTCTCACACGCCGCGCGGATCGCCGGGTGCATCATAGCCTCCAGTTGCCGCTTGGCTGCCGGATCGGCGAACACCCGGGCCCCCAGGCGCCGGCGGTCGATGCGGCCGGCTCCATCCAGGATCTCTGTCCCGAAAGCTTCCACGATCTGGTGGTGGCAGGGCTGGCCCGGCTCCTGGAGGGCATGGGCGATCCGGTCGGCGTCCACCACCGCAGCCCCGCGCGCGGCGAACATGGCGGCGACAGTGGACTTCCCCGTTGCGATGCCGCCCGTCAGGCCGACCACCACCACGGGTCACTCCCTCCGGTCATTTCCCCGCCCAGAACTCAATTGAAAACTGACAACCGACAACTGACAACCGGCCATCCGTGCGCAGTTACGGGTTGTCTGTTGTCAGTTTGAAATTTGAAATTGTTGGAACTGGCTCTGGCTGAACTGCTGGACCAGCCGGGAAAACTCCAGCTCGCGAAACAGGGCGAGGAGCGCCGGGACGTCCGGTGCCTTCCGCGAGAGGTCGGCGGCGGTCCACGGGACGGGCAGATCCGTCCGGATTGTGGCCAGCCGCTTGCTCATCCGGGCCTGCTCCGCGTGCGTCCGGAGGGACTCCCGCAGTCGCGGCCTGGACACCTCGACCCCCCGTTCCAGGACCGCCTCGAGGGTCCCATAGCGCTGCACGAGATCCCGGGCGGTTTTCTCGCCGACCCCCGGGACCCCCGGGATGTTGTCGATGCTGTCTCCCATGAGGGCCAGGAGGTCCTGGAATTGCCCGGGGGAGACACCGTACCGCTCCTGGACCTCGGCTGGCCCCCAGGTCTTCTCCTTCATCGTGTCCCGGACGACGATCCGCTCGCCCACGACCTGCAGCAGGTCCTTGTCGCCCGAAACCAGCGTCACCCGGTACCCCTCGGCGGCGGCCCGGACGGCCACGGTCCCCAGGATGTCATCCGCCTCCTCGGCAGGGATCATGAGGATCGGGACACGCATGGCCTCCAGTACCCGGTGGACATAGGGGATCTGCTGGGCCATGGCCTCGGGCATCGCGGGCCGCTGGGCCTTGTACTCGGCGAACTCGCGGTGGCGGGTCGTCGGGCCCGGCCCGTCGAACGCCACTGCCAGGGCGTCCGGCTCCTCTTCGCGGAGGAGCTTCAGGAACATGCTGGTAAATCCCAGGATCGCGTGGGTGGGGGTACCCTTCGAGCTGCTCAGGGGCGGCAGGGCAAAGAAGGCGCGATACAGGGACGAGCTCCCATCCACGAGGATCAGGCGTAGCCCGGTCACCATCCAACCCTCTCTCCGCCGCTACTGATTGGCGATTGGTGATTGTGGATTGGTGATTTCCTTTTCAATCGACAATCCTCAATCACAAATCACAAATTTGGGTGACCGGTTGTCAGTTGTCGGTTTTTCATTTGAAATTGCCACTCAGCGTGGCAGCGGCAACCGGACGCGGACCGTGGTCCCCTTGCCCTGCCCGCACTCGATCGCGAGCTGCCCCCCATGCGCGTCCAGGATCGAGCGGGCGAGGGCCAGGCCCAGCCCCAGGCCGCCGGCCGCCCGGGTCATGCTCATGTCCCCCTGCGTGAACGGCTGCAGGAGGCGCGGGATCCGCTCGGGCGGAATCTCGCCGTGGGTGTTGGTGATGGACACCTCCAGCGACTGGCGATCTCCCCGCGCCTGCACCAGGACCGCGCCGTCGGGTTCGTTGAATTTGATCGCGTTCTCCACGAGATTGAAGAAGACGAGGCGGAGGCGGTCCGCATCCGCCAGGAGCGTGGGCAGGGTCGGGTCGATCTCCATCTGCAACTCCACCCGCCGCTCGGCACAGTCCGGCGCGAGCTCTCCTTCGACCTCCCGGAGCAGGTCGGCCAAGTTGACCGGCACGCGCTCGCGGGTCATCGGGTCGCGGTTCTCCTCCACGAAGACCAGGAGGTTGGAGATCAGCCGGCCCAGGCGTACGGCGCTTTTCCGGACGGCGGACAGGCTCTCTTGTTGCTCGACCGTGAGCCGGCCGAAGTGGTTTCCCACCAGCAGATCCAGCCAGCCGTGCATGACGGTGAGGGGCGTGCGAAACTCGTGGGTGATGGCCGAGAGGAGATTGGACTTGATCTGATCAATCTCCTGCAGGCGGCGGTTGATCTCGTTGAGCTGGACGTTTTCCTGCTTCAGCCGCTGCTGCTCCAGGCCGCGTCCCACGATGTGGAAGATCTCGGCCAGGGTAAAAGGCTTGAGGATGTAGTCGGAGGCCCCGCCCTTGAGCGCTCGCACCGCGGATTCCACCGTGGCGCCTCCGGTCATCAGGATCACCACCATGGAGGGGAACTGGTGCCGAACCCGCTCCATGAGGGTGATACCGTCGAAATCCGGCATCAAGAGGTCGGTGAGCATGACATCGAAGGCATCCAGCTCCAGGCGTTGCAGGGCCTCCGTGGCCGTTCCCGCCCCGGCCGCCCGGTAGCCCTGCATGGAGAAGGCCTTGACCAGCGAGGTCTGGAGCCCGAGCTCGTCGTCCACGATCAGAATACTGGCCATGGAAATCCCTTCAGATGTCGGAACAACGTCGCAGAGAACCTGCCGCCGTCACGGCGAGGCACCGGCACCCGTCCCCCCGCCCGGAAGTGTCTGCCAGTCGCCAAGGCTCGCCTGGATGATCCCCAGGGCCGCCAGGACCGCGGTTTCAACCCGCAGGTCCCGGCACACGGCCAGGAGCGGCCAGCCGCCCTCACCGGCGTCAATGGAAAACGGACCACTGAAAACTGACAACCGGCCATCTGTCGCCCTGCGTTGGCCGGTTGTCGGTTGTCAGTTTGAAATGTGAAAATCTGCAGCCGGCCTCAGCCGAAGATGGCCTTCACTTTCTCCCAGAATCCCTGAACCAGCGGGCTGCCCGCGCCGTTTTCCAGCCGGGAATACTGCTCCAGCAAGTCCCGTTGCTTGGCCGTGAGGTGCGTGGGCACCTCCACGAAGATCCGGGCGACGAGATCGCCCCGCCCGTACCCCCGGACGTTGGGCAACCCCTTGCCCTTGATCCGGAATTCCGCCCCGGTCTGGCTCCCTGGTGGAATCTTGAGCACGGCCCGCCCGGAGATCGTCGGGATCTCCATCTGGGCCCCCAGCGCCGCCTGGGTGAAGTTGATGGGAATCTCGCAATACAGATCGTCGCCCTGGCGGAGGAATATCGGATGCTCCTGGACGGTGATGACCACGTACAGGTCGCCTGGCGGGCCGCCCCGGACCCCCGCCTCCCCCTCCCCGGCCAGCTTGAGACGCGTCCCCGTTTCCACGCCCGCGGGGATTTTGACCGTCAGGGTCCGCTCTGCCTTGACCTGGCCCAGCCCCCGGCAGCCGCTGCAGGGATGCTCGACGACCCGGCCCTCGCCGCGACACTGGCCGCAGGTCTGGCTGACCGTGAGGAACCCCTGAGAGAATCGGACGTGGCCCGTGCCCCGGCAGGCCCGGCACACGACCGGCTGCGAGCCCGGTTTTGCCCCGCTGCCGCGGCAGGTGTGGCAGGTTTCCAGCCGCGGGACGACGATCTCTATCTCGATCCCGGTGGCCGCTTCCTCGAAACGGATCTCCAGGTTGTAGCGGAGATCTGCCCCCCTCTGCGCCCCTCGGGTCGACCGACCCGCCCGGCCGCTGAAGAATCCCTCGAAGATGTCGTCGAAGATGCTGCCGGACCCCGAGTTGAAGCCCCCGAATCCCTCGAATCCCCGCCCGAGTTCGGTAGAGCCGAAGCGGTCGTAGGTCTGCCGCTTCTCGGGGTTGCTCAGGATCTCGTAGGCCTCGCTGATCTCCTTGAAGCGCTCCTCGGCCGAGCGATCGCCAGAGTTCTTGTCGGGATGGTGCTGGTGAGCCAGCTTGCGGTAGGCCTTCTTGATCTCCTCGGGACTGGCGTCGCGGTCTATCCCGAGAATCTCGTAGTAGTCACGCTTCCCGCTCACGCCTGGGCGTCCTCGCCGCCCGCGCCGTCCCGGGAGACGGATGAGACGGCACGCGAGACCTTCACCATGGCCGGACGAAGGACCCGACCCTCGATGAGGTACCCTTTTTGAATCTCCTCGACCACGAGGGTGGCCTCCTCGTCCGAGGATTCCACCTGGGCAACCGCCTGGTGGCGCCCGGGATCAAAAGGCTGACCCAGGGCCTCCATCGGTTTAACCCCGGCCCGCTCCAGCACGGACCGGAAGAGGCGGGCGATCATCTCGATCCCCTCGAGGAGCGGCGTCGAGCCGGGCTCGGCCCGCGCCGAGGCCATGGCCCGCTCCAGGTTATCCAGAACGGGCAGGAACTCCAGGATCAATCCCTCGTGGGCGAACTTCAGGAATTCCGCCTTCTCGCGGGCCATCCGTTTCTTGTAGTTCTCGAATTCCGCATGCAGTCGGACGAAGCGGTCCTGCAGCCGCTCCGCCTCCTGGGTCTTGGCCGCCAGGGCCTCCCGCAAGGCCTCGGAAGATTCCAAGGGTCCTTCCGCCTGGGAGGCTGCCTCGGACGAGCTGGTGGCAGCCGGTGCCCCGGGGGAGGTCGAGACTGGAATGTCCTGTGGTTCCATGGCTCCAGACAGACAGAACGGGAGGGCTCGGAAAACCCTCCCGCTCGGTGATGACGGTGAGTTGCTTAGGCCGCCCGCTCCGTGAGGGCGCGACTCAGGAGCTTGGCTGTGGTCTCCACCAGGGCCACCGCCCGACCGTAATCCATCCGGGTTGGTCCCAGCACCCCAAGGACGCCCAGCACCCGGTTTGACCTACGATAGGGCGCGGCGATCACGCTCATCCCCTGGATATCGCGCACGGGAATCTCGCTGCCGATGAAGATCTTGAAGTCTTCGCCCGTCAGGCAGTCGTTCAAGATCTTCACCAGCTTGGACTTTTCCTCGAAGGCCGAGAACAGCGCCTTCATCTTGGCGATATCGGCAAATTCTGGCTGATCGGCGATATGGGCCGCGCCGGCCACGTAGACATCCGCCTCCGCCTCGGCCTCCAGGGCCTTGGCCCCCAACCGGAGGGCCCGCGCCAGCATGCGGTCATACTGCGCTTTTTCCTCGGCCATCTGGGCCACCAGCAGGTCCCGCACCTCCCGCAGCGTGTGTCCCTGCAGGAGGCCGGTCAGGTATCGGGCAATGCGGTCCAGTTCCTCCTGCCCCATCACCTCATCCACGGTGACGACCTTGTGGTCGACCAGGTCCGTGTCCGTCAGCAGGATGACCAGGACATGATCCCGGGCGAGGGAGACGAACTCCACTCGCCGGAACTGGCTCTCATGGAGGCGAGGGGCCAGGACCACGGCCACGTAGGGAGACAGGGCCGACAGCAGCTTCCCGGTCTCCCGCAGCATCTCCTCCATTTCGCCCGTGGACGGGACCACCTGCTGCTCGATCCGCTCCACCTCGGCTCGGCTCAACTGGGGGCGGTCCATCAGCGCATCCACGTACAGGCGGTACCCCCGGTCGGTCGGGATGCGCCCCGCGGAGGTATGCGGCTGGGCCACGTAGCCCAACTCCTCCAGATCGGCCATGGTGCCGCGGATGGTCGCCGGGCTCAGCGCGAACCCGTACTTGCGGGAGATGGTGCGGGATCCCACCGGTTCCGCCGTGCGGATGTAATCCAGCACGATGGCTCGAAGCACCCCCTGATGTCTGGCATTCAGCATGCGGACCACCTCGCGACCTTGGCACTCTCATATCGAGAGTGCCAATTCGTCTTGACTATAGACAAGGCCCCGGAGGTTGTCAAGGGGGGGCGACACCCCGGTGTGGGAGTCAAAAAATTCTGTCAGGTCGTCCCCCGGGATAAACCCGGCGGCCTCATTGGTCATTGATTATCGGAGGAGGGTTCCGAGCCGGCCCCATCGGATGATCGATGGGTGCGTCACCACGTACACGACGCCGCGCGGGATCGAGGCAAATGGAATGTCTTCGCTCCGGATGGAGAAGTAGACGAGGATGGCCTTCCCCTTGATCTTGTGGATGTCCAGGAACCCCCACACCCGGCTGTCCATGCTGTGATCCCGGTTGTCCCCCATCATGAAGAGCTTGTCGGGTGGGATGACGATGGGACCCAGGCGGTCCCGGTCGCCGGCCCGCGCGAAGGGGCCATCCGAGGTGACGGCGTACGGCTCGCTGACGGGAACCCCGTTGATCAGGACCTGCCTCCCGCGGATTTCCAGCGTCTCCCCCGGGAGCCCGATGACGCGCTTGATGAAGTCCCGCGTCTCGTCCTGCGGAAACTTGAAGACGATGATGTCGCCCCGCTTGAGGGCCGCGAAGGAATAGATGAACTTGTTCACCAGGATGTGATCGCCGATCTGCAACGTCGGCAGCATGGAACCCGAGGGAATCTTGAAGGCCTGGACCACGAAGGTCCGGATCACCAGGGCCAGCAGGACCGCGATGATCAGGGCCTCGGCGTACTCCCGAGCAACAGATTTTGTGGAGTCCGCTCTCTCCTTCGATCTCGCAGGAAACCATTCCTCGAGCTTGGGTCCAAAGAGCATAAGCAAGATACCGACGGCAAGAAGGCTCAGCCCTGTTGCGGGCCCATATCGAGCGGTTCGAAAAGCCCCCGCGAACAGGGCGGCACCCAGGAGGATGGAGACTCCTCCAACAAGCCGGTAGCCACGGCCGGCCCAGCCGCGCTTCTTCACACCATGAACCTTCAATGCGGTGACCTTCCCAAGAACCGCCTCATCCACGGACGCTGAGAATGGCCATGAACGCCTCCTGGGGAATCTCCACGCGGCCGACCTGTTTCATGCGGCGTTTGCCCGCCGCCTGCTTCTCCAGGAGCTTCCGCTTCCGTGTGATGTCGCCCCCATAGCACTTGGCCGTCACGGCCTTCCGCAGCGGCGGGATCCGTTCCCGCGCGATCACCCGGCTGCCGATGGCGGCCTGGATCACCACCTCGAACAGCTGCCGTGGGATGCGCTCCCGCATCTTCTCCGCCAGGAGGCGGCCGCGCGAAGCCGCCTGGTCCCGGTGGATGATGCAGGACAGGGCGTCCACCGGCTCACCGTTCACCAGGACGTCCAGCTTGACCAAGGGGGTTTCCCGGTACTCCAGGAAATCGTAATCCAGAGAGGCGTATCCCCGACTCACGGATTTCAGCCGGTCGTAGAAGTCCAGGACGATCTCGTTCAGCGGCAGTTCATAGGCGATAAGCATGCGGGAGTCCTGCAGGTACTCGATCCCCCGGTGGACGCCCCGCTTCTCCTGACAGAGGGCGTGGATGGCCCCCAGGTATTCCGCCGGCGCCAGGATGGAGGCGGTGATGTAGGGCTCCCCGATCGTGGCGATCTCCTCCAGCGGAGGAAGCTTGCTGGGATTCTCCACTTCGACGACCGTTCCGTCGTGCCGGGTCACCCGATAGACCACCGTGGGCGCCGTGGTCAGGAGGGTCAGGTCGAACTCCCGCTCCAGCCGCTCCTGGACGATCTCCAGGTGCAGGAGCCCCAGGAACCCGCAACGGAAACCGAAGCCCAGGGCCAAGGAGGTTTCGGGTTCGAAGGAGAAGGAGGTGTCATTCAGTTGCAGCTTCTCCAGCGCAGCCTTGAGGTCGAGGCAGTCCCGGCTCTCCACCGGATAGAGCCCGGCGAAGACCATGGGCCGCACCTCGCGGAAGCCGGGAAGCGGCCGCTCCGTCGGTCGGTCCGCCTCGGTGATGGTGTCCCCCACGCGGCTCTGGCGGACGTCCCGGATCCCGGCGATGAGGTAGCCGACCTCTCCCGCGCGGAGCTGGTCGGCCGCCCGCATGTGGGGCGCGAAGACGCCCACCCGGCTCACCTCGAAGGTCGCCTCCATGGACATGAACCGGACCCGCATCCCCGGGACGACCTGCCCATCGTAGAGGCGGACGTAGGCGATCACGCCTTGATAGGCCTCGAACCAGGAGTCGAAGACCAGGGCCTTGAGGGGCGCCACGGGCGATCCCGTGGGCGGGGGGATCCGCTGCACGATGGCCTCCAGGACGTCCAGCGTCCCCCAGCCGTGCTTGGCGCTGGCCAGGATCGCGTCGGCGGCGTCCAGCGCCAGGATGTCTTCGAGCTGGGCCTTCACCCGGTCCACATCGGCGTTGGGGAGGTCGATCTTGTTGATGACCGGCAGGATGGCCAGGTTGTTCCGCATGGCGAGGTGCACGTTGGCCAGGGTCTGGGCCTCCACCCCCTGGACCGCATCCACGACCAGCACGGCGCCCTCGCAGGCCGACAGGCTCCGGGAGACCTCGGAGGCGAAGTCCACGTGGCCCGGCGTGTCGATCAGGTTCAGCAGATAGTCCTGTCCATCCTTGCTCCGGTAGGTCAGGCGGACCGCCTTGGCCTTGATGGTGATGCCCCGCTCCCGCTCCAGGTCCATGCTATCCAGGACCTGCTCGGCCATCTGGCGCGGCGCGAGGGCGCCGGTCGCCTCCAGCAGCCGGTCCGCCAGGGTGGATTTGCCGTGGTCGATGTGGGCGATAATGCAGAAGTTGCGGATGTGGTCCATGAAGGCGTTCGGGGTTCAACGTTCAAGGTTCGAGGTTCAACGTCGAACTTCGCACATCGAACGTTGAACGGGGCGGCTGCGCCCCTACCAGTCGCGCTCGCGGACGAAATCCACCAGGTGGTGCAGGACGCGGGAGGCCGGCGATCCAGGCACCACCGTGAGTTGCGCGAGTGCCCGGCCCAGGTAGTCGTCCACCAGGCGCATGGTGGCCGGAACGGCCTCGTACCGTTCCACCAGGTTGCGGAGCTGTGCCAGGTCGTCGTCGTCCACCTGCTCCTGGCTGGCCAGTCCCTCCAGCACGGCCCGATCCGCCACGGAGGCGGTGCGCATGAGGTGGATCAACGGATAGGTGATCTTTCCCTCGCGGAAGTCGCTGCCGACCGGCTTCCCCAGCCGCTCCTCGCGGGCGGTGTAATCGAGGGCGTCGTCCACCAGTTGAAATCCGATGCCGAGGTTGAGACCGAAGGCCGCCAGGGCCTCCACGGTGGGTCCGGGGGCCTCGGCGACCAGCGCCCCGGCGCGGGCGGCGGCCGACATCAGGGCGGCCGTCTTCCCGGTCACGATCCGCAGGTAATCCGCCTCGCTGATCTTGAGATCGCGCAGCAGCTGCAGCTGGAGGACCTCGCCCTCGGTCATGGACACCGTGGCATCCGCGAAGGCTCGCAGGATGCGCATGTCCCCGTCGGCCACCAGGATCTGGATGGCCCGCGAGTACAGGAAATCCCCCACCAGCACCGACACGTCGGATCCCCAGAGGACGGTGGCGGCGGGGCGCCCGCGCCGCATGGCGGAGTGATCCACGATGTCATCGTGGATCAGGGTGGCCGCGTGCATCATCTCCGCCACGGAGGCCAGCGTCACGGCGCGGTCCCGCTGGTCGTCGCCGCAGGCCCGGGCGGCCAGCAGCAGGAGGGCCGGCCGGATCCGCTTCCCTCCCGAGGCCAGGGCGTACCTCGCCACCGCGGACAGGAGCATCCCGCTCTCCTGAACCGGTTCCTGCAGGCGATCCTCGACCGCGGTGAGTTCCGCGGCGATGACGGTGAACAGTCCGTCGTGCGTCCGCGAGGTGATCATTTGAAATTTCCCATCGCCCGGCGGAGGGAGGAGTATATGGCATAGCCCCCGCGGGATTTCAAGCGGAAAAGCCCCGACACCCCGTCCAGGCGTGGTGCGTGCACGCTGCGGGTGATGACCACGACGGGACGGCCGGCCTCCAGCAGCCGCCGGAGCTGATCCGCTCCCTCCGGAGAGGCGGGGCCGAGGGGCGTCACCCGACGGTGCGCATAGAATACTATGGTTGGTGCGTTGAGTCCATATGCCACCAGCGTCCCCTGGACACCGAGGATCACCCGGGCGTCCTCTGTGAACTCGCGCAGTGGACCCTGGAGCATGGCATACGCGCGCGGCGCGACCGCGACCTCCGCCGTGAGCAGGAACAGGACCATCATCGCCGACAGGAAGGCGGGGCGCCAGGGACCTCGAGCGAGGAGGCCGCTGGCCGTCCCCAGGGTCAGGAGCGCCGCAAGCCACCAGGCGAGGCCGACGGGAGGCGCAACCCCCTCGAGGACGCCACCCGCCAGCGGGCGAACCGTCTCCAGGATCCAGGGGATCATCCCGACTCCCAGCGCCAGTGTTCCGCCGGTCAGCCCGATGAGCCACGGGGCCAGCCGCTCCAGCCATCGAGGCATCCGATCCGCATCAATTGAAAACTGACAACCGATCCGCCTCTGGCGGATCAGTTTCCCATTTGAAATTGCCGAAGCGCCAGCCAGGAGGGCCATGGCGGGAAAGGCCGGGAACAGGTAGCTGGGCAGCTTGGTCCCCGCCAGGGAGAAGAACAGAAAGACCCCCGCCACCCAGCAGGCGCAGACGATCAGCAGACGGCCGGCCGGCTCCCCTGACTCGCGCCGACGGGCCACCGTGACGGCGTGCCACAGGGCCCGGGGAAGGAATCCGCTCCAAGGAAAGAAGCCGATCAGGACGACGGGGAGGTAGAACCAGATCGGCCCGGCGTGGCTCGAGACCACCCCCATGTAGCGAGTCACATGGTGCTTGATCACAAACCCGTCCACAAAGGCCCAGCCGTTCGCCCCCAGGGCGAGGCCGTACCAGGGCAGCGTGATCGCCGCGAACAGGAGCGGTCCTCCCCACGGGACCAGGCGGGCCATCCCTCCCCGAACCTCCCGGCACACGAGGAGAGAGCCTCCCAAGGCCATCCCGGGGATCAGGAGACCCACCGGTCCCTTCACCAGCACGGCCAGGCCCATGGCCGCCCACCCGATCATCGCCCAGCGTCCCGCTTTGCGGGATCCTTCCAGCACCTCGACCCCTGCCAGGATCGCCACCGTCACGAAGAGCGTCAGGAGCATGTCGGTCACGGCAGCCCGCGCCAAGAAAGCGGTGAGCGGGTTCGTGGCGAAGGCCAGCCCCGCCCACAAATCGGCGGGTGGCCCGAACCACCGGCCAGCTGTCCAGGCGACGAGGAGAACCAGGGTCACTCCCGCCAGCGCGGACCAGAAGCGCACGGCGAATTCCGTCACCCCGAAGACGCGGTAGCTCAGGGTGATGAGCCAGTAGAAGAGGATGGGCTTGTCGAAGCGGGGGCGACCGTTGAAGTGGGGCGTGATCCAGTCCCCGGTCGTGAGCATCTCCCGGGCGGCCTGGGCGTAGGCCGGCTCGTCCGCGTCGAACAGGCCAGGAGTCCCGAGCCGGAAGAAGAAGAGGATTCCCGACAGGAGCAGGAGTGCCAGGAGGGTCGCAGTAGCTGTCCGGCCGTCCATGGGCGAAGGGCGAGAAGGCAGGGTCACTGGGGGGGGGTCTGCAGGCGATGCTGCGTGTCGGAGCAGACGTCGCGGGCCATGAAGCGCTGGGTAGCCTGCGCCAGCAGACGTGGCACGCCCACCGGCGATCCCGCCAGGAAGCGCCCGCCGTTATCCTGGAACCGGTACTGGTAGAAAAGATCGAAGCGGACTTCAGTGCCCGCCGTCCGCAGGTCCAAGTGGAAGGGGGAGATTTCGTTCGTGCGGAGGAGAAAGTTCGGGACGGCCGCGGCGGCCTGCGACACGGTCCGCTCCCGGGCATCCATCCCGACCAACTCCAGCTCCAGGAACCGGACCTCCTGGTGCCCCCAGGGATTCTGCGCCACCCCGTCCAGCCGCAGCACCCCGGGTTCGGGTCGCGCGCAGTTCCAGTAGAGCACGACGTGGGATGACGCCACCCGGTGGGTAAACACGGCCGGCGGATACAGTGTGGGCTCCGCCGCCGGAAGCCGCCAGGTCCCGTCCGCAGCGCAGGCGGACAGGCCCACGCCCAGGAGCGCGAGGAGCCCGGTTCGAATGTTCCCCGTCATCCGCATTGCCTGGATCTCCACCGCACCCGGATCCGGATCATCGGGCCGTCGTGTGGACGGCCGGTTCCGTCCGTCGTGCTGCCGGGACGTAGGCATGAACGCCCAGCGCGACCGCGCTCCCCAGCAGGGCCCCCGCCAGGACGTCTGACGGAAAATGCGATCCCAGGAAGACCCGCGACACCGCGACCAGCCCGGCCAATCCCACGAATACCCCCGCCGCCCGGGGGTACCACAGGGCCAGCAGCAGCGCCGCCGCGAAGGCCGTGGTCGCATGCCCCGAGGGAAATGAGGCATAGGCATACTTCGCTGGAAAGCAGGGAAAGTTGCTGAAGAAGGACCCCGCCTCTGGCGCGCTGGGCCTCGCCCGGCACGCGATGTTCTTCAGGATCTGGTCCAGCAAGCCAGCCCCGGTCACCGTCGCCGCGCCCGTGAGCCCCCGGTTCCGGAGGCTAGCGTCCTCGCGCCACAACCCGAGCAGGGCCAGTGCCAGAAGGATCCCGATGTCCACCGCCCCGTAGCCGAGCCAGGTGAGCCCCTGCATCAGTTCCACGAGCGGCGGCCACCGCCAGCGCTGGACGGTCAGCATGAGGCCGGGGTCGGCCAGGACCAGCCCGGGCAGGACCACCAGACCGATCAGGAGGGTCTGTCGCCAGATCTCCGGGATGCCTGCTCGCTGCTGGGATTTCCCTGGATCGGTCACCATGGGCACGAGGCCTCGGACCTGTCAGGCCGGGTCAAAGATGTTGGTGTCGGCGCACCCGAAGGGGCGCTCCCCTTCTAACATCCTTTGGTACATCCGGCAAACGCAAAGTGACATCGCCGGAACCCGGCGGATTCCAGGCTCCCAGAAGCCTCGCACCTCCAGGCCACCCGCCATTCCCGGCGCACAAACAAAAAGCCCCAGGGGATCGCTCCCCTGGGGCTTTCCGTGATGCTCGTCCAGCTTAGAAGTTATACAGCAACTGCAGGACGTACTCCTGGGCCACGTCGCCCCGGACCGGGAGGAGCCAGCCAAGCTCACCCTGAAGCTTGAAGCCGGTCCAGACGTCGTAGGCCGCAAACAGGGAGATCTCATTGCCGAGACCGGACTTCCCCGCCAGCGGCTTATCCGGACGACCAGCATACGTAGGACCAAAGCACGGGACTGCGGAGCTCACAGCGCAGTTGCCGTTCTTCTTGGCGAATCCGGCGTAGCCCCAAGCCAGCTTCGTGTACAACGGCTTCACCGGCCTGTACTCCAAAACCAGCCCGACCATCCAGAGGTTGGCCGGCCAGTCCTGCGTGTACTCCACGGCGTCAAACGTACCGCCGCTCCCGATCATCTCGTACAGGCCGCCGGCGCCGTTCCAGCTCGGAGCGATGGCCGGGAACGCACCGCTCTTATCGCTGTTTCGGGAATCACCACTCCCATAGGCAAGGACCGGGCTCACCGTCACGGGCCCGATGGGGAAGTGCACGCCAGCGTCCACGGCCCATCCGGCCACGGTGCGCGGGCCAAGGTTACCCACCGTCCCGAAAGTACCCGCCGGCCCACCGTCGGCATACCCGTAGATCGCGTCCAGGTCATAGGAGACGATCCCGGCCTTCCCGGTGGTCGTGAAGCCAATGTAGTGGCTCTCGCGCACCCGGTTGGTCGGGGGGCACGGGGTCGGGGTGCAATTCGTCGCGTTCCGCCCCCAGATGTAATACACCCCCGGGTTGAACCACGGCGCCAATGCCACATCCCCTCGGAACTGATAGAGGTCGTAGTTGTTGTCCAAGGTGTTGCTGGTTACTGCCTGGCCGGACTGCCCGCTCCCCAGGGCCGCCGCCGTGTTCGGGCCGCCGCTGGCCCGATACCAGGCCAGTTCGTACTTGACTGGTTTTCTCTCGCCATAGGCCCGAACGCCCATGATGTCGTCGTCAAACAGGATGCCCTTGGGCGTGAACCAGGGCTGGCCGCCAGCCCGTACCCGGAAGGGCATTCCAAACGGGGCCGCGAAGTCAATATAGGCCCACTTGGTCTCGACGTTCACGCCGTCAAGACCCGACGACCCACCGGCGCTGGCGCCCACACGCGCGCTGCCCGGCGTGAGGAAGTTCGTGCTGATGAACGGCCCGTTGGTCGCGCCCGAGGGACCACCGCCGTTACCCCACTCGATGTCGCCGATCTCCAGCCGCAATGTCGCCGTGATGTTCCCGTTGTCGTCGCTCACGTCGAAGCGCGGGCGAACGCGCAACTGCGCCCCTCGGGGGTTCGCACCGGGCACACCGCCGCCGCGATCACCAAAGCCCAGGTTTTCAGCAGCATAGAACCGAACTCGATACTCCGACCCGAACTTGAAGTCCAGCGCCATCGCCGGCGCGGCCATGGCGAGCACAAGTGCTCCCACAGCCACCATCCACAAAAACTTTCTCATCAGGTTACCCTCCGTTTCAAGCTCGATGCTTTTGATCCCTGTGGACCTTCTGGTGATACCCTAGA
>Ga0209343_10005035_pt1 | contig 16190 bp, 15 predicted proteins | sample RifCSPlowO2_02_FD_184026 | JGI IMG/M metagenome (GOLD analysis project Ga0209343, IMG submission 184026) | Groundwater microbial communities from Rifle, Colorado - Rifle CSP2_plank lowO2_0.2 (SPAdes) (version 2) | ecosystem: Environmental > Aquatic > Deep subsurface > Groundwater | place... | reverse complement strand
TCCGTTTCAACGTGGCGTTCACCGAAGAGCCGCAGGTGCTGGCTTTTTTGAAGGCGCAGAGCCGGGGCTGAGATGGGCTTGAGTAGGCCCTGCAGCCCAGCCTTCATGTCTCAAGATTTTTGTCGGCAGCGACGGACGCAGGTTTCCACGTCGCCGGAGCACGAAACAACGCCACCCAGTGGCACCGAGGAACCGGCTCTGCCGGGCCTCTGGTGCCGTCCCCCTCCCGCCGAAGGCGAGAGAGGGGGGTGACGCGAAGCGGCGCGGGGGGGGCCTCAGTGTTTCACCATGATGTGCCGCACGCAGCTGTAGTCCTCCAGCGCGAAGACCGACATGTCCTTGCCGTAGCCCGAGTGTTTCATGCCGCCGTGCGGCATTTCCGACACCAGCATGAAGTGGGTGTTGACCCAGGTGCAGCCGTACTGCAGGCGGGATGCGATGTTCATGGCGGTGCCGACGTTGCTCGACCAGACCGAGCTGGACAGGCCGTACTCGGAGTCGTTCGCCCAGGCGACGGCCTGTTCCGCGTCTTTCACGCGGGTGATGGACACCACCGGCCCGAACACCTCGCTGCGCACGATCTCGTCTTCCTGCAGCGCGCCGGCGATGACCGTGGGTTTGTAGAAGAAGCCCTTGTTGCCGACGGTGCCGCCGCCGGCCGTGACCTCGGTGTGGGCCAGTTGGGCCGCGCGGTCGACGAAGCTGGCCACGCGGTCGCGCTGGCGGGCCGAGATCAGCGGGCCCATCTCGACGCCGGGTTCCTGCTGGCTGCCCACCTTGATGGACGAGACCGCGCTGCTCAGGTCGGCCACCAGCTTCTCGTAGATGCCTTCCGTGGCGTAGACGCGGCAGGCGGCGGTGCAGTCCTGGCCCGCGTTGTAGTAGCCGAAGGTGCGCAGGCCTTCGACCACCTGCCCCAGGTCGGCGTCGTCGAGCACGATCACCGGTGCCTTGCCGCCCAGCTCAAGGTGGGTGCGTTTGATGCCACGCGCGGCGGCTTCCATGATCTTGCTGCCGGTCGAGACGTCGCCCGTGAGCGAGGCCACGCGGATGCGCGGGTCGCGGATCAGCGGCGCGCCAACGGTGTCGCCACGGCCGCAGACGATGTTGACCACACCCGGCGGCAGGATGCCGGCCAGCAGTTCACCGAAACGCAGCGTGGTCAGCGGTGTGTTTTCCGAGGGTTTGAGCACCACGGTGTTTCCCATGGCGATGGCCGGTCCGAGCTTCCAGGCGGCCATCATGAGCGGGTAGTTCCAGGGGGCGATGGAGGCCACCACGCCCAGCGGGTCGCGCCGGATCATGCTGGTGTGGCCCGCCAGGTATTCGCCCGCCAGCGGTCCCGACAGGTTGCGGATGGCGCCGCCAAAGAAGCGGTAGACATCGGCGATGGCGGGGATCTCGTCGTTGCGCGCGGCCGCCAGGGGCTTGCCGCAGTTCAGCGACTCCAGCATGGCGAGCTCGTCGCCATGGGCTTCGATGGCATCGGCGATCTTGAACAGGTAGCCGCTGCGGTCGCGCGGCGTGAGCGCGGCCCAGGCGGGGAAGGCGGCGCTGGCCGCGTCCACCGCCAGGCGCAGCTGGTCGGCGCTGGCCTCGCGCACTTCGCACAGCAGTTCGCCCGTGCTGGGGTTGAGGATGGGTTCGACGCGCCCTTCGCCGGCCACGCTGTGGCCATTGATCAGGAGCTGGGTGGTGAAGCGGGTGGCAGCCATGTCGGGTTCCAGAGGTTGGGTTGAAACAGAGCGGACGGGAGCGGGGTGTTCAGCGGGCGTTCGGGCTGGCGTCGCCCTCGCGGGTGAGGCGCCAGGCCAGCAGGATCAGCGGCATGGTGATGACCATGATGACCAGCGCCACCACGTTGGTGATGGCCGCTTCGCGAGGGCGCCCGAGCTGGCCCATGAGCCAGATGGGCAGTGTCTTGTCGGTGCCAGCGGTGAAGGTGGTCACGATCAGCTCGTCGACCGAGAGGGCAAAGGCGAGGATGCCGCCGGCCAGCAGGGCGGTGCCGAGCTGCGGCAGGATGATGTGGCGCAGCGTGGTCAGGGTGTCGGCACCGAGGTCCATCGACGCCTCCCACAAGCGGTTGGGCAGACGCCGCAGGCGGGCCACCACGTTGTTGTGCACGATGACCACGCAGAAGGTGGCATGGCCGACCACGATGGTCCAGAAACCCGGGTTGACCTCCATGAGCCGGAAGGCCGAGAGCAGGGCGATGCCGGTGACGATGCCGGGCAGGGCGATCGGCAGGATCAGCATGGTGGTGAACGCGTCCTTGCCGAAGAAGCGGTCGCGGTTCAGGGCCGCGGCGGTGAGCGTGCCCAGCACCATCGCGATGATGGTGGCCATCGCGGCCACCGCCAGCGAGAGGTAGATGGCCTCGTGGATGTCGGTGCGTTCGAGGGCGCGGGCGAACCAGCGCAGGGTCACACCCTCCATGGGAAAGCTGTAGTTGCTGTCGGCGCTGTTGAAGGCGTACAGCGCGATGAACAGCAGGGGCAGGTGCAGGAAGGCCAGGCCCGCGTAGGCGGCGATGCGCAGCAGGGTGGGTTTAGAGCGCATTGAAGGCCCCCAGTCGGCGCGCCATGGCCAGGTAGATGGTGATCAGCACGATGGGCACGCAGGTGAAGGCCGCCGCCATCGGGATGTTGCCGATGGTGCCCTGCATGGTGTAGACCATGTTGCCGATGTACAGGCCCGAAGGGCCGACCAGCTGGGGAATGATGTAGTCGCCCAGCGTGAGCGAGAAGGTAAAGATGGAGCCCGCCACCACGCCCGGGAAGGCGAGGGGCCACAGCACGGTGCGGAAGGTCTGGAACGGGCGGGCACCGAGATCGCCCGAGGCCAGCAGCAGGTTGGCCGGCACGCGTTCGATGGCGGCCTGGATGGGCAGCACCATGAAGGGCAGCCAGATGTAGGTGAACACCAGGAAGCGGCCGAGGTTGGACGTGGCCAGGGTGTCGCCGCCGATCACCGGAATCGCCAGCACCGCCTGCAGAACGCCTTGCAGGCCGAGTGCATTGATCACCCAGTAAATCACGCCGCCCTGAGCCAGCAGCACGGTCCAGGCGTAGGCCTTGACGATGTAGCTGGCCCACATGGGCAGCATCACGCCGACATAGAAGAAACCCTTTTCGGCCGGGCTGGCGTGGTGGGCCATGTACCAGGCCATGGGAAAGCCGATGAGCGCGGTGGCCAGCGTCACGGCGACGGCCATGCCCAGCGTGCGCAGCACGATGTCCAGGTTGGCCGGCATCAGCAGGTTGGCAAAGTTGTCGGTGGTGAACTCGGCCACCACCGACATGCTCATGTCGTCGAACACGAAGACGCTCTGGCTCAGCAGCGTCAGCAGCGAGCCCAGGTACACCACGCCGAACCACAGCAGCGGTGGCGTGAGCATCAGCAGCAGCGTGAGCGTGCGCCGCTGGTAGAAGAAGTTGGAGAGGGCACGCATGGGGGCCTCAGGCGTCCAGCATCACCATGTGCTGCGGTGCCCAGCTGAGGGCGACCCGCTGGCCCGCTCGGGTGTGGGCGGCCAGCGCCGACGCGGCTTCACTTTCCGCCTGCAGGGCGGTGATCACCTGCCCACCCACCTGCACTTCCAGCCGCTGGCTCGCACCCAGGAACTGGATGGCCAGCACCTCGCCCTCGACCTGCAGTCGCCCTGTCGCGGGGACGTTGCCCGCCGGGTGCATGGCAATGTTTTCCTGACGCACGGCAAACGCCTGCGGCCGGCCCGTGAGCGTTTGCGCCAGCGCGGTGTCGATCACGTTGGCGCTGCCGACAAAGTCCGCCACAAAGCGCGTGCGCGGCTGGTGGTAGAGCTCGCGAGGGCTGGCGATCTGTTCGATCCGGCCCTGGTTGAACACGGCGATGCGGTCCGACATGGAGAGCGCTTCGCCCTGGTCGTGCGTCACATAGACGAAGGTGATGCCCAGCTTGCGGTGCAGCACCTTGAGCTCGACCTGCATCTGCTCGCGCAGCTTCATGTCCAGTGCGCCCAGCGGCTCGTCTAGCAGCAGGATGCGCGGCCGGTTGACGAGGGCCCGCGCCAGCGCCACGCGCTGGCGCTGGCCGCCCGAGAGCTGGGCCGGCGTGCGTTCGGCGTGGTCGGGCAGGGCCACCATGGCCAGGGCCTCGCGGGCCTGGGCATGGCGCTCGGTCCTGGGCACCTTGCGCACCATCAGACCGTAGGCCACGTTGTCCAGCACGTTCATGTGCGGGAACAGCGCGTAGTCCTGGAAAACGGTGTTCACGTCGCGCTCGTAAGGCGGTGTACCCGAAGCTTCCTGGCCCATCAGGGTCAGGCTGCCCCGGCTCGGTTGTTCAAAGCCGGCCATCAGCCGCAGCGAGGTGGTCTTGCCGGAGCCCGACGGCCCCAGCATGGAAAAAAACTCGCCTTCCTGCACGGTGAAGCTGACACCGTCCAGCGCCTTCACGTCGCCGTAGTGCCTGGAAACGTCTTTGAACTCGATGGCGTCGGTCATGCAGAAATCTTCAATCAGGGATGCGGTTCGGTTCAGTGGTCCATGGCGTCGGAGCACGACCCGCACCGCACGAACCAACCCCACCCAGGGGCACCGAGGAACCGGCTTCGCCGGGCCTCTGGTGCCGTCCCCCTCCCGCCGAAGGCGAGAGAGGGGGGTGACGCGAAGCGGCGCGGGGGGTGATTCCTTCTACCTTCCGCCCATGATCGCGATGTAGTCCATCGCCCACTTGGAATAGGGCACGCAGGTGCCCTGGCTGGCGCACTTGGCCTGCGGGGTCTTCCAGAACTTGATCTTGTTCAGGTCGTCGAAGCCGTTGACCTTGCAGAAGTCGCTGCCGCCGGGGGCCTTGGCCTTGCAGGCGCCTGGCGTCACCGGCACGGTGCCGAACCATTCGGCCAGCGGGGCCTGCAGCTGGTCGCTGAGCTGGTGCTCCATCCACTGGTAGGCACAGTTCACGTTCTTGGCGTTCACATGCAGCATCGTGGTGTCGGCCCAGCCGGTGGCGCCTTCCTTGGGCACCACGGAGGCAATCGGCTTCTTCTCGCCCTTGAGCGAATTCACCATGAAGCCCCAGGAGCCCGAAGCGACCACGCCTTCGCTCTTGAAGTCGTTCATCTGCACCGTGGCATCGTGCCAGTAGCGGTGGGTCAGTTTCTTCTGGCCACGCAGCAGCTCCAGCACGGCGGCGTACTGTTTTTCATTGAGTTCGTACGGGTCCTTGATGCCCAGTTCGGGCTTCTTGGACATCAGGTACAGCGCGGCGTCGGCGATGTAGATGGCGCCGTCGTAGGCCTGCACGCGGCCCTTGTTGGACTTGCCGTCGGGCAGCTTCTGTTCTTCGAACACCACCGACCAGGAGTCGGGTGCTTTCTTGAAGACGTCGGTGTTGTACATCAGCACGTTGGGGCCCGACTGGTAAGGCACGCCGTAGTGTTTGCCGTCGACGGTGTGCCAGGCCGCGTTCTGCAGGCGGGGGTCGATGTTCTTGTAGCTGGGCACCAGGCCCACGTTCACTTCCTGCACCAGCTTGGAGGCGATCAGGCGTCCGCTGGCGTCGCCCGAGGCGGTCACGATGTCGTGGCCACCCGCTTTCATCAGGGACACCATTTCGTCGGAGGTGGCGGCGGTCTTGACGTTGACCTTGCAACCCGATGCTTTTTCAAAGCTGGTGGTCCAGTCGTAGGCTTTGTCGGTTTCGCCGCGTTCGATGTAGCCTGCCCAGGCAATGATGTTGAGCTGTCCCTCACCCTTGCCAATGGCCTTGGGCGGGGCTGCGAGGCTGGCGGTGGCGGAGGCAGCCGCCAGCAAACCAATGAGAAGTGTGCGGGTTTGGGACATAGGAACTCCTGACAGGGGTGGTTGGGGCGCGCTGGTGCGAGCCTGAGAGGCATCTTAGGTATTGCCCCTGTGCAGAACCATACCGGGCAAACAATAGAATCCATCGGTAAAACAGAAACCTCGCACCAGGAAGCGCTTTTTTAGGGAGTTACCCTGTGCCTCAAAGCGGTGCACTTGCGGGTTTACCCTTTAGTTGGTCCAAAAGAGTGCCTGAAATGGCGAAATGACCCGATGAGCACCTCGTTCAAGAGCATTCGGTATTTCATAGCGGTCGCGGAATCGGGCTCCATCTCGGCCGCCATCCACGAGCTGGGGGTTTCGCAATCGGTCGTGTCGCAGGCCATTGCGCAGATGGAGGCCGATCTGGGCACCTTGCTGTTTGAACGCCGGGCCCGCGGCATGTCGCTCACCCACGCCGGTCACCAGTTCCTGCGCCATGCGCACCAGATCGACGTGGCCATGCGCAATGCGCGCGACGCACTGGCCTCACGGCCGCACACCGTCACCGGCAGCCTCAACGTGGGCGTGACCAGCCTGATGGTGGGTTACTACCTGCCGTTCCTGCTCGACCGGTTTCGCCGCGTGTTCCCGCGCATCCAGGTGCAGATCACCGAAGACCGGCGCGACTACCTGGAGCACCTGCTGATCAGCGGCGAGCTCGACGTGGCGCTGATCGTGGTGTCGCAGTTGCAGAACCGCCAGGCGCTGGAAACCGAAACCATCCTGCGTTCGGGCTGGCGGGTGTGGCTCCCGGTCAATCACCGCCTGGCCGGCGAGGAAAAAATCGAGGCCACCGAGCTGGCCCGGCAGTCGCTCGTGTTGTTGCAGGTGGATGAGTTGGGTGACGCCACCACCGCCTTGTGGAACGCCGGCGGTGCGGACACCACGGTGCTGATCCGCACCTCGTCGGTGGAAGCCGTGCGCAGCCTGGTGGCCACCGGCGCCGGCTGCTCGGTGTTGCCGGACATGCTGTACCGGCCGTGGTCACTGGAGGGTGACCGCATCGAAGCCCGACCGCTGGCCCACACCTTGCCGCATCTGGAGGTGGGTCTGGCCTGGCGCAAAGGCGCCGTGTTGCCGGAGTCTCTGAGCAATTTCCTGACGGCGGTGCGCCCCACGCTCGAAGGGCATGCGCCGGGCGGCGTTGGCCACGTCCGCTAGCTGCCTGCCCGCAGGCGCGCTCAGCGCCCCGGACGCCCGGTCGGGCGATAATGTAAAGCTGTTCAGAACCTGCACGAAGCACCACCGACATGACCCGCCCCGCCTCCGTTGCCGACATCCGCAAGACCTTCCTGGACTTCTTCGCCTCCAAGGGCCACACCGTGGTGGCGTCCAGCCCGCTGGTGCCGGGCAACGACCCCACGCTCATGTTCACCAACTCGGGCATGGTGCAGTTCAAGGACGTGTTCCTCGGCACCGACAAGCGCCCCTACGTGCGCGCGGCCTCGGTACAGGCCTGCCTGCGCGCCGGCGGCAAGCACAACGACCTGGAAAACGTGGGCTACACCGCGCGCCACCACACCTTTTTCGAGATGCTGGGCAACTGGTCGTTTGGCGACTATTTCAAGCGCGAGAGCCTGAAGTGGGCCTGGGAGCTGCTGACCGAGGTCTACAAGCTGCCGGCCGAGCGCCTGCTGGCCACGGTGTACGAAGAGGACGACGAGGCCTACGACATCTGGACCAAAGAAATCGGCCTGCCGCCCGAGCGCGTGATCCGCATCGGCGACAACAAGGGCGGCCGCTACAAGAGCGACAACTTCTGGATGATGGCCGACACCGGCCCTTGCGGCCCCTGCTCGGAGATCTTCTACGACCACGGCGACCACATTGCCGGCGGCCCCCCGGGCAGCCCCGATGAAGACGGCGACCGCTTCATCGAGATCTGGAACAACGTGTTCATGCAGTTCAACATGGACGAGACCGGCGCCGTCACGCCGCTGCCCGCCCCCTGCGTGGACACCGGCATGGGTCTGGAGCGCCTGGCCGCGATCCTGCAGCACGTGCACAGCAACTACGAAATCGACATCTTCGACGCGCTGATCAAGGCCGCCGGCCGCGAGACCGGCACCGCTGACCTGAGCAACCCGTCGCTCAAGGTGATTGCCGACCACATCCGCGCCACCGCATTCCTGATCAGCGACGGCGTGATCCCGTCGAACGAAGGCCGCGGCTACGTGCAGCGCCGCATCGTGCGCCGCGCCATCCGCCATGGCTACAAGCTCGGCCAGAAGACGCCGTTCTTCCACAAGCTGGTGCCCGATCTGGTGGCCGTGATGGGCGAGGCTTACCCGAACATGGCCAGCCAGGCGCAGCGCATCTCCGAGGTGTTGCGGGTGGAGGAAGAGCGTTTTTATGAGACGCTGGCCAACGGCATGGAAATCCTCGACGCCGCCCTGGCCGATGGCGCCAAAGTGCTGCCGGGCGACGTGGCCTTCAAGCTGCACGACACCTACGGCTTCCCGCTCGACCTGTCGGGCGACGTCTGCCGTGAGCGCGGTCTGACGGTGGACGAGGCCGGTTTCCACGCCGCCATGGAAGCGCAGAAAGCCAAGGGCCGCGCGGCCGGCAAGTTCAAGATGGACAAGGCGCTGGAGTACACCGGCGTCGGCAACGCCTTCGTGGGCTACGAACAGCTCGAAGCCCCGGCCAAGGTCGTGGCGCTGTACCTGGACGGCACGCCCGTGGCCGAACTCAAGGCCGGTCAACAAGGTGTCGTGGTGCTGGACACCACGCCCTTCTACGCCGAGAGCGGCGGCCAGGTGGGTGACGAAGGCGTGATCACCAGCGGCTCGGCCAAGTTCTCTGTGGGCGACACGCAGAAGATCAAGTCCGACGTGTTCGGCCACCACGGCGTGATGGAGCAGGGCACGCTCGCCGTGGGCGACACGGTGACCGCCGCGGTGGACACCGCCCAGCGCGCCGCCACCGTGCGCAACCACTCCGTCACGCACCTGATGCACAAGGCCCTGCGCGAGGTGCTGGGCACGCATGTGCAGCAGAAGGGCAGCCTGGTCGACGCCGACAAGACACGTTTCGACTTCACGCACAACGCGCCGGTGACGGACGCGCAGATCCGCGAGATCGAGCAGCGCGTGAACGCCGAGATCGTGGCCAACGCGGCGACGCAGGCGCGCGTGATGGACATCGAATCAGCTCAGAAGACCGGCGCCATGATGCTGTTCGGCGAGAAGTACGGCGAGACCGTGCGCGTGCTCGACATCGGCTCCAGCCGCGAACTCTGCGGTGGCACGCACGTCGGGGCCACGGGCGACATCGGCTTTTTCACCATCACCGCAGAAGGCGGTGTGGCTGCGGGCGTGCGCCGCGTGGAAGCGGTGACGGGTCTGAATGCGCTGGCCTATGTGCAGGGCATGGAAGCCACGCTCGGTGGCGTGGCCGGCACGCTCAAGGTCACGCCCGGCGAGGTGCCAGCGCGCGTGGGCGCGTTGCTGGACCAGATGCGTGATCTGGAGAAAGAGATGAACGCCCTCAAGAGCCGTCTGGCTTCGGCACAGGGCGACGAGCTGGTGAACCAGGCGGTCGAGGTCAAGGGCATCAAGGTGCTGTCGGCGGTGCTGGCCGGCGCGGACGCCAAGGGCCTGCGAGAAACCATGGACAAGCTGAAGGACAAGCTCAAGTCGGCGGCCATCGTGCTGGCCGCCGTGGACGGCGGCAAGGTGCAGATCGCTGCGGGTGTGACCGCCGACGTGATGGGCAAGGTCAAGGCCGGCGAGCTGGTGAACTTTGTGGCCCAGCAGGTGGGCGGCAAGGGCGGTGGCAAGCCCGACATGGCCATGGCCGGCGGTACCGATGCGAGTGGCCTGCCCAAGGCGCTGGCTTCGGTGCAGGCCTGGGTGGCCGAGCGGGTGTGATCGCCTGCGCGCCTGTCAGCGATTGCCCGGTACCCTGAAGCCATGCCGCGTATCCAGATCGATCTGCCCGACCACTTCGCTTTCAGCACGGAGATGTCGATCTACATCAGCCACGTCAACCAGGGCGGGCACCTGGACAACGCGCAACTGCTGACGCTGGTGTCTGAAGCCCGGGTGCGTTACTTCAAGTCCCTGGGTTACACCGAGTCCGATGTCGCCGGCCATCCCATCGTCGTCGGCGACATCGTGGCGCAGTACAAGGCCGAGGGCTTTCATGGCGAGACCATGCGGGTGAGCCTGCTGCCGCAGGACCCCAACAAGTACGGTTTCGACCTGGTCTACCGCATGGACAACGTGGACTCGGGCCGCGAGGTGGCGCGCGGCAAGATCGGCATCGTGTTCATCGACCGCGAAACCCGGCGCGTGGCGCCCATCCCGGCCCGCTTCCGGGCGCAGGCACTGGCTGAGGGCTGAACCGTTTCAGGTGGGCCAGTCCAGCACCCGCTGGCTCTGGAAGGCACGCGGCTCGCCCGTCACCGGGTCCGTGAAGGCGATGCCCCGCGCCAGCAGGCGCAGCGGGTTCGCAAAATCTTCCGCTTCGTCCGGCCCGTGCAGCACGGTCGGGTAGAGCTGGTCGCCCACGATGGCCAGGCCGAGTGCGTTCATGTGCACGCGAAGTTGATGGCGTTTGCCTGTGACAGGTTCCAGCGCATAGCGCGCCCAGTCGCCGCGCCGCTCCAGCACATCGATGCGTGTCTCGCTGTTCGGCTCACCAGCCACCTCGTTCATGCGAAAAAAATCGGCCGGGTGTTCCACGATGCGGCTGCTGCTCGTGCGCGGCCAGGTCCATGCGTCGGTGGCCGGCGCGATGGCCTCGTAGGTCTTTTGCATGGTTCGCCCACTGAAGAGCGCGTGGTAGGTCCCGCGCTCGGCGGGATTCACGGCCAACAGCACCAGCCCGGCGGTTTCGCGATCAATGCGGTGCAGCGGTGCCAGCTGTGGCAGGCCGAGCTTGCGTTGAAGGCGCACCAGCAAAGTCTGCTGCACATAGCGCCCGCCCGGCGTCACGGGCAGAAAGTGCGGTTTGTCGGCCACCACCAGATGCGCGTCCTGGTAGAGCACCGCTTCTTCAAATGGCACCACCTCTTCGTCCGGCAGCTCGCGGTAGTAATACAGCCGCGTATTGCCCCGGTACGGCGCCTCGGGCGGTACGGCCTGGCCCGCTTCGTCCAGCACCGCGCCCGTGGCCAGCCGCTCGGCCCACGCCGCGCGCCCCACCTTTGGCAGGCGTTCGTCCAGAAAGTCGATCACGCCGGGCCAGCGGGCGTCACCGGCTTTGACCCCAGGCAGTGCGACGCAGCCGGGCGACACGCCGTCGCGGGCGGGAATGAGCGGGTTCTTGGAGGATCGGGCCACGGCGGAGGAGGGTGAGCGAAGGAAATGCGGGTATTCTCTGCGCCTTCACCACAGGACCCCGCCGTGATCAAAGCCGCCAACCTCTCCGACACCGTCATCCGTGCCCGCCTGGCGCTGGCGCTTGGTGTGAGCAGCCTGCTGCTGAGCGGCTGCGCTGTGGTGGCCGTGGTCGATGTGGCTGCATCGGCAGTAGTGGGCGTGGCCGGCCTCGCGGTGGACGCGGCGGTCGGCACGGCCCGCATCGGCGGCCAGCTCATCGGTGCCGGTGCCGACGCGGCACTGGACTCGGACGAGGACGATTGACCCGATGTTCGGTATCAGTTTTCCGCGGCGCGGGAGCACCACCCTCACCGCATGAAACAACGCCACCCGCAGGCACCGCCGGGCGGGCTTTGCCAGACGGCCAGTGCCGCCCCTGGAGGGGGGTGACGCGAAGCGGTGCGGGGGGTGTTTCAATTCAGGCGCGCACAAACACCAGATCCCACACGCCGTGGCCCAGTTGGATGCCGCGGTTCTCGAATTTGGTCAAGGGCCGGTAGTCCGGCTTGGGCACGTAGCCGTCGCTGCCAGCCGCGGCCGTGTTCTTCAGCAGCGGCTCGGCACTCAGGACTTCCAGCATCTGCTGGGCATATGGTTCCCAGTCGGTCGCGAGGTGCAGGTAACCACCGGGTTTCAGGTGCCGCGCCAGGCGGTTCACGAACGGGGTCTGGATCAGGCGGCGCTTGTGGTGGCGCGTCTTGTGCCAGGGATCGGGGAAGAAGATGTGCACGCCGTCCAGGCTGCCCTCGGGCAGCATGTGGTCAAGCACTTCGACCGCGTCGTGGCGGAAGATGCGGATGTTCTGCAGGCCCGCTTCGCCCACGAGCTTGAGCAGCGCGCCCACGCCGGGTTCGTGCACTTCGCAGCAGAGGAAATTGTCGCCAGGGCGCACGGTGGCGATGTGCGCGGTGGCGCCGCCCATGCCGAAGCCGATCTCCATGATCAGCGGCGCCGCGCGGCCGAAGGCGGCCGTGGTGTCCAGCGTCTGGCTGGCGTCGTAGTTGAGCAGAAACTGCGGACCGAACTGCTCGTAGGCGCGGGCCTGGCCCGGGCCGGTGCGCCCGGCGCGCAGCACGTAGCTCTTGATCACGCGCATGAAGGGCACGCCATCGGGCTGTGGTGTTCCGGCGGGAGGGGGTGCCTGGTCGGCGGTGGCGTTGTCGGGGATGTCAGGGTTCATGGTGCGGCGCGAGAGGGGTGGGAGATTGTAGGAGCCCGGCTTGGTGGCGCGGCGCGTGCCCTGATTTCCCGTCGGGGGCAGAATGGGGGTGACAGACTCCACAACCTTTTCAGAGAATCACCATGAACGCCACCAAACTCATTGCCCTGGTCCTGATCGCTGGCGGCGCGCTGGCCCTGATCTACGGCGGCTTCAGCTACACCCAGGACAGCACGGCCGTGAAGCTGGGCCCGCTGGAGTTGACCGTGAAGGAAAAGAAGACCGTCAATGTGCCGCTGTGGGCGGGCATCGGTGCCATCGCGGTGGGGGGCTTGCTACTGGTCATGGGCGGGCGCAAAGGCTGAGAGACTGAGCGTCCCTCCACTGAGCGACCCAGGCGGCGAGGGCTTCCGGCACCGATCCCGGAGCGGCCAGCAGTCCCAGTGTCGCGGCCGCCTGGTGCAGCGCCAGCACCGGTTCGCTCAGGTCCAGTGCCTGTGCCCCGTTCTGTTTGCTGAGCTTTTCATCATTGGCGCCCAGCACCAGCGGGGTGTGCAGGTAAGCCGGCAGGGGCAGGCCCAGCGCCCGCTGCAGCGCAATCTGGCGCGGCGTGTTGTCGGCCAGGTCTTCGCCGCGCACCACGTGCGTGATGCCCTGCGCGGCGTCGTCCACCACCACGGCGAGCTGGTAGGCCCAGAGGCCGTCGGCGCGTCGCAGGATGAAGTCACCGACCTCGCGGGCCACGTTCTGCGCCTGCGGGCCCAGGCGGCGGTCGGTCCACGTCATGACAGCCGGCTCGCTCGGCACCGCAAAGCGCCAGGCGCGCGCGGGCTTGCCTTGCAGCCCGCCGTTTTCGGGGCGGCAGGTGCCGGGGTAGACGGCCGCGTGATGGCGCTCGCGACCCAGCCCTGCCGCGTGCAAGGCCGCTTCGATGTCCTTGCGCGAGCAGCCGCAGGGGTAGGCACGGTCCTTGACGACGAGCTGGTTCAGTGCCTGCAGGTAGAGCACACCCCGCTCTGATTGCCAGACCTCGGGTTCGTCGCTGACCAGGCCGCAAGTGGCGAGCTGCTGCAGGATGAGACGGTCGACACCGGGCACGCAGCGCGGCGTGTCCACGTCTTCGATGCGCACGATCCAGATGCCGCCGTGGGCGCGGGCGTCAAGCCAGCTGGCCAGCGCCGCGACGAGCGATCCCGCGTGCAGCGGGCCGGTGGGAGAGGGCGCGAAGCGCCCGCGGTAGGACGAAGCAACCGACAAAGCCATGTACTCGAAGCGCGTGTCTGTGCCAGCACACACCGCGGGACTGGCTTCGCCAGACCGCTGGTGTGGTCCCCCGGGGGGGAAGCCGCGCAGCGGCGCAGGGGGGGTCAAATCATTTCGAGAGCGAGTTCGAGTCCGGAGACGAAGGCGTCTTCCACGCGGTGGCCCAGGCACCAGTCGCCGCAGAGGCCAATGCCGAGCGACTTGTCGTACACATAGGGCCGGCCCAGCGGCTGCTGGGTCTGCGCGAAGCGCCAGCGGTGCACCTCGGCGTGGGTCGGTGTGGCGCGGATACCGGTGATCTCTGCGAAGCCCTTGAGCAGCTTGGCCTTGACGCGTTCGGCATCGTCTTCCAGGTGTTTGCTGGACCATTCCGGGCTGGCCTGGATGGTCCAGCGTTCGATCGGTTCGCGGCGGGGCTTGCTGTTTTCGCGCGCGAGCCAGCTGATGCGGTGGTGCACGCTGCGCGCGGCGTTCCACTGGGGCCCGATTTGGGGCAGGCCGGGTTGCATGGCCTGGGGGTAGGCGACCATGAGCGTCCAGCAGGGGGCCACCTGCACGGGCGCCAGGGACTGGCGCAGCTCGGGCGAGTGGCCGGAGACCAGCAGCAGGTCGTGGGCCTGGAGGTGCGGGATGGCGAGCACCACGCGATCGAAACCACCGAGCACATGCTGGCCGCCTTCGGCGTCTTCGGTGCGCAGTTGCCACTGCTCGGGATGCAGCACGTCGCGTTCGATGTGGGTGACGCGGGTTTCGGTGAGCGTGCGCGCGGGCAGGTCGCCGTGGAGCTCCGGGTGGGCCAGGGGCTGGACCCAGTGCTCGACCAGGCCGCTCATGCCGGGGGTGGCCACAAAATGCGGTTCGGAGGGGGGCGGGGAGCTGGCCAGCACGTGACCGAATTCGTCGAGCACGCGCACCGTGTTCGCACTCCAGGGTCGCACCACGGTCTGGGCCGTGAGCAGGGCCTGGGCGAAGCGCTTGTCGCGCACGGTGAAGTACTGAGCTCCGTGGTCGAAGCCGCCAAATTCGCTGCGGCGGGTGGACATGCGGCCACCGAAGCCGCGGCTCTTTTCAAGCAGGGTGACGCGGTGACCCGCCTGCAGCAGTGTGCGTGCGCAGGCCACGCCGGCCATGCCGGCGCCCACCACCGCGAAGTGCAGGGGTGTGGTCATCTTGGTTTTTCTGGAAGGACTGGCCGGCTGGCGTTTGGCGGTAGCGGCGCGGGTTTTTTTGCTGGTGGTCATGTCTCGGTGCGCAGGGTGTTGCGGGAGTTTGAGGTTGACTGTAGCAGCCTGCATGGTGGCGTGAGCCCCGTTTGCATCAAATCTGGTGGTGGTTGTTGAGCAGGGCGGCGCGCGTGGTGGGGTGCTGCAGGCGCTCCAGCCACCAGCGCAGCGCGCGCCCGGTGTCGCCCGCGCTGCGCGGCTGGCGCCACGCGTAGGCCAGGCGGATGCTGCGGTTGGGCCGCTGCACGGTCTTCACGATCAGGCGTCCGGCGTTGATGAAGGGTTGCGCCAGCGGCAGCGGCAGGAAGCCCGCACCCAGGCCCCGCAGCTGGGCTTCGAGCTTGTGCTGCATGGTGGGCACGGTGAGCACGTCCTGCCCGGGCAGCAGGTTGTAGGTCACGCCATTGCCGCGCTGGGTGCTGTCGGCCACGGCCACGGCGCGGTGCACGCGCAGCTCTTCGTCGCACAGGCTGTGTGTGGCCGAGGCCAGCGGGTGGTGGGGCGCCACCGCATAGACGAACTGTGCGCTGCCCAGCGGCGCAGTCTGGATTTCCGGCTGTGCCAGCTCGCTGGGCACGCCGAGGGCCAGATCGGCCTGGCCGCTTTGCAGGGCTTCGAGCGTGCCCGAGAGCGTTTCGGCGCGCAGCTTCAGGCGCGTGGGAGCGCCTTCTGCGTAAAAGGCCTCGCACAGCTCGAACAGGGTGGCGCGGGCGATGATGGCATCGGCCGCGATGGTGAGCTGTGGCTCCCAGCCGGTGGCCACGCGCTTGACGCGCTGGGCCACCGCATCGAGCTCGTTCAGCAGGTACTGCCCCGAGCGCAGCAGCTCGGCGCCAGCGGGGGTGAGCTGGGCGCGGCGCGCGCTGCGGTCGAACAGCAGCACGTCGAGCGCGTCCTCGATCTGGCGGATGCGGTAGGTCAGGGCGCTGGGCACCATGCCGAGTTCTCGCGCGGCGGCGGCCATGCTGCCGAGCCGTGCCACGGCTTCGAGAAGACCGAGGTTTTCGGGGGAAAGTGCGGCGCGGGGGCTGGAACTGGCCATGGTGCTTGCGAAATTGGTGCGTTCAATTGAATTGAATGATGCCATCAAAACCGTGCAAACACATCGGGGGGTGGCGGTTCCACAATTCAAACCATGCCAGCCGCTGCGGTCCCGCAAACGGTCAGCACCACCCCCTTGAAAGGACGAGACACCATGATGCAGATCCGACGTTCCGGCGCCCGCGGCTACGCCGACCACGGCTGGCTCAAGAGCTTCCACTCATTTTCGTTCGCCGAGTATTTCGACCCCGCCTGGATGGGCTGGGGCAACCTGCGCGTGATCAACGAAGACCGCATCGCCCCGGGCACCGGCTTCGGCACGCACGGCCACCGCGACATGGAAATCATC
>Ga0209343_10005033_pt1 | contig 16195 bp, 14 predicted proteins | sample RifCSPlowO2_02_FD_184026 | JGI IMG/M metagenome (GOLD analysis project Ga0209343, IMG submission 184026) | Groundwater microbial communities from Rifle, Colorado - Rifle CSP2_plank lowO2_0.2 (SPAdes) (version 2) | ecosystem: Environmental > Aquatic > Deep subsurface > Groundwater | place... | reverse complement strand
CCTTGCCCAACACCACATCTACCCCCAGCTTGTACATCTGAGTGGTGAAGTAGTCTATGAGGCCTCGGATATCCGCCTTGAAATCAGGCGCTGACCCCGGGACCAGGTTGCCACCCAGCCGGTAACTCTGCTCCCACAGAGTAACCCGGTGCCCCCTGAGCGCTGCCACGCGACCAGCCTCCAAGCCGGCAGGCCCGCCGCCGATAACCAGCACCTTGCGAGGTTTATCCGCGGGAGTCAGGCTGTATTCCCTCTCCATCCCCGTCTGTGGATTAACCGTGCAGCTAAGGTAACGGAAATCAGTATGTATTCGCTCGAGACATCCATCGAGGTCACAAATACAAGGTCTTATGTCCTCGAATTTGCCCTGCTTTACTTTCTTGGGCCAGTCAGGATCTGCCAGCAAAGGTCTGGCCAGGGCGATGAAGTCGGCCTTACCCTCTTCGAGGACTCTCTCCGCCAGCTCCGGATTGCCCAGTTTGCCAACGGCGATAACTGGAATATTTACCACCTGCTTTATCGCCTCGGCGCAATCGACCATGCAACCGGCCGGATGGTAGATGACAGGATGGAACCAATACATGGTTTCGTGGCAGCCAGCATCCACATGCAGCGCATCCACGCCGCCCGCTTCCAGTCGCCGAGCCATTTCCTGAGATTCCTCAGTTTCCCGGCCACCCTCCAGGTAATGCTTGGCGCCTAAGCGATAAATCAGTGCCAGGTCGTTTCCCACCGCATTCTTGATTTCCGAATTTATCTCCATCGAGAATCTGAGCCTGCCCTCCAAGTCACCCCCGTACTTATCGGTTCGCTTGTTCCACAGCGCTGTCGTGAACTGATCAAGCAGATAGCCGGCATGACCATGAATCTCGATGGCATCAAACCCGGCCATCCTGAGAATCTTGGCTACCTTTCCGGACGCCTTCACCATGTTTGTTATCTCCTCCACGGTTAGCTCTCGGCAAATGATGCTGGGATCCCAGAAATAGGGCACAGCCGAGGGACCTACGGGCAGTCCGCCAAAAGTGACACGTGATACCCTGCCTAGCCCAACAGTAAGCTGGGCGCAAACCTTGCCTCCATGGTGATGCACGGCATCAGTCAGCTCGGAGAGTCGAGAGATATACACCACATTGTCCGTTCTGAGAAACAAGCTCCACATGCCATCCGCTAAGTGGGTTTTGTCCACATGGATGTGAATGCCCCCTCCGATTGTTATCAGCCCTACGCCACCGCGGGCGCGGGCGGCGTAGTAATCAATCATTCTCGAGCCAACCGAACCATCCAACTCACAAAGCCCAAGCGGCCCGATGGCGGCCATGACGATACGGTTCTTCACCTCCATAGTGCCAATTCTTCCTGGTTCAAATAGTTTCATATATTCCTCAAGTGGCTAAATGTTTCATGCGCGACGCGGCGCCGTGATGCGCCCGCCGCCGCCGTCGCCGGCTTTACCGGCCCGCACGCTGCGCGCCTGTCATGCGCCGCGGCCGCGACTGCCCGCCGTTGTTCGGTCTAGTGGCACGGCGTCCGCAATTCGGCACGCAACACCGAAATATGGAAACGCTACTGGACGCGGCAAAACTTGTCCAGTAGAATCTTCGAAAGAAAGCTGTTCCATCAGGCGAAACTCGTACTGACTGGTAGCATCACCGATTACCGCGGCGCATTTCCCGACCGCGGAACTCCCGGCGTCGATCCACGGCAATACCGAGAACATGGAAGGCATCAACGCATTCCTGGAAAAACGTAAACCCGACTTTCGCAGATACCGCGTGCGCCGGACCAGGATCTGACGGAAAACCAAGAGAAAACCCATGGACTACGGATTGCGTGAACGCGTCGTACTCATCACCGGCGGCGCCCGCGGCATAGGCTTCGAGGCAGCGCGGCTGTTCGCGGCCGAAGGCGCGAAGCTGGCCCTGGCCGATATTAATGGCGCGGCCGCCGACGCCGCCGCCAGACGACTGATCGATCTGGGCGCGAAGGCGATAGGGATAGGCGCCGACATCACCTCCAGCGCACAGTGCGCCGAAATGCTCGCGCGGGTTGAGGACGCGTTGGGCCCGCTCGGCGTCGTCGTCAACAGTGCCGCGGTGCTCGACGACAAGACTTTTCTCGAATCGTCCCCGGCCGACTGGAAACGCACGGTCAACGTCTGCCTGTACGGCGCGATGAACGTGCTGCACGCGACACTGCCGGGCATGGTCGAGCGCAAATTCGGGCGGGTGGTCTGCATGGCCTCCGACTCGGCGAAGCTGGGCCAGGCGCGGCTGTCGTACTACGCGGCGGCCAAGGCCGGCGTGATCGCTTTGGTCAAGTCGGTTGCCCAGGAAGTCGGCGGCGCCGGCGTCACGCTCAACGTCGTGTCGCCGGGCGCGACCAACACCGAACTGCGCCAGGAGCGTGAGGCCGGACTGCGCGCGAGCATGGGCGAGGAAAAATACGCGCGGCGCGTGAAATCCGTGCTCAAGATGTATCCGACCGGGCGCATCGGCGAGCCCAACGACATCGCCAACGCGATCCTGTTTCTGAGCAGCGCCTCCGCAGGCTGGGTGACCGGACAGGTACTCAGCGTGAACGGCGGTTTCACGATGACATAGAAGGAATACCGTGGACTTCGCACTGACACAAGAACAGCAAATGATGCGCGACGCCGCGCGGGCCATGGTCGCGACCGAGATCGACCCGGTGCTGGACGCCCATGATCCGAACACGCCGCTGCCCAAGGCGGCGATGCTCAAGATTTACGCGGCGCTGGCCAAGCTGGGCATCACGGCGCCGCGGATTCCTGAAAAAGACGGCGGCGGCGGCTTGCGTATGCTCGAGTATGGACTGGTGTTCGAACAACTGCCCCCAATGGTGGCGATTTCGCTGATGGCGCATGAATGTACGATTGCGCGTATCTGGGCCGAGACGACCGCCGAGAATCGGGAGCGGTTTCTCCCTGATCTGATCGCCGGCCGCAAGATCTGCTGCACCGCAACCACCGAGCCCGACGTTGGCTCCGATCCGCGCAGCGTCAAAACGCGCGTGGTGAAGGATGGCGGCGAACTGGCCATTACCGGCCGCAAGATGTGGATCACCAACGTGACCATCTGCGACGTGATGAATGTATCGTGCGCGGAAGGCACCGATGCGCGCGGCCTGTCGAAATTGCGGCGAGTGGTGGTCGAACGCGACAAGACGCCGTTCGAGACTCGTGAAATCCCGACCTTGGGCCTGCGCCAGGGCCATCTGGGCGAAGCGACGCTGGACGGCGCTCGCGTGCCGGCCGACAACGCGCTAGGCAACCTGGGCGATGCGGCGCGGATGCTGACTTTGACCTGGAACGGCAACCGGCCGCTGGTCGGACTTGCCGCCACCAACCTGGCGCAGCGCGCGCTGGACAAAGCACGCGAATACGCGGGCATCCGCACCCAGTTCGGCAAGCGCATCGGCGGCCACCAGTTGATCCAGAAGAATCTTGCCGACATCGAAATGGCCGTGATGACCAGCAGGCTGATTTGCTACCACGCGCTCGATGGCATGGACCGCGGGGAGCGCGCCAACGGGCCCTCGGCAATGGCAAAACGTTACGCCACGACCGCCTGCGAACAGGCGGTTTCCATGGCGATGCATATCCATGGCGCGATGGGCATCAGCACCGAACTTGGACTCGAGCGGATTTATCGGGACGTCCGGATGCTGCCCATCCCCGACGGCACCAACGAGATCCTCACCTTGATCCAGGGCCGGGAGATTACCGGGCAAGAAGCCTTCCGCGCCTGAACGGCTTGTCACCGTAGTTCTCGGCCACGGCCTCGGCGCCGCGCGCCATGGCTTCGCGGTAGCTCGCCAGGTCGGGGATTTGTCCGCGCCGGCGCGCGTGTTGGCAAGGGCGAGTCCCGCCAGGCGCTCGGGATGGCGTAGCGCGAAGTGCTTTGATAAGCCGATGGCGCCTGTGTACTCAGGCGGCGCCCACCCTTTTTTAACCTTATAATCGAAGCCTGAATCAGCTTGGATGATGGGTTTTGTTTTGCAGGAGGCTCGCATGTCAATCCTTTCGGAGGCTGTCAAGAAATACGTCGGAATACAATCGACGACAGAGATCGCTTGCGATCCTGTCGAGCGCGGCGCGGTTCGTCGCTACGCGCAAGCGGTCATGAACGAGGACCCGATCTTCTTCGCCAACTGTGCCAATAACGAGCGTTATGGCGGCGCGGTCGCGCCGCCCTTATACCCGACCCATCTTTTCCGCCGCCCGTTCGGCGCGCCCGACCCGATCCAGGAAAACGCGCGCAACCCCGACTTCGACGGCATCGTCGCCACCATCAGTTCGCAAGGCCTTCCGGAAATCGAGCCGCTCAAGGGCTATGCGCTTCTCAACGGCGGAGCGGAGATTGAGTTTTTTCGTTATGCCCGTCACGGGGAGACCGTGAAGCTGACATCGCGCTACGCCGACATCACGGAGAAGGAAACCAGCAAGGGACCGATCATCCTGGTCATCACCGAATCCGAATACCGCAATGGCGATGGTGATCTGCTCATTCGAACCAGACGCACTCAGATCCGAAGGAAATAGACCATGGCAATCGGAACAAACGTGTATTACGAGGATGTGACGGTAGGTGCCGAATTGCCGCAGCTTGAAAAAGGGCCGTTGACGACCGCGCATCTGATGCGCTGGTCCGCGGCCATGGAAAACTGGCACAAGATTCATTACGACAAGCCGTTCGCGATCGAACACGACAAGCTGCCGGAGTTGCTCATCAACGGTTCGCTCAAGCAGCAGTTCGTGATGCAACTGCTTACGGACTGGGCCGGACCGGATGGCTGGGTGTGGAAAGCGAGCTTCCAGTTTCGCGCCATGAACGTCGTGGACGAGACGCTGCGCATCTGGGGGCGTGTCAGCGCAAAGCGCGACGGCCCCGGCTACGGGCTGGTCGATATCGAGCTTGGCATCGTCAACGACAAGGGCACGGAATCGACGCCCGGCAAGGCGACCGTCGCGCTGCCGTACCGCGGCGGAAAACCGGTTCCGTACCCGTTCGTTCCAGCGCAAGCATGAAACCGAAAGCGCATGCCGTTTAATCCAAGGAGACCTTTCTATGTCAGTCTACCCTAAAGCAGTCCACATAAACGAAGAGGGTCCGCGCGAGGGATTCCAGATTGAAAAGGGGCCGATCAGCGCGGCGCGCAAGATCGAGTTGATCGACAGCCTGTCGAAGACCGGCCTGAAGCAGATTCAGACAGTGTCTTTTGTGCCCGCAAAAAATGTCCCCGGCATGGCCGATGCCGACGAGGTGGTAAAAGGTTTCACCCGTTTCCCTGGAGTCGCCTACACCGGCTTGTGGCTCAACGAAAAGGGGCTGCAGCGCGCGATCGCGGCCGGCAAGCTCGACGTCAAGGGCACGCTGTCGCTGTGCGCATCCGAGAAGTTCCTGCTGCGCAACCAGAAACGCACGATGAAGGAAAATCTCGCGGCGCAGCACTCCATCGTCAAGATGTACCAGGAGAACAAGGTACCGGTCGTGCGTGCCGGGTTGATGGCGGCGTTCGGCTGCAACTTTGAAGGCGACATAGCGATTCCGCACGTTCTCGAAACGCTGCAGCATATGCTCGACATCGGCGAACAATACCAGCTCGATCTCCAGGTCATCTCGCTTGCCGACACCATGGCCTGGGCGACTCCGCTGTCGATCAAGCAGGTGGTGGGCGCGGTACGCAACAAGTTTCCGGACCTGCAGATCTCGCTGCACTTGCACGACACGCGCGGCATGGGCATCGCCAACGCCTGTGCCGGATTGGAGATGGGGGTTGCGAGCTATGACGCCGCGGTCGGAGGCCTGGGTGGCTGTCCTTTTGCCGCGCACAGCGGCGCCGCGGGCAATGTCTGCACCGAGGACCTGGTGTTCATGTGCGAGGAGATGGGGATCGAAACCGGTATCGACCTGGAAGCGCTGATTGAATCGGCGCGGCTGGCGGAAGACATCGTCGGCCATCCGCTCCCCGGTAGCGTGAAGCAGGGTGGCTCGCTGGCCAAGCTGCGCCAAAAAATCGCGGCAACCGCCTGAGACGGGGATTTGCATGACGACTCCCTTGACCCGCGCCCTGGGCAAGTTCATCGCGGAATTGCGCTATGAACAGATTCCCGCCGAAGCGCTAGCGGTCATCCATATGGGCTTCACCGATTGCGTCGGCGTAATGATCGCCGGCCGCAACGAGCCGGCGCCGCAGAAACTGAAATTGGCGTTGGCGCCGGCGCCGGGCGAAGCCAGCCTGCTTTTCGGCGAAGCAAGCGCGTCGGTTCCCGAGGCCGCATGGATCAACGGCACCGCGGCACATGCGCTGGATTACGACGACGTGGCGCTGCGCGGACATCCGAGCACCGCGCTCGTGCCCGCAATCCTCGCCGAGGCGGAGGCGCTTGGCGCCACGGGGAGGCAAATGGTGACCGCATATGCCGCCGGCTACGAGACCTGGGCCGAGCTGGTGAGCCGCGAAGTCGATCAGCATCACACCAAGGGTTGGCATCCCACCGGAATTTTCGGCGCGATTGCCGCATCCGCGGCTTGCGCCTCGCTGCGTGGACTCGATGCCGAACAAGCCGCTCATGCCATTGCGCTTGGCGCCTCGCAAAGCGCCGGCCTGACCGCTAATTTCGGCACCATGACCAAACCGTTTCACGCCGGCCGAGCGGCACATTCGGGCGTGATGGCGGCGCGCCTCGCCGCACTAGGGTTTACCGCCGCGCTGGACGCGCTGGAGCATCCACAGGGATTTCTGGCGGCGGTTTCACCCGCCGGCAGGTTCGATGTAGAGTCACCGCTGGAAGGGGCCTGGAAATGGAGAATGCCGAAGTCCAGGCTGAGCGTGAAAAAATACCCGATGTGCTTTGCCACCCATCGCGCGCTTGATGGAATGCTCGATCTGCTCAAGGCGACACCGCTCGATGCGCGCCGCATACGCCGCGTCACCGTGTCCATCAGCGCTCGCAACATCAAGATCCTGCGCAATCATTCACCGCAGACCGCTCTGGAAGCCAAATTTAGCATGCAGTTCGCCATGGCCGCGGCACTGATCGCCGGACGCGCCACGCTGGCCGAGTTGAGTGACGACTTTGTGCGTCGTGCCGAGGTGCAGGAGATGATGCGGCGCGTGACGGTCGAGCCGGACGAGCGCCTGGATCCGAATCCGAACGCCAACGGCTACGCCATCTACGACCTGGTCACGCTTGAGATGGAGGATGGCCGGCGTTTGGTGGGCGAGCAGATCAACCAGGTGCGCGGCGGTCCCGACAAACCCTTGAGCCGCGACGAGCTGTGGGCCAAGTTCGAAGACTGCCTGCAGGCTGGGGGGCTGCCGGTCCCGGCACGTCCCCTGTTTGATGCATTGATGGCGCTCGATACCTGCCCCAACGCAAGACAACTGTGTAGGCAAGCAACTCGTTGACTTCAATCAATTTCGCTACGGAGTGTTTCATGGATCCCCGCGCCAATGCGCACCATGCCTACCGGCCTCCGCCCGACATGCGGGAAGATGGAAACTGAACCAGCGGGAGGTGCGCTGGACGGCGTGCGCGTTCTGGATCTCAGCCATGGAATCGCCGGCCCGTTTGCGGCCAGGTTGCTCGGCGATTTCGGCGCCGACGTGATCAAAATCGAAAAGCCCGGGACGGGCGACTTTGCGCGCTTCCTCGCGCCGTTGAAAAGCGACGCGCCGGCCCCCGAGCAGAGCCTGCTTTTTCAATACCTTAACTGGAATAAGCGCAGCGTCGCGCTGGACCTGCGCACGCCGGAGGCGCGCCCGACGTTGAAAAAGCTGGTCGAGGCGAGCGACATCGTCATCGAGAGCTTCCGGCCGGGCACCCTGAATGGCTGGGGCCTTGGGGTCGATCGGATGCTCGAATGGAATCCCCGCGTCGTGTTCACCTCCGTGACGAACTTCGGGCAGACGGGACCCTACGCGAACTACCGCGCCAGCGATCTGGTGCTGCAAGCGATGAGCGGCATCATGCAGATCAGCGGCCGGGTCGATCGCGAACCGTTAAAGCATGGGCTAGCGCAATCCTACTACTGCGCGGGGTTGAACGCGGCCTACGCTTCGCTCGTGGCCTATACCGCGGCCGCGGTCGACGGCTTTGGCGAGCATGTCGATCTTTCGATCCACGAATGCCTCGCTTCGGAGCTCGTGCTCAATCAATCCTACTACGCGTTCCTGGGCGCGGTGCAGGGACGCCGCGCCGTAGTCCAGGATCCTTTCGCCGGGGAACCAATCCCCGCACGCAAGGGATTCCTGGCGGTTCAAACCGGCGGCGGTGCGCCCTTCGATGGTTACGCCGACCTGTTTGAAAGAGAGGAATTCCGCGATCCGAAGTTTGCGAGCGCTCCGCAGCGTGAGCAGCGGGTGCCCGAAGTGCGTGCTCTCCTTGAGGAGTGTCTGGCGGACAAGGATGCAAAGGACCTGTTCCTCAAAGGAGCGCAACGGCGGCTGCTGGTGGGCGTGGTGCAGGGTGCCGAGGATTTGCTCGAGTGCGAACATCTGCGCGCCCGTGATTTTTTTATCGATCTCGAGCATCCCGCCACCGGTAGTTTCAGGTTCCCGGGTGAGCTGGTGAAGTTGTCAGCCACTCCCATGTCGGTACGCAGGCGCTCACCGCTTTTGGACGAACACAGGTTTGAAGTGCTGGTCGATGAGCTCGGGCTGACGCTGGCAGAGGTGGAAAGCCTCACGCCTGTCCGCGCGCGTTCAGGAGGCTTGTAACGCATGTCCAGGAAACCGACATTGCCTCTAGCCGGAATCCGTGTGCTGGATTTGTCGTATGTGTTCGCGATCCCTTACCTCGGCGGACTGTTAAGCGACCTGGGCGCCGAGGTGATCAAGATCGAATCCCCTCACCGCCTGGACCAGACGCGGGGAAGGGCTTTCGGTCCCTACCTGGACAACGATCCGGGAGAGGACCCTTGGAACCGGTCCGGAATATTCCATGTGTTGAACCGCGGGAAGCAGTCCCTTGTTCTTGACATGGGGCAGCCGCAAGGCAGGGATGTGTTTCGGCGGCTGCTGCAAAAGAGTGACATCGTGCTTGACAATTACACCCCGCGGGTCATGCCTAAATGGGGCCTGCACTACGAAGAACTGAAAAAGCTGAAGCCGTCCCTGATCATGCTTTCCAATACCGGTTACGGATCGACGGGACCGTGGTCGGCATTTCCGAGTCAGGGAACGACGCTGGAAGCGACGATGGGAATCTCGTATTACACCGGATACCGGGGCGACAAACCATGGAAGGTTGGGCAGTCCTATCCGGACTTTCTTGCTTGCTGGGCCGGTCTAAGTGCGCTGTTCGCCGCCCTGGCGCACATGAGAAAAACCGGCCGGGGCCAATGGATAGACGTTGGGATGTACCAGATAGGCGCCGCGCTGGTTGCGGAACCCATCCTGCAAAAGCAGCTTGACGGCAGCGACCGGGAACGGATCGGCAACGAACATCCAGAGCATGTGCCAAGCAATCTATACCGTGCGCGAGGCGATGATCAGTGGATGGCGATCTCGGTGGAATCCGATGAGCAGTGGGCGATTCTCGCCCGCCTGATGAACCAGCCGCAACTGGCCGATGACGAGCGCTTTAGCCATGCGTCCGGACGGCGCCGGTATCGGGACGAGATTGATGCGCTGGTCGCGCAGTGGGCGCGCGAGCGGGATGTACTCGATATGCTCGGTTTGCTTCAATCGCGCGGCATCGCCTGCGGCCCGGTATTCAACGCGAGGGACCTGCTTGTCAACGAACACCTTCGCCACCGCGGGTTTTATGAACGCGTGGAGCACAAGCCGCCGATCGGGCCGCGCCCGATCATCGGACGCCCGTATCGGCTGCGCTTTCGCGATGCACGCATCCAGAAGCCGGCGCCGCGCTTCGGCGAGGACAATCGGCCCATACTCCGCGACCTGCTGGGGCTGAACCCGGAACAAATCGAAAGCCTGTTCGAAGCGAAAGTCGTGTGCGACCAGCCCACCAATCCCGGCCAGTCAGGCAGCATGAACACGGAGGCGATGCTGCGGCTGCGCACGCTTGCCGCGATGGATTCGGACTACCGCTCCAGAATCGGCATGGGCGCGGACAATACCGGCAAGGATCAGGCTGCAGACTCCGCGGAAATTATGCCACCAATCCCTGGTTGATGGCGATAGCTTAGCTGCCCACCCTCGCCCGCTGCTCGATCGCCTCGTGCCGCGCGAGCGTGCGCCGGGCGCCCTCCACCACCGGAATATCGACCATCTTCCCGTCGACCTCGATCGCGCCCTGGTTGCCGCCGGCAGCCGCCGCGAAAGCCGCGACCAGCTTGCGCGCCTGTTCGACTTCCTCCGGCGATGGCCGGAACTCGGCATTCAGAATCGCGATCTGCGAGGGATGGATCACCGCCGCGCCCATGAAACCCAGACGCCGCGAGCGGCGCGCAGTGGCGCGGAAGGCGTCCAGGTCCTTGTAATCGGCGACGGTGCCGATGAAGCCCAAGGGCAGCACGCCCGCGGCGCGCGCCGCGATCACGATCTGCTGCGTCGGGTAGAACAGTCCTTCCGCTTCCGGCACCATGCCCGCCGACAGCGCGAAATCCTCGGCGCCAAGCGTCAGGGCCACGACGCGCGCATGCGCGGCCGCGATCTCCTGCGCGCGGAAGAAGGCGCCGGCGCTCTCGATCATGGGCACGAGCCGGGTGTGAACCTGCGGCAGACCCCGCTCCGCCTCGAGTTCGTCCAGCACCTCAGCCACCAGGCGCACATGCTCCGCGCTCTCCGTCTTCGGCAGCATCAGCGCGCAAATCTCGCGGCTCACCACCGCCTCCAGATCGCGCAGGCACAATCGCCACGGCCGGTTGATGCGTACCACCACGTCCGCGCCTGCGCGGGCGACCTTAGTCGCCGCGCCTGAGACGAGCGTGCGCGCGCGCTCCTTGTCCTTGGGCAGGATGCTGTCTTCCAAGTCGAGGATGATCACGTCGGCGCCGCGCGTGTGCGCGCTGTCGACAAACTTGTCCACGTTCACCGGCACGAACATCATCGAGCGCCAGACCGGCAGGCTGGTCATCATGCCGGTTCCGTCTTGCCTTGCTCGGTAGCGAGACCCAGTTCGTCCAGAATGTCTCTGGTATGCGCACCCAGACGCGGCGGCGGCCTGCGATGTAGATCAGCCAGCCCGGCCCGAGCCAGTGGGTTGCCTATGCGCAACACTTTGCCGTCATGCGGGTCGGTGTCCCAGTACACCATGCCGCGAGCCAGCGCCTGCGGGGAAGCCAGCGCCTCGTCGGCGTTCAGCACCGGGCATACGGGAATGTCGCGTGCGCGCATCGCCTGATCGATTTCATCCATGGTCCGGACCGCGCAGTAGTTGGTAATCGCGGTCCGGTAGAGCGCTGCGCGCTCTCCGTGATCCGAATGCCGGTCCTCGGGCCGTTCATCCCCGAACACCAGATCGGGCCGGCCGATAGCCTCGCAAAACTTCGCCCACAGGCCGGGTTCCAGCAGGCTGACGCCGACATATCGCTGATCGAGTGTAGCGTAGATTGCATAGCGTGGATTGCGGCCCCACGCTTCCAGAGCGGGTGTGCCGCTGCCACCGGACGCACGGGCGAGTCCCTGTCCCAAAGCGGCGGTCGACATGGCTAACAAACTGTCGAACATCGCCACATCGAGAAAAGCGCCTTCGCCGCTGGTGCGACGCCGGTACAAGGCAGAGAGAATAGCAATGGTTGCAAACGCGCCGCCGGCATAATCTGCGGCCTGAAACTGCGGCATCTCCCCGGCGCCGGCCGTGCTGAGCACACCCGTCATCGCCTGCACCACGAGATCGTGGCCCGAGGAGGCAGCCAGCGGCCCGTCTTGGCCGAATCCGCTGATCGAGCAGTAGATAATATCGGGGTTGATCATCCGTGCCGACTGGTAATCAATCCGCAGCCGTGCCGCCCCGCCCACCGCAAACGACTCGAGCATCACATCGGCCCACCCGATTAATCGCCGGGCAGCCTCCAATCCGGGTGCGCTGCGCAAATCAAGTTCGATGCTGCGCTTGTTGCGGTTGACACTGGCAAAGTACGCGCTGTGCTCGCGCTGGCGAGGAGGATTATGGCGGCTGGGATCACCAATATCAGGTGCCTCGACCTTGATTACTTCTGCGCCCATGTCAGCAAGCAACTGAGTGCACCACGGTCCCGGCAACAGCTTGGTAAAATCTACAATGCATATCCCCGTTAGCGGGAGAACAGCGGCCGGTATCGGTTCATATTCCATATTTCCTCCGTTGGCGAGTTGGCGCCAGTTCCGACGTATGGAAATCGCTCGATAGCCGGAGCTTCTCCCAAAAGTCATGGAGCGGGCGGCCGCTACTGGCGCGGCTCGCCGTTCCAGGCAAGCTATTTGTTGGTAGGCGTACCGAAGTAAGTTTCGATTACCTTTGGATCCGCCACGACTTCATCTGGAGAACCTTCGAACAGCTTTTCACCGAAGTTGAGTACGACAATGTGCTGGGCAAGACCGAGGATCACATGCACCAAATGCTCAATCATCAGGATCGTGGTGCCGGCGGCGTGAATCGCGCGCAGCACAGCCATCAACTCGACCACGTCTTCGTGCGGCGATCCAGCCATCACCTCATCCAGCAGCAGGAGCTGGGGTTGTGTCGCCAGCGCTCGGGCAAGTTCCAGTTTCTTCTGCTCGCCAAGAGCGAGCGTGCCGGCAAGCACATCGGTTTTGCGCTCGAGGCCGACCAGTTCCAGCGGTCGACGGACGCGCTCGCGTGCTTCCTCAAGTGAAATCCGGGCATCACGGGCAAACAGCGCACCCGTGATGACATTGTCGATTACGGACATTTCAGGAAAACATTGCACTAGCTGAAATGTGCGGCCTACGCCACGCACGCACACATCGTACGGCTTGAGTCCATCGATGCGCTGCCCGTTGAGGGAAATCTCGCCTGCGCTGGGCGCATAGTAACCAGTAATCAGGTTGAGCAAAGTGGTCTTGCCGGCCCCATTGGGTCCAATCACGCCCAGAAATTGGTGGCGCTTGACGTCCAGCGCTAAATTGTTGATCGCCACCAAACCGCCGAAAGTGCGATGCAGTCCCCGTATTTGCAAAATTGGCTCTGGGTCAAGCCCTGCTTCAACCGCAGCCGGCTTGGATTCGATGGAAACCGGGGCCGGCACGGTCGTTTCCTCGATCTCACGCAGGAAAAGCGTACGCATATCGCTGCTGGAGGATAGCTCCGCCGCCGACACGGATAATGTAATCCGACCCTCGGAGAGCACATAGCCGCGTTCGGCCACGCCAAGGGCCGCCTGAGCGTTCTGCTCAACCAGTAAGATGCTAATACCCGAACGAGCGATTTCACCAATCGTATTGAACACGACTTCCAGGATCAGCGGCGCGAGACCAAATGAGGGCTCATCCAGCAGAAGCAAGCGTGGCCGGCCCATGAGGGCGCGAGCCATCGCCAACATCTGCTGCTCGCCGCCCGACAGGAAACCGGCCTTCTGCGCACGCCGCTCCCCCAATATGGGAAACAAGGCGTATACCCGTTCGAGCGATTCGGCGCGATGTGGACGAGCGCGTGGATGAAATGAACCTAGGTACAGATTGTCTTCGACGGACAGGTGCGGGAATACTAGCCGGCCTTCGGGTGACAGGCATACGCCCTCAGCCACTCTCTTATGGGCGGGAAAGTGGGTAATATCGACACCGCCAAATACCACCCGCCCCCCGCTCGGGTCAAGCAGCCCTGTGATGACCCGCATGGTCGTGGACTTACCTGCGCCATTGATGCCGAGTAGGGCCACCACTTCCCCCTCGCCGACCGTCAGATCGACGCCATCGAGCACCACTGACCCACCATAGCCGGCGCGCAACCCGCTGAGCTCAAGCAGCGTCATCATTGCTTGCCACGAATACGGCGACGGCCGTACGTCCAGAGTTGCAGCACACCCCCCCAAACGCCGTGGGGCAGAAACAGAATACACAGAACCAGTGCAACACCATAGACCAGCAGGCCGAAGCCTTGAGCCCCGAACCAGATTCGTGCGGCCTCGGAGAGCAGCACGCTCAGCAGCGCCCCGATCACCGGACCCACCAACGTGTAAATACCACCGAGAAGCGGGCCAATTTGGGCAAGGATGGTGATCTGCAGGTCGAAAGCCATTCCCGGGTCGATAAACCCACCGTACCAGACGCGAACGCCGCCGGCGAACGCCGCCATTGCTCCCGCTAAGGCCAGTATCCCGACCCGAAAAGTGATAGGGCGCACACCGAGCATTTGCGCAGCAGATTCATTGGCGCGCATGGCGCGGAATGCAAAATGCCACGATGTGCGCGAGATCATCCATGTCACCAAGATCGATATCAACGCGCCTACGACCATAATTGCAGCCACCCAATGCGCTCCGATTCGGAGTTCCGGGTTAATGTAGATACCTTCTCCGCCGCCGGTGAAACCCGGCGTCATCACCGCGATCACCCGCAGACCCTCGGATAGCGCAAGGGTAGCGATCGCAAAAAATATTCCCCGCAAGCGCCCGGTGATTAGGGCGAGCAGTGCGCCGAGCAGAGCCCCGATGAGCATCGCCGGTATCAGCGCAACCACCAACGGCAGCCCGAGCTTGTTTGCGGTAAGTACCGCGGCGTAACTACCGACACCCCAGAACGCCGAGTGGCCGAGCGAAATGAGCCCGGCGCTGGCTGCCAAATTCCAACTCACGGCAAGGATGACCATACTCGCCGCCGTGATGATCCAGTCGTTAACGACTGCCGTCGCCGCAAACGGCATGGCGAGGCTGACGAGCGAAGCGACGATCGCCAGCGCCGCGCCTCGAGATATTTTCTCAATTATCAACGGCTTGACCCAGGAAGCCGCGGGGCCGCATAATTAACACGATGAGCAGCACCGCAAGGGCTACACCCTCGGCCCACCCTCCCCCCTCGGGCATGTAGTATGAGACCCCGGTTTCAACGAAAGCCAACACAAAAGCCGCGATCAGTGTCCCGCCAACGCTGCCCAGTCCACCGAGCACAACGATCGCAAATCCTTTGATCAAAATGTGAAAGCCCATGAACGGCGTGATCGTCAACAGAAAACTCATTGCCGCGCCGGTAGCCGAACCGAGAGCGGCACTGACCATGAAGGACACCATGTACATCGCCGTGACGTTGATACCCATGAGCTTGGCTGCATCCCTTTGCTGTGCCACGGCCTGAATCGCCCTTCCCATTTCGCTGACGCGCAGCCAAACGATCAACCCAACAGTCAAGCCAATCGATACTGCGAACGCAATCAGCCGGCCGGACGCCACCATCATGCCGAAAACTTGGTCGGATGCCAGCGAATACGCCGTTGTCACCGATCGCTCGTCGCCGGTGAATATCAGAACCGCGATATTCTGCAATATCAGTCCGACCCCGAATAACAGCAGAATTTGGTTAACATGCGGCGCATCGAGCACACGTTGAACACATAGCTTGAACACGAGACCGCCGATCAATGCCACACCCAGCGCCACCAGCGGCAGGCTGAGCAGCGGGTCAATGCCGAAATGCAGGCTCAACAAGAATGCCCCATAGGCACCGAGCATGATCATCTCGCCATGGGCAAAATTGATGATGCGCGTCACTCCGAAACATAGTGCCAGCCCCACCGCCATCAAGCAGTAGAGCCCGCCAAGCAGCAGCGCATCCAGCAGAACCTGCGGCAATAGCGTCATTGGAGCGAATCCTGGACTGGGGCCCGCCCGCCGCCATGCGCACGAAACCCGCAGGCGGACCAACGCGCCATTTCCGATTTCACCGTTTCCGATTTATTGAATAGGCTTGAACTGACCGTTGGCACGGGCCTTGGGCCACATGGTCACAAGCTTGTCACCCTGCCACTGGAACACGATCATCTCATTGAAGGCCTGATTGACTGCACCACCTGGGGTGGGGACAAACTTACCGTCTCCCATTATGGTTTGCACGTCAAGATTGCGCAGTTCCTTCGCCACCCGCTCCTTATCGCCCCCTCCCGCACGGTCAATCGCCAAAAACAGCATCGCCGCCGAGGTATAAGCCATCGCATCGACCAACTCGGGTTCACGGTTGTACTTCTTTCTGAATACCGCTTCCCAATCTTTCGCGGCGGGAAATAGCTTCGGGTACTTCGGATCCGCCGGCACCGCCTGCCCCGGCACATAGG
>Ga0209343_10005032_pt1 | contig 16200 bp, 11 predicted proteins | sample RifCSPlowO2_02_FD_184026 | JGI IMG/M metagenome (GOLD analysis project Ga0209343, IMG submission 184026) | Groundwater microbial communities from Rifle, Colorado - Rifle CSP2_plank lowO2_0.2 (SPAdes) (version 2) | ecosystem: Environmental > Aquatic > Deep subsurface > Groundwater | place... | reverse complement strand
ATCGTCTGGGACATCCTGGAGGAAGTGATCCGGGAGCACCCGGTGATGCTGAACCGGGCGCCGACGCTGCATCGCCTGGGCATCCAGGCGTTCGAGCCGGTGCTGATCGAGGGCAAGGCGATCCAGCTGCATCCGCTGGTGTGCGCGGCCTTCAACGCCGACTTCGACGGCGACCAGATGGCGGTGCACGTGCCGCTGTCGCTGGAGGCGCAGATGGAGGCGCGGACGCTGATGCTCTCCTCCAACAATATCCTGTCACCCGCCAATGGCGAGCCGATCATCGTACCCTCGCAGGACATCGTGCTCGGGCTCTACTACGCCACCCGCGAGAAGGTGGGCGCGCGCGGCGAAGGCTCGATCTTCATCAACCTCGCCGAGGTGTCGCGCGCATACGACACGGGCCAGGTCGAGGTCAACGCCAAGATCACGGTGCGCATCAAGGAGCAGCATTTCGACCCGGACGGCGAGAAGCGCGAGAAGCTCGCGCGCTACGAAACCACGGTGGGCCGGGCGCTGCTCTCCGACATCCTGCCGGCGGGGCTGTCCTTCGAGCTCATCAACAAGCCGCTCAAGAAAAAGGAAATCTCGCGGCTGATCAACACGGCGTTCCGCCGCTGCGGCCTGAGGGAGACGGTGATCTTCGCCGACAAGCTGATGTATGCCGGCTTTGCCATGGCGACCAAGGCCGGCATTTCGATCGCGGTGGACGACATGCTGATCCCGGCGCAGAAGCACGAGATCATCGCGGATGCCGAGAAGGAAGTGCAGGAGATCGAGAAGCAGTACACCTCGGGCCTGGTGACCCAGGGCGAGCGCTACAACAAGGTGGTGGATATCTGGGGCCGTGCCGGCGACCTCGTCGCGAAGGCGATGATGGAGCAGCTCGGGGTCGAACCGGTGATCGACTGGGACGCCAAGAAGCGCGAATGGGCGCAGCGCAAGGACAAGAAGGGCGCGCCGGTGATGCAGGAATCACTGAATTCCATCTACATGATGGCGGACTCCGGCGCCCGCGGCTCCGCGGCGCAAATCCGGCAGCTCGCCGGCATGCGCGGTCTGATGGCGAAACCGGACGGCTCGATCATCGAGACACCGATCACCGCGAACTTCCGGGAGGGGCTGAACGTGCTGCAGTACTTCATCTCCACGCACGGCGCGCGCAAGGGTCTGGCGGATACCGCTCTGAAGACGGCCAACTCCGGCTATCTCACGCGACGCCTCGTCGACGTCACCCAGGATCTGGTCGTGACGGAGGACGATTGCGGCACCACGCAGGGCGTCTCGATGAAAGCGCTGGTCGAGGGCGGCGAAGTGGTCGAAAGCCTGCGCGAGCGCATTCTGGGACGCGTATGCGCCGCCGAAATCATCAACCCCGAAAGCAGCATGGCGCTGCATCCCGCGAACACGCTGCTCGACGAGGACGCGGTGGATGCGATCGAGGCCGCCGGCATCGACGAGGTCAAGGTCCGCACGCCGTTGAGCTGCGATACCCGCTACGGCCTGTGCGCCAAGTGCTACGGGCGCGATCTGGGCCGCGGCGTGCCGATCAACGTCGGCGAGGCGGTCGGCGTGATCGCCGCGCAGTCGATCGGCGAGCCGGGCACCCAGCTCACCATGCGCACCTTCCACATCGGGGGCGCGGCCTCACGGACCGCCGTGGCGAGCCAGATCGAAAGCAAGTCGAACGGCGTGGTGCGCTACAGCGCCGGCATGCGCTATGTTACGCACTCGCGCGGCGAGCTCGTGACGATCTCGCGCAACGGCGAAGTGGTGATCCACGACGACAGCGGGCGCGAGCGCGAGCGCCACAAAGTGCCGTACGGCGCCACGCTGCTCACACGCGACGGCGAAGCGGTCAAGGCCGGCCACGTGCTCGCGACCTGGGACCCGCACACCCGGCCGATCATCACCGAGTATGCCGGGCGCATCAAGTTCGAGAACGTCGAGGAAGGCGTGACGGTTGCCAAGCAGATCGACGAGGTGACGGGGCTGTCAACGCTCGTCGTCGTGGATCCCAAGCGCCGTGGCAGCATCCAGGCCAAGGGGCTGCGCCCGCAGGTGAAGCTCATCGACGATCACGGCCACGAGATCAAGATGGCGGGCTCGGACCAGCCGGTCAACATCACTTTCCAGATCGGCTCGATCATCACGGTGCGCGACGGCCAGGAGGTGGGCGTGGGCGAGGTGCTTGCGCGCATTCCTCAGGAGACTTCCAAGACTCGCGACATCACGGGCGGTCTGCCGCGGGTGGCGGAGCTGTTCGAGGCGCGCTCGCCCAAGGACGCGGGCGTGCTCGCGGAGATCACCGGCACGGTTTCCTTCGGCAAGGATACCAAGGGCAAGCAGCGCCTGGTGATCACCGATCTCGACGGCGTCGCACACGAATACCTGATCCCGAAGGACAAGCACGTGATGGCGCACGACGGGCAGGTGGTGAACAAGGGCGAGATGATCGTTGACGGTCCGGCCGACCCGCACGACATCCTGCGGCTGCTCGGCGTGGAGGCGCTCGCACGCTACATCTGCAACGAGGTGCAGGACGTCTACCGGTTGCAGGGGGTGAAGATCAACGACAAGCACATCGAGGTGATCGTGCGCCAGATGCTGCGGCGCGTGGCCATCTCCGAGCCGGGCGACTCCCGCTTCATCACCGGGGAGCAGCTCGAGCGCGCCGAGGTGCTCGAGGAAAACGAGAAAGTGGTGGCCGAGGACAAGAAGCCGGCAGTCTACGACTACATGCTGCTCGGCATCACCAAGGCTTCGCTCTCGACCGACTCGTTCATCTCGGCGGCGTCGTTCCAGGAGACCACCCGCGTGCTGACCGAGGCGGCGATCATGGGCAAGCGCGACGAGTTGCGCGGCCTGAAGGAGAACGTGATCGTCGGCCGGTTGATCCCGGCGGGCACCGGTCTCGCCTACCATCGCATCCGCCGGCGCCAGGGCACGACGGTCGAGTTCGGAGAGAGCCCGGCCGCGGTGGAGGAGTCTGCCGCCGGAGCCGAAAATCAGGAGCAGGTTGCTTGACTGGGATGACCTAACCCCTTAAAATTCACAGTCTTTTTGCCCGCCGGCCGCCCCTGGATGGGGTGGCGGTGACATGCACAGCATTTCAGGCCGGGACGGTGGCGACGCCGTCCCCGCTTTTTTGGAACGGGCAAAGAGCGCAGTGTTTTGTTCTAATCCACACAGATTCAATGCGTTAAGCAGATTGTGTTCAGTTAAGCGGGTGACTCAGGACATGCCGACCATCAATCAATTAGTGCGCAAGGGGCGCGCCCCGGCGCGTTGGAAAAGCAAGGTGCCTGCGCTCGCCGGCTCGCCGCAGCGCCGCGGCGTGTGCACGCGCGTCTACACGACGACCCCCAAGAAGCCGAACTCGGCGCTGCGCAAGGTGGCCAAGGTGCGGCTCACCAACGGCTTCGAGGTCATCGGCTACATCGGCGGCGAAGGGCACAACCTGCAGGAGCACTCGGTCGTGCTGATCCGCGGCGGACGTGTGAAGGATCTGCCGGGCGTGCGCTACCACGTCGTGCGCGGCTCGCTCGACACCGCCGGCGTCAAGGACCGCAAGCAAAGCCGCTCCAAGTATGGAGCCAAGCGGCCGAAGGCCGCTTAACAGCCCGCAAGGAAACTGAGGCCATGCCTCGCCGCAGAGAAATCCCGAAACGCGAAGTCCTGCCGGATCCGAAATACGGCAGCCAGGACGTCGCCAAATTCATGAACGTCATCATGACCGGCGGCAAGAAGTCGGTCGCCGAAGCCATCGTGTACGGCGCGCTCGAACAGATCAAGAAGAAGACCAGCAAGGACCCGCTGGAGGTCTTCACACAGGCGATCAACAACGTGAAGCCCATGGTCGAAGTGAAGAGCCGCCGCGTGGGCGGCGCCAATTACCAGGTGCCGGTCGAGGTGCGCCCGGTGCGCCGCGTCGCGCTGGCGATGCGCTGGATCCGGGACGCCGCGCGCGGCCGCGGGGAGAAATCCATGGGCGCGCGGCTCGCGAGCGAGCTCGCGGAAGCCGCCGAGGGCAAGGGCGGCGCGATGAAGAAGCGCGAGGAAGTGCACCGCATGGCGGAAGCCAACAAGGCTTTCTCGCACTACCGGTTCTAGAGGTTGCCGTGCCCCGCAAGACTCCCATCGAGCGCTATCGCAACATCGGCATCACGGCCCACATCGATGCCGGCAAGACCACGACCACCGAGCGCATCCTGTTCTACACCGGCGTCTCGCACAAGCTGGGGGAAGTGCACGACGGCACCGCGATCATGGACTGGATGGAGCAGGAGCAGGAGCGTGGCATCACCATCACCTCGGCGGCGACGACCTGCTTCTGGAAGGGGATGGACGGCACCTTCCCCGAGCACCGCATCAACATCATCGACACCCCGGGCCACGTGGACTTCACGATCGAGGTGGAGCGGTCACTGCGCGTGCTCGACGGCGCGTGCACCGTGCTGTGCGCGGTGGGCGGCGTGCAGCCCCAGACCGAAACCGTGTGGCGCCAGGCCAACAAGTATCGCGTGCCGCGGTTGATTTTCGTCAACAAGATGGACCGCACCGGCGCCGATTTCAGGCGCGTCTACGAGCAGGTGCAGGCGCGGCTCAAGGCCAACCCGGTGCCGATCCAGCTGCCGATCGGATCGGAGGAAAAATTCAAGGGCGTAGTGGACCTCGTCCGGATGAAGGCGATCTACTGGGACGACGGCACGCAGGGCATGAAATTCGAGGCCAGGGACGTTCCCGCCGACATGATGGCGGAGGTCAAGCAGTGGCGCGAAAAGCTGGTGGAGTCCGCCGCCGAGGCCTCCGAAGAGCTGATGAACAAGTACCTCGGGAAGGGCGAGCTCTCTGTCGAGGACATCAAGAAGGGGCTGCGCGCCCGCACCATCCACGGCGAGATTTTCCCGATGCTGTGCGGCTCGGCCTTCAAGAACAAGGGTGTGCAGGCGATGCTCGACGCGGTCATCGACTACATGCCGTCGCCCGCGGACATCCTGCCGGTGAAGGGGATCAAGGAAAACGGCGAGCAGGATGAGCGCGCGCCGACGGACGACACCCCGTTCTCCGGCCTCGCGTTCAAGATCATGACCGACCCGTTCGTCGGCCAGCTCACGTTCTTCCGCGTCTACTCCGGCGTGGTGAGCACGGGCGACACGGTCTACAACCCGGTCAAGGGTCGCAAGGAGCGCCTCGGCCGCCTCCTGCAGATGCACGCCAACGACCGCGAGGAAATCAAGGAAGTGCGCGCCGGCGACATCGCGGCGGCGGTGGGCCTCAGGGAGTACACCACCGGCGACACCCTGACCGATCCGCGGAAGATCATCACGCTCGAGAAGATGGTATTCCCCGAGCCGGTGATCCACGTCGCGGTCGAACCGAAGACGAAGGCGGACCAGGAAAAGATGGGCATCGCGCTGGGCCGTCTGGCGCAGGAAGACCCCTCGTTCCGGGTGCGCACCGACGAGGAATCCGGGCAGACCATCATCTCCGGCATGGGCGAGTTGCACCTGGAGATCATCGTCGATCGCATGAAGCGCGAATTCGGGGTGGAAGCCAACGTCGGCGCGCCGCAGGTCGCCTACCGCGAGACCATCAGGAAGCCGGTCGAGAAGGTCGAGGGCAAGTTCATCAAGCAGACCGGCGGACGCGGTCAGTACGGTCACGTCTGGCTCAGGATCGATCCGCAGCCGCCGGGCACCGGCTTCGAATTCGTGGACGCGGTGAAGGGCGGCAACGTGCCGCGTGAATTCATCCCCGCCGTCAAGAAGGGCATCGTGGAGACATTGCCGAACGGCGTGCTCGCGGGTTTCCCGATCGTGGACGTCAAGGCCACGCTGTTCGATGGCTCGTCACACGACGTGGATTCGAACGAGAACGCGTTCAAGATGGCGGGCGCTTTCGCGTTCAAGGAAGGGCTGCGCCGGGCAAGCCCGGTGCTGCTCGAGCCCATCATGGCCGTGGAAGTGGAAACGCCGGAGGATTTCATGGGCAACGTCGTGGGCGACCTCTCCTCGCGCCGCGGCACGATACAGGGCATGGAGGAGATTCCCGGCGGCGGCAAGGCGATCAAGGCCGAAGTGCCGCTCGCCGAGATGTTCGGCTACTCGACCACGATGCGCTCGCTGTCCCAGGGCCGCGCGACCTATACCATGGAGTTCAAGCACTACGCCGAGGCGCCGAAAACCATCGCGGAGGCGGTGATCAACAAGTACATGGGCAAGGAAGAGAAGAGATAAGGGGTGGATCATGGCCAAGGGCAAATTTGAGCGTAAGAAGCCGCACGTGAACGTGGGGACGATTGGGCACGTGGACCACGGCAAGACGACGCTGACGGCGGCGATGACGATGATCCTGGCGAAGCAGTTCGGTGGCGAGGCGAAGACCTACGCGCAGATTGACTCGGCGCCGGAGGAGAAGGCGCGGGGGATCACGATCAACACGGCGCACGTGGAGTATGAGACGAAGAACCGGCACTACGCGCACGTGGACTGCCCGGGGCACGCGGACTATGTGAAGAACATGATCACGGGGGCGGCGCAGATGGATGGGGCGATCCTGGTGGTGTCCGCGGCCGATGGGCCGATGCCGCAGACGCGCGAGCACATTCTGCTGGCGCGCCAGGTGGGGGTGCCCTACATCATCGTGTTCATGAACAAGGCGGACATGGTGGACGACAAGGAGCTCCTGGAGCTGGTGGAGGTGGAGGTGCGCGAGCTCCTGTCGAAGTATGAGTTCCCCGGGGACAAGACCCCGATCATCATCGGCTCGGCGTTGAAGGCGATGGAGGGGGACAAGGGGGAGTTGGGCGAAGGGGCGATCATGAAGTTGGCCGAGGCCCTGGACAGCTACATCCCGCAGCCCAAGCGCGTGATCGACAAGCCGTTCCTGATGCCGGTGGAGGACGTGTTCTCGATCTCGGGCCGGGGCACGGTGGTGACGGGGCGGGTCGAGCGGGGTGTCATCAAGGTGGGCGAGGAGATCGAGATCGTGGGGCTGAAGCCCACCGTGAAGACGGTGTGCACGGGGGTGGAGATGTTCAGGAAGCTGCTGGACGAGGGCCAGGCGGGGGACAACGTGGGGATCCTGCTGCGGGGCACCAAGAGGGAAGAGGTGGAGCGCGGGCAGGTGCTGGCGAAGCCGGCCTCGATCACGCCCCACACCAAGTTCACCGCCGAGATCTACGTGCTCTCGAAGGAGGAAGGCGGGCGGCATACGCCGTTTTTCAACGGCTACCGGCCGCAGTTCTATTTCCGCACCACGGACGTGACCGGCTCGATCGAGCTGGCGAAGGGCACGGAGATGGTGATGCCGGGGGACAACGTGTCGATCACGGTGGCGCTGATCCAGCCGATCGCGATGGAGGAGGGGCTGCGCTTCGCGATCCGCGAGGGCGGCAAGACGGTCGGCGCGGGCGTGGTTGCAAAGGTTATTGAATAGGCCAGTAGCTCAATTGGCAGAGCGTCGGTCTCCAAAACCGAAGGTTGGGGGTTCGAGACCCTCCTGGCCTGCCAGATTGCGTTGCTGAAAATATGGCGGACAACATCAAGATTGCCGTGGCGGCATTGCTGGTTGCGGCGGGCGTGGCGGGATTCTATTACCTGGACCAGAGCCCGATGATCCTCCGGGTGGCTTCGGTCCTCGCGGGCTTTGCGGCCGGGGCGGTGGCGTTCTGGATGTCGGCGCCGGGCAAGCAGTTCCATGCGTTCAGCCAGGAGTCGATCGCGGAAACGAAGAAAGTGGTGTGGCCGACGCGCAAGGAGACGTTGCAGACTACCGGCGTCGTGTTCGCCTTCATGGTGGTGATGGCGCTGTTTTTATGGATGGTCGACGCGAGCCTGCTATGGGTAGTGAAGAAGCTGCTAGGTCAGAGTGGATGATGAGCAAGAAATGGTATGTCGTGCACGCCTACTCGGGGTTCGAGAAGAGCGTGCAACGCGCCCTGCAGGACCGCATTCAGCGCGCCGGCATGCAGGGCAAGTTCGGGCAGATCCTGGTGCCGGTCGAGGAGGTGGTCGAGATGAAGGGCGGGCAGAAGAACATCAGCGAGCGCAAGTTCTTCCCCGGCTACGTGCTGGTCGAGATGGAAATGACCGACGACACCTGGCACCTGGTCAAGAATACGGCCAAGGTGACCGGCTTTGTCGGCGGCACGGCCACCAAGCCCACGCCCATCTCGGAAAAGGAGGTGCAGAACATCCTGCACCAGATCCAGGAGGGCGTGGAGAAGCCGCGCCCGAAGGTGCTGTTCGAGGTCGGCGAGGCAGTGCGCGTGAAGGAAGGCCCGTTCGCGGACTTTCACGGCAACGTCGAGGACGTGAACTACGACAAGAACAAGCTGCGCGTGTCGGTGACGATCTTCGGCCGCTCCACCCCGGTGGAACTCGATTTCAGCCAGGTCGAAAAGGCGTAGAGAGCAATTTAGGATTGGTGCCCGGTCACCGGTCACCAGTCACGAGTCAATGTAGTGGGATGGGGAGGGCGCAAGCGGCGCCCGTTTGCACCCGTAAGGAGCGGTCATGGCGAAGAAGGTAGTCGGCATCATCAAGTTGCAGGTGCCGGCGGGCAAGGCGAACCCGAGCCCGCCGATCGGCCCGGCGCTCGGCCAGCGCGGGTTGAACATCATGGAGTTCTGCAAGTCGTTCAACGCCCAGACGCAGAAGATGGAGCCGGGGCTGCCGGTGCCGGTGGTGATCACCGCGTACCAGGACAAGAGCTTCACCTTCGTGATGAAGACGCCGCCGGCGAGCGTGCTGATCCGCAAGGCGGCGAAGATCGAGAAGGGCAGCGCCCGCCCCAACACGGAAAAGGTCGGGAAAATCACGCGCGCGCAGGCCGAGGAGATCGCCAAGGCGAAACTGCCCGACCTCACGGCGGCGGACCTCGACGCGGCGGTGCGCACCATCGCCGGCAGCGCCCGCAGCATGGGCGTGGACGTGGAGGGCCTGTAAATGGCTTCCAAGCGTTACAACGCGCTGCGCGCCAAGGTGGACCGCGACAAGTCGTACGCGGTGCAGGACGCGCTCAAGCTGGTGAAGGATGGCGCGACTGCCAAGTTCAACGAATCGGTGGATGTCTCCATCAACCTCGGCATCGATGCCTCGAAATCCGATCAGACGGTGCGGGGGTCGGTGGTGCTGCCCCAGGGCACCGGCAAGAGCGTGCGGATTGCCGTATTCGCGCAGGGCGACAAGGCAGCCCAGGCCAAGGAAGCCGGCGCCGACATCGTCGGATTCGAGGACCTTGCCGGCGAAATCAAGGGCGGCAAGATCGATTTCGACGTGGTGATCGCCACCCCGGACGCGATGCGCGTGGTGGGACAGCTGGGCCAGATCCTGGGCCCGCGGGGGCTCATGCCGAACCCCAAGGTGGGAACGGTCACGCAGGACGTGGCGGCCGCGATCAAGAATGCGAAGGCCGGCCAGATCCAGTATCGCGCCGACAAGGCGGGCATCGTCCAATGCACGATCGGCCGCGCATCGTTCAGCGTCGATGCGCTCGCGGAGAATCTCAAGGCACTGGTGGACGCGGTGAGCAGGTCCAAGCCCACAAGCGTGAAAGGGATCTTCCTGAAGAAGGTCTCGGTGTCGAGCACGATGGGCGCGGGCGTGCGCGTGGACCAGGCCAGTTTGCAGCAATAACGACTTTGGGCTGCCGGCTGAGCACCGCCGGCGGGTTGTCAAAGACCGTAGGAACCGGGAGGTTTAATTTTTTTGGAACGGATCAGGGAATCAAGGGTCGAACGTTGCCCCAGGGCGGTTGCTCAATCCTCGATGCTCAGTCCTCATTCCGGAATGTCCTACGCAGACGGCGCACCCGAAACAGGTTTCGTTTCCGACTCCTGGATCACTGGTCGCCGTAGCGGTGAAAGGAGATAGTCCTTGAGTCTGAATCTGGAGCAGAAGCAGGCGGTGGTGGCGGAGGTGAGCGCGCAGCTCGCCAAGGCCCAGGCCGTGATACTGGCCGAGTACCGCAGCGTCCCGGTCAAGGAGATGACGGAGTTGCGCAGAAAAGCGCGCGGCTCGGGCGTCTACTTGCGGGTGCTGAAGAACACCCTGGCACGCCGCGCGGTCGCCGATACGCCGTTCAAGGGGCTCACCGACAAGATGGTCGGGCCTCTCGCCTACGGCATTTCGAGCGATCCGGTGGCTGTCGCCAAGGTGCTGCAGGAGTTCGCCAGGGAACACGAGAAGTTCGTGATCAAGGCCGGCGCGATGCCCAATGTGCTGATGTCGGCACGGGACGTGGCGGACCTCGCGCGCATGCCGAGCCGGCAGGAACTGCTCGCGAAACTCGTGGCGACGATGCAGGCGCCGATTGCGAAATTCGTCCGTACCTTGAACGAGGTGCCGGGCAAGTTTGCGCGGACGCTCGCGGCGGTCAGGGACCAGAAAGAGAAGCAGGCGGCATAGTTAGGAAAACGAGGCCTGCTGGACCGGGATTTCGGATAACGCAACTTTGGATATGACAGGAGCTAGCAACATGGCTATGGCCAAGGCAGAAATACTCGATGCAATTGCGAACATGACGGTGCTGGAGCTCTCCCAGCTCATCAAGGAAATGGAAGACAAGTTCGGCGTTTCCGCCGCCGCGGCGACAGTGGCGGTGGCTGCACCGGCGGGCGGCGGCGGAGCCGCGGCAGCCGAGGAAAAGACCGAGTTCACCGTGATGCTCAACAACTGCGGGGCCAACAAGGTCAACGTCATCAAGGTCGTGCGCGCGGTGACCGGCCTCGGCCTCAAGGAAGCCAAGGACCTGGTGGACGGCGCGCCCAAGGCGGTCAAGGAAGGTATTTCCAAGGCCGATGCGGAGAGCCTGCTCAAGCAGCTCACCGAAGCCGGCGCGACCGGCGAGATCAAGTAATCGCGATGCGGAGACCCGGCTGGCGGCCTCCCGCCAGCCCGTATCCTTTTTTGAACGATTCGCGGTTTTTCTGCACCCCGGGCGACGCGCGCTGTGGAGCGCGTTGCGGCCTTTGTCGTCCGCGATTCCGTTAGGACCGATTTTTTCCTGGAGCTGATATGGCTTACTCCTTTACCGAGAAGAAGCGCATCCGCAAGAGCTTCGCCAAGCGCGACGTCGTGCTGCCGGTGCCGTTTCTGCTGGCTACCCAGCTCGACTCCTACGCGGGGTTCCTGCAGGCGGCCGTCGCGCCGGAGGGCCGCAAGACCGACGGCCTGCAGGCGGCGTTCCGGAGCATCTTCCCGATCGAGAGCCATTCCAAGAACGCGCGCCTGGAGTTCGTGAGCTTTGCGCTGGGTGAGCCGCCGTTCGACGTCAAGGAATGCCAGCAACGCGGGCTGACTTACGCCGCGCCGCTGCGCGCAAAGGTCCGCCTCGTCATCATGGACAAGGAGGCTGCGAAGCCCACGCCCAAGGAGGTGAAGGAGCAGGAAGTCTACATGGGCGAGATTCCGCTGATGACCACGACCGGATCGTTCGTGATCAACGGCACCGAGCGCGTGATCGTGTCGCAGCTTCACCGCTCGCCGGGGGTGTTTTTCGAGCATGACCGCGGCAAGACGCACTCCTCGGGGAAGCTGCTGTTCTCGGCGCGGGTGATCCCGTACCGGGGCTCCTGGCTGGACTTCGAGTACGACCCCAAGGACTACCTCTATTTCCGGGTGGACCGCCGCCGCAAGATGCCGGTGACGATCCTGTTGAAGGCCCTCGGCTACACGCCGGAGAGGATACTTGCGGAGTTCTTTGTGTTCGACACCTTCCAGCTCGGCAAGGAAGGCGTCGAGTTCGAGCTGGTGCCCGAACGCATGCGCGGCGAGATGGCGCGGTTCGACATCGCCACCAAGGGCGGCAAGCAGATCGTCGCCAAGGACAAGCGCATCACGGTAAAGCACGTGCGCGAAATGGAGCAGGCGGGGCTGCACCGCATCGGCGTGCCCGACGAGTTCATCATCGGACGGGTGCTCGCGCACAACGTGGTGGACAAGGCGACCGGCGAGATCCTGGCCAATGCCAACGACGAGATCACCGAGGAGCTGCTGGCGAAGCTGAAGGAAGCCGGCGTGCCGCGGGTACAGACCATCTATACCAACGACCTCGACCAGGGCGCGTATATTTCCCAGACCCTGCGCATCGACGAGACCGCCGACCAGCTGGCGGCGCAGGTCGCGATCTACCGCATGATGCGGCCGGGCGAGCCGCCAACGGAGGAGGCGGTGAAGATGCTGTTCCACCGCCTGTTCTTCGCGGAGGAAACCTACGACCTGTCCAAGGTCGGCCGCATGAAGTTCAACCGGCGCGTCGGTCGCACTGAGCTGACCGGGTCCGGAAAGCTCTCGCCCGACGACATCGTCGCGGTGATCAAGATTCTGGTGGACCTGAGGAACGGCAAGGGCGAAATCGACGACATCGACCACCTCGGCAACCGCCGCGTGCGCTCGGTGGGCGAACTCGCCGAGAACCAGTTCCGCGCCGGCCTGGTGCGTGTCGAGCGCGCGGTGAAGGAGCGGCTGTCGCAGGCGGAGTCCGAGAATTTGATGCCGCATGACCTGATCAATGCCAAACCCGTTTCGGCGGCGATTCGCGAGTTCTTCGGCTCCTCGCAGCTTTCGCAATTCATGGACCAGACCAACCCGTTGTCGGAGATCACCCACAAGCGGCGCGTATCCGCGCTGGGCCCCGGCGGCCTCACCCGCGAGCGCGCCGGATTCGAAGTGCGCGACGTGCATCCGACGCACTACGGCCGCGTGTGCCCGATCGAGACGCCGGAGGGTCCGAACATCGGCCTCATCAACTCGCTCGCGCTTTATGCGCGCACCAACGAGTACGGTTTCCTCGAGACCCCCTATCGCAGGGTCAAGGACAGCCGGGTGACGGACGAGATTCATTTCCTGTCGGCGATCGAGGAAGGCCAGTACATGATCGCGCAGGCGAACGCCGCCCTCGACAGGCATGGCAAGTTCACGGACGAGCTGGTGTCGTGCCGCAACCGCAATGAGTTCACGCTGTCCTCGCCCGACCGGATCGAGTACATGGACGTCGCGCCTTCACAGGCGGTGTCCGTCGCGGCCTCGTTGATCCCGTTCCTCGAGCACGACGACGCCAACCGCGCGCTGATGGGCTCCAACATGCAGCGCCAGGCCGTGCCATGCCTGCGGCCGGAAAAGCCCCTGGTCGGCACCGGCCTCGAGCGCACCGTGGCGGTGGATTCGGGCACCGCGGTGCAGGCGCATCGCGGCGGAGTGGTGGACTACGTGGACGCTTCGCGCATCGTGGTGCGGGTGAACGATGAGGAGACGGCGCCGGGCGAGGTGGGCGTGGACATCTACAACCTGGTCAAGTACCAGCGCTCCAACCAGAACACCAACATCAACCAGAGTCCGCTGGTCAAGGTGGGCGACCGCATCGCCAAGGGCGACGTCGTGGCGGACGGCGCGTCCACCGATATGGGCGAGCTCGCGTTGGGGCAGAACATGCTGGTCGCGTTCATGCCCTGGAACGGCTACAACTTCGAGGACTCGATCCTGATCTCGGAGCGGGTGGTTGCCGACGAGCGCTTCACCTCCATCCACATCGAGGAGCTCTCCGTGGTGGCGCGAGACACCAAGCTCGGGCCCGAGGAAATCACGCGCGATATCTCCAACCTCTCCGAGACCCAGCTCGCGAATCTCGACGAGTCCGGGATCATCTACATCGGCGCGGAGGTCGAGGCTGGCGACGTGCTGGTCGGCAAGGTCACGCCCAAGGGCGAAACGCAGTTGACGCCGGAGGAGAAGCTGCTGCGGGCGATCTTCGGCGAGAAGGCCTCCGACGTGAAGGACACCAGCCTGCGGGTGCCCTCGGGCATGGAGGGCACTGTAATCGACGTGCAGGTGTTCACGCGGGAAGGCATCGAGCGGGACAAGCGCGCGCAGCAGATCATCGACGACGAGCTGAAGCGCTACAAGAAGGACCTCGCGGACCAGCTGCGCATCGTCGAGAACGATGCCTTCGAGCGGCTCGAGCGGCTGCTGATCGGCAAGACCGCGAACGGCGGCCCCAAGAAACTCGCCAAGGGGTCGAAGGTCACCAAAGCCTATCTCACCGAAGTCGAGCGCCACGGCTGGTTCGACATCCGCGTGGCGAACGACAAGGTCGCCGCGCAGCTGGAGAGCATCAAGGAGAGCCTCGCGCAGACCAAGGCGCTGTTCGACAAGGCCTACGACGAGAAGAAGAAGAAGCTCACCCAGGGCGACGAACTGCCGCCGGGCGTGCAGAAGATGGTGAAGGTCTACCTCGCCGTCAAGCGCCGGCTGCAACCGGGCGACAAGATGGCCGGGCGCCACGGCAACAAGGGCGTCATTTCCAAGATCACTCCGGTGGAGGACATGCCGTACATGGCGGACGGCACGCCGGTCGACATCGTGCTGAATCCCCTCGGGGTGCCGTCGCGCATGAACGTGGGGCAGATCCTCGAGACCCATCTCGGCTGGGCGGCGAAAGGGCTGGGCCTGAAGATCGGCGAACTCGTGGACGCCCAGGCGAAGACCGCGGAGGTGCGAAAGCTGCTCAACAGGATTTACGCGAGCGGCGCCCGTGCCGAGGATCTCGAGTCGCTGAACGACGAGGAAATCCTGCGCCTGGCCGAGAACCTCAGGCTCGGCGTGCCGTTCGCGACGCCGGTGTTCGACGGCGCCAGCGAGAAGGAGATCAAGGAGATGCTCGAGCTGGCCGGGCTGCCGCGCACGGGGCAGGTCACGCTGCATGACGGGCGCACCGGGGATCCCTTCGAGCGGCCGGTGACGGTGGGCTACATGCACATGCTGAAGCTGCATCACCTGGTGGACGACAAGATGCACGCGCGCTCGACCGGCCCGTACTCGCTCGTCACCCAGCAGCCGCTGGGCGGAAAGGCGCAGTTCGGCGGCCAGCGCTTCGGCGAGATGGAGGTGTGGGCTCTGGAGGCGTATGGCGCGGCCTACACCCTGCAGGAAATGCTGACCGTCAAGTCCGACGACACGGAAGGGCGGCGCAAGGTCTACGAGTCCATCGTCAAGGGCGACCACCGGATCGAAGCCGGCATGCCGGAATCGTTCAACGTGCTGGTGAAGGAAATCCGGTCGCTCGCGATCGACATCGATCTCGACCATAACCGTTATTGATTCAGTGAGGCGCAGGGCGGCAATCACGCAACCCCAACAGTCTCGCTCAACAAGGAACGCGAAATGAAAGCACTGCTCGATTTGTTCAAGCAGGTCACGCAGGAAGAAGAGTTCGACGCGATCAAGATCGGGCTCGCCTCGCCCGAGAAAATCCGCTCGTGGTCGTACGGCGAGGTCAAGAAGCCGGAGACCATCAACTACCGCACCTTCAAGCCGGAGCGCGACGGCCTGTTTTGCGCCAAGATCTTCGGGCCGGTGAAGGACTACGAGTGCCTGTGCGGAAAGTACAAGCGCTTGAAGCACCGCGGCGTGATTTGCGAGAAATGCGGCGTCGAGGTGACGCTGTCCAAGGTGCGCCGCGAGCGCATGGGCCACATCGAGCTCGCGAGCCCGGTGGCGCACATCTGGTTTCTCAAGTCGCTGCCGTCCCGCATGGGCATGGTGCTCGACATGACGCTGCGCGACATCGAGCGCGCGCTGTATTTCGAGGCCTACGTCGTGATCGACCCGGGCATGACGCCGTTGAAGCGTGCCCAGCTGATGACCGAGGACGACTACCTCGCCAAGGTCGAGGAGTTCGGCGACGACTTCACCGCGATGATGGGTGCCGAAGGCATACGGTCGCTGCTGCGCAGCCTCGAATTGAGGAGCGAGATCGAGAGACTGCGCGAAGAGCTTGCCGCGACGACCTCGGACACCAAGATCAAGAAGATCGCCAAGCGGTTGAAAGTGCTGGAGGCGTTCCATAAATCCGGCATCAAGCCGGAATGGATGATTCTCGAGGTGCTGCCGGTGCTGCCGCCGGAGCTGCGGCCGCTGGTGCCGCTCGACGGCGGGCGCTTCGCGACTTCGGATCTCAACGACCTCTACCGGCGCGTGATCAACCGCAACAACCGCTTGAAGCGCCTGCTGGAGTTGAAGGCTCCCGAGATCATCGTGCGAAACGAGAAGCGGATGCTGCAGGAAGCGGTGGATTCGCTGCTCGACAACGGCCGCCGCGGCAAGGCCATGACCGGCGCCAACAAGCGCCCGTTGAAGTCGCTCGCCGATATGATCAAGGGCAAAAGCGGGCGCTTTCGGCAGAACCTGCTGGGCAAGCGCG
>Ga0209343_10005031_pt1 | contig 16204 bp, 16 predicted proteins | sample RifCSPlowO2_02_FD_184026 | JGI IMG/M metagenome (GOLD analysis project Ga0209343, IMG submission 184026) | Groundwater microbial communities from Rifle, Colorado - Rifle CSP2_plank lowO2_0.2 (SPAdes) (version 2) | ecosystem: Environmental > Aquatic > Deep subsurface > Groundwater | place... | reverse complement strand
TGTGCGGCCATGCCGAGCAATGCGCCGACGGTGGTGACACCGCTGCCGCCGACACCCGGCAGGAGAATGTTCCAGGGGCGATCCAGCGCGGGTTGGCGCGGCTCCGGCAAGGCAATAAATAGCGCGCTCAAACCCACAGCTTCCGGCTTGCGCAGGCTACCGCCGTGCACGGTGACAAAGCTTGGGCAGAAGCCCTCGACGCAGGAAAAATCCTTGTTGCAGGAGTTCTGGTCGATCTCGCGCTTGCGCCCCAGTTCGGTTTCCAGCGGCAGCACCGACAGGCAGTTGGACTTCACGCTGCAATCGCCACAACCCTCGCACACTGCCGGGTTGATAAAGGCGCGCTTCTGCGGGTCGACCAGCTTGCCGCGCTTGCGCCGACGACGCTTTTCAGTGGCGCAGGTCTGGTCATAGATGATCACGGAGCAGCCCTTGAACTCGCGCAGCTCGCGCTGCACCGCGTCCAGCTCACTGCGGTGGTGGAAGCTGACGATAGGGGCGAAGGTTTCACGGGTCGGGTATTTCTCCGGCTCGTCGCTGACCAGGGCGATGCGTTTCACCCCTTCGGCATACACCTGCTGGCTGAGTTGATCGACGCGCAACTCGCCGTCGATGGGCTGGCCGCCGGTCATGGCCACGGCGTCGTTGTAGAGAATCTTGTAGGTGATATTCACCCCGGCTGCTACCGCCGCGCGCAGAGCCAGCTGGCCGGAGTGGAAGTAGGTGCCGTCGCCGAGGTTCTGGAAGATGTGCGCGGTGTCGGTAAAGGGGGCCTGGCCGATCCAGGTCGCACCCTCGCCGCCCATCTGGGTAAAGGTGTCGGTGTTACGGTCCATCCACTGGGTCATGTAGTGGCAACCGATACCGCCCTGGGCGCGGCTGCCTTCTGGCAGTTTGGTCGAGGTGTTGTGCGGGCAGCCGGAACAGAAATGCGGGGTGCGCACGGTACTGTGCTTGGGCGCGGCCAGGGACGCTTCCTTGGCCGCGAGAAAGGCCAGCCGCTCCTCGATCTGCGGGCTGCTGTAGATCGGCGCGAGGCGCTTGGCGATGGCGCGGGCGATCATCGCCGGGGTCAGTTCGGAGAGGTTGGGCAGCAGTGAATGGCCGGCTTCGTCGAACTCGCCGACCACCACCGGGCGCTTGCCCACCGGCCAGTTGTAGAGCTGCCCGGTAAGCTGGTCTTCGATGATGCTGCGCTTTTCCTCGACTACCAGAATCTCGTCCAGGCCTTCGGCGAACTCATGCACCGATACCGGTTCCAGCGGCCAGCTCATGCCGACTTTAAGCACGCGCAGGCCAACCTGGGCGCACAGCGCTTCATCCAGGCCGAGGTCATCCAGGGCCTGACGCACGTCGAGGTAGGACTTGCCGGTGGTGATAATGCCCAGACGCGGGTTGGGCGAATCGAGCTTGATCTGGTTGAGGTTGTTGGCCCGGGCGAACGCACGAGCGGCGTAGATCTTGTAGGTGTTGAGTCGCGCTTCCTGGGCCAGGGGTGGGTCCGGCCAGCGGATATACACACCATCCTGCGGCAGCTCGAAGTCGTCAGGAACCGTCACCTCGATGCGCAGCGGATCGACCTCCACCACCGCCGAGGAGTCGACGTTCTCGGCGATGGTCTTCAGCGCCACCCAGCAACCGCTGTAGCGCGACAGCTCCCAGCCGATAATGCCGTAATCGAGAATTTCCTGGACGTTAGCCGGGTTGAGCACCGGGATCGAGGCGGCGATAAAGGCATGCTCGCTCTGGTTGGCGATGCTCGAGGACTTGCAGCCATGGTCGTCACCGGCCAGCAGCAGCACGCCGCCATGCTCGGAAACGCCGGCCGAGTTGCCGTGTTTGAACACATCGCCGCAGCGGTCCACGCCCGGGCCCTTGCCGTACCACATGGCGAACACGCCGTCGTAGCGCGCCCCGGGGAACAGGCTGGTCTGCTGGCTGCCCCACACCGAGGTGGCGGCCAACTCTTCGTTGACCCCAGGCTGGAAATGGATGTGGTTGTCCTTGAGGTACTGCTTGGCGTCCCACAGGCTCTTGTCGAGGTTGCCCAGGGGCGAGCCACGGTAGCCGGAAATAAAGCACGCGGTATTCAGGCCATGGGCGGCGTCGCGTTGCTTCTGCAGCATGGGCAGGCGGGTCAGCGCCTGGGTGCCGGTGAGGTACAGGTGACCCGTGGCAAGGCGGTACTTGTCATCCAGGCGGATCTCGGCCAGAGACATGCGGTCGCTCCTTTTATTTTTATGGAGAGCAAGGCTGGCAACGGTGAATGCCAGCCGGATTCTGTTGCGCCCGGGATCACCGGGCGCAACGACTGGCTAAAAATATGACTGAGCGGTACTGAGAAATTCTTTCTATTTGCGGGCCGTTTTGCAGATACTGCGCATGATCAATCCAACAAGAACAAAAAACCGGAAATATTCATGCAGGAAAAACTCAGCCCCATCGACCGCAAGATTCTTCGCCTGCTGCAGCACGACGCCGACCTCTCCGCAGCCGAGATCGCCGAGAAGGTGGAATTGTCACAATCACCCTGCTGGCGGCGGATTAACCGCATGCAGGAGGAAGGCCTGATCGAGCGCAAGGTCGCCCTGCTCAACCCCCAGTTGCTGGGTCTGGGGATGACCGTGTTTGTCGATATCAAGCTGTCGGCCCATGGCCGCAAGAATCTGGAAGAATTCGAACAGGCAGTGGTCGGCTACCCCGAGGTGCTGGAGTGCTACACCATGGCCGGCGGCTCGGACTACCTGCTCAAGGTGGTGGCCAAGGACATCGCCGGCTACGAGCGCTTTCTGCGCGACCACCTGCTGCAACGGCCTCATGTACAGGAAGCGCATTCGCATATCGCCATGAGCGAGGTCAAACGCACCACCGAGTTGCCGCTGGATTAAGTGATTTTGTAACCCGGATTTAATCCGGGGCATGGGTGGCACGACTCCCCGGATTGCATCCGGGCTGCGGACTGGCCCGCAGGGTATGCGGGGCCGCCCAGGTCGTGCGCAGCAGCGTCTCCTCACCCTCGGTGCGCGCAGCGCACCCTACGCAGAATTAAGACAGCCTCCGCTCCGTAGGGTGCGCCGTGCGCACCAGACCCTCGGCCATACCCGCCCACCACAGCGCCAGCGGCCCTAGCAGCAGTAGCAGGCCCATCAGGGCAAAGGCCGCCCACCAGCCGAGCAGGCTCTTGTCGCCCAATAGATCCAGGCTGACGCCAAACAGCAGCGGGCCGAGAAAGGCACCGCTGAAGCCGGTACAGGAATACAGCGCCATGGCCGCGCCGCGGTGGCTGGCCGGGGCCACGGCGATCAGGCCGGCAGTCAGGGATGACGAATCGGCAGTGACCGTGATGCTGTAAAGCAGCACCATCAGCAGCATCAGCCAGAACGGCAAAGCCGCGCTCAGACCGATAAACAGCGCCAGAGATGTTGAGCTGAGCATCACCGCGATCAACCAGCGCTGCCGACCGAAACGCAGTGCCAGCTCATTACCGAAGATGCTCGCAGGCATGCCGATCAGGGTCACCAGCATCGCCACCCAGGTGCCGGACAGCCAGGGATCGCTGCCCTGTAAGTGCCCGGAAAACACCACAAAGGCCACCACCCAGGCGCGCAACGCAAACAGCTCAAGGTTATGCACCGCATAAGCCAGGCAGTAGGCCGCCACTGCGCGGTTTTTCAACGGAGCCAGGTCCAGCCATTTGCGCGGAACATGCGCCGCCACCGCCTTGGGCTGCAAACCCCAATAGACCATGGCCCAGGCCAGCAAGGCGCAGACGCCGCTGAGCAGAGTCGGCAACTGCCAGCCGCCGAACTTGGCCAGCTCGCCAGCAAGAATGAAGGAGAGCGCCGTGCCCAAACCGAAGCTCGCCGTATAGAAGGCCACCGCACGGGACTGCGCCACCCCCTCGACGCGTTCGGACAGCGCCTTGAGCCCCGGCATATAGGTGCCGGCCAAACCAACGCCCGCCAGCACTCGCCAGGCCAGAGCCGACCAAAAGCCATCGGCGAAGACAAAGCCGGCATTGGCCACGGCCGTCAGCAGCATCGCGGCCAGGTAGATCGACCGCGCATCGTATTTGTCAGTGAGCCCGGTAAGGATCGGCACCGCAACCATATAGCCGAGAAAGAACCCGCCGCCTATCCAGCCCGCCTGGGTATTAGTCAGCCCCCACAGTGCCTGAAAGTCCGGCAGCAAGGCGGCGAACAGGGCAAAACCCGCCATGCCCAGGGTTTCCGCGCCGCACAGCAGCAGCGTCACACGACGGGCGCTCATAACACCACCAACTCGTAGGCTGGGTTAGCGACGCCGGACATCGCTCGATAATCCAACTCCGATTGCAGCGCGGCGCGTAACCCACCAGGCAATCGAACGCGTTGCGCCAATGGTGGGTTACGCCGCGTCCCAAGTGGCGTGACGCCTGACAAGCTCGGTAGGCGGCTAACCCACCCGAACGCTGACGGCCTGCTCATAACACTCGCCCATCAAAGGCCAGGCTAACCCCCGCAGGCAAGGCATCGGGGTGTTCCAGCAGCCAGGCGTCGAAGCTGTGGCCGATATGGGTCAACACGGTTTCACTGGGCTGCAGCTGCAGGGCCACTTCCAGCGCGCGGGTCAGGTCGTTGTGGTTGCGCGGCGCGATGGGCTGCGGGGCGGTGGAGCAATCCAGCACCAGCAGATCCAGCGGCTGCTGGCACAGCACCTCGGCGCTGGCGGCCGGTACGCCGAGGGTGTCGGTGAGGTAGCCGATACGTCTGCCGCCACCCTCCAGCAAGTAGCCAAAAGTCAGCTTGGAGTGATTCAGCGGCAGCGCCGTGACGCTCAACTCACCCAGCTGCCGCCGCTCGAAAGCGGTAAACGGTTGGCTGAAATCGAGAATGCCGGGGTGCTTGTACAAATCGGCCAGGCCTTCCGGATCATCCGGGCCATGCACCGGAATAATCAGCCCCTGGCCCCAGCGCAGGTGCAGCAAGCCCTGAGCGTGGTCGGCGTGGTAATGGGTTTGCAGAATGCCGCTGAGGCTATGGGGCGGGAAGCGCTCGCACAGATCGGACAGGCCCGAGTCGATCAGCCAGCGCTGGGTACCGCACTCGATCAAGGCGCAACAGGGCCCACGCCGGCGCGCAGGATTCACTCGGGCGCTGGCGCAGGCCGCGCAACTGCAGTTGTAAACCGGTACCTGGCGCGCATCGCCGGTGCCGAGTAGGGTCAGACGCATGCGCGGGCATCGCTAAGCAGTTGCAGCAGCTGGGTGACAGCCTGGTCGAGCGGGCCGGAGTTGTTGAGAACAAGGGGGTTCTCAGTTGGTGCTGCCGTGGGAGGGGCTTCAGCCGCGACTGTCGCCGCTAAAGCGCCTCCCACAACAAAGCTGCGACTACGCGCCAGGCGCGCCTCGATCTGCTCGGCGCTTTCCCGCCCGCGGGCCTGCAGGCGCTGACGCAGGGCGGCCTCATCCACCTGCAACAGGATTGCCAGCAGCTCGGGATAACGCTGCCGCGCCTGGGCCAGGTGCCCGCGCGAGCCATTGACCAGGACGTCCTGCCCCGCCGCCAGCCAGTCGTCGATCTGCCGCGGAATGCCATAGGCCAGGCCGTTGGCGCGCCAGCTCAGGGCAAAGGCGCCGGCGGCTTCCTGCACCTCAAATTCGGCGGCCGTCAGGGCAATCGCCTCCTCGCCCACCGCTTCGGCGGAGCGGGTGATGACCCGGCGGGCGATCACACAACCCCGTTCGGCCAGGCGCTCGCGCGCGGCATTCAGCAGGCTGTCCTTGCCCGAGCCCGAAGGCCCCATCAGATAGATCAACCGGCCACTCATCAGAACACCCTTTTCGCTTGGCGCCAGACCTGCTGGATCACCGCCTGGCCCCCGTGAACCTGCGCCTGCACCAGATCGGCCCGCAGGCCGACGCGGATTTCACCGCGATCATCCAGCCCAGCCGCCTGGGCCGGCACGCGACTGACGCAGGCAATCGCCCGCGGCAGATCATAGCCGTTATCCTGCCCGGCCAGCAGCAAAGCGGCCTGCAGCAGGCTGGCCGGGTAGTAGTCGCTGGAGAGGATATCCAGCACACCCTGCTGAGCCAGTTCAGCGGCGGCGATATTGCCCGAGTGGGAGCCGCCACGAACGATATTCGGCGCGCCCATCAGCACCTTCAGGCCCAGCTCGTGGCTGGCTTTGGCCGCTTCGAGGGTGGTGGGGAATTCGGCGATGGACATGCCGAAACCGGCCGACTCCTGCACATGGGCCAGGGTCGCGTCGTCGTGGCTGGCTACGGAAATACCGCGGGCCTGACAATCAGCAACAATGCTGCGGCGCTGGCGGTCGCTGTACTGCCGCGAGTTGTCCACCTGCTCCACGATAAAGGCATCCATCTCCGCTTCGCTGAGGTGGTACTTACCCATGTAGTACTCGCGGTATTTGTCTTCCTTGGCGAACTGACGCTGGCCCGGCGCGTGGTCCATCACCGACACCAGTTGCACCAACGGGTGCTCAACCAGATCGCGGAACACCGCCAGGGTCTCGGGGTGGCAGACCTCGCAGCGCAGGTGCAGGCGGTGATCGGCGCGCATATGTCCGGCCGCTGCCGCTTCGGCAATCGCCTCGAGCATCGCCGGCAGTTGCTGCATGCGCTTGCCGCGCGGATTCACGTCGCCAATCGCCAGCGCATCGAACACCGTGGTAATGCCGGCCGAGGCGATCTGCGCATCATGGGTCAGCACCGCCGAGGCCGAGGGCCAATCCACCCCCGGCCGTGGGCTCATGTATTTTTCCAGGTTGTCGGTGTGCAACTCGACCAGGCCGGGCAGCAGGTAATCACCGCCGAGGTTCTGCGCCTGGGGCAGGCCGCTAACGCCCTCTTCCACCTGGGCAATCAGGCCACCGCGCAGCACCACAGTACCGACAAACTCCTGCTCGGCGGTAACGATCCGCGCGTTGGTGAGAATTTGTTCAACCGGCATAGATGTACTCCTGCTGCGCCGCAGCGCTCATATCAAGGTAGCGATCGGCCACCGCCTCACGGGCGGCGCGGTCGTGGAAGATGCCGATCAGCGCTGAACCTGCGGCCTTGGCTTCAGCAATCATCTCCTGCACCACCTTGCAGTTGGCCTCGTCCAGGGACGCGGTAGGTTCATCCAGCAGCATCAGCGGCCAGGCGACCATAAAGCCGCGAGCGATATTCACCCGCTGCTGCTCGCCGCCGGAGAAGGTGCCCGGAGCGAGTTGCCAGAGGGCCTGGGGGATATTCAGGCGACTGAGCAGGCTCTTCGCCCGCGCTTCGGCATCGGCCTTGCTCCAGCCACGGGCCAGGGCCGGCTCCATCACCACATCCAGGGTGGCGACCCGGGGAATCACCCGCAGAAACTGGCTGACATAACCCAGAGTCTGCCGACGTACCGCCAGCACCTGACGCGGTTCGGCACCGACCAGCTCGACCCAGGCACCGTCGTGCAACACGCGAATGCTGCCGCCAGCGGCCAGGTAGTTGCCGTACAGGGTGCGCAGCAGGGTCGACTTGCCCGCACCGGACTGGCCGTGCAGCACCAGGCACTCGCCGGCGCGCACGCTGAAATGCAGCCCGCTCAACACATTCAGCACCACGCCGTGCTGCTGATGCAGGGTGAAGGTCTTGCTGAGGCCGCTGACCTCGATAAGCGTATTCATATAAACCTCGAGCTTCATGCGTACGGATGGAATCCGGCGCGAGAGTCGTTTCGTAGGGTGGATGGCGCTTTATCCATCCACCGATGGCGGCACGTTGGTGGATGAAAAGAGCGTCATCCACCCTACCCAGCCACATGACGGAACTAAGGCTGCAGGACAGACGACACCAGCAACTGCGAATAGGGATGCTGCGGGTCATCGAGAATCTGGTCGGTGAGACCGGCCTCGACCACGTGGGAGCGGCGCATCACCATCAACCGGTCCGCCAGCAGCCGCGCCACCGCCAGGTCGTGGGTGACGATCACCACCGCCAGGTCCAGCTCGCGCACCAGGCCGCGTAGCAAGTCGAGCAAGCGCGCCTGCACCGACACATCGAGGCCGCCGGTGGGTTCGTCCATAAAGATCAGCCGTGGGCTGGAAACCAGGTTGCGGGCGATCTGCAAGCGCTGTTGCATGCCGCCGGAGAAGGTGCGCGGCAGGTCGTCGATGCGCAGGGGGTCGATTTCCACCTGTTGCAGCCAGTCGATGCCGGCCGCGCGTAGCTCGCCGTAATGGCGCACGCCCTGGGCCATCAGCCGCTCGCCGATATTGGCCCCGGCCGACACACCCATGCGCAGGCCGTCACGCGGGTTCTGCTCGACAAAACCCCACTCGGTGCGCAGCAGCGTGCGGCGCTGCGCCTCGCTGGCGCTGTACAGATCGACCCAGCGGCCAGCGGTATCGCGATAACTGACCGTGCCGCGATCCGGCGGGCAGCGCCCGGAGAGCAGACTGAGCAGGGTCGATTTGCCCGACCCGGACTCGCCGACAATGCCCAGCACCTCGCCCGGATACAGATCGAACGACACGCCCTGGCAGCCCTTTTCCGGGCCGTACAGGCGAGTCAGGTCGCGCACGCTAAACAGCGGCTGCGTCGTGTCGTTGTGCGGGTGCAACTGTTCGGCAGCACTCATTGCTCGCCCTCCTCTTCAAGGTCCTGGCGTTGCATGCAGTAATCGGTGTCGGAGCAGACAAAGCGCTTGGTCCCGGCGTCGTCGACGATCAGCTCGTCCAGGTAGGAATCCTGGCTGCCGCAGAAGGCGCAGCATTCGTCCCAGCGCTGGATCTCGAAGGGGTGATCTTCGAAGTCCAGACTGACCACGCGGGTGAACGGCGGCACGGCATACAGGCGCTTCTCGCGGCCAGCACCGAACAGCATCAGCGCCGGGCTCATATGCAGCTTGGGGTTGTCGAATTTGGGGATCGGCGAGGGATCCATCACATAGCGCTCGTCCACTGTCACCGGGTAGGCATAGCTGGTGGCGATATGGCCGAAGGTGGCGATGTCCTCGTACAGCTTCACGTGCATCACGCCGTAATCCTCCAGCGCGTGCATGGTGCGGGTCTCGGTTTCCGACGGTTCGATAAAACGCAGCGGCTCGGGGATCGGCACCTGATAGACCATGATCTGATCGCCATTGAGCGGCGTTTCCGGAATCCGGTGGCGAGTCTGGATCACCGTCGCCTCGGGGGTCCGGGTGGTGGTTCTGACCCCGGCGGTGCGGGCGAAGAAGCGGCGAATCGACACCGCGTTAGTGGTGTCATCCGCGCCCTGGTCGATCACCTTGAGCACATCCTCGGCACCGAGAATCGCCGCGGTAAGCTGCATGCCACCGGTGCCCCAGCCATAGGGCAGCGGCATCTCGCGGCCACCGAATGGCACTTGGTAACCGGGAATCGCCACGGCCTTGAGCAGACCACGGCGGATCATTCGTTTGGTTTGTTCGTCCAGATAGGCAAAGTTGTAACCGGCTTCCGGAGCACGGGTGATCTGGCTTTGGGCATTCATGCGCGTTGCTCCTCGGCGACTGGCTGCTCGCTGGCCTGCTTGCGCAGTTTGCGGATCAGCTCCAGCTCGGATTGGAAGTCGACGTAGTGCGGCAATTTCAGGTGCGAGACGAAGCCGGCGGCCTCGACGTTGTCGCAGTGCATCAGCACGAACTCTTCCTGCTGCGCCGGGCCCTGCACGTCCTCGGCGTACTCGGCCACGCGCAGCGAGCGGTCGACCAGGGCCATACCCATGGCCTTGCGCTCGGCATAGCCGAAGGCCAGGCCGTAACCCCGGGTAAATTGCGCCTGCTCGGGGCTATCGCCGACAAACTGGTTGACCATCTCGCACTCGGTCACCTCGATATCGCCCAGCGGCACGGCAAAGCCGAGCTCTTCCGGTTCCAGCCAGACCTCGACTTCACCGATACGAATCTCGCCGGCAAAGGGGTGGTTACGCCCGTAACCGCGCTGAGTGGAGTAGCCCAGCGCCAAGAGAAAACCTTCATCACCACGGGCCAGAGCCTGCAGGCGCTGGGCACGGCTGGCGGGGAAATCCAGCGGCTCGCGGGTGATATCCGGCACCGCCGCACCGTCATCCACCTCGCGGATCATCAGCCCTTCCTCGGCGAGAAAGTCCAGCACCCGTGGACACGGCGACAGTTCAGCCTGGGGGTCGATCCGCGGCCCCGGTTGTTCGCCTTCGGCCAGCAAGGCGAAATCCAGCAGGCGGTGGCTGTAATCGAAAGTCGGGCCGAGCAGCTGGCCGCCGGGCAGGTCCTTGAAGGTGGCCGAGATACGCCGGGTCAGCTGCATCTGCGTGGTGTCCAGCGCGGCGCTGGCACCGAAGCGCGGCAGCGTGGTGCGGTAGGCGCGCAGCAGGAAGATCGCCTCCATCAGGTCGCCGGCCGCCTGCTTGATCGCCAGCGCAGCCAACTGCGGGTCATAGAGCGAGCCTTCGCTCATAACCCGCGCCACGGCCAGCGGCATCTGCTCACGCACCTGATCGACGCTGAGTTCAGGGATAGCGGTATCACCACGGCGCTTTTTGGCCAGCAGCAAATGGGCATTGTCGATGGCGCGCTCGCCACCTTTGACGGCTACATACATCAGGCAGCCTCCTCGGCATTGACCAGCACCCGGGTGCTGCGCGGCAGACCGATCACCTGATCGCCAGCGGCGAAGAAGGCATCCAGGCCACGGGGAAAGGCACTGCGCGCCTGGCGCTGCTGCCAGAACGCCGCCGGCAGCGGCAGTTCGACACAACGCACATCCTTGATCCCCGGCCCGCGCCAGCGCAGGGCTGCGCCAGTGCTGAGGGCATCGAGTTGGATCAGCAGGGTGCAGGACTGGTCCGGGTAGCGTTCGCTGCCATTGTCGAAGGCCGACAGATCGCCCAGCTCGCTGTCATCGAGCAGGGCAAACAGCGCCAGCTCGCGTTCGGCGATAATCGGGCAACCGCAGTGGAACGCCAGGTTGGCGCGGATCGCCGGGGTGTCGAAACGCGGTGCCAGCCACAGCGGTGTGTCGCCATCGAGAAACGCCAGGCACAGGGCATAGGTCGCTGGATGGAGGTTTTCCAGGGCCAGGGCGCGGTTCAGCGGTTGCGCGAGACCTGGCTCGGCCAGCGCCTTGAGGGCGCTGCGGAAGCTGGTCTGGGCGTCCAGCACCGGGTCGTTGAAGGCCGGTTGCAGCCATTGCGAGCTATTCGCCGCGTTCATCAGTCTTCTCCTCTGACCAGGGTGAAGAATTCCACCTGGGTGGTTGCGGTTTCGGCGGCCTTGGCCGCCTGTTGGGCCTGTTGCGCTGCCTCCAGGGGTTCGATCAGTCGGCTCAGCCAATGCGACTGCTCGGCACCCTGCAAATGCGCGTCGGCCAGAGCGGCCAGTTCGGCATGCTGCTTGTCGCGGCCAGCCACATAGCTGTAACCGGTGCGGCCATCGGCTAGGCGCACCACGCAGCGGGTCACGCTCATCTCGCCGAGGTTGAACGGACTGCCGGTGCCGCCCATGCGCCCGCGCACCAGGGCCATGCCGATTTCCGGAGCGCGAATCAGGCGGTATTCGGCCTCCCTCAACGCCGACTCATAGGCCGCCAGCTGACCGCCGGCGCGGGCAAGCACGCCCATCCAGCGTTGGCGGGTAGCGACGTGCGGGTTGCTGTGCAGCAGGTTGCGGTTCATCAACAAGCCTCCATCAAAGGGCGAGCTGGTACTGGAAGCGGTCGGCGCGGCTGGTCGATAACGACAGCTCCACCGGCCGTCCGGCCAGATCGCGGGAAAGGGTCTGTACGCTGAGCAGCGGCGCGTGGCGGGGCATCAACAGGCGTGCGGCCTCGTCACGGCTGGGCAGGCGCGCGCCGATCAAACTGAAGGTGCGGGTCAGCGGCAGACCGCGCTGACTGAGGTACTGGCGCAGCGAGCCGCCCTGGTAGTCGGCGAGCAGCTCGCGATGTTCGCTGCTGAAGGCGTGGCGGATCAGGCTGACCGGCTGGCCCTCGATCAGGCGCAGGGTGCAGAGCTCCAGCAACTGCGCGCCACTGGTCAGCTGCAGGTACTCGCGCTCCTCGCAACCGGCTGGGCGCAGGCGACTCTCCAGCAATTGCGCCTCGACCTTATGGCCGAGCGCCGAAAGCGAGTCGCTGTAGGCGCTGCCGGCCTGCATCGGGTAGATCAGCGGCTTGGCCAGCACCCGCGTGCCCTTGCCCTGCTGGCGCAGCAGGCGGCCTTCCAGCACCAGCTCATCCACCGCACGGCGCAGGGTGTGGCGATTGACCGCAAAACGCGCCGCCAGCTGCACCTCGGCCGGCAGGTAGTCGCCGGGGCTCATGCGCTGCAGCTCATCGCGCAGCACGGCGGCCAGTTCGCGGTACAGCGGCTCGGGTTGTCTAGACAAGTGCATGACTAATAAAGGGCATCCGCAGATGCCCGATCTCCGTCAGATAAATTGCTTGCGCAGGCGCTGCGAGATGATGTCCAGCACGCTCACCACCAGGATGATCACGATCAGCAGGGCGCAGGTTTGGGCGAACTGGAAGCCGCGAATCGCTTCCCAGAGAATCACCCCGATACCGCCCGCCCCAACCATGCCGACCACGGTGGCCGAGCGCACGTTGGATTCGAAGCGGTAAAGTGAGTAGGAAATCCACAGCGGCAGCACCTGCGGAATCACCCCATAGATGATCTCCTGCAGCGCGCTGGCTCCGGTGGCGCGCACCCCTTCCACCGGGCCTGGATCGATGGCCTCGACCGCCTCGGCGAAGAGTTTGGCGAGCACCCCAGTGGTGCCAATAAACAGCGCCAGCACCCCGGCGAACGGCCCCAGGCCGACGGCCACCACGAAGAGCATGGCGAAGACCATTTCGTTGATCGAACGGCAGGCGTCCATCACCCGACGGATCGGCTGGTAGACCCACCAGGGCACGATGTTTTCAGAGCAGAGAATGCCCAGCGGGATAGCCAGAACGATCGCCAGCACCGTGCCCCACAGGCCGATCTGTACGGTGACGATCATCTCCTTGAGGTACAGCTCCCAGTTGCTGAAATCCGGCGGAAAGAAGTCCGCGGCAAAGGTCGCCATGTTGCTGGAGTCGCGGATCAGCGCCAGCGGATTCATCTCCGCGCCCTGCCAGGACCAGGCCAACACAACGAAGAACAGCCCCCAGCCGATCAGCTGCGACCAGGAACGCTTGGCGGTCAGATCGGAGGTGGAAGTGGTGGTCAAAGTGGTCATAACAACATCTCGAAGCAAGCGACAGAAAAAGCCTGCCCGGCGGATGTGCCGGGCAGGGAGCAGCGCTTAACCCGCGCTGGCAGGACTTTGCTTGGCAATTTCAGCCATGCGTTTTTCCAGCTTGGCCAGCTCGGCATCCAGCGCCTTGAGCTTGGCGGCCTTGTCGTCTGCCTTGAGTTTGTCGTTGTTGGCCACTTCGCTGCGCTGCTTGAACAGCTCCAGCTGGCGGATCGGCAGCAGTTGATCGTCATCGGAGGCCTTGAATTTGGCCCACTGCAACGCTTCGAGGACTTTCAGCTCAGCCGGCTTGTCACCGTAGGTCATAAAGAATTCGCGCAGCTTGGCCTTGGTGGCTGCATCCAGGTTCTTGCGCCACACCATCGGGTCGGATGGGATCAGCGGCGAAGTCCAGATCACTTTCAACTGTGCGGCCTTGTCCGGTGAGGTGACCTGCAAACGTGCCATGGTTTCGCTGTTGAAGGTGCCGACATCGACCTGCTTGTTGGCCACCGACAGGGCGTTGACTTCATGGCTGCCGTTGAGCGCGCGCTTGAAGATCTTGTTGGCGTCGACATTGTTCTGGGCGAACACGTAATAGCCCGGCACCAGATAACCCGAGGTGGAGTTCGGGTCACCGTTGGCGAAAGTCAGGGTCTTGGCGTTTTTCAGCATGTCTTCGATCGAATTGATCGGGCTGTCCTTATGCGCGACCATCAGGCTGTAGTAACCCTGGGAGCCATCAAACGCTACGGTCTGGGCGAAAACTTCACCACCGGCGCGGTCTACTGCTTCCATCGCAGATTTGTTGCCGTACCAGGCCACATCGACCTTGTCGAAGCGCATGCCCTGGATGATCCCGGCATAGTCAGGCGCGAAGAAGGCGTTGATCTTGAAGCCAGTCTGCTTGCCCATGTCCGCCAGGAAGGGGTCCCACACGGTCTTGAGATTCTGCGACGACTCGGTGGAGATGATGCCGAAATTGATTTCCTGCTCAGCGGCCTGGGCGACACCCAGAACCGAACCGGCCAGCAGCGTGGACGCGGCGAGAACGCGACTGATACGTTTGAACATGCAAAGCACTCCTAGTACAGATGGACAGACAGGGATTGGCATAACAGCTAGCAACTCAGGCCTTGGCCAGAGCCAGCGGGACTTTTGCCTTGCGCGCACGGCGTGGCTTCTCTTCGGTTTGCGGCTCGATTAGGAGCTCGGCACCATAGAGATCGTTAAGGAAGTTGGGATGCAACTCAGCGGCCGCGCCGTCGTAATGAATACGCCCCGCTTTCAACGCCACGGCGCGCTGGCAATAGCGCATGGCGTAATCAACTTGATGCAGGGTGACCACCACGGTGGTGCCGTCTTCGCGGTTGATGTCGGCAAGAATCTGCATGACCTTGCGCGCGGACTCGGGGTCCAGCGAGGCAATCGGCTCGTCGGCCAGAATCACCTTGGCGCGCTGGCAGAGGGCGCGGGCAATCGCCACACGCTGCTGCTGGCCACCGGAAAGCGTCGAGGCGCGCTGCTGGGCCAGATCAGCCAGACCGACACGGGCCAATGCCTGTAGCGCACGCTGCTTTTCTTCGGCATTGAACAGGCCGAAGCTGCCTCGCCAGCGCGGCATGCGCCCCAGGCAGCCGAGCAGCACGTTCTGCAGCACGCTGAGACGGCCGACCAGATTGAACTGCTGGAAGATGTAGCCGATGTCGGCGCGCAGGCGACGGACTTCGCCATTCAGCCGGCCAGCGGCCTGCACCTCACGACCCAGCACCTGAATGCTGCCACCGCCATTGCGATCGCAACAGGCCAGGCCGGCAACATGACGCAGCAAGGTCGACTTGCCGGAACCCGAGGCTCCGATCAGCGCCACCATTTCACCGGGTTCAACGGACAGCGCCAGATCAAACAGCGCTTGCTTGCGGCCGAACGTCTTGTTCAGGCTCTCGACCCGGATCACTGCGCTCATGGAATGCCTCCTTATTAAGGGTTACACCGCAGCGTGAAGCCGCCTGCTGGTGTAGACCAAGGTAGGCAAATCCTGTGTCAGGCCGATTAATGGGCCGTGACACTTAGGTGACCATTGCTTTAATTTTTTCTCGCGCTCAGCCAGAAATCCTTGCTTTTTGCCGAATAAGGCGCATTTCTGATAGTCGGTGCTGGCAAAAAGCCTGCACTACAGCCACAATTGCGCCACGCAATTGGCGTCAATTTAATGCCCTACTGACTATAGGGTCATAATGTTGAATAGCGTTCTGGCGGAACGGTTAGTGCTATGAGTGGTCAAACCGGTGACTATTCCATAGCTTATCGCCAGTATCGCTTTCCTAAACTAACCGGTTTAATGTACGCGCCCTATGAAACCAGCACTCTATTCCAGCCGTACCGCTGACAAATTCGTTGTTCGCCTGCCCGACGGCATGCGCGAGCGTATCGCAGATGTCGCACGCAACCATCACCGCAGCATGAACTCGGAGATCATTGCTCGCCTTGAGCAAAGCATGCTTCAGGAAGGCTCTCTCGGTGATGACCTCAATATGCGCCTCGACAGCCCAGAACTGTCGTTGCATGAACGCGAGCTGCTGCAGCGCTTTCGTCAGCTGTCGCGTCGTCAGCAAAATGCCCTGGTGGCATTGATTGCTCACGATGTCGAAATGGCCAACGAAGAAGCCTGATCTCAGGCCGCAACAAAACCGGCCGCTGGGGCCGGTTTTGGTGCATCTGCGATTTGCTCGAAGCCGCCCACTGGGCGGCTTTCCTATGCCTATTTCGCGAGCCTCTGTTATTCAGCGGTGATAGACCCCGATAGATTCACACCCCAAGCTTGGCCGCGCGCGCCGTCCCCTCTCCTGAAATCGAGACATAAAAAAAACCGCCTCAGTGAGGCGGTTTTTTTAACATCAGCCCTATCAACCAACGAAGTTGAGCAGCACCCCGGCCGCCACCGCCGAGCCGATCACACCGGCCACGTTGGGCCCCATGGCGTGCATCAACAGGAAGTTCTGCGGATTGGCTTC
>Ga0209343_10005024_pt1 | contig 16220 bp, 14 predicted proteins | sample RifCSPlowO2_02_FD_184026 | JGI IMG/M metagenome (GOLD analysis project Ga0209343, IMG submission 184026) | Groundwater microbial communities from Rifle, Colorado - Rifle CSP2_plank lowO2_0.2 (SPAdes) (version 2) | ecosystem: Environmental > Aquatic > Deep subsurface > Groundwater | place... | reverse complement strand
CAGTCTTACGCCCGTAGCGGCGACCAATTCTCCACCGCCTTTATAGGGCACATGCACGGCTTGTGCTTCAGCGCTTTTCCAGAAATATTCACCCTGCAAGTGCAGCGCCCCTCCGATGCCTGAGGAGCCCCATCGCAGCGTGCCCGGCTTGGCGCGGGCGAGCTTGACCAATTCCTGTACGGTTCGGGCGGCAAACTCCGGGTGCACCACGAAGACGGTCGGCACCGACGCTATGAGTGCAAGCGCGGTGAAGTCGCGCAGCGAGTCAAAGGGGAGAGACTTGCGCATCGCGGGAAGAACTGTGAACTCGGCGCTCGATATGAACAGCAGCGTGTACCCGTCCGGCGCGGACCTCATCACCGTTTCCGCGCCGATGACGCCGGTCGCCCCTGGGCGATTCTCAACTATGACGTTGTGGCCGAGCCGGCTGCCGAGATGCTGTGCAGTCAGCCGGGCGAGCACGTTCGGTGGCGCCGCCTGGCGAATAGCCGACGATCATGCGCAGCGGTCGGTAAGCTCAGCCCGAGCAGGAAAAGGAACGCCATGCGCATCATTGTTTTGTTCATGTATGGTTCACTCCGCCTGAAGCCGGCAAACGCGATGGTATCAGCACGCCCGCCGCGGCTGATGCGCTTTCCCACCCCGCTCGATGAAATTCCCTCCTTGCAGCTAAAATGCCCATCGTCGCGCCAACTTCGGGAGAAAAGCCATGAATGACAAGCCCAGCCCCCTTACGGCCGCACGCAGCACCCGCCGCAGCTTCCTCACCGGCGTCGGAGCAGCCGCCATCGTCTCCTCGAGCTCTCTCATGCGCGGCGCCTGGGCCCAGGCGGCCCGGCTGAAGGTCGGCGTCCTGCTGCCGAAGTCGGGCGTGCAGGCCTTCTTCGGCCAGTCCTGCCAGTTCGGCGCCGATGTGGCGCCGGCGGTCATCAAGTCCATGCTGGGCGTCGACATCGAGCTCATGAACGCCGATACCGAGAGCAACGTCGATACGGCGCGCAGCCGCGCCGAGCGCCTGATTTCCGAAGGCGCCCACGTGCTGACCGGTCCGTTCGATTCGGGCGCCGCACAGGCGATCGCGCAGGTGGCCGAGCAGCGCGGCGTTCCGTTCATGATCAACATCGCCGCCGCTCCGCAGATCACCGAGCAGGGTTACCGCTTCACCTTCCGCAACTTCCCGACCAGCGTCGACCTGGTGCGCAACGGCCTTGCGCTCATCCGCGACTTGTTCCAGGCGACCCGGACCGCGCCGCGCACCGCCGTGTTCATGCACGTCAACGACACCTTCGGCGAGGCGAACCGCAAGGCGATCCAGGCCATCCTGCCCAAGCTCGACTACCTGCCGTTCAAGATCGTCGAGACCATCGCCTACGACCCGGCGGCGAAGGACCTGACGGTGGAAGTCGCAAGAGCCAAGGCCTCCAAGGCCGACTTCCTGCTGCTCGTATGCCGGCTGAACGACTCGATCATCCTGCGCCGCGAAATGGTGAAGCAGCGCTGGAATCCCATGGGCATCATCGGTCCCGGCAATCCCGGCATGTACGAGAAACAGTACTACACCGCGCTCGGCAAGCTCTCCGAGTACAGCATCTCCAACGTGCCCTGGTACAACCCGAAGGCCGACCTCACCAAGGCGGTCGACGCGCAGATGAAAAAGCAGTTCCCGAAGGAAAGGCTCATGTTCCACGCGCTGAACGTGGGCTTCACCTTCGAAGCCGTCATGGTGGTCGCGGATGCCTACCGGCGCGCGAAATCCGCGAATCCCAAGGCGCTCGCCGAGGCGATCCGCCGGACCAACCTCGACAAGCGCATGATGCTGGGCGGGCCGATCCGCTTCAACGCCAAGGGTCAGGTCGAGGGCATCAACTCGGCGGCGATCCAGAACCTGAACATGCGCCCGACGGTGGTGCTTCCGGCCAACGCCGCGGAAGCGAAGCCGATCTTCCCCATGCCGGGTTATGGGCGCGCGTGAGCCCGGGCTTCGCCTGATGAAGGGCCGGCACCGCCGGCCCTTTTTGTTGCCCCCGCCCCCGGGAGGAGGGGAATGAACGTGGGCTTTGACCTGGTCGCCAACGTCGTTGTCGCCGGCATGCTGACCGGGCTGGTGTACGGGCTCATGGCACTCGGCCTTTCGGTGATCTTCGGCGTGGTGCGGGTGGTCAACTTCGCCCACGGCGAGATGATGACCATCGCGATGTTCGCCGCCACGGCCCTGTTTTCGGCCTGGGGCGTGGATCCCTTCCTCGCCGTGTTTCCCATCGCCATCGCGTTCTTCATCGTCGGCTACGCGCTGCAGGCGACGCTCATCAATCCGTTCATCACCCGGCCGGAGCACACGCAGTTCATGCTGCTGGTGGCGGTGGCGATCATCCTGGTCAATGTCCTGCTGATGCTTTTCGGCCCCAACGCGCGCAACGTCCAGGTCGACTACCAGCTGGAATCGATCGAGATCGGCCCCGTGCTCATCGACGTGGCGCGGCTGTACGCCGCCGGGACAGCGCTCGCCTGTGCCGCGGCGCTGTTCGCGTTCTTCAGGTTCTCGCTCACCGGCAAGGCGATCCGCGCCTGCGCCGACAATCATCTGGGCGCGCGCGTCGTAGGGCTCAATGTCAAGCGGCTGTATGCGTTCACGTTTGGCCTGGGCGCCGCCTGCGTGGCCGTGGCCGGCTGCATGATGGTGTTGCTTGTGGACGTGACGCCGGTCCTGGGCCCTTACTACACCCTGCTCGCGTTCGTCATCGTCATCGTGGGCGGCCTGGGCTCCATGACCGGCGCGCTGCTGGGGGGCGTGCTGATCGGCATGTCGGAGGCCGTGGCCGGGTTGTTCGTCACGCCCTCGGCAAAGTCCATGGTGAGCTTCGCGTTGCTGATCGTCGTGCTGCTCTTCCGGCCCCAGGGCCTGCTGGGGCGGTCCACCCGATGAGCGGCGTCCTGGGCCAACTGAACCGGCGGGGCGCCGCATGGCTCGCGCTGCTGGCCATCGCGTTGCTTGCGCTGCCGTTGTTCGCGAACAGCTATGTGCTGTCGGTGGCCATCGTCATCCTGTACTTCGCCTATACCGGGCAGGCCTGGAACGTGATGATGGGCTTTTGCGGCCAGCTTTCGCTCGGCCATGCGCTGTACGTCGGCCTCGGCGGCTACGCGGCCGCGGCGCTGTTCGTGCACTTCGGCATCGGGCCCTGGGCCGGCGTCTGGGCGGCCATGGCGGCGTGCGTCGTGTTCGGCGCCGTGATCGGCATGCTCGCGTTCCGCTTCGGCATAGGCGGGGTGTATTTCGCGCTGCTCACCATAGCGTTCGCCGAGTTCACCCGCATCGGCTTCGACCACTGGGAGTGGCTGGGGGCCTCGGGCGGGTTCTTCCTGCCGGTGGCGCAGCGCCAATACAACGATCTCGCCAACCTGCGCGGCTCCCCGGAAATGTTCTATTACCTGATGCTCGCGCTGGTGGCCGCGGCGTTCGCGCTGTGCAGCTGGCTGCTGCGCACCCGCATCGGCTACTACTGGCTGGCGATCCGCGAGGACCCGGAAGCCGCGCAGGCGCTCGGGGTCAACACCTTCCGCTACAAGATGCTCGCGGTGGTCATTTCCTCGGCCATGACTTCGCTCGCCGGGGTGTTCTTTGCGTTCTACTACAACAACCTTTTCCCCGAGCAGGTCTTCAATATCGGCCGCTCCATCGAGATCATCCTGGGGCCCATCATCGGCGGGCTGGGCACCCTCTTCGGCCCGATCCTGGGCGCGGCGGTGCTCGCCGTGCTCGCCGACGGCATCACCGAGGTGCTGCGCTACGCCGGCATCGAAGTGCCCGGCGTGAAGCAGGTGTTCTACGGCCTGTGCCTGCTCGGCGTGGTGGTGTTCCTGCCGCACGGCATCTGGCCCACGCTGGCGCGCTGGCTGGGCGTAACCGCGGACACACGTCGTGAATAGCGCGCTGCTCAGCGTCGATGCGGTCTCGAAGCGCTTTCGCGGGCTGCGGGCCGTGGCCGGCGTCTCGTTCGAGGTGCAGCCGGGCCACATCGTGGCGCTCATCGGCCCCAACGGCGCGGGAAAGACGACGGTCTTCAACCTCATCTCCGGTACGCTCGCGGCGGACAGCGGCGAAGTGCGCCTGGCGGGCGCGCGCATCACGGGCCTGCGCCCCGACCAGATCTGCGCGGCCGGCGTCGGACGCACATTTCAGCTGGTGAAGCCCTTTGCGGGGCTGTCGGTGCTCGACAATGTGGTCGTGGGAGCGCTGGTGCGCACGCCGCGCGTGCGCGAGGCGCGGGGGAAGGCGCTTGCCATCCTGGAGCGCCTCGGGCTCGCCGATCGGCGCAACGTGCCGGCGGCCACGCTCACGCTGCCGGATCGCAAGCGCCTCGAGGTCGCGCGCGCGCTCGCCACCGAGCCGCGGCTGCTTTTGCTCGACGAGGTCATGGCGGGGCTGCGCCCGACCGAGACCGACCGCATGATCGAGGTGTTCAGGCAGCTGAACGCCGAGCAGGGCCTCACCATCCTGCTGATAGAGCACGTGATGCGCGCCGTCATGGCCCTGTCCCGGGAAATTCACGTGCTGCATCACGGCGAGCTGATCGCAAGCGGCGCGCCCGAAGACATCGTGCGCGACCCGGCCGTGCTGGAGTGCTACCTGGGCGAGGAGGCGGCATGACGCCCACGGCCGGGCCGCTGCTTTCGGTGCGCGGCCTCGATCTCTACTATGGCGACGCAGCCGCGCTCGAAGGCGTGAACCTGGAGGTCGAGGAAGGAAAGATCGTCGCCATCATCGGCGCCAACGGCGCGGGCAAGACCAGCCTCGTCCGGGCCATCGCCGGCATCGAAAAGCCGAGATCCGGCCGCATCGCCTTTCGCGGCCGGGACATCACCGGCCTGGAAAGCCATGCCACCTGCAACCTGGGCATCGGCCAGGTGGCCGAAGGCCGGCAGATCTTTCCGAGCCTCACGGTGGAGGAGAATCTCGAAATGGGAGCGATGCTGCCGCGGGCGCGCCGCAGCGCGAGGCAGGCGATCGGCGAGGTCTACGAGCTGTTCCCGATCTTGTCCGAACGGCGCAGCCAGGTCGCTGGCACGCTCTCGGGGGGCGAACAGCAGATGCTCGCCATCGGGCGTTGCCTGACGGGCCGCCCGGAGCTGGTCATGTTCGACGAGCCCTCGCTCGGGCTCGCGCCCACCATCGTGCAGGAAGTGTTCCAGACCATCCGCAAGCTCAATGCCTACGGGCTGACCATCCTGCTCATCGAGCAGAACGTCGTGCTGTCGCTCAAAATCGCTTCGCGCGCCTACGTGCTGGAAAACGGCCGCATCGTGCTCGCCGGAACGGGCGCGGAGCTGCTTGCGGACGACCGGGTGAGAAAGGCTTACCTTGGCCTTTAAAAAGCAGCGGCGCCGGGATTGGGTGATGCGGGTTCCGGTTATACAGCGTCAACGCAGCGCTTGATCCGCCGTCGTCACAGGCCGAGGCGTGTTTTTTCGCTCAGGCGTAGAATCGTCAGCGTCCGGAGAGATTGAAAGCCATAGTGGTGAATACCCGCGAACCTCATACCTTGATCGAGAAACTGAGAGCACTTCCGCCCGAGCGCGTGGCGGAGGTAGAGGATTTTGTCGACTTCCTGTGCACGCGCCACGCGGAGCGCGCTCTCGTACATGCGGCCACGCGGGCAGCCGAGCCCGCGTTCGCCAAGGTCTGGGACAACGACGACGATGCCGGCTACGACGAGCTATAGCTTCGGCGACATCGTTTTAGTCCCCTTCCCCTTCACCGACCAGTCCGGCACCAAGAAAATACTAGGCTAGCCTTGCCTGGATGTTGAACAAGAGAACAGAAAATGGATTTAAGGCTGGTCGAGATCCTCAGGACGATCCGTATTCCTCTCGAGCTCAATGCGAAGCCCGGGGGCAAGATCCTCATCATCACCGACACCCGGATGGACCCGGTGCTGTGGCAGGCGATGGCGGCGGCCGCCAACCAGATGAACATCGAGCCCACGGTCGCGCTCATGATGCCGCGCAAGGCCCACGGTTACGATCCGGCGAGTCCGGTCCTTCATGCCGTGCGCGATCCAGAGATCGATTTGTGCATTTACCTCGCCAGCACGGCGCTCGCTCATGCGCCCATGACCGACGCGCTGCTGGAGGCCGGCAAGCGCTTCATCCTCATGGAAGAATTGACACCCGAGATGCTGCTGCCGGGCGGGCCGGCCGATGCCGACTACGTGGCGATGAACGAGTTGGGCGAGAAGGTGGCGAAGCTCTTCACCGAGGGCAGGCGTATTCGCGTGCAGTGCGATAACGGCACGGATCTGACGGCGAGCATCGAGGGCCGCCCTGGAAGGGCGTTCGCGGCCAAAGTGTGGGCGATGCGGCCGAGCGGCGGCGGCGGCTGCGCCTTTCCGGACGGCGAGACGCATGTCTGTCCCGTCGAGGGTACGGGCGAAGGAACCGTCGTTTTCGATCTTACGGCCCATTCGGTGGGCCGCCTGCTGGAGCCCATACGGCTGACGGTCGAGAAGGGCATGGTCACCCGGATCCAGGGCGGCGCCCAGGCCGACCGATGGAAGGAGATACTGGAAAAGCACGGCGATGCGAACAGCTATAACTGCCCCGCCGAAATCGCGGTCGGCCTGAATCCGAACGTGACACCGACCGGCGTCATGAGAACGGACAAGAAACTCTATGGCGCGTCACATATCGGTGTAGGAGACACGGTGACCCTGGGCGGCACGTGCCATGCCAAGCTGAGGCTGGAGGGGGTGATCAGGCAGCCCCTCGTCACCGTCGACGGCCGCGTCGTTGCGCAAGGCGGCCGGATAACGGTCGATTGATCCGTCTGCTTTCGAGTACGCTACTGGGGCTTGATGCCCAGCCGCGGCACCAGCTTTCTCAATTCGGCCAGCTCCTTCGCGGTGTGAGCGTCCATCTCCTCGGGCGTCATCGGCCAGGGTTCGCCGCCGACCGACTCGAGCTTGCCCTTCACCGCTTCGCTCGCCACGACTTTGCGGATCGCGCCGTTCAATCGCCGCACGATATCGCGCGGCGTTTTCTTTGGCGCCCACACGCCCACGCCATTGTCGAAGCTGGACCCCGGCACACCCGCTTGGACCGTGGTCGGCACCGAGGGCAGCAGCGCCGAGCGCCGGGAGGAACCCAAGCCCAAGGCGACGAGCTTTCCGGAGCGTATGGTCGGCATGGCGGTGGTGAGCGGGGAATAGACAATGTCGATCCGTCCGGTCATCACCTCGGTCATCGCCTCGGCTGCGCCCTTCACCGGGACATGAGTCATTTCCACGCCGGCGGCACCCAGCAGCCGCGCAGTGAACACGTGGCTGAAGCTGCCCGGCCCGGCTGAAGCATAGTTCAGCACCCCGGGCTTCGCCTTCGCCAGCGCGATGAGCTCGCCGAGGGTACGCACTTTCTTCTCCGCCGATATCACCAGCGCTCCGGGGCTGAGCGCGAGCTGCGCCACGCTCGCGAAGTCCGTGACCGGATCGTAGACGAGATTGGCGAACGTAGCGGCAGCGAAGGTCATGGCCGTGGTCGAGACGAGCGTGTAGCCGTCGGGAGCCGCTTTCGCGACCAGCGCCGTGCCGATGGTGCTCCCTGCGCCCGCACGGTTCTCGACGACGATCGGCTGACCCAGCTCGTTCGATAAGGCACCGCTCACCACGCGCGTAATCGTGTCCGGAGAGCCACCGGGCGTGAAAGGCACCACGACACGAATAGGGCGGTCAGGATAGTTCTGTGCAGCGGCGGATGCCGCGAGCAACGCGGCCGCGGCCGCGAGCAGGAAACGCATCGTTGTGGGGCTCGTCATGGCAGTCTCCGTTGTTGCGGCATTCGACGAGGCATTATCGGCACCGCTGTTTTGCCGGTCAATGTTTCCGTGCAGAAGCGCGGAGAGCTTAGAATTCAGGCGCATGGAACACTCTGTGTCGGTCTCGCTCACCGCTCGTATAGCGCGGCTCGCTTCGCATCCGACAGACCATCGCGATTTTCCGCCCGATGTGGTGCTGCGCGCCAAGCATTCGCTCGTGGACTGGTTTGCCTGTGCGCTTGCCGGTTCCGTGCACGAGGACTCGCGGCGCTTGCGCGCTCACCTTGAATCCTCCAACACGCAGGGCTCTTGCACGGTTCTGGGCGGCCAACAGGGCACACCGCCATCGGCCGCCGCGTTGATGAATGGCTTCAGCGGTCATGTGCTCGATTATGACGACGTGAACCTGCAGGCGAATGTGCATGCGACCGCAGCCGTGCTGCCCGCGACCTGGGCGCTTGCGGAGGCGAGGAAGATATCGGGATCAAGACTGCTCGATGCCTTCATTGCCGGTATCGACGCGACCTGCCTGCTCGGCCGTCTGGGTGGGGCACGCCACTACAACGCGGGATGGCACGCTTCGTCCGTGCTCGGCGCCCTGGGCTCAGGCGTGGCGTGCTCGGCGATTCTCGGCTGCGACGCGCCAACGGCCAGCGCGATGGTCAACCTCGCACTCGCGCAGGCGTCGGGCGTGCAGGCGGTTTTCGGCACTCCTGCGAAACCGTTCCAGGTGGCGCGCGGCGCGGAGGCGGGAGTGCACGCGGCCATGCTCGCTGAAGCGGGATTTGCAGGCCACACCGACGTGCTGGACCGGCCGCGCAGTCTGCCCGAGCTGTTCAGCTTCGAAGCGCCGCCCGGCGAGGGCACTGTCGAGGCAGAATTTTCGCTCCGGAACACGCTGCTCAAGTTCCACGCATCTTGTTTCGGCACGCACGCACCTCTCGAGGCCGTACGCGAACTGCAGCAGCGCGGGCTCACGGCGGACAATTTCGATTCGCTCGAGATCGCGCTTGCGCCCCACACGGCCAACGTGTGCTCGATTGATGTGCCGGTGAGCGCGAGCGAGCTGAAGTTCAGCGTCGCGCACCTGTGCGCCATGCGGCTCGCGGGGATCGAGACCGGGGGCCTGGAGGCTTACAGCGATGCGGCCGCGGCAGATAGTGGGCTGCGTGCCATGGCGCGCAAGATAAAGGTCCTGACGATGGAAGGACTGCAGACGGCCGAAACGGACGTTCATGCTGCGCTCTCAGACGGTCGCAAGCTCTCATGTCATGTAGATATGGGCGTTGCGGAACCTGATCTTCATAAGCAAGCGGCTCGCGTGGAGACCAAGTTCAATGCGCTCGCCTCTCCCGTCGTGGGCGCGCTCCAGGCGGAATGTCTTCTCAAAGCGCTTCTGAATATCGAAGAGGCATCCGACGTGAGGGATGTGCTCAGCGCGCTGCGTTGATGCTGCTGACCTCGCGCCGCACCAATCCATTACTTGATCCAGATCAAGTTTTTCGCATGCCAATACAGTCAACTTGAATTACTTGCCTTCAGGAGACGCTCATGCCGAGTGAATTGCCGCCGGTGCGAAGGGTGATTACCGGCTTCGACGGCGCGGGTCAGTCAGTTTTCGTGGAAGACGGCGCGGCCCCGGTGCGGATAAACCAGACACGCCCTGGATTACGTTCCTCAGTAGTCTGGGCTACGGGACGACTTCCCGTTCCGGTCATGGATCCCGACCGGGGCTCCCAGGTGCATGGAATCATGCCGCCGGCCGGCGGATCGGTGCTCAAGATCATCGATCTGCCTCCTGAGCCAAAGGACCCTACGGAAAGGGCGCGTGTCTTGGCAGACCAAAAGGAGCGCATCACCAAGGTTGGCGTAGCGCCGGAGAAGGGCGTAAGACGGCATCCGGATGGCCCCCATCCCGGCATGCACGAAACGGACACCATCGACTACGCGATCGTGCTGTCCGGAGAGGTCTACGCGATCATGGATGAAGGCGAAAAGCTGCTCAAGGCCGGCGACGTACTGATACAGCGTGGCACCAACCACGCCTGGAGCAATCGCTCCGAGAGCTACTGCCGGGTTGCATTCGTGCTGGTGGAAGCAAGGCGCTGAATGCCCGCTAAGGTAAGGAGGGACCGATGAACCGATCCATAGGGACGATACTTTTCTTGGCCGTGTTGCCGGCGTTGACTTTGGCTCAAGCCTATCCAGTGAAACCCATCCGGTTGATGGTGCCTTTTGAGCCCGGGTCGGTGGGCGTCGACTACGCCGTACGGCAGATGACGCCGAAGCTGAGCGAGGGCCTGGGCCAGCCGGTGGTGATCGAAAACCGTCCCGGGGCGAACGGCATGATCGGGGCCGAGATGGTGGCGCGTGCCGCGCCCGATGGTTACACGCTGCTTTTCACCACGCCGAGCACCCATATCACGAGCGTGTTCCTGCTGAAGAAAATGCCTTTCGACCCGGTGAAGGACTTCACCCCGATCAGCGCGGCGGTCGAACCCGCGACCTCCATCGTGGTGCATGCATCCGTTCCCGCCGGCAACACCCGGGAATTCATCGAGCACGCCAAGCGCAATCCAGGCAAGCTCTCCTACGGCAGCGCCGGCATCGGTTCGACGTACCATTTCGCGGCCGAGCGGCTGAAGCAGGCGGCGGAGCTCGACATGCTGCACGTTCCCTACAAGAGCGCGCCCTCGGCGCTGACCGCCGTGGTGAGCGGACAGATTCAGGTGTCGTTCACCACACTCGCATCGGCCATGCCGCATGCGCGCGCCGGCAAGATCAGAATCCTGGGGGTGCTGGAGCGCACGCGCCACCCGCGCTATCCCGACGTCCCGGCCGTGAGCGAAACGCTGCCCGCCTTCGAGAAGCCGGGCTCCTGGTTCGGCTTTTTCGGCCCGGGCGGGTTGCCGCAGCCCATTCTGGCACGCCTGAACGTCGAGATCGTGAAAGCGCTCAATGCGCCCGAGGTTCGCCTCAAGTACGAGGAAGCTGCGATGTTCGTGATCGGCAATACGCCGGAACAGTTTGCCGCATCGATCACGCGAGGCTACGAGGTCTACGGCAAAGCCGCCAAGGCCGCGGGAATCAAGCCGGAATAAGGCGCAAACCCGCGGTTGAACGCTACGGACCGAACGCAGAAGCGCCGTTCGGCGCCTCGACATCGTACGCAACGAGCAGGACAGCGAGCGCGATATAGAAGCCGATCAGGGCAACGAGCTCCACCACCGCCGGCTCACCCAGCGCGTCGACTGCCCTTGAATAAAGCGAGCCGCCGAGCTCGCGCGCCAAGACTATTTCATTGGTCATCGCATGCACCAGCGCTTCTTTCGGGTCGCCGAAGTCGGGCCGTGCCCCGGTCCGGAGCGCCTCGATGACCGCCGCATCGAGCCCCGCCGCCCGGGCGCGCGGTTCATGCACCGCCCATTCGTACGGCGCTGCATACGCGCGGGCGATGGTGAGGATCGCGAGCCGTTTCAGTTTGGGCGGCACGAGCGTTTCCGACATCAGGCATTCGACCACGCCGGCGAGCTGTTCGCCTACCTCAGGCACGTGCAACAGCACCGCCCACGGTCCAACCGCGGCGCCGCGGCCCGCGCTTGCGACCCGGTCATGCAGATGGCGCTGAGCCACCGTCATGCGCTCCAGCGGAATGGGGGCGATTCGCGCCATTGGATGCTCCTTGACCGTTGCGCAATGAATCGATTCTCCCCGTTCGGGGGAAATTGCACCAGAGCAGGCTTCGCTCTAGACTCGCGCACGGCAAGCCCCGGCCACGAACCCTTCCGGAGAAGCAATGCGCGACTGGCATGAACGGATCTCACAGCCCCAGTACAAAGTAAAAGCTGAAAAAGACGTCTTCGTCACCATGCGTGACGGGGTCCGCATCGCCGTGGACATCTATCGCCCCGATGCGAACGTCAAGGTCCCGGCGTTGCTGGGCATGTCCCCCTATGCGAAGGACGTGCAGAAGCTTCCGATTTTCGAGTATCCGACCGACCGGGACCTGGGAAACGGAGGCATCGAAGCGGGCGATACCGGGTATTTCGTATCCCGGGGCTACGCGCATGTCATCGCCGAGTCCCGCGGCACCGGAATTTCGGAAGGCCATTACGGCGTCTTCAGCGGCAAGGAGCAGGAAGACGGTTACGACCTCGTTGAATGGATAGCGAAGCAGCCCTGGTGCAACGGCAACGTAGGGATGCTCGGGATGTCGTATTTCGGAATGATCCAGCTGCTCGTCGCCGCGCAGAGGCCGCCCCATCTCAAGGCGATCTTCCCCATAGACGCGGCGACCGACATGTACCGCCACTGGGGTTATCACGGCGGCGTCCTGCACCTGTCGTTTCTGGCGACCTGGTGGGATTCGAGCCTGGTCGTGAACAGCGCCGCCGCCTCGGATATCGACGAAGGCGATCAGAAACGGATCATCGAAAGCCTTCTGGAAAACCCGGACATCAGGAGTCACCCGAGGCTCTACAAGACGCTCAAGTGGCGGCACAAGAATCCGCATCTGTTCGATATCCTGGTCCATCCTTTCGACGGCCCCTACTACTGGGAACGCTCGGCCAGCGCCAAATTCGGCCAGATCGACATCCCCTGCCATCTGCTGTCCCGCTGGACGGCGCAATACATTCATCTGCCCGGCGCATTCAGCGCCTATGCCGGCATCAAGGCGCCCAGGCGCATGATGATCACCATGCCGGAGTCGGGCGTGGGCTTCAACCGTCCCTGGCATGAGAATCACGACCTGGTGGTGCGCTGGTATGACCACTGGCTGAAGGGCATCGACACGGGCGTCATGGAAGACCCGCCCATCACGATACTGGTGCAGGGCACGAACCGCTGGCGCCATGAAAACGAATGGCCGCTCGCACGAACCCAATGGACCCCGTTGTACCTCGGCGTTCAGAACAGATTGAAAAGCGATACGCCGGGATGGAACGAACGGCCCGATCACTTCACCAATGCGGCCGGGCTGCAACCGGGAGGCAAGGTGCCGTCGCTTCGCTACGCCACCGAGCCTCTTGCCGAGAACACCGAAGTCACCGGCCCGATCGCGCTGTACCTGTATGCCTCGCTCGCGAGCGACGACACGAACTGGATCGTGGAGCTCAACGACGCGGCGCCCGACGGGTCGGAGACGCGCGTTTCGATCGGCTGGCTCAAGGCATCGCACAGGGAGCTCGATGAGAGCAGATCCCAGCCCCACAAGCCGTTCCATCCACACACACGCGCCATCCCGGTGGAACCGGGCAGCGTCCTCGAATATGCGGTCGAGATCTGCGACACCTGCTACGTGTTCAAGGCGGGACACCGGATACAGCTCCTGGTGAAAGCGCAGGACGCTCCCTGGGAAGGCACGAGCTACATCTACCGCATCTCCAACCATCTTTCTCCGAGCCGGGAAACTCGGCACACCATTTATCACACGCCGGAGTATCCCTCTCGCCTGCTGTTGCCCGTCATTCCAGGACCAGGATGAAGCCACGGCGGCATTGAGAGGCACCATGGAAGCTGGTTGGAACTGAACCTTCACGCACGAGGTGGGACGATGGGCGATCAATCCAGCAGCGGCAAGCACAACGGCATCGAAATCCTGTGGCGCCGGGTTCAGCCGGTGGAGGGTTCGGACTATCCCGGCTTGCGGCCGGGCACCATGGTGGAAGACGGAATCGTGGTGGACCGCGACGTTGCGGTGCCGATGCGCGACGGCGTGAAAATCTACACCGACCTCTTCCGCCCGCAGAATGCGAATCCTGCTGGTCGCGATCTGCCGGCGATCATCGCCTGGAGCCCTTATGGCAAGCACCAGACGGGGGCGGCGGCGTTCGACCGTTTCCCCAACCGGACCTGCGTTCCCCAGGGCGTGCCGAGCAAATGGTCCAAGTTCGAGGCGCCTGATCCGGACTACTGGTGCCGCCACGGCTACGCGGTCGTGAATCCCGACGCGCGCGGCAGCTGGATGTCCGAGGGTGACCTGTGCACCATCGGCGGCCGCGAAGCCGAGGACATGCACGACCTCGTGGAATGGCTCGCCGCTCAGCCCTGGTGCAACGGCAAGGTCGCCTTCTCGGGCAACTCCTGGCTCGCGCAGTGCCAGTGGTTCGCCGCGGCGACCCGTCCCCCGCATCTCGCGGCGATCGCGCCATGGGAGGGCTGGTCGGATCTCTATCGCGAGAACGTCGCCCTGGGCGGCATCACCACCGAGCCGACCAACTGGATCGATTTCGTATGGGCGGGGCTGAATTCGCGCACGCGCGCGGAGGACTGCCCGAACATGACGGCACGGTATCCGTTGTGGAACGAATACTGGGACGAGAAGCAGGCGAAACACGCGCTGAGCAACGTCCCCGCCTACGTCGTGGCGAGCTGGAACAGCCGGCTGCATTCGCGAGGTTCGTTCGAAGGCTTCAAGCAGCTCGGCACGCCGCACAAATGGCTGCGCATCCACGACGGCTGGGAGTGGCCCGACTACTACACGCCGGAAAACGTGGAGGACTTGCGCAAGTTCTTCGACCGATATCTGAAGGGTCTCGATAACGGCTGGGAGAAAACGCCGCGCGTGCGTATCGCCATCATGGATGCGCCGAACGACAAACCGTCAACGACCTACAGGGAAGAGGCCGAGTGGCCACTCGCGCGCACGCGCCACGAACCCCTCTATCTCGACGCGGCCGCAAGCACGATGTCGCCAGCATCGGTCGCGAAGGAAGCCCAGGTCAGCTACCACGCGACCCAGGGCTCGGCTGCGTTCGATTACACGTTCCGAGACGACACCGAGCTCACCGGCCACATGAGCTTGCGCTTGTGGGTCGAGGCACGCGGCAACGACGACATGGATCTGTTCGTCGTGGCGCAGAAGATCGGCCGCGACGGCAAGCGTTTCGACTTCCGTACCTACGGCGTGGGCTGGGTGGCCGAACCGGCGCGCGGCTTCTTACGCGTGAGCCACCGCGAGCTGGATCCCGAGCGGTCGACGCCGGGCCAGCCCTGGCACACGCACCGGCGCGGGCAACTGTTGAAGCCGGGCGAGATCGTGCCCGTGGACATCGAGTTCTGGCCGATGGGCTGCCTGTGGCGCTCAGGGGAGGCGATCCGCGTTCTGATTGCCGGTCATCCCCTGCTGCACGTGGGCAACCCGGTCACCGGCGAACCGCTGCGCTCGTCTCGCAACAAGGGCGAGCACGTCCTATGGACGGGCGGCCGCTATGATTCGCACCTGCTGATACCGCGCACGCCGCTCAAGGCATAGCAGCATTCGAGGCGAAAACGGCACGGCGCTTCTATCGCTCTGACGATACGTCCAGAATCCTGCGTACATCCCCCGGTACGTCAGTCCACGCCGGCTTGTCGGTGAGCGCCCGAAGATAAATCACCAGATCGGTGAGCTGCTGCTCGGTCAGCGCGCCGGCGTAGTCCGGCATCCACGGTCCGCGGTCGGCGTGATCCGGAACGATACCGTCACGAATGATATGGACGAGGTTGCGCGGCGTCGGGAGGCTGAGCGCCGCGCCAAGCGGCAGCCGCAATGCGCCGCCCTCCACGGCCCTGCCCCGGTCATGGCAATCAGCGCACGCGCCGGCATAGATAACAGCGCCCCGTTCGATCGCGCCCGCGTTTCGTTCGTCTCCGGGGATCACCGGCATCTGGCGCCGCGCTCTCGCGAGCGCCGAATCGCGCGTGCGTTCGCGCTCCGGCCCCGAGCGCGTGTCCAGCGCAGCGACGTAGGTCGCGATGGCGCGCAGGTCCTCCTCCGATACCTGTGCCAGGTTATGCACCACCTCGGTCATGGGACCGGCGCTCATCCCATGAAGATCGGCCATGCCTGTGCGCAGATACGTGTACAGCGCGTCCGCGGTCCACGGCACGGGCGACGGCGACGAGGCATTCAGCGCGGGCCCATGCCAGTCTTCCGATTCGCCGCCCTCAAAAGACCGGGTCCTTTTTTCAGCGCCCAGCAGATTGCGCGGCGTGTGGCATGCGCCGCAGTGTGCGAGACCCTCCACCAGGTACGCGCCCCTGTTCCACTGCGCGCTTTGCGCTGGATCGGGCCGGAAATCGCGCTTGTCGAGAAACATCGCCTTCCAGGCCGCGACGAGAGAACGGGGGACCCATACCCTGTTGGCCGGTGGCTCGGCCCGGACAGGCTCGCGGGTCATGAAGAAGGCGTACAACGCACCGATGTCTTGATCGGTCAAAAGGGTGAAGTGATCGTAGGGAAAGGCCGGATAGAGATGGCGGCCAGCCCGGTCCAGCCCCTCGCGCATGGCGCGCGCAAATGCGGCGAGCGACCAGCGACCGATACCGGTGTCCGGGTCAGGCGTGATGTTGGTTCCGTAGATGACACCGAAGGGCGTCTTCAAGGGACGCCCCCCCGCGTAGGGCTTGCCACCGTCGACGGTATGGCAGC
>Ga0209343_10005023_pt1 | contig 16221 bp, 3 predicted proteins | sample RifCSPlowO2_02_FD_184026 | JGI IMG/M metagenome (GOLD analysis project Ga0209343, IMG submission 184026) | Groundwater microbial communities from Rifle, Colorado - Rifle CSP2_plank lowO2_0.2 (SPAdes) (version 2) | ecosystem: Environmental > Aquatic > Deep subsurface > Groundwater | place: Rifle... | reverse complement strand
CCGAGAGCGGCGCCCCGTCGGCGAGCAGCGCCAGTCCCGCGCCGTTCGCCGCCTCCACCACCAGGTCATCGATGTTGTCGACGTAGTAGAGGTCATCCCCCGGGCCGCCTTCCATGCTGTCGGCACCACCGGCACCGTCCAGCGTGTCGTTGCCCGCCAGACCGATGAGCACGTCGTCGGTGAACTCACCGATGAGACTGTCGTCCCCCGGTGTGCCGATGATGATCTTGCCTGCGAAATTGTCATGCGTGAGTGAATTCGGATTCACGCCCTGAAGCGTGAGCATCGTGATCCAGCCGTAGCTGCCGCCTGCCGCGCCGTCGCGGTCCCACTGCAGTTCGGTGTCGGCGCCCGACTGCACCAGGCGCAGCACGCCCACGAGCGGGTTGAACGGATTGCCGCCCTGATAGCCGCCGTGGACGCTCGAGAAATCGAGCATCCAGCGTACGTCGATCAGGTCGCCGCTCTGTCCTGCGGCGAAATCGGTGACGACGTATACGCGGCTGTAGGCGGAGGCGGTGTAGCTCGCACTGATCGGCACAACGTCCCAAGTGTCCTGCCCGAGGCCGCCGGTGACCGTGTTCGCGCCGCCGAGGTCGCTGTCGAACATGTAGGCGTAGAAGTAATCGTCGCCATCGCCGGCGTCGATGACGTTGGCGCCCCAGTAGTCGTAGAACGCATCGTCCCCCGGCCCACCCAGATAGCTGTCGTTCCCGTACTCGCCGTTACCGTTCGAGTCGCTGCCGAATTTATCGTTGCCGTCGCCGCCCACCACAGTATCGTTACCAGCGCTGCCGAAAAGCGTATCGTTGTCGGCGCCACCGTCTATGGAATCGCTGCCGATCGATCCGCTGAGGGCGTCGTAGCCGCCCTGGCCGGCGATGCTGTCGTTGCCGAACCCACCGGCATAGGTGTCGTTCCCCGGGGTACCTGCGAATGCCTGACCTGCAATCGCGCTGCCGTCGGGCGCGATTCCGCCCGTGAAATTGTCCGCGGTGACCGATCCGGGGCTTACGCCCTGAAGCGTAAGCACGTCGAGCCATGAGTATGACCCTGACGCGCCGTCCGGATCCCACTGCAGCTTCGTGTCAGCGCCTGAGAGCGACAGGCGCAGGATGCCGAGTGCGTCCTGATCGAACGGATTGCCGTTCGCATAGGCGCCGAGCGCCGCGCTGCGATCGAGCAGCGGTGCCACGTCGATCAGGTCGCCGCCCGCGCCGACGGCGAAATCCGTGACCACGTAGTCGCGGTGGGTGAACTCGGCAGGCGTGATGTCGTTTGCGGGATCGCCGGTGTAGGGCTCGGCGAGGACGAAACTGTCCTGCCCTGCGCCGCCCGTGGCCAGGTCGCTGCCCACGTCGACCGTGGACTTCACCTCGAACACGTCTGCGCCATCGCCACCGTTCAGCGTGTCATGGCCGGCGTAACCGACGAAATCGGAAAGGCGGTCGTTGCCAGGGCCGCCGTCGACCGAGTCGTCGCCCGATTCGTCGATCAGCGTGTCGTCGCCGTCGCCGCCCAGCAGCGTGTCGTTGCCGTCGCCGGCGCTCAGGTAATCGTTGCCGTCGCCGCCCACCAGCGTGTCGTTGCCCAGTCCGCCGGTGAGGTTGTCGTTGCCGAGCCCGCCGTCCAGAGAATCGTTGCCCGGGTTGCCGTCCAGCCGGTCGATTCCCTCGGCGCCTGCGAGCGTGTCGTCGCCGTAGGTCCCCGTCATCACGTCGCCCGAACTTGTGCCGCTCCAGTTCATTCCGGCCACCGGCGAGCCGTCGGGCGAATAGCCGCCTGCGAAATTGGCCGTCGCGAGGCTGCCCGGGTTGACACTCTTCAACGTGATCTGCGTCGTCCAGCTCGAAGCGGTTCCCGCCGAGCCGTCCGCGTCCCACTGCAGCAGGGTGTCTCCGCCGGACTGGACCAGGCGCAGGTATCCCTGGGCGAACGGATTGCCGCCGCTGTAGCCGGAACCGAAGTAACTGAAAAGCACCTCGGCATCGAGCATGTCGCCGCCGGAACCGGCAGCGAAATCGGTAACCGCGTAGGCTGCAGATCCGGACCGCAGGGCGTACTGATCCACACCGGGTCCGCCACTCGCGGTGTTGCTGTTTCCCTCGACCTCGAAAGTATCGTCTCCTGCGCCCCCCTCCAGGGTATTGCTGCCCGATCCGTCCCAGAAGACGTCGTTGCCGTCGCCTCCGACCAGGAAATCATCGCCCGTGTCGACGATCGGGTCGAAGGTGTCGTTCCCTGCACCGCCGATGACGGTGTCGTTGCCGGTGTTGCCGCTGAGGTAATCGTGGCCGGCGCCGCCGTCGATGAGGTCGTTTCCTCCTTTGCCGTCGATGTTGTCGTTGCCGTCGAGCCCGTAGAGGTTGTCGGCGAGGCTCGATCCTGTCATCGTGTCCGCGCCCGCCGTGCCGGTGAAGGCGAAATCGGCGACACGCAGGGCGAATACGTCCGACACCGCGAGACCGCCGGCATCGCTGGCGGTGACACGCACATTGAATGTGCCGCTGTCGCCGCTGCCCGGCGTGCCGCTGAAGGTGCGCGTCACGGCGTCGAACGCCAGCCACGAAGGCAATGGCGCACCGTCCGCACGCGCCGCGGCATGGGCCAGCGCATCGCCATCTGCATCGGTGAAGGAACCCGCGGGCACGGTGAAGCTAAACGGCGCGAACCGGGCCGTCGCCTGATCCGGGATCGGCACGCTCAGCACGGGCGCGTCGTTCGTGTTCGCCACCGTGATGGCAAACACGTCTGACGCCGAAAGCAGACCCGGATCAGAGGCGGTGACCTTGACGTTGAACGAACCAACGTCGCCGTTTGAAGGCGTGCCGCTGAACGTGCGCGCGTTCGCGTCGAAGCCGAGCCAGACGGGCAACTCCGAGCCGTCCTCAAGCGTCGCCGAGTAGGTCAGCGCATCACCGTCGGGATCGGTGAACGTGCCCGCCGGTACCGTGTAGCCGAAAGCGGTGTCTTCCGTCGCCGCGCGGTCGGGAATCGGCACACTCAGTACCGGCGGCGCGCTGACGATCGTGACCGAAAGCGTGAATTCGTCCGCTGCCGACAGCGCACCGCTATCGGTCGCCGTCACCTTTACCGTGATCGCACCGACGTCGGCGGAACCGGGCGTGCCGCTGAAAGTCCGCGTCGTCATGTCGAACTCGAGCCACGCCGGCAGCGGCGTTTCGTTCGCCAGCGTCGCCGCGTAGCTCAGGAGGTCGCCAATGTCCGGATCGCTGAAAGTGTTCGCCGCAAACGCGAATGCAAATGCCTCATCCTTGTGCGCAGACTGGTCGGGAATCGCGTTCGCCACGACGGGCGCGTCGTTGACGTTAGCGACAGTAATCGTGAACGTGTCCGACACGCTCAGGTTTCCCGGGTCGCTTGCCGTGACCTTGACGTCGAGCGTGCCGACGTCGGCGTTCGCGGGCGTGCCGCTGAAGGCGCGCGTGGCCGGCGTGAAGTCGAGCCACCCGGGCAGCGGATCACCGTTCGATTTCGTCGCCCCGTAGGTGAGGAAGTCGCCGTCGGGATCGACGAACACGCCCGCCGGAACAACGTAGCTGAAAGGCGCGTCCTCGGTTGCGGCTAGGTCGGGGATGCCAGCCGCCAGAACGCGCACCACCGTGAAATCGACTGGCGAAGAATATCCTGCCGCGACGATGCGGCCATCGGGAAGCAGCGTCACGGCCTTGGCGAGCACTGCGTTCACCGAAAGAATCCCGTCAGTGTCGAAGTTGGAATCCAGGTCCCCGCTCGACGTATAGCGCGCGAGAACGAAATTGCTGGAGTCCTGACCGGCCACCACGATCCTGCCATCCGCCTGTATGGCCACGCCCCAGATCGTGTCGCCGTTCGTCCCGAGCGACGTGGTCACGATGCCATCACCGGAGAACGTACTGTCGGGGCTACCGACCGTCGTGAGACGCACCAGCGCGAAGTCACTGTCGGAACCGCTGGAGCTGTAGCCGGCCGCGACGATCTTTCCATCAGACTGCAGCGCCACGGCGTACGCGCCATCGCTTCCCGAGCCGAGATTCACCAGCACCTTGCCATCGCCGGAAAACGTGGTATCCGGAGTGCCGTCGGCGTTGAAGCGCGCGACCGCAAAGTCGTAGTTGGTCCCGTTGTGGCTGCTGCCGGCAACCACGATCCTGCCGTCGGGTTGAAGGACCATTCCCATGTCCGTGCCCGGTGAATTCCCGAAAACCGTGCCCACCACTCCGCCGCTTCCAAAGGTGCTGTCCAGGGCGCCGCTTGCGGTGTAGCGCACCAGCGCGTAATCGGAGCTGCCACTGCTTCCCCCGGCGACCAGAATCTTGCCGTCTGGCTGGATCCTGACCACATAGGCAGAATCGTTGAATGCGCCGAGCGATGTCGTTACCACGCCATCGCTGTCGAACGTCGTATCGAGATTGCCGGCTGGCGTGTAGCGAAGCACGGCGAAGTCGTAATAGGACCCGTTCTGGCTGTCGCCGGCGACCACGATCTTGCCGTCTGCCTGCACGGCGACGGCGTACGCGTGGTCCCAGGCCGCGCCAACAGCCGTGGTCACCTTTCCGTCACCGGAGAACGTCGTGTCGAGGCTGCCGTCCGCGTTGTAGCGCACGAGGGAAACGTCCGGCACGCCGGGCGCCGACGTGCCGATGAAACTGAATCCTGCGACCATAATCTTGCCTTCGCTCTGGATCGCGATGTCCTGACCGAGATCGTTCAGCGTGCCGACGGGTGTTTTCGCAATGCCGTCGCCGTCGAACGTAGTGTCGAGCGCTCCGCCCGCGACATATGGCGCCGCCATCAGCGCCTGGAAGGCAGCGAATTCGAACGAGGAAGCTTCGATGGCACCGATTGAACTCTCGAGCACCCAATCGCCGCCGAGGCTCGCTGCACCCGTCAGATCGCTGGAAGACGCGACGTCGGCCAGCGTTGCCAGCGCCAGCGCCTCGATGAATGTTTTCCCCGTGTCGCCCTGCGCGACATCGCAGCCGTAAAGCAACAGGTCGCCGGTCGCGGCGAGAGCAGTACCGATCGCGGCAAGCGGCCCGGAGTATTCCTCGAGATTCGCTTCGCTCAGCGCCGTCACGCCGAGAAAGAGCGCCCCGGGACCGCCATGCGAAAAGAGGTGAATCGAGGCAATGTCGCTCCGTCCCTCGAGCGATTCGGCAATTTGCAGCACGCCGTCGCGCGACGGGTCAAGCAGTACGACCTCGACATCCTGACGCAAGCCGACGGCAAGCGACTGCCAGTCGGCGAGACGAGTGTCGATGAATGCGATCTGGAGCGGCACGCTACCCCCAGGCAGCCCTTTGACTAACGGCTACCCTCGAAAAACTCTACACCCTGCACCGCCCGCTGGCCACCAAGCAGTGTCAACACACGGCAAATCCCTCGGGGACCGGGACCGCAGGCACTGACAGCTTACGTTGGAGCCTGATCTGTCCTGCCTTCGGCGTATCCGTACTGGATGAAGTGAATGGTGGCGAGGTGGGTGTCTGAGCCGAAGGCGGCTTGCAGATCGGCGTAGTTGGCGAGGTACTGCGCCGGGTTGAAGTGCTCGGTGCGGCCTTCGTTCAGGCCGTAGTTGATGTAGTGACTGGCACCCGCGCTCGCGTTGACGCCGAAGGCCTGGATCAGGTCGCCGTAGCTCGCGATGTACTCCAGTCCGTCGAAGGTCGTCGTGCGTCCCTCGTTCCGACCGTAACTGATGTAATGGCTAGCTCCCGCATCGGCGTTTGCCCCGAAGGCATTGACGAGATCCGAGTACGACGCGATGTACTCCAGGCCATCGAAGCTGGTCGTTCTGCCTTCGTTCCGTCCGTAGCTGATGTAGTGGCTTGCCCCAGCGTCGGCGTTGGCTCCAAAGGCGTTGATCAGGTCGGTGTACGACGCGATGTATTCCAGGCCATTGAAACTGGCGGCGCGGCCCTCATTGCGGCCGTAGTTGATGTAGTGACTCGCTCCGGCATCAGCGTTCGCCCCGAACGCATTGATGAGGTCTGAGTACGACGCGATGTACTCCAGGCCATCGAAGCTGGTCGTTCTGCCTTCGCTCTTGCCGTAACTGATGTAGTGATTCGCTCCGGCATCGGCGTTTGCGCCAAAAGCATTGGCAAGATCAGTATGAGAAGCGATGTACGCAAGGCCGTCGAAGGTGACCTGCCGCCCTTCGCCAAAGCCGTACTGCGCGAAATGATCCAGCGTCGCAGCGGAGTTGGTGCCGAACGCCGCGATCAGATCGGCGTACGAGGCCGTATACTCCAAGGCGCTACGGCCCGTACTTCCGAGTGCCAGCGTCGCGTCGGCAAACTGCAGCGACTCGATCCCGTAGAGCCAGTCCACCCCCTCGCCGCCCGATTGCGCCACCACCCCCGCACCATCCGGCCCGTGCAGCACCACGTAGGCACCGTGGTCGCTTTGATACTGCGCGATGTCACTCCCGGTGCCGCCGTCGAGCGAGTCCGCACCGCCGCCGCCCTTGAGGACGTCGTTCCCGTCCAGTCCGCTCAGCGAATTGCTGCCGCCGTTTCCCGTCAGCGCATTGTCCGCGCTGTTGCCGGTGGCGTTGATCGCTCCGTTTCCGGCGAGCGTCAGGATTTCCACATTGACCGGCAGCACGTAGCTGACCGAGGACTGCACCGTGTCAATACCATCGTCCGCGATTTCAGTGACCACATCGCCCGCGTCGTCGACGACGAAGCTGTCGTTGCCCGATCCGCCCGCCATCGAGTCCGCCCCCGCGCCGCCATCCAGGGTATCGTTCCCGGGTCCGCCCGTAATCGAGTCGTTCTGCGCGGTACCGCTGAGGGCATCCGCGCCATCGCTGCCGGAGACGACGTGCCCGCTGATGATGGTGAGCACGAAGGTATCCGACCCCGTCCCGCCGTGACCGTCCGAAGCGGTCACCCGCAGTTCGATCGCGCCGACGTTGCCGCTTTGCGGCGTGCCGCCGAAAGCACGCGTTGCGGCGTCAAACCCGAGCCAGGACGGCAACGCACTGGAATCGGCGAGCGTGGCCGAGTAGCTGAGCGCATCGCCATTGGGATCGACGAAAGCATTGGCGGGGACCGTCATGGCAAAGCTCTGCCCGACGCCGACGATCTGGTCCGTCAGCGGGGCGCTCAGCGCAGGCGGACTGTTGATCACCACGCTTGCCGTGACGCCGGCAAAATTCGTCGGCGAATTGACCGCCGTGGTGCCAAGGCGGTTGATCGACAAGCTGCCGTCCAGCGGAAGCGTGCTGTAGGCGACGCTATCGACATTGGCGAAGTTCACCGTAGCGCCGTCGCTCGTGAAAAGGAATCCCGACGGAACGATGAAATCGGGCGTCACGATGCCGAGGGCGGCGAACCCCTGCGTTGCAATCAACACCGAGGTATTTGCGGTCGCCGGGCTCGGGAGGTTGGTCGGGAAAGTGAAGCTGTGAACGGTGAGGCCCTGCACAACCTTGATGGTCTGGCCCTGCCACAACGACTCGCCGTTGGCATTGCCAACTTTCAGTTCGATGAACTGGATGGTTCCGTCGGCGTTCGAATACAGCTCGTTTATCGTGTACAGGTGGAAGCTCATCGGTCCCCCTTGCGTATCGCGCGCAGGCGCAGGCTCATGCTCGAGTTCGCCCTAAATCCCGCGAACCGGCCCGGTGCGCGATGGCAAACAGGTCTTGCGCTACTGATATTCCCTGTGCCGGGCGGCGACGGCTTCTCTCGCTCGCCCGGACGTCGGCTTATCCCGGCTGCTCGTCGGTCCTGCCCTCGGCGTAGCCGTACTGGATGAAGTGAATGGTGGCGATGTGGGTGTCGGTGCCGAAGGCGGCTTGCAGATCGGCGTAGTTGGCGAGGTACTGCACGGCGTCAAAGTCGGCGTGACGCCCTTCGCTTAGCCCGTAGTTGATGTAATGGCCTGCCCCGGCCGAGGCGCTCGCGCCAAAGGCCTGGATCAGGTCGCCGTAGCTCGCGATGTACTCCAGACCATCGAAGGTGGTGGTGCGTCCCTCGTTCCTGCCGTAGCCGATGTAATGCCCCGCACCAGCCGAGGCATTCGCACCGAAGGCATTGATCAGATCGGCGTAGCTCGCGATGTAGGAAAGGCCATCGAAGGAAGTGGTACGCCCCTCGTTCAGCCCATAGCTGATGTAGTGGCTCGCCCCCGCATGCGCGTTCGCACCGAAGGCGTCGATCAGGTCGGCGTAGGAGGCGATGTACGCCAAACCGTCGAAGTTCGTCGTTCGTCCTTCGTTGCGGCCATAGCCGATGTAGTGGCCTGCTCCCGCATCGGCGTTGGCACCGAACGCATTGATCAGGTCCGAGTACGAGGCGATGTACGCAAGGCCGTCGAAGACGGTCTGTCGTCCCTCGTTTCGTCCCCACTGGATATAGTGAGCCGCCCCGCCGTCGGCGTTGACGCCGTAGGCATTGATCAGGTCGTTGTATGAAGCGATGTAGGCGAGCCCATCGAACGTGATCTGCCGCCCCTCCGTGCTACCCCAATTCACATAGTGTGCGATACCCGCGCCGGCGTCAGTTCCGAAGGCGTTGATGAGGTCCGCATGCGAGGCGATATAGGCGAGCGACGCAAATGCCTGCACCGCCGCAGGTGCCACGGAGCTCGCATCGACAAAGCGCAAGCCCTCGATGCTTACCAGTCGGTCGATGCCATCTCTGAGCGCCACCATGTCCGCTACATAGATTGCATCCGAATAACTCAGCAGACGGTACTGCGCGATCGACCCCGAGAACTGGGCGAAGTCAGTGCCTTCACCTCCATCGAGGCTGTCGTTGCCGCCGCCGCCAATCAGCGTGTCATCGCCTCCCGCGGCATCGAGCGTATTGGCAAGGGCGTTTCCCGTCAGCACGTTGTTGAGCTCGCTTCCCGTCCCGCTCCTTGGCAGCACTCCGGTCTCGCTCGCGGTCACGTCGCTCGTCAGCGTCAGGTTCTCTACGTTCGCAATGTTGGCCAGGCTGTAATCGATCGCCGCCACGATCGTGTCCGTCAACCCCTGGAGCGGCGCGCCGTCGGCGAGCAGCCCCAACGTCAGGATCGCGCCCGCGTCCTCGGTCACCACGTCAGCCGCGTTGTCGACGTAGTAAAGGTCGTTGCCGGGGCCACCTTCCAGGGCATCGCGGCCCGACGAGCCATCGAGAACGTCATCGCCCGCCAACCCCTGAATGGTGTCGTTTCCGAGGCCCCCGACCAGGGTGTCGTTCTCCGGCGTGCCAACAATCAGTCGGCCGACGAAGTTGTCCGAAGTAAGCGCAGTCTTGTTTACGCCCTGGAGAATCAGGACCGTGCTCCAGGCGAATCCGTTCTGCGATGGCCCGTCCGCGTCCACCTGCAACAGCGTATCGCTGCCTGCCTGCACCAGTCGCAATACGCCGATTTCCACGTTGAATGGATTGCCACCGCCGTAGCTGTTCAAACCGACGAAGTCGAGCATCAGGTCCGCGTCGATCAGATCGCCACCCGCGCCGGCCTCGAAGTCCGTGACGACGAATTGGTGGTCACCGAGCAAGGGCACATACGGTTGATACGTGTCCTGTTCCGTACCTCCCGTCGCGGTGCTCCAGCCAGACATGTTGCTTGCCCAGAAGAAATCGGCTCCTGGACCTCCTTCAAACACATTGACGCCGTTCCCGTCGAAGAAGTAGTCGTTGCCCGCACCGCCGATCAGCGTGTCGTCGCCAAGGTCGTTGTCGCTGAAGAACCAGTCGTCGCCATCGCCGCCGATCACGCTGTCGTTGCCGAACCCGCCGATCAGCGTGTCGTTACCCGTGCCGCCATCGAGCGTATCGTCGCCGCCCTTGCCATCGAGCCGATCCGATCCGGCGTCCCCCCGCAATTCGTCGTCGAAGTAACCCCCCACGAGCGTATCGTCGCCGACGGTCCCGAGAACCACCCGGCCCGCACCATCCGACCCGTCCGGTGGAATATCGCCCACGAAGTTGTCTGCCGTCAGTGTGTTCTTGTCCACACCCTGCAGCGTCAGCAGCGAGTTCCAGCCGAAACGGCTCTGACTTGCGCCATCCATGTCTACCTGCAGCAGCGTGTCACTGCTCGACTGCACCAGCCGCAGGTAACCGAGGGTCGCATCAAACGGATTCCCTCCCAGGTAAGCATTGAACACGAGCCCGGAATTCAGGAGCAGAGGTTCGACATCCATCTGGTCGCCGGCCGTCCCTACAGCAAAGTCGGTGACCACGAACGCGTAGTCGAATGTTTGCAGCGGCAGATCGAGCCTGTAGGTATCTCGCTCGGTGCCGCCGGTCACAGTGCTCGCGCCTATCGCCGGCCCTTCGAAATAAACCTCGAAGAAATCTTCGCCGGCACCCCCATCCAGCACGTCCTGGCCGAAGCTGTCCGAGAGCATCGTGCTTTCGCGCTTGCTGCCAAAGTGGTCGTTTCCGGCACCGCCTAGCAGGGTGTCATCGCCGAACCCGATGCCGCTGATCAGGTCGTCGCCATCGCCGCCGATGAGGCTGTCATTGCCGAATCCGCCGATCAGTGTGTCGTTTCCCACACCACCATCGAGCGTGTCGTCTCCGCCCTTGCCGTCCAGAAGGTCGGCACCCTTGTTGCCACGGATGTCGTCGTACCCCGCCCAACCCCAGAGCACATCGTCGCCAACGCCTCCGCTCGAGCGCAGAACGCTGCTACCCGGAGCAAGACCGCTCGGCGAAATGAATCCGACGAAATTGCCTGCCGTCATCGCCGCGGTGTTCACACCTTGCAGCGTCAGCAGCGTGTTCCAGCCGAAGCGGGCCTGGCTGGCACCATCGAGGTCGGCCTGCAACAGCGCAACCTCGCCCGACTGCACCAGCCTCAGGTAACCAAGGCTCGCGTCGAAGGGATTGCCGCCGCCGTAGCTGCCGCCGTAGCCGCTGAGCACCAGCAACGCCGAACTGACCAGCACTTGGTCGACATCGACCAGGTCGCCGCCCGTGCCGGCCGCAAAATCGGTGACGACGAACGCGTAATCGAAGGCCGCGCTTACGGGACCGCTCTCGCTCACCGGCACGCCGTAGTGCGCCGGGAGACTCAATTCATAGAAATCCTGTTCGGTACCTCCCGTTGCGACGCTCGAGCCGTCGCCGTAATCGCCGAAATAGACCTTGAAGGTGTCAGCGCCGGCACCGCCTTCCAGGACGTTGCTGCCGTAAGAGTCGTAGAACGTGTCGTTCCCGGTCCCTCCGACCAGCGTGTCGTCGCCGAATTCGCCGTCGAGCCGGTCGTAACCGTCGCCACCGAGCAGACTGTCGTCTCCGAATCCGCCGAACAGCAGGTCTCCGCCGCTGCCCCCGTCCAGCGTGTCGTTGCCGTTCTTCCCGTCAAGCCAGTCCGTGCTTCCGAGACCCAGAATGAGGTCGTTGCCGCTCGTCCCTTCCAGGATGTCAACGCCGTCGGTACCCTGAATCAACATGGCTACCTCCTGCACCTGTGGCACAGCCCGGTCAGTTCACCTGTCCCCGGGCGTGGCGTGAATTCACTCTAATGGAGCGCTTGCCTGCACGACGAGCGCTTCGTTGACCGCAATCAACTTACGCGAGCCTCTGCAGTGAGGCACCACCTCGTGCCCGTGCACAGCGATAGCCGAGGTCGTAATACTTTGGTATGCACTGGCCCGTGTCCCACACCATGCCAAATTTGGAGGACGGTGATTCCGACCTCATGGCAGTCCCAATGTTGACATCGGTCAACGAACTGCCGCGCAAGTACTTTCGTCCAATTTACTGTCAATGTAGGCAGATGTAGAAGTGAACGAACTTCTGCGGACGGGTCTGCCTGTAACGGCCACACTTTTCGCCCGAAGCAAAGTGCCCTCTGCTTGAAGCTCGATCCATCCGTTCCCGCTTAGCCTGATCGGGAAAAGGAGCGACGCCATGACGACATTCACTGGGACCAGTGGAGACGATGTCCTCAGGGAGACGAGCAACCACGGCGATACGCTGATCGGCTACTCGGGAAATGACACGTACTACTGGACGGCGGCGTCCTACCATGTAGCGGGTTGGAACACGGGCGATCCCTACTACGTCTGGATTCCGGGCTACGACGTCGACTACCGGACGACCATCACGGAGAGCTCTAACGCCGGCTACGACACCGCGTATCTCAGCATCAGTTTCTCTACCCTCGCGATCGGGCCATCCGAGATGGCGAACATCGAGCGGATATGGATCAACCAGGGTATCACGAGCAGCGGACGCACTTATTCCCTGTCCCTGGATGACAACTCGACGATTGTCTACGGGTCGGACGCGAACGAAACGTTTCGGGGCAATGGCGGCAACGACGTTTTTGACGGCGGCGCCGGCACCGACGTTTCAGTCTACGGTGGGACGGTGGCGAGTCACGGCATCGCAACCTTCGACGGCATTACCTACGTCCTGGGTGGCTTGGACGGACTCGATGCGCTGGTCAATATCGAACAGCTGAAGTTCGATGGCGCTACCATCGCTCCGCCGATCTCCCGCAGTCCCCTCGAGTACGTCGCGTCGTATGACGATCTCATGGCCGCTTTCGGCGCCGACGCGTCGAGCGGTTTGTCGCATTACCTCGCTTCGGGCTGGCTCGAAGGGCGGCAGACCACCTTCGACGCGCTCGCCTACATCGCAAGTTACGCCGATCTCATGGACGCCTTCGGTGCGAACGCCGCGGCGGGAGCGAGCCATTACATCCAGTGGGGACGGAACGAAGGCCGACAGCCGAGCTTCGACGGCCTGCGCTACATCGCGAGCTACGGGGACTTGATCGGCGCCTTCGGCGCCAACGCATCGGCAGGCGCTGCGCACTACATCAGCTTTGGCCGTGGCGAAGGGCGTCAGGCAAGCTTCGACGGTCTTGCGTACATCGCCTCCTATGCAGATCTGATCAATGCGTTCGGGACCAACGCCCATGCCGGGGCAGACCACTACGTGCGCTTTGGCTATGCGGAAGGCAGACAAGTCACGTTCGACGGCCTGGAGTACATCGCGAGCTACGCGGATCTGATCGGCGCGTTCGGCGCCAACGCCGACGCGGGCACACTGCACTACATCAACTACGGCCGCACCGAAGGCCGCAGCGAGCATTTCGACTCGGCGCAGTACCTGGCCAACTACGACGATCTCGAGAACGCTTTCGGCACCGACCTGCGTGCGGCAGCAGTGCACTTCATCCAGTACGGCTACGGCGAGGGCAGGACCGACCAGCCGCTGCTGATCACGGGGACGGCTGGAGACGATCTGCTCACCGGAACGTTCGCCAACGAAACGCTGTTCGGGTACGGGGGCAACGACACCCTCGACGGCGGTGCAGGCACCGACACGGCAGTGTTCTCGGGTCGGATCGAAGAATATCGGCTGCTGAATTATTCGGCAGGAACCGCTATCGTGGACTTGGTGGGATCGCGGGACGGGCTGGACCGCCTGGCGAACATCGAAAGCGTGCGCTTCGAGAGCGGCGGAACGACTATGATCCCCTCGGCAGTGGAGTCGTTTCCGGTGCTTGCCTACATCTCATCCTATGCGGACCTGATTGCCGCGTTTGGGGCCAACGCCGAGGCGGGCGCGGCGCACTACACCAATTGGGGCTATGCAGAGGGTCGAGGGGTCACTTTCGATGGGCTTTCTTACATCGCGAGCTACGGGGACCTGATCGGGGCGTTTGGAACTGACTCGGAGGCGGGCGCCAGTCACTACATCAGCTACGGCCGCGATGAGGGCCGCACGGTGCACTTCGACGCAGCGCAGTATCTGGCCAACTATGACGACCTCAAGAGTGCCTTTGGTTCCGACTTGCAAGCGGCAACGCTGCACTTCATCCAGTACGGCTACTTCGAGGGCCGGAGCGCCCAAGTACTGCTGATTCAGGGAACCGCCGGCAACGATAATCTCGTGGGCACGTTCGGCAATGAGACGCTCATTGGGCTCGCGGGCAACGACGCCTTGGACGGCGGCGCGGGCACGGACACGGCGAACTACGCGTCGGCGACGTCGGCGGTCACGGTCAATCTGGCGACAGGCCTCGCGACCGGCGGCGCAGGCAGTGACACGCTGGTCAACATCGAGAATGTAACGGGCAGCGCCTACAGCGACAGTCTGACCGGCAACTCGGCCGGCAACATTCTCGATGGAGGACCAGGGGCCGATTCGATGGCTGGAGGTTCCGGCAACGATACCTACGTCGTGGACAACACGGGCGACGTCGTCACGGAGTCGCTGTTGGCCGGCACCGATACGGTCCTGACGACGCTTGCGACCTATAGCATCGCATCGCTGGGAAACGTCGAACGGATTACTTTCCAGGGGGCAGGGAATTTTTCGGGTACGGGCAATGCCAGCAGTAACGTCATCACCGGGGGGAGCGACGACGACCAACTGGACGGCGGCAGCGGGAATGACAGCCTCGTGGGGGGAGCCGGGGACGATTGGTTCGATTACAACCCCTTGCAGCGTGAGGGGAACGACACCTTCGTCGGCGGTGAGGGGGACGACAACTTCGTCATCTACGGGACAGATACGATTTTGGAGAACTCCGACGAAGGCAACGACTCGATCTGGTCCGAGATCACGTATTCCCTCGCCCTACTCGTGAACGTGGAGAACCTGTATCTCATCGGCAACAACACGGTGTCTGCGAGCGGCAACGCCTTGAATAATTTCCTGCAAGGCAATACAGGCATCAATGGGCTGAACGGCAGCAGGGGCAACGATACGCTCGATGGCGGAGCCGGGGCAGACGTGCTCACTGGCGGTACCGGCCAGGACGTGTTCCAGATCAGCGTCAAGACCAGCGCGGACCAGATCACTGACTTCTCGATTGCCGACGACACCATTCAGCTGGCTCATAGCGCGTTTGGCGCACTTCCTTTCGGTGCGGTGGGTGCCGACAATTTGCGCGTGGGCGCTGGCTACACGACCGCGGCCGACGCCGATGACCATTTGATCTATGACACGACGGGAGGCCGTCTGTACTACGATGCCGATGGGTCTGGCGCTGGAAGTCTAGCCATCCAGATCGCCACGTTGACTGGAGCCCCGGCGATTACGGTAGCTGACCTCTGGGTGATCTGAGGGGCATCGCGTTGCCGGCGCAACCTCAGCCTGGCGCAGTGTCTGATCGCCCTTCGGCGAACCCGTACTGGATGAAGTGAATGGTGGCGAGGTGGGTGTCGGTGCCGAAGGCGGCTTGGAGGTCTGCGTAGTTGGCGAGGTACTGCACGGCGTCAAAGTCGGCGTGGCGCCCTTCGCTCAACCCGTAGCTGATGTAGTGGCCCGCGCCTGCAGAGGCGTTCGCTCCAAAGGCGTTGATCAGGTCGCTGTAGCTCGCGATGTAGGTAAGCCCGTCGAAGGTGGTTTGCCTTCCTTCCGTATAGCCGTAGCGGATGTAGTGATCGGCACCGGCGTGGGCGCTGGCCCCGAAGGCATTGATCAGGTCCGAGTACGAGGCGATGTACTCCAGGCCGTCGAAAGTTGAGGTCCGGCCTTCGTTCCTGCCGTACTCCAGGTAGTGCTCGGCGCCCGCATGAGCGTTGGCTCCATAGGCGTTGATCAGGTCCGCGTAGGAAGCGATGTAGGCCAAGCCATCGAAGCTCGTGGTCCTGCCTTCGTTCCTTCCCCACTGGATGTAGTGACTCGCCCCCGCCTCGGCGTTGGCGCCGAAGGCGTTGATCAGGTCTGAGTACGAGGCGATATAGGCCAGCCCGTCGAAGCTGGTCGTCCGGCCTTCGTTGCGGCCGTAGCTGATGTAGTGACTGGCGCCTGCGTCGGCGTTGGCACCGAAGGCGTTGATCAGGTCTGAGTAGGACGCGATGTAAGAAAGACCCTCGAAGCTGGTGGTGCGTCCCTCGCTGCGGCCGTAGCTGATGTAGTGACTCGCCCCGGCTTCGGCGTTCGCGCCGAACGCATTGCCCAGATCGGCGTAGCTCGCGATGTACGCCAGGCCGTCAAAGCTCACCTGCCGCCCCTCCACGCTCCCCCAGTTCACGTAGTGCGCCGTGCCCGCTTCAGCATCCGTCCCGAAGGCGTTGATCAGGTCCGCGTGGCTCGCGATGTAAGCAAGGGGCGCAAACGCCTGCACCGCCGAAGGCGCGACCGACACTGCATCGGCAAAACGCAAGCCCTCGATGCTCACCAGCCGGTCCGTGCCGTCCCGCAACATCACCGTGTCCGCCACGTAGCTCGCACCCGAATACTCGAGCAGCCGGTACTGCGCCATCGCACCCGAGAACTGCGCCACGTCCGTCCCTGC
>Ga0209343_10005021_pt1 | contig 16224 bp, 9 predicted proteins | sample RifCSPlowO2_02_FD_184026 | JGI IMG/M metagenome (GOLD analysis project Ga0209343, IMG submission 184026) | Groundwater microbial communities from Rifle, Colorado - Rifle CSP2_plank lowO2_0.2 (SPAdes) (version 2) | ecosystem: Environmental > Aquatic > Deep subsurface > Groundwater | place: Rifle... | reverse complement strand
AAACAATTGTCCATACAAATCGGAGATTCAAAATCACCCGAGGCGATCCGCAGTCTTGCCGCTGCGGCGCGCCGGGTAGGCAATTACGTCCAGATGGCCAAATACTTATCGCTAGGCCTCAATATTCCGGATTTGCCGGTTAAAGAGAGAGCCGAATACCTTGGCATACTTGCCAATCTTTTTATCGACCTTGATCTTCCTGAAAGTGCTGCTTCAGCCATCGAGCTTCATGAAGACTGCAACCTGGATGATCCCAAGGACAGGGATGATGCTGAATTCAAGCGCCTCGACTGGATGGCACGAACAGAAGCGCGTCGAGGGCGGTTACATATAGCTCTCGATTTAATGACCGCCAAACGCAAACGGGCGGAATCCGACACAGGTCGCGAACTGGCATGGCAGCTTTATCTTTCCACATGGGGACATATTGCTGGCCAAGTGCCAGTGGACGTTGCCGCCTCGTTCGCTGGCGATGTGGCAGAGCGGCTTGCGAGTGCAACTCCGCAAGAAGTCGGGTACGGTAACGAAACACTCGCCTATTTGCTCCGAGCACTCGCAGTCCATGCATGGGCTACCAATGATTCGGAGCGATTGAATATTGCAAGAAGTTGGCTACAGCATGCTGAAGATAGGCTTACTGACGACGACCCCGGTCCGTGGGCTTATACAATTGCTTATCTGTATCTTCAGCAGGCGGCTTCACAGAAGAGTTTTGATCGCGCTATAAATGCGCTCGAGCGGGCACGTTACTATCTGGAGGCAGCATCTCTGTTGGGCTTTTCCAATCGAGGAAGTGATTGCCGCAGATTATTGGAGAGATTTCAGCGGCGGCGGAGCGATGTTATTGATGAATTGAGCGACACTCCTAGTGCGAAAATAACCGAAGTATTGATGGAATCGGCATCTAGAGCACGTATAGAAAACGAAGCTGAATATCTGCCGAGAAGTTTGGCAAAGCTCGGTATGCTGCCACTATAAAAATAATATAATTCTCGAACTACCTTAATTGAAGTTAATTTACGGAGAATCATAAATGAAACACTGTGCCATTGAACAAATTTTACAAAGGGTAGAAAGTGGCAAGCAGGATTCTGACTTTACATATTTTTTTGATTTATTGCTCGCAGGTGAGGCGCTAGCTAAAACTGTTATTCTTGGAATGATCTCTGCGATCGCTGATGATAAAGACCGCAATAGATATCGCCTAGAGCACAAGCTTGTGAGATCGGCTGGCATTGGGGATTGGGCTGATGTGTTAGATGAAGTGCTTATTGGCACTGCCTCGCAATATTTACTTCCTGATGCACGAGTTGAACAAGCGGAGCTTACAAAAAATGCTCGTGATGTTGATTGGCAATATTTATCTGTCATTGAATTAAAATCAGCTTTAGATTTCTTGGAGATAGTTTCAGATGAAGTGCCAATTAAGTCGGATATGAAAAGGTGGTTCCGGCTTTTTGCAACACTGCGTAACAAAACACGCGGCCATGGCGCAACTCAATTTACCAAGACTGGAAAGGCGGCAGAACACCTAGAGCGTAGTATTAGTTTGTTCTACCAGAATTTCTACTTATTTCGAAGGTCTTGGGTTTACCTGCATCGAAATCTTTCTACAAAATATAGGGTTTCGCCAATTACACCAATCAGCGATTCATTCGATTTTTTGAAGAAAGATGGATCGTCCTCATATTGTAACGGGGTGTATATTTTCTTTGGTGAACCGTGTCTCGTACCCTTGCTAGAAAGTAGTGCAGAATTACAAGATTTCTTTTTTATAAACGGCGGACATAACGGAAGGAACTTTGAACTAATTTCATATTATACGGACGATAAAAAAGATGGGGATGCAAAAAAATACATAACTCCACCCGGAACTTTGCCTTCCAGCGAGACCGAAGGGCGCGGGGAGCTGTTAGTGATGGGAAATTGTTATTCGAATGTTCCAGATATGATTCAGGATTACATTGCTCGTCCAACGCTAGAAAAGAATTTATTGAATCTTTTAATGGAAGATAGGAGACCAATCATAACTCTGGTTGGTAGAGGTGGAATTGGCAAGACATCACTATCCCTAAAGGTTATTAAGCAATTGTATATGGAGACACGATATGAAGTGATAATTTGGCTAAGTGCAAGGGATGTTGATTTGCAGTCCTCTGGACCGAAGCCTGTTCGTCCACGTGTGCTATCCACAAAAGATATGAGTGAATTTTATGCAGAACTCGTATCAGATCTTGTATCACCAAAAGAAAGGAACGAAAAAGGTTTTAATGCTCGTAGTTATCTTGAAAGGCAATTGCAAAAGAGCGATATAGGACCGTGTTTATTTGTGTTCGATAATTTCGAAACTACTCAAAATCCAATCGAAATGTTCAACTGGATTGACACATTCATAAGACTTCCTAACAAAGCACTGATTACGACGCGTCTCCGTGATTTTAAAGGCGACTACCCGTTAGAAGTGCTCGGTATGGAGGATCAAGAGGCTAGAGATCTTGTTGATCAAACAGCTACGCAACTCAAAGTAAAACAGTTGTTAGACGATGCGTACATTGCAGATCTAATCTCTAGATCTGCGGGACACCCATATGTAATTAAAATTCTTCTTGGCGAAGTTGCGAAAGCTGGTCGACCGATGAAGATAGAGAATATCGTGGCGTCTAGTGACGAGATTCTTGTCGCGTTATTTGAGAGAACATATGCATCACTCACACCTTGTGCACAAAGGGCATTTATGACATTGGCCGATTGGAACTCCTCTGTTCCACGACTTGCGTTGGAGGCAGTTCTGTTGAGTTCCATAGAAGAAGGAAGTGAAGTCGAAAAAGGTATTGAATCTCTTATCCAATTTTCGATGGCAGAGGTTCATAATTCCCCTACAGATAATCAGGAGTTTATTAACTTACCACTTGTGGCAAGTGTCTTCGGCAAGAAAAAACTCAATGTAAGTCCATTTAAAACTGCGGTTAAAGTGGACGTTGATACACTTCAAATGCTTGGCACCAGTCGACGAGACGATATTCACCTTGGGTTGGAGCAACGGCTAAAAAGATTTATAGCGAATATCTCTCGAAAAGTTGATGCAGGTGGTACGTTTGACACCTACGCTCCAATTTTAGAGATGATGTGCCGTAAGTACAATCCAGGATGGCTTTTGTTGGCGCGATGGCATATGGAGCAAGGTGCCCAAGTAGACCTTCTCAATGCCAAGGAAAGTTTGCGGCGATTTCTGGAGAATCAGCCCACAGGCAACGATGTGGATGAGGCGTGGGAAATGTTGGGTGAAATTTGTAACCGTACAAATGATCCACTAGGAGAGGTTCATGCACTCATTGAGCGAGCGCAAATTAGTTCGGTTCCATTTTATGATGTTTCCAATACAGCTAACCGATTGAATAGGTTGCTGCACCATGGTGATCTTGAAGTTGATTTGGAAGAGAAGCGTCATTTAGCAAAGACTCTATTATCGGTACTAGAGAATCGTCGTAAAGAAGCCGGAGCGGATGACTTATCTAGAATGGCTTGGTTAGCTTTTCACCTTGATAATGAGTCCAAAGCAAGAGAGTATGCGAAAGCAGGCTTGGAAAGGGATCCTGAAAATAACCACTGTAGCAAAATTCTTATGCGTCTAGATTCTATGATGTCATCTCTTTAGACTTGATTACTCTACTGTCTACTCAGAATTGCGGGCAATCTAGCTTATTCAGCGAGTCCCAGCGAGATTCGATGTCTGGCGGAGTCAATCGACAATATAACGACGCGCAACTCATCTCCCTTATTCAACACGTTAGTTTGCAGAAACTCCGAAAACAAGCTTTTGTGCAGTAATCCCTCGACACCAGGTCGCAATTCAACGAAATAACCATAGTTCATCACACTTGTCACTGGGCCGGCAATTATTTCCCCAGCAGCCAACTGCTCATAAGCAATTTCCAAAGGGTTGGGGTGTAGACTTTTAAGATCAAGTACCACTTTCTCCCTGGCAAAATCTAATTCCTTAACAAGGCATTGCACGATATCACCTACAGAAACTATGTCGGATGACTTGGGATTTTTCATCCATGACATATTTTTCAAATGGAGCAAGGCAGGTACGCCAATTTTCAAAGACACGAACGCACCGTAATCTTTCACAGAGGTGACTGTTCCTTCGACTATTGAAGCCACTTTATGTGCCTCGGCAAGAGCTTTGAATTTTAGATAAAGAGCTACACCGTCCTCTGATTCTTTAAACTTCAAGCGGATATTCATGCTGCCATATTCGTCATCCGAGACGACTGTTCGCTCAACGACAAAATCATAATATCCATCTATCAGTTCACCATCTTCCAACAAGCTGCTCCAGCGATCTGCGAGACCGCGCTCGACATTCGACTCGTAGATATGTGCCACAATTCCATCACAATCGACGGCAAAACCATTCTTCGAAATTTTAAAAACGCGACCTCTCACGCTAGAGTTATCTTTGCAAGCCTGGGTCACGTGAGCAAGCTGTTTATGGTATCCACTCCACTCCACAACGATGGTTGATTTTTTCTCAAACTTCTTTATGACCACGTCCACTATCGCTCCAGTCAGTTCATTCCAACCACTAGGCACACCTGACCTTATACGAGGCATGAAGGCGCGGCATCCGCAAACACGGACATTGAATCCACCATTGTTCGCCGATTCAATACGGGCCGGCACTACAGCCTCGTAGTGAAAAGCCGCACCAAAAGCGTCCCAGTCAGGAAATGGCGTGGGTTCGATTGCGTTGTGTTTTCCGGGCTGTCGATAGTTTAGTGAAGGAACTCTGGCGTCCAGTTTGCTCTGAGATTCCCATTCGAGTCGCCGAGCGGAAAACTCCTCACACGTTGCCAGTCCTGCATGCACCCATAGCTCAGCTTGATGTTGCGTGGCAGTAGCAATCCATTCCTTGCGACGATCTGCGAAGTCATCCCATGTCAACAAATCATTGGATTCTATCCACATCGCCGCCTGACCAATAGTTGCAACAGATACGAATTTTTTTAGTTGCTCGCTGAAATCATCACTTGTTATCACCCCTTTCTCGAATAACACCATTGCCGAATTAAGTGAGCACTCTCGAGTTATTCGAACACGTCGATCTAGCGGCATCAATCCTAGTGTCAATATCTGGGCCGTTTTGTCCAAGGAGTTCATATGGATCCATTGCACAATCAGATCGTCCCATTCCGCACCCAAAAAATCTTCCCCACACAACAAACCTGCCTCTATGCACGCATTCGCATGCTTAAAGCGCTTGCATTTGCCAGAAAAATATTGCTTGGCTGAAGATGACCAACTGGGCCACTTCATTGCATAACTAAAGGCTAGTTGTAGAGGTCCGTCAAACCAAGCACTAGAGGGACTCCATTCAATACTTGGAAGAGAAGAATCATCCCATTGATAAGGCTTCGCGCAAGCTGCTATCCAAGGATCGATTCGTGTAAGGCATTGCAAGGTTTCGCCGTCCAAAGGTGAACCCATGGTAACTATGTGAGCAGCCACCACTCGCCAGCTGCGCTGTTGTTCAGCAATTTCTTTCCATGCGGTTGGGTGGTCAGCAATATATTCGGCAGCCAGTGTCTCCTGTATTGACTCATGTAAAAATCGTAGATAATTTGGATCATCGTTCCACGAAAACAGGACACCCTGGGTAATAAAGTCGAGGAATGACTCCGAATCTACTCCTAATTTTTCTGTCAGAACAGATCGGACCCAGGCAATGTCACAACCAGCAAAATATCCAGCCAAACGCGAGCGATATGCCAGTTCAGAGACTAAGGCTCTGACAAAGTCGATGTCCCAGCGAATCGCAGTTCCGGACTTTTGACCTTTGATCTGTTCGCGTCGATACCATTGTTCAAAGAACCGACGATGCAATTGAATTGGATACAACGGCACTTCGCTGTCTTGGTCAAAAACCTGGGTAACAAGTTTAAGCAGAAAAGGGTTGGCCGCCATTTCCTTGCCGCCCGGTTGGCGGCACAGACGTTCAAGTATTAATTTGGCGTGCGCCGCGTCTCCCAGATAACGCGTTAGATACTGTTCCTGTCGATCCTCGGCCATGGGCGCCACGGTGAATACTGGGACACCGAGAAAACCATCATAGTGGCGAAGGCGTGTGGTTAATACGAAGCGAAGGAGAGGGAATTCGTAAGCTGCACCATAAATTTGTGCTTGGCAAGCCTGAGAATATTGAGGTGGGCACTCGTTTAGGCCATCAAGGAGAAGGGTCAACCTGCCGTCACGTGCGAGTTTGCGCACATGCTCCGGAGTCATGCTTTCAAACTTGCACAGAGCCCAAAGATCGCCGCGAAAGCGGGAAAGCGGCAAAAATATAGTGACCGGTCCTGCGATACGCAGATCTTGTGCCCATTGGAGCTGGAGAAACTTTAGACACCAGCTTTTTCCGGAACCAGAATTGCCAAGGAGGACTGCCCGAGACTCAGTGGCGAGGAGGTCAAAAACACCACCACGGCGTGGCTGATGCTCAGTCAGTAGCAATTCAGCGTTATCGTTATCATCTGAATCCTGATCCTGTTCTCGGTTGGTTGATGCATTACTCCCCACATTTTCAACACTTTGATCGGCGTTATCATAATCGTCACCGCACCAGTAGTCTTCCCATGCCTCCTCTGCCTGCTGCTCATAAAGCGCACAGGCGGCGATGAGGTCAATTCTTTCTTCGCCGTCTAGCGGTGTGAATAATGAATCGACAAACTCCCTCTGAATATTAGCAACGGCAATTTCCGCGTAGTGCGCGATAGCCAATTCCAATTGCGCGTCTTGCTCAGCTATATGCTGATGTTTTCGCCATTCCGACTCAAAAACGTCAAGATGCTCTTTGAGTTCTAGACGATCGATCGAACGAGTCCGCCACCACTCAGAAATCTCAAAATAGTCAGCAATTGCCTCAACTTTACCAATATCGCCTTCACGTCGTTTCAACAGAACTTGTCGCTCGGGTGCATTGTTTACCGCATGCTTAAGCAATAGCGGGCGGCCGTTCAACTCAACTTGCCTGACTAACACAATCGCTATTTGCTCGCCTTGAAAGGTTCCCTTTTTAAGCATGAATTGGCCGCGATCTGGCGTTTGAACAAAACTCCAGTGTCCTTCTCTGCCGGTACGCCATCCATTCCTAGGGCCGAGAACCTGATCATCAAACTTGCGTGCAAATTCGTCCCAGTCGCCTGCAAAGCCACTCGCTTCGAGGTTTACGGATTCGGTCGGATTATTGGAATTCCCAGTCTCTCGAACACCAATGAGGACTGCGCCGCCAGATGAATTCGCCATCGCAACAATTGCCTCTGCTACCCCCCAGCGGTAGTCCCATTCGTTCTCGCCCGGAAGAAAAATTCCAAGCTGCGGGCTGGTTGCAGACTTGAACTCAAGCCATTCCGTCTCATGTCCGCAGGTAAGCGCAATGAGCGGAGAAACCTCAAATTCAGTTAGTCCCAAGACACCGAGAACAAAGTCGTATCCAGTCATACAGATTTTATCTTGAGTTGTCTTTGAATAAACATTGGAATCCTCAATTCAAATTTCATATCGCAGCAACAGCACCGCCATATCGTCGATCAAGATCCGTTAGTGTCATCGGGTAGCATGCCGCCAGCATTTGAGCGTTACCACGCAGAGCCGACTGACGGATCGTTTCGACCATCTTGGTGGGACCGTTCAATGAACCGGTGATTTCTCTGATTTCGGGCGGGAGCGAACCAAGTGTCTTTTGCCAACGATTGAGCATTGCCACGATATCCCCAGCCATCCGTGACTGGTCATCCTCAGGTAAAGCAGACAACACATAGGCAGCCTCGATCGCGTAGCGGTTCTCAATAAGTGCACGCACGATACCTGGCAACCGCTCCTTCGCCAACGCGATATGTTTCGCTGCCGCAAGCATGCACGCAGCCGCTGGCAAGACTTGCGTCTGATGGGTCGCCCACGTTTCGATTCTTTCTCGATGAGCATTCCACAATTGATTTAACTCCACCACATTGCCGGCGGCTGCGGCCAGTGCAAATCGTCCCATGGTGATGTAAGGGAGAGAGGACCTGTCTGCATCCTTTGCTCCAGCACGGTCATACCACTCAGCAGCCTTGTCCAGCTCGCCGTTAAGAATCGCAACGTGGCCAAGGTAGGTCAGTGTTTGCGCGGGCGAGCGGTTGTCTTCTGCGAGCTTCTCCTGAATGGATAGCGATTCGGTGAGTAATTGCTCTGCGCCAGCAAGGTCACCAAGCTTGATGTCTATCTCTGCCAGGCGGCCGAGTGACTTGTATAGTTCCGTTCGCTGTCCTTGGGTTTTAGCAACCGCCACCGATTTTTCGGCAAATTGTTTGGCGGCATCCAGACATGCTATGTCGGATAGCACGTTCGAAATTTCACGGTTGAGCATGGCGGCGACCTTAAGATCTTCGCCATGCGTTTGGTATTCCCTTATGAATTCTGCCAAAGCCAACTCGTGATTGCCTGCGTAGTAGTACAAACGACCCTGCTGGTGGTGCCACATTTGGTCAACCAAGCCGGTCAATCCCTCTAATGTCTGCGCGAGAGCGCCAACTTTATCCTGCGCCTTTTCTGCGGCATCGTAAGCGTGACGCTCAGTCAGGCAGTATGTCGCCTCCCACCAGAATGCCATTTTGAATGCCAACGGCAACTCGCGCTCACTTGCAAACGTGTCCCAGACCTCTTGGCAGTCTTCGAGCGTTGCGCCCATCGAGCGCACCATGCTGAACGCTTCACCGAGCAGGGCGTAGCCTGAATTCAACCAGATTGGAACTGGCTCCCGAACATCCCTAAGGTTCCTGCGCTCTGCAATTACTAGTCCAACGTCCGCTGGCCAGGATGGAGCCACCGAATCGAAATTGAATATTGTGAAATCTGCTCGCAACAGAGCCAGCGCCAATATTTCGCCCAGCACTTCCTGGGATAGCGCCGATACCGTTCGCCAGACCCTTCCAAGATCGAATGCGATGTCATCTGGTGCGGCAGAGAGAGGTTTGCCATCTACGCGCAACTTCAGAGCTACCGCAAGCGCCAGCACCCGAGCGTCAAAGTCACGTGGCCAAGCGCTGCGATCGAGCCAAAGGTTGACCAAGGGGATTGCCGGTGCGCAGCCATCAGGTGAAACCGTCCATGCCCAGCCCCATTCGGAAAGCCAGTCGGACCACAAATTATTATCTGGTTGCTCACTTGGGCCTAGCGCGCGCAGTAATGGCGATGGCAGAGGAAATGAAACACGTAGTTGGCGCTTTGGTAAAACATCAACCGGGCCATCTGCCCAAACCGGTAACGAAAATTTCCGTTTAACCGTGGATTGCATGTCGCAGCTCCCTGAAATTGCCAGCCCAGTGATTGGTGGAAAAGGACGGGGGGACCACCATGCGGCAGCCATCACCTTCCGGTTGAGGTATAAGGGTTGCAGCCAGATCGGCAATACCCTTCATTGCTGCTACTGATTCAGCGGCATGCGACTGTAAAAATGGTATACCGCGAAGGCCAGAAATGAATTGCACCATCCCGCCACCTCCCTTGCAGTAGAATTTGTCGACAACCGATCCACCAGAGACACTGGCATGGCATTGCTCAGATGCTCGTTTCAGATCCTCAGTAAGACGGCCGAGGAAGTCTCTATACGGCTCCATATAACGCATTCCATCATCAGAACGATCAGCGAAACGATTGGCTTTCACTGCATCGGCGATAGCCGGTTCAGTGCGCCCCTCTGCCAGCAGGTTCAGACTGGCGTCACCAGGCAGAAAGGGCATCGCGACCGTCATCAACCCGGCAAAAGCGCGAGCACGTTCACGCAATCCATCCCCGGAAAGACCAAGACCCGCAGCTTTGGCGTCGGCGGCACTCCCTCCCACAGCCAGCACTCCAAGCCCGCTTTTCCGCAAGAGCCATTCGGCGTCCCCGCGCAACAACTCCAGAACTGGATCTTCCTGCGGAACATCAAGGGTCACCTTGAGACTCAGTGCTTTTCGTCTGCAATAGCCCCAGACATCCTTAATGTGGTATTTCGCGCTGTTGTTTGGCAGTTGCACGCCTTCTGGCAATCGTGTTGCGAATGGCCGTGAAAAGGCCGCCATGGCAGTAGAGCCACCCAATGGCATCTGAATCGCCCGCTCCCACGTGGATATTGAGCCAAGCACCCAAGCCAGGCCGGTAAAGTCGAATAAGCCATTGCCGAAGCTGCCATCAACAATATCCCATCCACCGGTTTCATCACCGACTGCGATCCATGGTTCCAATTCGATTCCTTATTCGTTGTTCCCGCGAGCTCAAACCAGATGGCACACCTGCGTAGCCGGCCACCGTGCCCTCAAGTACTTCGCCACCAACCTCCGATGGCAATGCTCTGGCGTCGCTTCACTACACAGCAGACAACCCCTTTCGAGAATATCCATCGTAACCGTTTCTTCTACACAACGCTGTTTCATCAGTGCAAGAAAATCCCGCTCGTAGGCGACCCACTCGCCCTTGCCGTCACGATATGCCTTCAGCATATCAGCAGTTGGGGCTAGTTGGGGTAGATGCACGTAATCCTTGCCGATGATGCGGCGCAGAAGGAAGCGCAAATCTGCACTCTTGGCGAAACCAGCGAGCTGGGAATTGTTGTTGATGCGGTTATCCGTCACTTCTGTTCATTTCATCAGAAGCCTGACCAGGATGGGCGGAGTCAGGCCCAGGCAATTTCGAATCCATTCCTTGTTACCTTGATGTTGGGTGGCTTTTTCTTCGCAAGTACTTGAATGGCTGAAAATCCACCTATAAGGGCATACGCTCATATAAATAATCCGCTTCCTCCGTCAGATCTGCAATTATTTGATCAGAATCGACTGGATCATCCACATACGAAGATCATATTCCCGATACGAAAAGACATCAGTTAGACAGGCTAGAGTGTGGACGGGCACACCTTTGCAGCAGATCAACCCCTAAAATTAGCCCGTAAGCAGAAAAGGTATTCCGTACGCAATAAGAAAAAAGACCCATGCAATCGTAAGTAGGGTTCCGGCCACGTGGATAAGGATGCTGACTATGGCGATAGGAATGAGCATGAGGATGTACCGGATGGTATCGAAGAACCCCATCGAAGGCATATTCGCGAGCGCCTTGCCCATACCTGAGTGATCGGTCGTTGCCCAACGGGCTAGACCTACCGCAGCTTTTTCTGTAGCACGTCCAGTGAACTTGGCTGTGGCCCAGCCTGCAGATTGCAGGTTTCGGACTCCGCGAGTGGTACGCTTTTGATTTTGCTTGGCCATTTTCCCTCCCTGGTCAGACCTGAGATTTTTTGGTCAGGATCGATAGAAACAACCCCATGCAAAGGACTGCCAGGACGAGTCCGATAGCCGCAAATATGAGTTTGACGAAGGCGACCAACGCCCCAAGGATGCCAAGCACGAGAATTGCAGTTATTACAAATTTCATCTTGTTGTCTCCAATCAAATATCACATCGACTTGAACCGACGCAGCAACTATGAGCTCTACTCGCTATTTTTCTCTGCATGAAGCAAGTGCTTAACTGATACAACGTTTCGATTCAGGTTGATTTCAAAAATGTTGTCCATAGCCAGCTACGTTACGCGGGGGCAACGCCCGCGCAATCAGTGCTAACGACTTGTCGTCGCCGCTTGTGCCATGCCAGAAATCTGCCTCGGCCAAGAGGTTGAATATCTCGCGGCGGCCAACTTGCGCCGCCGCCGCGCCGCGCAGTAGCTTGCCGATTGCGGGCGAAACGCGGCTTGCATCGCTGGCGACCAGGCGTTCAGCAGCGCCGTCGCTCATCGCCGCAAGGCCGGAGAGCTGGGTGGCATCGATCTCGCCCCAAGCCCACTGACTCTCATCCAGGCGCGGGCCGATGAAGCAAGTCTGATTTGCAAACTCGCCCTTGCCAACGGGACCGATGCATTGGCACTCACCATTCTTCTCCGCCACCAAGGCACCGTCTCCCACCTTCAGCCACAGAGCGCGCTGCCTGCCGTACAGCCACACCAACAGGGTGCAGCGAAAATCCTCCGACCCGCGCATGTGCATCTCGGCCAGGTCGTCGAGAATTCCCTTTGCATGTGCCACGATCCGGTGCGCGATAGTTTCCGCGAGTCCTGCCGGTTCGCTTTCCGTATCCAATGCCGTCGCTAAATCGCTCTCCAGCGTCCGGCACAGGCGACGCACGCCGGCCACTACCGCTGTCGCGCCGATGTGCGAAACCGCCGCGCTGCCCGCGCCGTCTGCCAGAATTGCCAGAGCCCGTTTCCCGGTATCGGCCAGCGCCGCATCTTGGCAGGGCTTGGGCGGGCTGGTGCGCAGATGCGCGGCCCCAACCACCGCCGAATCGGCCGCAAGCCATGTTCCATAAGACAGCAACGGCAGAACAGATGAAAGCGTCTCTTCCGTTGGCTCCGGAATGGTTTCGTTGGACGGAGTATCAGCCGGAACGGATGCCACAAGGTCTTTCGCTTCACTAGCGACAACATTGGTTAAAGCAGAAACGCTATTTTGCGTGGCGCGCGTCTTACGCTTGACTACACGGGCACCGCCTTTGGGCGTAGTGCGGGCCATCAGATGCACTCCCAGCTATCCGTGGAGGCCAACGACACGCCAGTCCCCGGCGTCGACTGGCTCACCCGCTCCATGCTTTGCGAGAGCCATTGAAAGAACTCGCGGAACTTCATCCCCGGCAGCAATTTTGCCGGACGCGTCGAGAACTGCCCCAGAATTTCCAGAGCCGCGCCCTCGCCGATGCCGACGGCAAGTACGGTTACCTTGCGCTCCTCAGCTAACTTGCGCAGGCGCTTGGCGGCGGCCTGCCAGTCGTCGGTTGGCGCCCCATCGCTCATCAGTACCAGCCATGGCTGGTAATAACTCACCCCAGCTTTTTTGTAATCGGCCTTGCGTTGCGCCAAGCGCTCTATCGCCAGCTCCACCGCTTCGCCCATCGGTGTGCCGCCTATGGCTCGCAACGGCGCGCAGTCGCGGATCTGGTAGGCCGGTGTGAATGGCACCGCCTCACGGACGTCGTTGCCGAAGGTGAAGATACCCACCTCCACAGCATAGCTGGCAAAGTCGTCACCGCGCAGTTCGTTAATGAACTGTGCAACACCTGCGTTGAGCTCGTTGATCGGTGCTCCATCCATGCTGCTGCTGGCATCGAGCACCAGCGCGCAAGCGCAGCGAGCCGTTGGGTTCTCGATAAGGTCGTTTTTCAATAGGGCTAAATCGAATCCGTTCATTTGCATTGTCCTTTTTTTGTTGGTTGTACCTCTACAACGTCGGGTGGGCAGCGAATTTCAAAACATCGATTGTGCAGAAGCCTGATCGCGCAAACCGGCGTTGCGCGACATTACGCCCTTATGTTCTGCGGATTTTTCCATCGCCGGCCGCAACGCAGCATCGTGATAGCCCTTTTCTAGACCGAATGCGTACTTTTCAAAGGCAATGATCCATTCACTCGTGCTGGCGCGTACTTTGGGGTCGCCAGCGCCATCGCGCAGCGTGCGAATCAACAGCGATTTAATCTCGAAGTTTAGGTGGCTCCAGATCAGATACCATGGCCCCGCTGGAATCGCTCCTTCGCGCCCTGGGGCGGCGCCGCCCGTACCATACGGAACGTGCCCACGGCGAAGGTTTTCTACTACCGTACCGCCGCCCACGAAATCGTAGGGGTGACGGCCGAGCATCAGGCAGCGGAATATCAGGATGGCGAGTGAAAACAGGTCGCTCTCCGGCGTGCGGAGCACTTGAGCCAGACTCACCCCGTGATGCTCGGGCGGTATCATGTCGGCAGCGCCGACCAGGCATGGAAATAAATGGCCATTCACTGCCACCTGATAACTGTCGCAGTCAATCAGCGTCACTGTATTGGTGCCGTGGTCGTACAAAAAATTGTTGAGGTTGATGTCCCCCAGGCAGACCCCAGCGCCATGCAGTCGCCCCAATGTTTTGACGATCGCTAATAGATAGCGGATCACATGGCTACGATCAAGGTTCGGTACATGCTTGAGGCAGAGCATCGGATGCGCCAGCTTTGATAGTGGCACCCCGCTGGCTCGGCGCATCGCGTAGCCGCGCCAAGTGCCGTGTTCGTCATAAACCGAGATGGCCGGCCAGACCAGCGCGGAAGCATCGAAACTCTGGCGCAACCCCACCATGGCGTCAATCTTCTCACGCAGTTGCTCGCCACGCCGGGCAAGAAGGTCGGGGTGGAAGAGCTTCACCACCACCGACGGTTTGGTGGCCAAAGCATGCACTGCGCCTTCGCCGCCACGAGCGATTTCGTCGCTAAGTATCTGCACTTGTCCAGCCTTGTCGAAAACCTTCATCGATGTCTCCCTGATTTCTATGGCCATACAACGTATGGTCAGGGCGCGATTTTTAATACGGCAGCAGGAAAGAACGAAAAATACCCATGCAGGGATGCGCACAAGGAAGCAGTATTTGAAGGCAATCACCCTGCAATCGTGGATAAGCCGCTGTGGCAGGCAGTGCAGGATCGGATGGGTAGTAATCTGCAGAATCACAAGATTCGATCGACGGCTGCTGACCCGAGTCTGCTGACAGGCCTGGTGTTAGATGACCAGGGCAATCGGCTCACCCGTTGGAGCTGAATGCGGATCGCCTGATTCGAATGACTCCGTTGCCAGTTGCCTGGAGCGAGCAGCGAGTGCTACTTGGTATGAATAGCTAATTTAATCCCGGCTGATGCATTACCTACAGACCAGCGATCGCGGGTTTTATTGTTACTGCATGCAACTATCCCATAAATCTCGACTGCCTTCAGGACAAGAAACATCAATCTATAGCATGAATTAATGTCAAAGTGTGACTAGCGAAATCGGCAACAGAGAAAGCCTGGGCGTGAAGAGGTAAAAAGGACAGAATTAGCCCACTGATGCTCGACATGAGAAAGCGGGTATCGCCACGCAGCCCGCTTGGTGCGGGCATTCGCCCAAGAAAAAACCCTTCACGGGGAAGGGTTCAGACTACCTGGCGGAGAGGGAGGGATTCGAACCCTCGGTACGGGGTTACCGTACGCCTGATTTCGAGTCAGGTACATTCGACCACTCTGCCACCTCTCCGAGATTCAATCTGACACACCGAATTTAGCTGCGGCGGCGCGCATTCTACCAGCAACCTTCAATTTCGTGCAGAATGCCTGCATGCGGAATTCGACACGACGCCTGCAAACGGGATTGGTCAGCTTGAGCTTGCTGCTGGTTGCGTGCGGCCAACAACTTCCGGCATGGAACGCCGGAAAAGTGGTGGTTATCGTGCCGAAAAACACCCAGAGCGCAGAGGCAGAATTCGAGCGTGAACTGATGCAATTGTTTGCCGATCAACTGCATACCTCACTTGAAATAATTTCAATGCCGCAGGATAAAATTCATCTTGCGTTACGCGAGCACAAGGCGCATTTTGCTGCCGCCTCACTGCGTAGCGAACCTGGCGATTCCGCGCTGCATTTCGGCCCCAGCTACCAGACCGTGCGTGAGCAGGTTATCTGCAATCGCGACATCAAGCTGCCAAAGGATGTGGACGACCTGACAGATAAAAGATTGGTAGTGCCGTCCGGGTCGGCCCAGGAAACCGCGCTCGAGGAGGCACACAAGAAATCACCCGGACTGCACTGGCAGGTTCGCCGTGGCGCAATCGCGAAAGATTTATTGCGTGAAGTTGATGAAGGCATGCTTGATTGCGCCGTGGCAAACGAACTGCAGCTTGCCGATGCGCGTAACTATTATTCAAATCTGATAGCAGTCTTTGATATTGGCCCGCCTTCCAGATTGGCTTGGGCATTTCCCAGTGATGCCGCGCCGGAATTACAGAAGGAAGCGCAAGATTTTTTCAGCCGCATTGAAAAAGATGGCACGCTGAATCGGCTGCTGGATCGTTACTATGGGCACAGCGGACGGCTGAATCCGCTGGATGCCGCCTCCTTCATCACCAGGTTCAACAAGGTATTACCGAATTACCGTAACCTGTTTGAAGAGGCCGCTGCGCTGATCGGGGAAGACTGGCGGCTGCTGGCAGCGCTGGCTTATCAGGAATCACAATGGGATCCGCTTGCCACCTCTTTCACCAACGTGCGCGGCATGATGATGCTGACCGAGGATACTGCCGACCGGATGAAGGTCAATAACCGGCTGGATGCGCGTGAAAGCATTCTTGCCGGTGCAAAATATCTGGCACTGCTCAAGGAGCAGATG